>Ga0315912_10003621_pt1 | contig 15218 bp, 11 predicted proteins | sample VfabasoilMG_FD_204469 | JGI IMG/M metagenome (GOLD analysis project Ga0315912, IMG submission 204469) | Garden soil microbial communities collected in Santa Monica, California, United States - V. faba soil | ecosystem: Environmental > Terrestrial > Soil > Garden | place: USA: California... | reverse complement strand
TCGTCGACTTCGGGCTGGTCAAGACGGTGTTGACCGACGGTGCCCCCGGGCTCACCGTCGCGGGTTCGCTCGCGGGCACTCCGCACTACCTTTCTCCGGAGGCCATCTCCGACCCAGCCCGCCTCGACCATCGTGCTGACTTGTACGCGCTCGGCGGCGTCGGCTACTTCCTGCTCACCGGGCAGCCGCCGTTCGAAGGCAAGCACCTGGTCGAGGTCTGCAGCCACCATCTGCATAGCGTGCCGCTACCGCCGAGCCAGCGCCTGGGCACCGCCCTCCCGCCGGCGCTCGAGCAGCTCGTGCTCGACTGCCTCGCGAAAAGCCCCGACGCTCGTCCCCGCGACGCCAGCGCCCTGCAAGAACGCCTGCAAGCCTGCGCTCGCGACGCTGCCTGGAGCCTCGCGGACGCCCGCGCCTGGTGGCAAAGTCGCCCGCGCGGCGCGCTGCCGACCTGAGCGCCAGCCTCGAGTCGGCCTCGATGACGGGCCGGGCCGGCGATAGGCCTGGGACCACGAGCAGGTTCGCTACGGGCAAGGCCCTCCATCGGAACGGCGGGCGCAACTCGATCCAGGAGCGACCGATGCTGGGCCTCGGGTCGCGCCAGCATCGGCGATCTGCGGAGGTTCTGAGCATGGTGTCGATAGGTCCGGGCGGGATCGCCCGAGCGCTGCGCGTGGTGCTGCTCTCCCTGACCCTGGCTCTGTCGGCAGCTCCTGCCGGCGCGCGCGAGCTGAAGATGGAGCGCTTCCACTCCACGATCCGGGTCCAGGCGGACGGTTCGGTAATCGTCCGCGAGACGCTCGACGTCCACTTCATCGGCAAGTGGCAACACTTGTATCGAAGCTTGCCGCTTCGCCCACCGGGTTCCACCACAACGCAGGTATTCAACCTGTGGGCGGTGACCGACGGCCAGGGCACGCCCCTGCGCTACGACCTCTCCACGAGCACTCAACGTGCCGAACTGAAGGTGCAGGTGCCGAAGGCCGTCGATGCCCGCAAGATCATCGTCCTCGAGTACCAGCTCTCCGACGTCGTGAGCAGCGAAACCGTCTCCTGGAACGTCACCGGAGACGAATGGAAGATTCCGCTCCTGCACGTCAGCGCCGAGCTCTTGCTTCCGCAGGGCGCCGAAGGAATTGAGGCCCAATCCTTCACCGGCGAGCGTGGCTCCACCCAGAATCGCGGAGTGCTGAAGATCTCCGCTGGCCGAGTTGCCGTCGAGGTTGCGGGCGCCCTGCCACCGCACCAGGGGCTCACCCTGATGGCGAGCTGGACTGCCCCCGCACCCGAGCCGCCTGCACTGCACGTCGAGCCGGACCCCGCGCCAGAGTTCGGGCTCGAGCAACTCCTGACGTCCCTCTCTTTCCACGCCCGCCCCTTTCGCAATTTCGAAAAGAACGGCTGGCTCCTGTGCTTCCCCGGCGGCGCCCTGATGATCTTGTTCGGGCTCTGGTGCGTCTATGGGCGCACCCGCCGGCCGCGGCGCGTGGTGGTTCAATTCACGCCCCCTTGCGACCTGACGCCTGCGGAGCTCACTCGATTCATCGGTTGCGCTCAACGCAAGCGCAATATCGCAGCGACGGTGCTGGACCTAGCGGTGCGGGGCTACATCCACATCGGCAAGATCGACGCAATGGCGAAGGCTCGGGCAGACTACTCCATCGAGCGGCTCGACGGCGAGGCTGCTGAGGTACCACTTCGGTACCACGAGAGATCGGTGTTGGACGCGCTGCGCCGGCGACGCTCCGATTTCACGCGCCTGCGTTCGCTCGACAGGTGCTTGAACCTAAAGAACGAGCTGCTTGCGGACGAACTGCTGCTCCGCGGCTTTTACGAGGCGCCCCCAGATAGAGTTCGCTGGGGCTGGGTAGGCATGGTGGCGGGGCCGGTGCCGTTCGTCCTCATCGCGCTGCTCGACAAAGCAGACCGTCTTCCTTCCAGTATTGCCGTGCTCTCGGCGGGCGCCATCCTCTGCTCCTTTGGATGGATCTGGCGGCCTCTGACATTGGAGGGCGCGCGGGCGCTCGAGCACGCCTTGGGCTTTGCCAAATTCCTGCGTGGCGCCGATCCCCTACGCTACCCTCAGGAACTGCGCGAAGCGGGAATTTTCGAGCGATATCTCCCCTACGCCATCGCGCTGGGCGTCGAAGCGCGCTGGAGCGAGGCGTTCCGAAGGACCGCGGCGAGACCGCCGACGTTCCCCTGGTGCCCCGGTGACCTGGTGGAACTGATCGATGCCATCAATAGCAAGGTGTGCGTGCGCGCGCTCGCCGTCCTCGGAGCCATTGGACAATGGCTCGAAGACCATTTCCCGCGCTGGCTTGTCCCGAGTGACTTTGACTCGTCCTCGGGTTCCTCCTCGTCCTCCTCCTCAGGCGAAGGCTCCGGCAGCGGCGGAGGAGGCGGTGACGGCGACTGACGTCGGGCTCAGAGCGCCCTGATGCTCAGCGTGCCCGAGCCGCTGTCACCATCGCTGAATTCGCTGACGTAGACCGTGAGCACTTGCCCGAGGGTCAGTGTGATATCGACGCGCGAATTTCGATTGCCGTCCGAGACGTCATCGTTGCAGACGAGTTCCGCTGCATTGCTGGCGCTGCACGCCCCGCTCACTGCCGCCAAGACCGAGTCGGGCGAGCCGGAAGCTTCGATGCGATATCGCCCGGCGCTCGGCGCGGTGAAGAGTACGGCGTAGTCCGGCGTGTCGTCGCTCTCGCAGTCGCCTTGATACAGGTTAGGCCGCCCCGCGGAGTTCCACGCCGTCTCGAAGGGCACCGCGGTGACGACCTCCAGCGGGCAGCCGACGCGCTGCCCTGCAATGCACACACCGACGCTGCAGCTGCCGCCCGGGCAGGCCGAGCCGTTGGGCTCGTTGTCGGCCACGCACACTCCGTCCCCACTGCACGCGGGCTGGCCACACCCGGTCGAGTCTCCGCAGGGCGCGCCGGCAGGCTGATCGCGCGGCACGCAGGCGCCCGCCCCGTCGCAGGTGTCCGCCGCGCACAGGTTGTCGATCCGGCCACACGCCGTGTCGACGGGAGCGTCGTTCGGCAAGCAGCGACCCGCGCCGTCACAGGAATCCGCCAGCGTGCACTCGCCGGCAGCGATACTGCCGCAGGGACTCCCCTCGGCGAGCACCGCGCTCAGGCAAAACCCACCGCGGCACTGCTCCTGCGTGCAAGCGTTGCCATCATCGCAGTCGAGCGCCTGCTCACACGCCCTGCCGGCGTCCGCGACGGTGGCGGGGGCCGCATCCACACGCTCGGGCCCGGCGGCATCCGTCAGGCCGGCGTCGGGCACGGTCTGGGACTGTTCCACTCCGGCCACGCCCGCGGCTCCGCCGGAACCCTTCGGCGGCGGGACATAGCTGCGCGGATTTCCAGGGCGGCCTGCGACCGGGGCGAGCGCACCCACCTCGCCGAAGAGAGGGGAGGAATCCACCGAACACGCCGTAGCAAGCAGCGCCCCGAACATTCCCGTGCCGAGCAGCCGCAACGGCGTGCCGCCGCGGCGCTGAATCGAGAGCAAAAGCAAGCCGAACACCCCAGGCATGTAGCGCGTCGAGCTTTCCACGGGGCTGCCCTAGAGGCAAATCTCTTTCCGTATTGTGCAGCTATCGCATCGATTCACCACCATTCCATCGGGCACGGCCGCGTGCTACGCATGGCCCCCCGACCTAGAGCAATATGAATACACTTCATTCAGACACGGCAGTGGTACCGGTAAATAGCGCGCGCGTGAGCTCGCGGTGGACGCGGGTGAGGCAGGTGGTGAGCGCGGCTGTCGTCTCGTCGTCACTCGTCAGCTCCTGGGCTGCTGCCCAGGACAAGGCCGCCCCCCAGGGTGCAAAAAGCGCCGCCAAGGCGCCGGATCCGAATTCCTCGATGGACGCTCTGCGCGCCAAGCTCCAGGCCGACGAGAAGGGGTTCGTCGCCAAGCACCTCGAGCTGACCGATACAGAGGCCAAAGCCTTCTGGCCGCTGTACGACGAGTACAAGCAAGACGTGGACAAGCTGAACGTGCGCATCGGCGCCGTGCTCAACGAGTTCCTCGAGGTTCAGTCGAAGGGGCCACTCCCGAACGATCTTTCGAAGAAGCTCCTCGCCGACATGGCGGGCATCGAAAAAAATGAGCTCGATCTGAAGCTCGCGCACCTGAAAAAGGTGGAGAAGGTGCTGCCCCCGTACAAGGTCGTGCGCTGCGCCCAGCTCGAGAACAAGATCCGCGCGATCCTCAAGTACGACCTGGCCGCGCAGATCCCGATCGCCAAGTAACGCTCGCCGCGTCGCTTTCGGCCTGCCCTACGCTCCGAGCTCCACTCGCTCATCGCCCGATGAGCGAGTGGTCCGAGCCACACTTGCCCCGCTGCGCTCAGCGCTTGATCTCGGCCGTCACGCTGCCCCCGCCCTGCACGGAGGTCACCGTGGCTTGCTGGTAGCCGATCGTGATCTCCTCTTGAGCCAGCCCGGCCGGGTCGAGAAACTGACGCACCCCGGCCACCGTCGCATTCTTCAAGCCCATCGTGTAGACGACCGCTTCCGCGCCGGCGGGGCTGGGCTGCGAGAAGCTGAACGTCACTTCCGTCAACACCTCGTTGGTCAAGAGGGCATTCACGAACAGGGGTGACGCGCGGTCGATCCGCTTCACACACTTGACCGGATCGATCTGGAGGCGCCCCGAGGCTCTCCCCGTCGCGTTGTCTCGGGGTACGAGGAGTTGCGACTGGAAGCCGGTGCATTGCATCGCGCCCTCCTTCCCCTTCTGGGTCGCGCCCCCTTTGAAGTCTCCCTGTTTGGCACCCTTCACCGTCATGAACACCGTTTCCGCCATCGCCGTCGAGGTCGTGCTGAGCAACACCAACACGGATCCCCACCAGATTGCTTTATTCATGCTCTTGCTCCCTCGCGAGCGCGCATCCTCCGCGCCGCGTATGTAACCGCCCTCTATCGACCGGCGCATGCTAGCGTGCGTCGTTCAGCCACGTCAAACACCGGAGCAGGATGGCGCAAGTCCGCGCTGACCCGGCGGTGGTGGGGATGAGACACTGGCGCGGGTGCTCGAGAACCCCAGCGCGGGGGTTGTCGCCCGGGCTCTGATGGCAGCGCTGCTCTACGCGGCGGGCGCTCGCACCGAACTCACCGGCGCAGACGGTTCGAGGCGGGCAGCGGCGGACGGCATGCGTGCGGCCACGAACGCTGCCAGGGCACCCGCTACATCGCGTGCTGGTGCGAGCCAAACCCCGGCGAGCAGACCGAGACACGACGCCGCAAACCACGACCCCACACTGGCTGCGCCGTCCTGGGTCGCGAGCTCGAGCAACGGGGCACTGCTCGCCGACAGTGCGGCCAGGCCAGCAAGCACGCGGGAGAGCTGACCACGCAAGCGGTCGTCCACGACCAGGCACCCGCGATGGGCTCGCTCATCCCAGCGGCGCCACCACGGGGACTCCTTCGACTCCGGACGGATCACCCAATGCTAGCCGCTTTGACGCGCCCTGGAACGAACGCAGCCGGTTGCCGGCCATCTCTCTTAGTCTAGCACGCTGCTCATGCCAAAGCGGGATGCGGCGTGCCCTGCCACCGGACTGAACCAGTGCCCTGTGCCGGGCGCGCGCTCGAGCAGCGTCGTGGGAGCGTGAGCGATTCGATCGCTTGTTGTGCTGGATCAAACCGGAACGATTCAGGTGATTCGCGACGGTGCCCTCGGCGCGGCGCCCTTTCTCGATCTCACCTCACGCGTCGTGCTGCTCAGCTGGGAGCAGGGTTTGCTCGGTCTGGCGTTCCACCCGCGCTTCGCCGAAAACGGCCTGTTCTATCTGCACTACAACGGCCCGGCGCCCTGTACATCGGCGACGTCGGTGATCGCTCCTGGGAAGAGGGCGACGTGGAGCCGCCCGCTACCGGGCACCGCAACTCCGGCTGGCCCATTCTGGAGGGCGAAGAGTGCTTCGGCGGTGCTGCGGGCGCTTGCGATCGTACGGGCCTCACGCTGCCCGTGCATGCACACCCCAACACCAACGCGGGCGGGCCTCAGTTCCAGGCGGTGATCGGCGGCTCGGTATATCGAGGCAGTGCCATCCCCGCGCTGCGCGGTACGTACTTCTTCACCGACCTCTACGGCAACACCCGGACCTTCGTCTATGATATCGCGACCGACACCATCAGTGACGTGGTCAGCCTGGAGAGCGACCTGAACCCCGCGGAAAACGACCAGGGCCTCGTGTCCATCCAGCCCGGCGGAGATGGGGAACTCTACTTCGTCAGCCGCGGCAGCTCGGGCGGCGGTGGCGCCTTTGCGCCACAAGATCCGATCGGCACGATCTATCGCCTCGAAGCCGAGTGAGCCATGCGCTGGCCGGCCTGAGCCGGCGAGTGCCAACGTGACGAACTCGTAGCAGTCCGAGCACGGTCTGACTGGCGCACTTCATCGGTGTTTCGGCCGGTCCAACGTCGCGGAGAAGTACCACAACGCGAGCTGTGCATCGACAGCGCGCGGTCCACTCGCACAGAGCCGAGGGTTGCGGCTGCAGGCGCTTCAATGCCATCGTCGGCGCGTGGGCGACGCCGCAGGGGACGTTCCGGTGGCCGCTTCCTACCTAGGACGGGGACGAGGGGAACGGATACTTCCCTTCGCGAAGCAAGAACGGAGACACTTTCATGAAGAAGATCATCCTGGCGATCGCGGCGTTCGCGTTCGCGTGGACGGGCGCTGCGCAGCTGTACGCGCAGCAGAAGGCCCCCGCCGCCAAGAAGCCGAACATCCTCATCATCTGGGGCGATGACATCGGCGTCAGCGACATCAGCGCCTACAGCGATGGGCTGATGGGCTTCGAAACGCCCAACATCGACCGCATCGCGCGCGAGGGCGTCCGCTTTCTTCACTATTACGGGGAGCAGTCCTGCACGGCGGGCCGCGCCGCGTTTGCCACCGGCCAACACGGCATCCGCACCGGCCTGACGAAGGTGGGCTTCCCGGGTGCACCCATGGGCATGAGCCAGCTCGATCCCTCGATCGGCGGGGTGATGAAGAGCCTCGGCTATGCCACCGGTCAGTTCGGCAAGAACCACCTGGGCGATCGCAACGAAAGCCTGCCCACGGTCAACGGCTTCGACGAGTTCTTCGGCAACCTCTACCACCTGAACGCCGAGGAAGAGCCCGAGCTGCCCGACTACCCGAAGGATCCGGCGTACCGCGCCAAATTCGGGCCGCGCGGCGTGCTCAAGACCGCCGCCACCACCAAAGACGACGCCACCGTCGATCCGCGCTTCGGCAAGATCGGCAAGCAGACGATCCAGGACACCGGCGCGCTCACCAAGAAGCGCATGGAAACGATCGACGACGAGACCTCCGCCGCCGCGATCGATTTCATCAAGCGCCAGCACGCCGCCGGCAAGCCGTTCTTCACCTGGTTCAACGCGACACGCATGCACTTGCGCACGCACGTGCGCGCCGAGCACCGCGGCCGCTACAAGCACGGCGACAGTGAGTACATCGACGGCATGCTCGAACACGATGCCACCGTGGGCACGCTGCTCAAGGCGCTGGACGACCTGGGCATCGCCAACGACACCCTCGTCGTCTACAGCACCGACAACGGGCCGCACATGAACACCTGGCCCGACGGCGCCATGACGCCCTTTCGCTCCGAGAAGAACACCAACTGGGAGGGCGCGTTCCGCGTCCCCTGCGTCGTGCGCTGGCCGGGCAACATCAAGTCAGGCACGGTGACCAACGAGCTGATGAGCCACAACGACTGGATCCCCACGCTGGCGTCGATCGCCGGGGAGCCCAAGATTGTCGAGAAGCTCTTGAAGGGCACCACCCTCAACGGCACCAAGTACAAAGTGCACCTCGACGGCTACGACCAGTCGGCCTTCCTGCGCAAGGTCGGCGGCCGCGCCGCGAGCAACAACGGCGCGAAGAGCGCGCGCGACAACTTCTTCTACTCGGATGACGACGGCTTGCTCGTGGCGATGCGCAAGGGCGACTACAAGTACGTCTTTGCCGAGCAGCGCATGCCGGGCACCATGGGCGTGTGGGCGGAGCCCTTTACCAAGCTGCGCCTGCAGAAAATCTTCAACCTATTCCAGGACCCCTTCGAGCGTGCGGACATCACGTCCAACACCTTCTGGGACTGGAACCTCAACCACGTTCACACTCTGTATGGGATCATGGACGAGGTCTTCAAGTTTGCGGCCACGTTCAAGGAGTTCAAGCCCCGCTCCTTCCCACCCAGCTTCAACCCGGCCAACATCCTGGAAGAAGAGTTGACTGAGATTAAGGCCGAGAGGCGGCGCGCCAGCGACAAGTAGGCGCTCTTGCGCTGCTGCAGGGGGGAGCGGTCCGAGAGGCGCGCCTCCCCCCTTGCGGCTGGGCCGACGCCATCGTTCAGCCTCGCTTCTGCACTTCCGCCTCGCGCTGCTCCGCGTCCAGGATCATGCCTCGCTCCTGGCTGAGTTCTCGGCTCTCCTGGTATGCGGCCCCCCCTGCGTCCAACGGAAATCGGCGCGAGGCTTCGTACACGACGATGGCGGCTGCGGTGGTGAGATTGATCGAGCCACCCAGCCCGTCCGTCGGGATCTCGATGAACTGGTCGGCGAGCGCCAGCACCGCCGGCGAGATGCCGTGGCGCTCGGCGCCGAGCACGAGGCAGAGCGGGGCGAGGGAGCGCAGCGCCTCCGGTCGGACGCTACCCTCGCAGAGCTCCACGGCCGCGATCGAGTAGCCCTGCGCGCGACTCTCGAGGACGATCTCGGCAGCGTTCGGGCGCGGCTCCCACGGTACCCAGCCCAGCGTGCCCGCGGCCGCGCGCGTCAGCCGGCGCTTGTGGAGCTCGAACTCGAAGCCACACACGTACAAGCGCTCCAGGCGAAAGGCGTCGCACAGCCGGAAGATGGTGCCGATGTTCGGCAGGTGGGTCACGCCATCCAGGACCAGGCGGATGGGACGCCGCGGCAGGGTCGGAAAAAGGTGGCGATCGGGGCGCGGCGGGTGTGGCATCGCGGAACGCTTGTACGCTGCCCGGGCTGCGCTCCTGGGGCATTTGGGGCTCGGCGCTCCTGGAAATACGCCCCGAGGCTCCGATTTCTAGACCGTGATTCTGCGATTCAACACCGTAGTTGAAATTGCCGCAATCACCCCGCACCTCCCCCTGGTCCGGAGGGAAAGGCGGTCTACAATCCGCGCTGGAGGACCTCCATGACGAATCTTACCCAGCGGATGACCCAGCGCGGACCACTCTCCTGGGGCATCACCGCGGCGGTGCTGGCCCTGGCGTGCGGTGGTAGCGAGGACGGCAACAACCCCGGCCCCAACGATACAGTTGTTCCACCTCTCGTCGACGTGACACCGGTGCGCGAGACGTGCGCGCAGAACCCGCTGCTCGCGGAGTGCCAGACCCCCGCCGGGCCGTCTGCGAACCCCCCTCCCGGTGGCGGCGGCGATCAGGCCTCGCTCGCGAAGGCGGCCGCCGAGAACGTGCTGGCGGCCAACTGTGGCCAGTGCCACGGCCCCGCCCTGTCGGAAGAGCAAGCCCGGGCGGGCATGAACTATATCGACGACATCGATCGTCTGGTCCAGACCGACAAGATCGTGCCCCTGAACAGCACGGGCTCGCGCATCGTGCAACGCATGGTGCGCGGCGAAATGCCGCCGCTCACCTCCGGCCTGCCGCGCGTGACGGAGGCCGACATCCAGGTCGTCTCGGACTACATCGACAACCCGCAATTTTGGCCCAGCTACGCCCCGAGCGGCAGGACCTGCGTCGAGGACGGGCAGCTCGTGGATTTTGACGAGCTCTTCCAGGAGATCAACCGTGATCTCTCCGGGGAGGACAACGACGACACGCAGTTCTTCCGCTACATCTCGCTCACCAATCGCTTTACCGCGGGTGTGTGCGCGGACCAGGCGCTCGATCGCGATCGCCAGGCGCTGACGAAGATGCTGAACATGCTGTCGACGCGCGCCAGCATCGAACGGCCGCTGGCGATCAACCCCGAAGAGACGATCTATCGTATCGATCTGCGCGACTTCAACTGGGACCGTGACATCGACGTGGATGGTCGCGGCTTCAACGACGTCTGGGAAGCCATCGCCGAGAACAACCCGTACGCCATTCGTTTCGAGGGCGACGATGCCGACGACGCGGTGGACGACACGGGCACCGATTTCCCGGTCATGTTTGCCGACCAGATGCTGGACGTGGCCGTGCTCGGCAACCTCTACTACGGCATCATTGGCGTCGACGGTGGCGGCCGGCTCAGCGACTTCATCGAGAACGATCTCGGCATCGACGTGCAGGGCGACATCGAGGACGAGGAAGCGATCCGTGCCGGTACGACGCGGTCGCGCATCTCGCGCCAGGATCGCGTGGTCGAGCGCCACGACATTCAGCTGCGCGGCGGCGTGCTCTGGCAGAGCTTCGACTTTGCCGACGGCGCCGACAACGACAACATCTTCCAGGATCCGTTCGGTTTCTCCCCCGGCGGTACGGAGGTGATCTTCACGCTGCCCAACGGCATGCTCGCCTTCCTGATCGCCGATGAAGACGACAACCTGGTCGAGGACTCGGACATCTTGCTCGACACCAACCAGAACAACTTCCGCGCCATCACCTCGGTGTCTTGTTCGAATTGTCACGCCAGCGGGTTCATCCCGGTGGTCGATGAGGTGGCCGCGGTCTCGTTGCGCAACGCGCGCAGCATCGGCCTGGACCGCGACGAGATCGAACAGCTCGAGGCCCTGTACGTGTCGCCGCAGGAGTTTGCGCGCACCGTGAAGGAGGATTCGGAGTCCTTCTATCTGAGCGCGCTGCAGCGAGCGGGCTTGCCGACGACCGGCGGGGATTCCGTTTCCAACGTCTTCTTGCGCTTTGAAGCGGACATTCGCCTGGAGGACGCGGCCGGTGATCTCGGTGTCACGCCGCAGGACCTGGGCGATAACCTCAACCTGCTCGATCCCGTGATGTCCGTGCTGGAGCGCGGCACGATCAGTCGAGAGGACTTCACCGCGCTGTACATCTCGAGCCTGTGCGCGCTGTCTCTCACCCTGGAGAACGTGCCGGACCAGGGCATCTGCGACGACGCCCTGCGCGACCTCGACGACCGCCGGCGCTGAGCCGCGCGTGAACGCTGGTGCCGCGCCGCCCCAGGGCGCGCACCGGCGCTCGACGGGATTGGACGCGCGGTGGCCCGGAGCGAGCTGGCCCTCGCCCGGTGCCGCTGCGCGTGCAACACTGGTTGCAGGCAAGGTCGGCGCAACCCATGTCGTTGCAACCATGTTGTCTCGAGAAGTGTCGTCGCAAGAAGTGAGTGCTGCTCCGTTTTGGCGCTGGCGCAGAGGCGCCGCAGCTCGTAGGTCAACGCCGTGAAGTGCCTTTTCCCTCGGGCGCTAGCCTGGTTCGCCGCGCCCTTGCTGGCTGTGTTTGGCGCCTACTCTTGCGGTGATGAGCCCCAGGTGCGGGTGTCGGTCGCGCCCGCTCCCCCCAATTCGGGCTTCCTCGTCGACCCGGTCCCCGCGGTGGGCGGCGGCCCCGCGGTGGACCCGGCGCAGTGCCTCCAAGAAACCCGGGAGGCGCAGGCCCTCGGTCTCGACATCTACGTGATGCTCGACAGCTCCCTGTCGATGGACGAGCTGCTGCCCGCGCAGACGTCGGGCGCGGGCGCGGGTGAAACGAAATGGGACGCCGTGCGCGGCGCGCTCGCGGCCTTCATCGAGGCGCCGGAGACGGCGAGCATCGGCGTCGGCCTGCAATACTTTCCCCAGGTTGCGCCAGGGGTCCCCTTTTCCTGTAGCCGCAACGATGACTGTGGCGCTACCGGCGGCGCGTGCTCGAATAGTCGTTGCGTCAGCGCCGGCAGGGGCCAGTTGCCGAATGGCGACAGCGTCTCGCTGCTGAGCGAGGCGAGCGACACCGCTTGCCTCGACGATACCGAGTGTACGGGCGCGGGGCAGAGCTGCCGCTCGATCTTGGGGCAGTGCGTCTACGCGCCGGGCGAGCTCGACTTTCCCGATGGCAGCCTGCTGCCCGCGGGCGTGCCGGCGCTGTGCAGCAGCGCGGACGACTGCGCGAGCCTGCCGGGTTCGGTCTGCGAGGAGGTCGGCGTCTGCGAGCGATCGGTCAATGGCCAGAGCGTGGCCTGCACCCGCAGCGTCGGCTGCTCCGCGGTGGGCGGCGGCACTTGCGTGAGGCCCGGGCACGTCTGCGCCGAGCAAAAGCTGTGTCAGGTGTCCGAGTACGGCACGCCCGCCGTGCCGATCCGGCGCGACGCCACTCGCGCGAGCGACATCCTGGCTTCGCTCGCGGAGCGCGAGTTGGCAGGGCCGACGCCCACGGGCCCGGCACTCCAGGGCGCGCTGCAGCACGCGCAGAGCTGGGCGGGCCAACACCCCGACCGGCAGGTCATCACGGTCGTGGTCACGGATGGCTTTCCCACCAACTGCTCGCCTCAGGGCATTCCCGAGATCGCCGCGCTGGCCGAGGCCGCCAATCGCGGTGCCCAGCCCGTCCACACCTTCTTCGTCGGCGTCTTCAGCGACCAGGACCTGGGCCTGGACGGCAGCGAGCGCCTGGACGAGCTGGCCCGCGCCGGAGGTTCACGCCAGGCCGTCGTGATCAACACCGCGAACGATGTGGCGCAGGACTTTCTGATCGCGCTCGACGCGATCCGCGATACGAGCTCCCGTTGTAACTTTCGGCTCGATAGCTCGGACCTGGATCTCGACCGCGTGAACCTCGAAGTCGTGGACCAGGTTGGCGCAACCACGCAGCTGTTCAACGTCGGAGACGCCGTCTCGTGCGCGGACCAGCAGGGCTGGTTCTACGAACGCGACGACAACGGTGCCCGTCGTCAGATCACCGTTTGCCCGAGTACGTGCCGCGGCCTCGTCGCAGGCAACCTGCGCACCAATCTCGCGATCGGCTGCGCTACCCGCATCCGCTGAACGCCGAGGTGGCAGGCTAGCGGCCGAGCAACTCCGGGAGCGTGTGTGCCACCAGCTCGGCGCGGGTCGTCACCTCGAGTTTCCGGAATATCTTGGCAAGCTGGTTGCGCACTGTATTGCGGGAGGTGCCGCAGAGTTCCGCGATCTCGGCGTTCTGGAGGCCTCGGGCCAGATACCGGACGATGTGCTGTTCCCGCGCGGTCAACCGGGAGAGCGAGAAGTCAGCGGCCCCGCGCGCTGTCGTCGCCACCCGGCTGTCGGGGAATATCTGGCGAGCCGGCAACATCTGACCGCTCGGCAACGTCTGACCGCTCGGCAACGTCTGACTGTCCGAAAGCAGACGCAGGGCAATGGCTAGTGGGGCACGCAAGCGCACGAGCGTAGCCACGTCTGCCTCGCGAAATATCGAGCGGCCGACGCGCGTAAACGTGATCACCTGTTGTAGCGTCGCCCCGGAGCGCACTCGCACGACGATGAAGTTGCAACTGCCGAGTGGCTGCAAGTACTCCCGGTACATACTCCGGCGATCGCGCTCCCGTGCAGACAGGAGGCTGCGATCGTGGACGACATCTGCGTGCGCTTCCGAAGCCCGATCGTGAGGCATCATATCGCGCGCGTAGCGCGCTCCGTGCTGAATCCACAGCGTGTGACAAATCTCGGGCTTATTCAGCGTGATGAGGGGCGCTCCCTGATAGGAAACGACGGAGCCACAGTCGAAGCCGACGACGTTTTGCACGACTTCGAATAGTTCGTGCACCAAAGATTTTCGATCGGAGGCGGCGCAAGCACGCGCGACGATCTCGAGCGCGGCCTCCGTCGTGGACTTCGTGGTCTTCAAGCTGAGCCTCCCCGCTGCGCGCCGATCATACGCTTCGTGCTGCGGGGAGCAAGCTTCCTGCCGATGGTACATCCGTACCATCGAACGGCTTCCGCATCCGAGTACCCTGCGACCCGCATGGGTCGACGACGTCTGTACGGCCTGGGCAGAGTGGCTTGCCTCGACGCCGAAAGGCGAGGCGGAGTGAAGCATGTCGGATGAGCTTTCGATTGCCATCGTGGGAGGGGGTATCGGCGGTCTTTCTGCCGCGCGTTGCTTGCTGCACGCCGGCTTTGATGTTCACGTTTACGAGCAATCCGCCGGGTTCGCTGACGTGGGGGCGGGCCTTCAAATCAGTCCGAACGCCGCGCGCATTCTCCAGCGCCTCGGGCTGGCAGATGCCTTGTCGCCCTCGAGCGTGAGCGCCGCCGCATTGGAGCAGCGTCGCTGGGACGACGGGCGCGTTCTGCTGAAGATCCCGCTGGGGGACTTGGCCGAGAGGGTGTTCCGAGCGCCGCACTTTCACGTGCATCGCGCGGATCTCTTGGCGGTCTTGGCGCAGGCACTGCCAGCGGACCGGCTGCACCTCGGGCATCGCCTTGCCGGCTTCGCTCTCTCGGGCGATCGCGTCGATCTCCAGTTCGAGCACGGCGCCAAGGCGACGGCCGACATACTGGTGGGCGCCGATGGCATTCACTCGCGGGTTCGGGAAGCTCTTTTCGGAGCGGATGCAGCGCGTTTCACCGGGTGCGTCGCATATCGCGGCCTCGTCCCCGTCGCCCGCGTGACGGAGTTGAACCTCGATGCCACGCTCCAGATCTGGCTCGGTCCGCATCGACATTTCGTTCACTACCTGGTCGCGCAAGGGCGCCTGGTCAATTTCGTCGCCGTCGTCGAGAAGGGCAGCTGGACAGGCGAATCCTGGAGCGATCGCGGAAACACCGAGGAAGTGCTGCGCGAGTATCAGGGCTGGCACCCGCAGGTGCGATCGATCTTACGCCAAGCGCGCGATCCCTTCGTGTGGGCGCTCTTTGACCGGCCACCGCTGGAGCACTGGTCCGTGGGGCCTGTGACCCTGCTGGGCGATGCGTGTCATCCGATGCTGCCATCGTTTGGGCAGGGCGCGGCGCAGGCGATCGAGGATGGAGCTACGCTGGCGGCGTGTCTGCTCACACGCGCTGGGGCGAATATCTCGGATACGCTCGCTCGCTACGAGGCGCTGCGCCTGCCCCGGACTGCACGCGTGCAGGAAATGTCTGCGCAGAATCGGGATCGTTTTCAGCTGGCGGATGGACCTGCTCAATGCGAGCGCGACCTCCGTTTGCAGACGGCAGGTCCTGACCCGGCCGTCGCCTGGTTGTTCAATCATGATGCGTGGGCCGCCGGATTGACCGCGCACTAACAGATCCAGCTTCCGAGCATGGGCGCGCGCGACGGGTCAGAGCGGGCCCACCCCACCCGC
>Ga0315912_10003620_pt1 | contig 15220 bp, 14 predicted proteins | sample VfabasoilMG_FD_204469 | JGI IMG/M metagenome (GOLD analysis project Ga0315912, IMG submission 204469) | Garden soil microbial communities collected in Santa Monica, California, United States - V. faba soil | ecosystem: Environmental > Terrestrial > Soil > Garden | place: USA: California... | reverse complement strand
TCAAGATGCCGGCCTACGAGAAGCATCTGCAGCCCGGTGATCTCGAGGCACTGTGGGCCTACGTGCGTTGGCTCCGGAGTCCGGCGTCGGCTCCCGATTCGGCCGAGGTCACTGCGTTCTAGCGCGGCGCGACGTCGCCCTGCTTGCCGTGGATGGGGGCGGAGGGTACTGTCCTCGCCCGCACGCCATGGTGGCGAGCGAGCCACAGGAGTCCCATGACCGCTTACAAGCACCGCCTGCGCCGCAAGCGCGCCAAGCTGGCCGCGCGCAAGAAGGCCGAGAAGGCCCGCGCCTCCAAGAAGCGCCGCCGCTAGAGCGCAGCCGCAGACGAAAACGCCCGCCGGTCGGCGGGCGTTCGCGCTTCAGGGGGTGAGCGAGCGAGCGGCGGGGTCAGTCCGATCCGGTGGGGCGTTCATCCGACGGGTCGTCGGTGGGTCGCGGCAGGAATGCACTCGGGCGACGCGCACCCGGCAGCGGCGTGATCTGGCCCAAGCGGGCATCCGACTCGCCGGCCCGGCCCGCGAGCACCTTCTGCGCGAGCACCTCGGCCGCCGGGCCCGCCTTCACCTCGATCGTCGCCGCCGAGATCACGAAGATGCGCTGGTTGTTCCCGTGGGGATCGGCGGGGAACAGGAAGAATCCGTCGCGATCCGGCGTCCAGGAGAGCGTGTAGCCGCAGATGAACTCGCCGTCCTTGAAGCGCACCGCGATCTTCTTGCCCTGCGACGTCTCGGCCGGTCCCTGCACGAAGCCCAGCACGTCCTGGCGCGAGGGATCGCCGTCGAGCGAGCTCACGAAGAACAGCGCCTTCAGCTGCTTGAACCGCAGTTCCACGGCGGCGCCCTCGTGGGCCGGCGGATGGACATGGAAGATGGGGCGGTTGGGCGTGAAGTCCTGGGTGACGCCCTTCAGCACGCGGCCATCGGTGTAGCGCGCGACGACGAGATTCGAGATCTCCACGGTCGGCTCCCTGCAGAAGGTTGGGGCGGTGCCACAGGGCAGGCCCCGGGCGCTCACACGCGTCATCGGCTGCGGCGTACGCCGACTTGAGGCCCGCGTCTCACCCGGCGCGGCGCCTTGCGGGCGGGCGCGGAGGGCCTTGCGGAAGCCCATGCGTCATGAGAGCTTGCGCGCGGTTCACGAGCACACGAGTGCGAAAGGAGAAGCACATGAGCATGAGATCTTTCGGCCTGGCGGTCGCCGTCGTGATGCTGGCGGCAGGCTGCAACGAGGCCAAGCAGAGCACGACGACCACGGCCCAGACCGAAGTCGGCGCCACGGTCACCGGTGGCGCTCCGGCGGCCACCACACCCACGTCGGAGGCGGCAGGAGGCAAGGTGCACAAGCTGGCGAGCGGGCTTCAGTACGAGGACCTGGTGGTGGGTAGCGGCAAGATGGCCGAGCCGGGCATGAACGTGTCGGTGCACTACATCGGCTGGCTCAAGGAGTCCACGCGCGAGACACCGTTCGACACCAGCCGCGACCGCGGCCAGCCGTTCCTGTTCCAGCTGGGTGCCAGCCAGGTGATCGCGGGTTGGGACGAGGGCGTGAAGGGCATGCGCATCGGCGGCAAGCGCCTGCTCACCGTCCCGCCGGACCTGGGCTACGGCGCGCGCGGTGCGGGTGGCGTGATCCCGCCCAATGCGACGCTGATCTTCGAAGTCGAACTGCTCGACGTGAAGTGATCGGCCTCTGGCCATGACGAAGCGCGCGGCGCGGGGACTTGCTTCCCGCGCCGTTCGCTTTTTTCGCGAGCGGCCATGAGCGACGTCGCGACTGACGTGCTGAACGTGGTGCGGCGTGCACTCGATCCGCCGCCGGCGCGGATCGCCAGCGAGAGCGCGTCGGGCTTCGCGTGGTGGCCGCACTCGCATGCGCAGAGGATCGCCGCTGCGGAACCGCGCGCCGATGGCGCGTGCGTCGTGAGTGCGGAGACTGTCCTGTTGTCAGGCGTGACCGGCCGTGCGCCGGAGCTGGCCACGCTCGCGATGCGCAACGCGCGGGACGCGGGACTCTCCGCACTGCGATGGGACTCCGAGCGCGGCGAGGTGTCGTTGCGTGCGGCCGTGGTCGTGCACCCGGGCGACGGCGGTGGCGGCGCGCGACGACTGGCGCACGCCGCACTGCTGCAAGTGGGCGAGGCATTGCGCGCGGCGGAGTCATTGGCGCTCGAGTTCCCCGGTGCGTCGCTCGTCACGGGCCGCGACGCGAGCGGAGAGGAGTGGCCCGCGGTGGATGCGGTGGAGTCATGGCGGGCGTATGCCGCTGCCGGCCCCGAAGCGGCTGCCGCAGTGGCGGACGCGATGAAGCGGCTGTTCCAGCTTTCGCCCGCGCCGTGGGTGCGCGCCACGCCGGCCGCGCACGGACTGGACGCCGAGATCGCCTGTCGCACATCGCAGGAGGTGAGCGCACCGGGCGAGGGGATGGCGCTCTTGCGCTTGAGCGACCGCCAGCCGCACCCACATCTGGGGCCGGGCTTCGTCGCCGTGTTGGTGCTGCCGCCGTCGAGCGAGCCGGTCGCCGAGCGCGCGCCGGCCACCGCCGCACTCTTGAACGAGGGCGAGTCGCGCGAGTGGACCGGCACCGACCAGTTGGGCGGATGGTGTGTGCATCCCGCCGCGGGGCTTGCGCACGCGCTGTTCCTGCCGGCGGTCGCGGTGGAAGAGGACACATTGGAGCGTCTCGCGTGGCAGGCGGGAACGCGTGCGCGCTGGGCCAGCGGGTTCCTGGACCGCGTCGCTGCGATGCGCGACTCGGGTCTCGCTCAGGGCTGAACCGCCGCGGCGGGAGCGCGCCGCTCCGCGCCCGTCGTCCACCGCGATGTGCCGCGCGGAGCGTGCAGGGCGCTGTGCTAACGTCGCGCGTCCGTTCCCGCCGTCCGAGCCACAGCCCAACGCGCGCGGCGCGCCGCCGCGCAGGGAGCCGCCATGCGCCGCCCGTCGGTACCGTTCTTCGCGTCTCGTCTGCTGTTGATCTCGCTGCTGGCGCTCGCCAGCCGAGCCACGGCCGCACCCGCCCCCGCCAAGAAGCCCGCCGCCAAGTCGGGCACTGCGACGAGTGCGAAGTTCGACATCGAGAAGTTCAAGCCTCTCGAGTGGCGATCCATCGGCCCCGCGAACATGGGCGGGCGCATCTCGGACATCGCCGTGGTGGAGAGCGACCCGGCCAAGATGTTCCTCGCCACGGCCACGGGTGGGGTGTGGAAGACGCAGAACATGGGCACCACGTGGACGCCGGTGTTCGACAAGGAAGCGGTCTCCAGCACCGGCGCGGTCGCCGTCTTCCAGCCGAAACCCGAGATCGTCTGGGTGGGCACGGGCGAGGCCAACAACCGAAACTCGTCGGGTTGGGGCCGCGGCGTGTATCGCTCCGATGACGGTGGCGGCTCGTGGAAGCTCATGGGGCTCGAGGCCACGGCGACGATCGGCCGCGTGCTCACGCATCCGACGGACAGCCTCACCGTCTACGTGGCGGCACTGGGCCGGCTGTGGGGCGCCAACACCGAGCGCGGCGTGTTCATGACCCGCGACGGAGGGCGCACGTGGCAGCACGTCTTGAAAGTGGACGCGAACACCGGCTGCGTGGACCTGGCCATGGATCCGAAGGACCCCTCCAAGCTCTACGCCGCGATGTACTCGCGACGTCGCACGCCGTGGTCGTATTCGGGCATTTCTGAGACCGGCGGCATCTGGCGCAGCACCGATGCCGGTCGCACGTGGAGCAAGTGCACGGACGGGCTGCCCAAGCGCACCGGGCGCATCGGGCTTTCGGTCTATGCCAAGAACCCGAGCATCGTCTTCGCCGTGCTCGAGTCCGACGAGGGCGGCCGGCTCTCCGACTTCGAGGAGACGAGCCGTGCCGGTGGTGTGTTCCGGAGCGACGACTCCGGTGTGCACTGGAAGCGCGTGAGTCCGTTCTCGCCGCGGTCGTTCTACTTCAGCCAGATCCGGGTGCAGCCCGGTGACAGCTCGCGCATCTACCTGTTGGGCACCGATCTGTACGTGTCCGACGACGCTGGCGTGTCGTTCCGTGCCCGCGGCGCCAAGGCTGTGCATCCCGATTGCCACGCGATGTGGGTGAGCCCCAATGGCAAGCAGTTGGCCCTCGGCACCGACGGTGGGTTGAACCTGAGCTTCGACCGCGCGGCGACGTGGTCGTTCGTGGACAACCTGGCGCTGGGCCAGTTCTACAACGTGACCACGAACATGCGCGAGCCCTACTACGACGTTTTCGGCGGCATGCAGGACAACCAGACGTGGGGAGGGCCGTCGCGCTCGCGGCGCGCGATCGAGAACTGGCTCGACGATTCGCGTGCCGGGCACGGGATCCTGAACGAGAGCTGGTTCGTCCTGGGCGGGGGCGACGGCTTCCACGTCGCGGCGGACCCCACCAATCCTGATGTCGTCTGGTACGAGTCGCAGGGCGGCGAGATCTACCGGCAGGACCTGGTGAGCGGCCGCGAGCGCGCCTGCAAGCCGTCCAACAACGAGGGCGAGACCGTGTTCCGGTTCAACTGGAACACGCCGTTCCAGCTCTCGCCGCACGACCCGAGTGTGCTGTGGATGGGCGGGCAGTACATGTTCCGGCTCTACGAGCGCGGCGATCGCTGGGAACGCGTGAGCCCCGACCTGACCACGGCGGACGCGAAGAAGATGGCCACCGGCGGCTCGGGCGCCGAGCAGCACTGCACGATCGTCACGCTGAGCGAGTCGCCCGCCAAGGCCGGCGTGCTGTGGGCCGGCACCGACGACGGCAAGCTGTGGGTCACACCCGATGCCGGCAAGACGTGGCGCGACCTGACCGCGAGTGTCAAAGGTGTACCCGCCGGCACGTACGTGTCGCGCGTGGACGCCTCGCCGCTGGATGCGAACGTGGCCTACGTCTCCTACGATGGCCATCGCACGGATGACGTGAAGCCCTACGTGTTCGTCACGCGCGACATGGGCAAGAGCTGGACGAGCCTCGCTGCCGGACTGCCGGTGGACTCGCCGGTCAAGGTGGTGCGTGCCGGCCGCAAGAACCCCGACCTGGTCTACGTGGGCACGGAGACCGGGATGTACATGAGCTTGGAAGCCGGCAAGAACTGGGTGAAGCTCATGAACGGTTTACCCACCGTACCGGTGGACGACATCCACACGCAGCCGCGCGACCTCGACTTGGTGATCGGCACGCACGGCCGCAGCGTCTACATCCTGGATGGCGTGCAGGTGTGGGAGGAGTGGAAGCCCGTCGTGTTGCGCGACACGGTCACCTTCTTCTCGACGCGCACGGCATGGGCCTGGCACGTCCGACCCGTGGGCGGCTACTTCGGCTCGGACGAGTTCAGTGCGAAGAACCCGCCGTTCGGAGCGACGTTCGATTACTACGTGCCCGAAGAGGTGAAGGGCGGCGTGTCGGTGACGGTGGAAGACTCGACAGGGAAGAAAGTCCGCACGCTCACGGGCCCCGGTGAGGCGGGCTTCCACCGCGTCGTCTGGGACCTGGTCGCGGGCGAACCCCGCCAGCGCATCCGTCGCAGCGAGGCCAGCGGGCAGCCGATCATGGTGAAACCCGGCCGCTACACGGTGAAGATGCGCGCGGGAACCGCGGCCGAGCGCACGCAATCACTCGAGGTGAAGGCACTGCCCGGGACCTACTTCAGCGACTTATGAGCCCAGCGGGCTAGGTTGTTGCGGGAGAGGGGGCTCGGGGCGCGCCACGCACCGGGCCCTCAACCGTTGCTGGAAGGCGCGAGAGCACACATTCTCGTTGACCGAGCTTTCGCCCTCGCGCAAACTGCTCGCGTCGGAGCCGGGTGCAGGATTCGCTTCAAGCAGCGTTCCAGCCGCAGGTCCTTCGAGACCGCGGCTGTTTTCGTTGGCGGCGTCCCCGTTCCCGGGCCGGCAACTGTTCGCGCGCTCCGTGATGGCTCATGGGAGCGTTGATGGGACGGGGGTGCTTCCCCCGCGGCCGGAAGGAGTCTCGAAGTGGCGACGGGTACTGTGAAGTGGTTCAACGATGCGAAGGGTTTCGGCTTCATCTCGCAGGAGGGTGGCGAGGACGTGTTCGTGCACTTCTCCGCGATCCAGGGTGACGGCTTCAAGACGCTGGCCGAGGGCGAGCGTGTCGAGTTCGAGATCGTGAAGGGACCGAAGGGTCTCCAGGCGAGCAACGTCCGCAAGGGCTGACCTCGCGCGGTCCCATCCGCATAGTGTGACGAGAAGGGCGGCGTGGCAGCGCCGCCCTTCTCGTTACACTTTTCGGAGAGCGGCGGCGCGAGCTAGAGGGCGCCGATCATCGGCTCGCGCGGCGGTCGCCCAGGATGCCCATGAATACCGCCGCGAGGATCACGGCCGAGCCCAGCACCGCGGTGGTACCGGGCCGCTCACCGCGGAGCGTGACGCCCAGGATGAGAGCGGCCACGGGGATGATGACCGCGATGAAGCTGATGCGCGTGACCGGCCAACGTTGCAGGAGCCACGCGAACGCCGCGAACGCACCCAGCGAGCCCACGACGGTCAGGTAGGCGATCGGGATCCACGCCGCGCCCTGCGGCATGAGCTGCGATTCACCGAGGACCCGGCTCAGCAGCACGCAGATCACCGCCCCGATGCCGTGCGCCCACGCATTCATCGCGAACGGGTGTGCCCCGGGCGCGCGCTTCAAGAGCACGCCCGCGAGTGCCGCCGTGGTGGCCGCGAGCCACACCGCCACCAGTCGCACCGGTTCGTAGGCACCACTCATGCTCGTAGAGAACAGCAGCGCAACGCCGCCGATGGCCACGATCGAGGCGATCACGATGCGCGGGCGCAACGGCTCGATCCCGGCGATGTGCGCGAACACCGAGGTGGAGAGCGGGATGGTGGCGAAGATCACCGCGGCGATCCCACTCGGCACGCGCTGCTCGCCCCAATAGAGGAGCGGCAGGCTGATGCCGAAGTCCACCACGCCGAACCACCACGCCGCACGCAACTGGGCACCCTTTGGCCAAGGCGCGCGCACGGCAAACGTGACCAGCGTGAACAGCACCGACGCCATGGCCAGGCGAACGCCTGCACCCCACACCGGGGGCGTGAGGTCGTTGCCCATGCGGATGAACAGGAACGTGCTGCTCCAGACGACGCAGCAGAACGCGAACGCCAGCCAGGGTGCGGCGCCTCGCGCGGGCGTCGAGCTCAATGGCTCGTGGTGCTGCCGCCCAACTCGCGCCCGATCCGCTCGGCCGCGTCGGCACGGAGCCGATAGCGTGTGCCATCGGATTCGCGCGCCATGAAGCCCCAGTCCACCAGCGAACGGCGCAGGATCGCCCAGTCGGCGAACGTGTGCCCGTCCATGAGCGTGAAGTTCACTTCCTTCTCGCCGTACTCGCGCTCGGGATCGAAGCGCCGCGCGAGCAGCGCGACGGCCATGCGCTGCACCTTGTGGCGCGACGGCCACTGGATGAGCCGGCCGGTGTCGTCCACGAACGGGCGGAGTTCTCGGGGCAGCGAGGAACGTTCCATGGGCGGAGCCTAGCAGAAGCCGAGCGCCGCTCACACGTGTGGGGGGCGGGGCCGCCGCCGGCGCTTCGCCCGATGCGGTCCGGACCGGGTCCCGTTCGTCGCCAGTCCGGGCGCGCCGGCCCATTCGCCGCTCGCCGCGCGTGCCGGGTCGCGGTAGCCTCGGCGACTCGTGACGCGAAACCCACCCGGAGGCCCCATGCGCGAAGACGACCTGCTGCGATTCCGTTGGATCGCCGACCCCCGCATCTCGCCCGATGGCTCGCGCATCGCGTTCACGCTCGTGCGCATCGACGCCACCGAGGACGAGTATCGCACCGACCTGTGGATCGCCGACGTGCCCGCTGCGGGCGCGACGCCGGTGGCACCGCGACCGCTCACGTTCGACGGCTACTCTGCGCAGCCGCGCTGGTCACCCGACGGCACGCGGCTCGCGTTCGCACGCCGCCCCGCCGAGGCCGGCAAGCCGCCGCAGTTGTTCGTGCTGCCGCTCACCGGAGGCGAGGCGCGCGCGATCACGTCGCTCGAGAAGGGGGCGAGTTCGCCCGCGTGGTCGCCCGACGGCACGCGCATCGCGTTCACATCGGGCCACGACCCGGCCAAGGACACGCCCGAGGCGAAGAAGCCCAAGCACGAGCCCGCGCGCGTGGTGACAAAGCCCGAGTACCGTTGGAACAACGAGGGCTTCACCGACTTCGAGCACCTGGAGCACGTGTGGGTGGTGGAGGCCGCGGGCGGCGAGCCGCGCCGGCTCACGCACGGCATCCAGTTCAAGGAGTGGTCCCCGGCGTGGACGCCCGATGGCCGGCACATCGTGTTCGTGACCGACCGGCGCGAGCAGCCGTGGTTCGCCTCGCCGGCTGAAGACACCGACCTGCGCGCGGTGCCGTGGGACCTGGCCGAGCCGACCGACGGCGCGGCGATGCTGACCGTGGCCGACATCGCCGGCCCGGTGCGCGCGTTCGCATTCGCGCCCGATGGCCGGCTCGCTGCACACGGCGCGCTGCACCCGACCAAACCCAACACATACGAGGCCGACGACCTATTGCTGTTCGAGGGCAACTGGCCGCGCACCAAGGCGCGCGTGCTCACCGACGGCTTGGACCTGCACGTGGGCGAGGGCATCAACAGCGACCAGCATCCGCCGCGAGGCGGGGGAGAGCCGCCGCTGGGCTTCACCTCCGGCGGTCGTGGGATCGTGTTCGTGCACGCTAAGCGCGGCGCGGGACACCTGGCGCTGTGCGACCTGGGCAGTGGACGCGTCGAAGACCTGACCGGCCCGACCACCGAGGTGATCGCTGGCTCGGTCTCGGCCGACGGCGCGCGCGTGGCGCTCACGCTGGGCTCGGTTGGTTCGCCGAGCGACCTGCACGTGTACGACCTCGGCTCGCGCGCGCTCACGCGGCTCTGGGGGGCCAACGACGAGTGGCTGCCCGACGTCGCATTGGGCGAGGTCGAGGAGATCGAGTACGCGTCAGCCGACGGCACGAGGATTCAGGGCTGGATCGTGAAGCCGCCGGGCTTCGACCCCAAGCAGAAGTACCCGCTGCTGCTCGAGATCCACGGCGGGCCGCACACCGCGTATGGCGTCGGGTTCTTCCACGAGTTCCGCGCGCTCGCTGCCGCAGGCTACGTCGTGCTCTACACGAACCCTCGCGGAAGTACGAGCTACGGGCAGAAGTTCGCCGACTGCATCCAGTACAAGTTCCCCGGCGTGGACTACGATGACCTGATGGCCGGCGTGGACCACGTGATCGCGCGTGGCTACGTGGACGAGGCGCGCCTGGGCGTGACCGGTGGCAGCGGCGGCGGGCTGTTGACCAACTGGATCGTGGGCCACACCGACCGATTCGCCGCGGCCATCACGCAGCGCTGTGTTTCGGACTGGGCGGGGATGTTCTACTCGAGCGACTTCGCGATGTACCAGCCGTTCTGGTTCCGCGGCGCGCCGTGGGAGGCCCCGCAGGACTTCGAGCAGCACTCGCCCGTGCACCTGCTGCCGAAGATCGAGACGCCGCTGATGGTGATCCACTCCGAGGAGGACTGGCGCACGCCGATCGCGCAGGGCGAGGCGATGTTCCGCGGGCTGCTCTACCAGAAGAAGCCCACCGTGATGGTGCGGTTCCCGGGCGAGAACCACGAACTGTCGCGCTCGGGCCTGCCGTCACACCGCGTGCAGAATCAGGAGCACATCAGGAAGTGGTTCGACCACTGGCTGATGGGGAAGGCGGCGCCGGAGTACGGGGTGGCGGAGGGGAGAGTGAGGGCGGGGGTGTACTGACTACTTGGGCTCAGTCGCAGTTCGAGCGTCACAATCCCACGGAACACGCGGGAAGCCGAAGCAACACATGCTAGGTGTACTGCTGCCGGAGTAGGCGAGCTTGTGTGCGCTCAGGGTGCGCTGACCCACGCGTGCAGCTGAGCTGGTAGGTCCACCCAGCGCACTTCTACGCCACCGATCTGCTCCTGGGCACGCACCCCACGCACTGCGTAGTAGAACAAGTAGCGGTGGCTTGCCGTGGAGCCCTGCAACTTCTGCAGATCGTCTTTGTGCTTGTCGTTGCTCGTGCGCGCTCGAGCGGCGTAGCACTCGGCGACGATTCCTTGGTCTGCCGAACTGATGTCCCATCCGGACTTCTCTTGCCACGCCAGCTCAAGCGTGGACAGGACAGGATGCTCATGGAAGAGAAGCGAGCACCCTGCAAGTTGGACCAAACTCGTCGTCGCCTGATTGAGAAGCTCTTGGAAGTTCGTGTTGCGGGATCCGCTCTCGGCAGCCGGGAAGCACTGATCAAAGCGAAGCGCCATAAGCAACTCGACTGGCGACTGGCTGCGCCGCATTTCGGAGAGGCGGTCGACTGCTACGACGACGCTATTCACGAGGCTCTTGGCGAGGGGAGCTATCTGATCACGGGTGATTTTCATTTGCGTGCTGATGGCTCCTTAGCCGCGGAGGGATGATTCTGGCGAAGTCCTCGTTCAGACTGTGTTCGACGCGTCGCTAGCTGTGAAGTCCAATGAGACTGTTCACTGAGGCCCTCTGTTCAAGCGGGGTCCGTTTGTTGGAAGTAGGGAGGTGTCGAAGCCACCCCAACCCAATGAGGAGGAACCCAGGAATCTCGATAGGCCCCGACCCTGCCTAGCGATCGTTCGTCTGCGACGTCGGTGTCTGAGGGGTCGGAGCGTAGCGGGACTTCAACTGTCCCCACGTCGCGCGCTGCGCGGGGGTAGGAGGTCCCGAGAAGAGATTGCCAACATTTTGGAACGGTCCCAGGACAGAGCCACTTGGGGACCAGTACAGGTCTCCGTTCGCCGTGACAGCCACATGCTCCGTGGGCATCGACACCACGGGATTGCCCGCCGTCTGTGCCGTGGCGTTTGTGAAGCCGAAGTGATAGGACAACGCGAGCATGAGCATCCCGGCGCAGACGTAGAAGAATTTGCGGGCCATGGCGAGCCTCCGAGAGGGAGTGAGAATCGTCCTGATCATCGTGACCCACCGCGCGGAATCACGGTGGAGCCGAGTCCATCCTAGCATTGGCCTTGCTCGCCAAGCCCGCAGTTCCCGGCGATTCGGACAGTCCTGGCCTTCCCGCAGGCCGCATTCCCTGAGAAGCTGGACGTGTGATCTCCAGCTGGCGACGTCGGGTAGCGGATCAAAGGCTCGTACTACGTGAGGCCTGATGGTCCAAGGTTGGGGAGCAGGTCAGAGCAGATCCCACACCTCGTGGAGGCCGCATGTTCAGAAGCGTCGCCGTCGTTCTGGTGCTGGTACTCGGAGTTGGATGTCATTCCACCCTGACATTCGCTCAGTCATCGACTCGGACACCAGCAGGCATTCCGGCAATTGTTGCCAGGGACTCGCTCGACGCTTCCTACACGCTCGATAGCGTTCGCACCAGCCTACTCGCACTGAGCGAGATGACTCGGGAAGTGCGCGATGCGAATCGCCGGGACACGTTCGTCGGACAGCTCGTGAAGGACTACATCAGCAATGGCATCTGGGAGTTTCTAGGCTTCAAGCGCCAAGGGAAGACGATCGTCAGCCTGTTGTTCTCGCTGCTCGGGATGATCACTTTCATCCTCAAGATCAGGTGGTCGGTCGCAGGCAAAAGCAAGCCGGAACCACGCTGGCTCAAACTCATGCTCGCGGGCTACCTAGTATTGACCATCGTGACGTTCGCGGTGCTGACGTTCGGATCAACGACATCGCAGGACATTGGCGGCGACAGGGGGGCGAGCAAGATGCTCGCGAACCGGATCGACAAGCTCGCAACCGAGACCACGCGGCAACTGCATGCCATAGAAGGCAAAGTGGATGCCATGGGGCCTCGCCAGGGCGCGGGAACTGGTGTCGGAAGCCAGGGAACTTCCGGCGGGACTGGCAATGCTACTGCGGACATCTCGAGGTTGGAGGGACTCGTCCGCGAGTCAGTCGCCCAGTCCACGAACGCTGCACGAGATGCGGCCACGGCTTCCAAGGATGCAAGGGTTGCCGCCGGCCATTCGGAGTGGGGTGGGTTTATTTGGGTCACGTTGCTTCTCGTCATCGTCCTGCTCACTCAACTGTGGCCGCGCTTGAACAGAGTGTCGTGAGGACCAAAGGTTTGCCCGAACCGGCGTCCAAGTCGGGGAGCGCAGCGCTCTGAGGCACCAGCTGTAAGCCTGTCGGGCCTAAGTCAATGCTGGCATGACCGTGGGCTCCTCGCTCAGACAGGCAGAGCAACGGTTTCCCAACGGGGTCGGAGCGAGAATCAACACTTGAGGCCGTTCGAGCCAAGTTACGTCGTGGCAATACAATGCGAAGCGCTCTAACGGGATGGTGACGTTGGGGCGCTCGTTGTCTATGGTCTGCGATGGACAGCCTTGCACCTGAATGGACGCTGAGACCGTAGCCAAGTTCAGGCAATCTCCCCGTCGTTTGTTGGCGACCAGCACACTCCCGCTCGGAGCATCGCCATGCTAACGCTTATCGAAGATTTTGAGGCGCTGATTTCAACGAGCGCAGATGCGCCAAAGTTGGAAGCAGCACTTGAACTTTCATGGCTGGCCAGTCGGGCGCTGGCTGGGCCCGGATTCTCTGCGGACACCTGCTGGGAGAATGCGGTAACTCCGACGGCTCTCGGATCCCGATTGCTGAGTTCGCCTGGGTTGAGTTCCAGCGGCATCCCTAAAGCCGAGCAGCACATGGCCCTCTTCATAGCAGCTTGCTGGTCGGAGTTGCTCTACGACCCGTTCGCTTCGGACGTCGCTGCCATCGAGCAAGTGCTGAACGATCACATGCTCAAGGGGACGCTGCGTTGGCCATATAGGTGGGGCCGGACGCTATACGACAAGTTCAACGACACCGCGAAGGACGTGACCATCAGGGTGCTTCCGCCGCAAGAAGCTTGGCAGCTACTCGATGGCCTTCCTCAGGGCATCTATCAATACGGTCGCCACATTTCGGGGCCACTGGGAGTGATTGTCGGGGAAGAGCTTCGACACCTTCCCTGCAGTTTGAAGATTCCGCTCTGGCATTGTTCCGACACCGGCTGCGGTGCTGTCCATGAGGTTAGCTTCGAGCCGGAGAAGATCCCGTTGCGAGAATGCGTGGAGAAGTTGTATCGCGCATGTCGAGCCGAGCTCGGTCCCGATCCGGGATGGACCTATGAGTTCGGCATGGCTCAGAGGAGAGAACGCTGGAGGTACCACAGGCGTTATTGGGACCTGCCTGTCGTTCTATTGGAGTGTTTGGGAGGGCCTTGCTTACGCAAACTGGGAGTTGCACTGATTGAGAGTCCAGCCGCCTCGCGATTACGCGACGTCCTTCGCTCAATCACGCGCGTGGCCAGGCTCGCACAGCAGTCGGCGGTGGATATCACTCGCGGGCTAACGGATGAAGAACTTCTGCAGCTTGTCCTTTGCCTGCCTGACCGAGAGATTGTCATGTGCGTCGACAGGCTTGCGCACCGGGGCGTACTGTCGTTGTCCTCTCGGTCTTCACGAATGCGCGTGAGCCGACTGATCGCGTTCCGAAGTACTGATACGCAGTGCGAAGTCTCGCGAGTAGGAATCCGCTCGCGCTCCGCAAGCCCGCTCGCTCGACTTGCGAGGCACATCTACGAGTCGTACAAGCGCAACTCGGGATTGAACAGCTTGGGGTGGCGATTGAATCATCGCGATGTGCCTGCTAATCATGCCGAGCTGATGGACTTCGTGATGGCCGAAGGGCCGCGGGTTGCGATTGAGCGCCTAGTGCTGGCTGACATCGCAGTTGCTCGGGACATTGCCGGCAACCTGTGGGTGTCCCTTGATGATATTGGTGTTGGACCGTCGGCAGTCGACAAGTTCCTGTGGAAGTTGGGCTTCCTAACGCCTGATTACAACAGCTCAGAGAACCAATGGAAAGAGCGACTAGGCCTTCTTGATGCGCGCGCATCACGCGCGTCGCAGGCTCTCACCGAACGTGATCGCGAGGAGCTGCGCGGAACTGGCGTCAACGCGTTCGTGGAGGCTGAAGGCACTCTTCAACGACTGCTAGCTTGGAATGTGTGGCTCCTTACTGGCGATCACTTTGCTCGGACGAAGTGGGCGTACAGAGAGAGAGATGCACTGGCGTCGGTTGCTTCGCACCTCGGTAGTCACATCGGACCGCCAGACCAGCGAATAGTGTGGAGCTCGCACGGTCGCAATACGCTCGGGACGCTGATCGCCTACAGCGCGGCGGCGAGGGAATGGTTGGCTGGCCTCGCAACAAAGGATGCGACGGATGTCCGTCGCCCAGAGGATGACTGGCCCCACTACGCAAAGAGTCCCGATGTCGTCTTCGCGTTCAAGCACACCGAGCTCTGGGCCGATTGTGATCCGGGGCAGCTGAAGTCCTATGCAAACGCCTTGTCACGTGTGATTGAAGAAGTCTTGCGAACAGATTTGGCAAAGGTGCGAAATGGCTTGGAACACTTCCGGCAGCCGGCGGAGTTTCCCCAAGCTGGCGCGATCGCTGAGACCGCAAAGAGCCTCGGCCGCGCTTTCTCCTTGGCTGAGGAAGAGGGCCTCCTACCTAGAGTGTGGTGGGTGGAGGAGCAGAGGCACGACGTCTACAACCGACAGACTGCTGTCATGACGGACGGAACTGGCGAGCGCTTGACCGTAAAGGGACCGACCCCGGTAGCCGGCTTGGCTGATCTGAAGTTCGGCGTGCCCTATTACATCGTACGAGCGAATCTTCTCGAACTTCCGAACTCGGCGCTGCGCATTAGGGTTGCAGAGACGGGCGAACACGACTCTTACTGGTCGGGCTATCCAAGACGGCGCGAGATCCCGCGGCGCGTGGCGGTAGACGCCTAGTAGTGGCTTGGTTCGAGCCACCGCCTGCCATGCGTGAGGCCCTGAGGCGCGGAATCAGTTTGCTGGCGCGGATCGCTCGTCATTTGAGCTGGATTGGACCCATGAGAATCGCTTTCGACAACAACTTCATCCACAAGTTCCACGCTGCTCCGCAGGACGTGCAGAGAGCAATCCTGCGCTGCATCGAGTCGGGCCAACTCGTGATGTACACAAGCGAGCTTGTGCTCAAGAAACTCATGGGGTTGCCGGGCGCCGGGGGGAGCTCAAACTCGCTGGCCTCTCCGCAATGGTGATCAGATTGATCGATGTGGAGTGTCCCCATTCCTCGGGCCGTCAGCTATGACAGGGTCTCCGGCGTGATGGGGTGAACTTCGACCAGCGACTCTTCGGCCGCCGCCGAGGATGCCACAGGG
>Ga0315912_10003619_pt1 | contig 15223 bp, 10 predicted proteins | sample VfabasoilMG_FD_204469 | JGI IMG/M metagenome (GOLD analysis project Ga0315912, IMG submission 204469) | Garden soil microbial communities collected in Santa Monica, California, United States - V. faba soil | ecosystem: Environmental > Terrestrial > Soil > Garden | place: USA: California... | reverse complement strand
CCTGGCCGGTACGGGATCGATGGCTCGAGCCTGTTCCGGTACGCGCGCGCCGTGGCGACGCGCACTGTCGCCACCGGCCAGGTGGAATGTTCTGGAGAACGAGAATGAGCAGCGCACTGGCCGGCACCCGGGTCGTGGATTTCAGTCACGTGATGGCGGGACCGTACGCGTCGCACCTGCTGCGCCTGCTCGGCGCGGAAGTCATCAAGATCGAGTCGCCGGGCGTCGGCGATGCCATGCGCAACTACGGCGTCGACCGCCGTTATGACGGCATGGCGCCGGCATTCATCGCGGTCAACGCCGGCAAGCAATCGCTGGTGCTGAATCTCAAGCATCCGCCGGCGCTCGCCGCCGTGCGGCGGCTGATCGGCGGCGCCGACGTGGTGCTGGAGAATTTCCGCCCGGGCGTCATGGCGCGACTGGGGCTCGACTACGAGAGCGTGCGCGAACTGCAGCCGCGACTGGTGTATTGCTCGGTGTCGGGTTATGGACAATGCAGCCCGCGCCGCGACTGGCCGGCCATCGACAACATCGTGCAGGCCACCAGCGGCATGATGTCGCTGAGCGGTGAGAACGGCGATGGGCCGATGCGCGTCGGCTTCCCCGTGGTCGACACGCTGACCGGCCAGACCGCGGCCTTCGCCATCGTCGCCGCGCTGCTGCGACGTGAACGCACCGGGGCCGGCGAGTACATCGACGTGGCGATGTTCGATGCGGCCATCGCCTTCATGGCCTCGGCGGTGGTGCCTTACCTGGTGACCGGCAAGACGCTGGAGCGCACCGGCAATGTCGGCTACAGCGGCCAGCCCACCTCCGCCCTCTTCGACACGGGCGACGGCCGGCAGATTTCTCTTGGCGTGGTGCAGCAGCCGCAATTCGAAACGCTGGCGCGCGCGCTCAAGTGCGAACACTGGCTCGCCGATGCACGCTTCACGAATCCGGACCTGCGCCGCCAGAACGGCCAGGCGATGCGCGCGGAACTCGAAGCCGTGTTCGCCACGCAGCCGGCCGCGGTCTGGGAGCGGCAGCTGAGCGCTGCCGGCGTGCCCTGCGGCATGGTGCGCGACGTGAGCGAGGCCGTGAGCCTCGACGGGCTCGACGACCGCGGCATCCGCATCCCGATGCACGTGCCCGGCTTGCCCGACAAGCAGCGGGTCGACATCGTCAATGCGGGTTTCAAGTTCAGCCAGGACTCGCCGCACATCGACCAGCCGCCGCCGAAACATGGCGAGCACAACGAGGCCATTCTCGAGTCGCTGGGGTTCGACGCCGCCGAGCGGCGCGAAATCCTCGCCGGCAATCAAGGCTGACACCGCAAATGAGTCACACACACCGCATCGGCCTTGTCCTGTTCGCATGCCTGCTCGCCGGCGCCGCGTCGTCGGCCGAGCCGAAGATCTCGAAGCCGGGCCAGTACAGCGGCTATACCCGCGCGCAAGACGATGGCTACCAGCTCACCTCGCAGTACGTCGCGGTACGCGACGGCACGCGCCTCGCCGTCGACGTGTTCCTGCCCACCGAGGCCGGCAAGCCCGCGACCGGCAAACTACCCGTGGTCTGGATGCATACGCCGTACAACCGCCGCAACACCAACAACGGTCTCACGGCGGCCAACTACCCCGGCAAGGCGCTGCAGCTGGTGAAATACGGCTACGCCGTCGCCGTGGCCGACTTCCGCGGCCTGTATGGCTCGTTCGGCCGCAATGCCGGCTACAACCGTGGCGAATGGCAGGACGCGGCGAAGTTCGACGCCTACGACATCACCGAGTGGCTGGCGAAACAGTCCTGGAGCAATGGCAAGGTCGGCATGTGGGGCTGCTCGGCCACCGGCGGCAGTCAGATGCAGGCGCTGAGCACCGCGCCGCCCAGCCTCAAGGCCATCTTCCCCATGAGCTGCGAATGGGATGTGTACTCCTTCGTGGCCTCGGGCGGCATCACGCCGCGCGACGCTCCGACCATGATGATGCGCGGCGGCTCGCGCGAGGAACGCGACCGCAGTGCGGTGGCCGTGGACGGTGATGCCGACGGCACCCTGCTGAAGAGCGCGATCGCCGAACATGCGCAGAATCTCGAGACTGCCGGCATCGTGCCGTTCCGCGACAGCACCTCGAAGGAGTTCGGCAATTCCTGGTGGCTGAAGAGCAGCCCACACACCTACGCCGCCGCGATCAATCGTTCCGGCATCGCGGTGTATGCCGCCGCGAACTGGGCCGAGGGTTTCACGGGTCACGGTCCCGCGTACACTTTCAACAACCTGCGCACGCCGAAGAAACTCATCCTCGGTCCCGGCAAACATTGCGACTGGGCCACCGTGCTCACCGAGACCGGTTTCGACCTCGTCACCGAGGAATTGCGGTTCTTCGACCACTGGCTGCGTGGCATCGACAACGGCGTGATGCGCGAGCCGGCGGTGACTTACTACACATACAACGAGGCGCCGGAACGCGCGTGGAAGACTTCGAAGACCTGGCCGCCGGCCGGCACGAAGCGCACCGCGTTCTACCTGGCGCCGGGCGCGCTCGTCCCCGGCAAACCCGGGGCTGAAGCCGGAAGCACCGCCATGCTGGTGCGCTACGACACCGACGCCGAGGCGTTCTGGACCTCGGGCATGAGTTTCGTCACCGGGCCATTGCCGCGCGACACCGAGGTGACCGGCCATGCCAGCGCACGGCTGTGGATTGCGTCCACCAGCGATGACGCCGACATCATCGCGCGCATCGACGACGTGGCGCCGGACGGCACACACCGCTACGTGGGCGTCGAAGGCAAACTGCGCGCCTCGTTGCGCGCAACGGCGCAGGCGCCGTACGAGACCATGGGCCTTCCGTGGCATCCGTTCACGGCAGCCTCGGCGCAGCCGCTGGTGGCCGGCGTCCCCGTCGAGGCGCAGTTCGAATTCCTGGCCACCTCGTACCTATTCAAGGCCGGGCATCGCATCCGCCTCACGCTGCAATTCGCGGATGCGCGCGCGACACCGAAGCTGGATCCCGCGCCGCAGGTAACCGTGCTGCATCGTCCGGATACCGCGTCGCTGATCGAACTGCCCATCGTGCGCTGACTACCCGCGCGAATGCCATACCTTATATAGGTGTGTGCCAAAACCCGGAGGGATGGCCGTTGCGCCGCATGGCAAGCTCAGCGCCCATGAAACACCATGCACTTCGTTTGCTGGCCCTCATCGGCCTGGTCGTCCTCGCGTCCTTCGACGCACGCGCCGCGGATCCCGCCAAGCCCGGTGAGAAGTACACCATCGTCGTCGTCCACGGCGCCACGGCGGGCGCCTGGGAGTGGAAGACCACCGGAAAATTCCTCACCGACGATGGCAACACGGTCTACCGCGCCACGCTCACGGGCCTCGGCGAGCGCGAGCATCTCAACAGCACCGACGTCGACCTGCAGATGCACATCAACGACGTGGTGAACCTCATCCTCTACGAAGACCTGCACGACGTGGTGCTCACCGGACACAGCTACGGCGGCATGGTGATCACCGGCGTCATGGACCGGATTCCGGAGCGCATCAAGCACGTGGTGTTCCTCGACGCGGCCGTTCCTGGCGACGGCATGTCGCTGTGGGATATTTTCGGTGGCCAGGGCCCGCTGCCTCCCGACCGGTTCAAGGACGGCTACATGCAGGTGCCGTGGGTGAAGCCCGGCACGCCGCCGCCGCACAGCGTCAAACATTCGATCAAGTGCTTCAGCCAGCCCGTGTCGTACAAGAACCCCGCCGCGCTGAAGCTGCCCGTCACTTACGTTGCGTTCGTTCCGAAGGACAAGTCGACCGAGGAACGCGCCAAGACGGACAAGAGCTGGCAGCGCGCCGAGTCCCGCGGCTGGACGATCCGCACGTTTCCCGGCACACACGTCGCGATGGTGGAAGATCCGCGCGGCGTCGCGACGCTCATCGAAGATTCGGTGAACGACCGCAACAAGTAGCTGCCGCTCAGAACGTCACGCGCGCCGTGAGCGCGAAGCGCCGGTCGAACGTGAACCACGCATTCTGGTAGAGAGTCCAGTCGGTGTAGCCGACGTTGTACGCCGGCGTGTTGCTGTCCGCCGCGAGCGTGTAGGTGTACGGCCCCACCAGCAGCTTCTGCGTGGTGTTCGTCAGGTTGTTGGCTTCGAAACCCACCTGCAGATGGTCGTTGAAGCGCACGAAGATCGACGCGTCGAGCTGACCGTAATCGTCGTTCCAGACCGAACCCTTGCCGTCGCCGTCATGCGTCGTCAGCAACCAGCGTTCGCGCCAGTTGTACGCCAGGCGGGCTTCGACCGGCCCGCGCTGGTACAGGCCCACGAGGTTGTAGCTCTTCTTCGACAAGCCTTCGAGCGGCAGTCCCGGTGGCACGGTGGCGGCGTCGCCCGACGGTCCGGCGGTCGGTGAACCGCCTTTGCTGTCGACATAGGTGAAGTTGGCCTGCATTCCCAGGCCGTTCAACCAGCCGGGCAGACTGTCGTAGAACTGCGAGTAACCCACCTCGAAGCCCTGGATGGTGCCCTTGTCGCCATTGATGGTCGTGTCCACCTGCCAGTCGATGCCCCAGAGATTCTGCGGCTGGGTGCCCCGCAGGAAGTAGTTCTTCAGGTCCTTGTAGAACAGCGTGGTGTACAGCGAGCCCTGCGGTGCGAAGTACCATTCGGCTGCGAGATCGAACTGGGTGGCCTCCATCGGCTTGAGCAGCGGGTTGCCGCCGGTACCTGTGTATGCCGTCACCACCTCGGATGCCGGCACCTGCGGAGCCATGGGATCCGGGTTGGGCTCGTAGGTAGTCAGGATGTCACCGCCGAGAACGACGTTGGCGGTGATCTGGTCCAGGCTTGGCCGCGCGATCGCCTTCGAAGCGGCGAAGCGCAGCTGCACCTCGGGAGTCAGCTTCAACCGCAGGTTCAGGCTGGGCAGGACATCCTGGTAACTGTCTTCGTAGTGGTTGGGCAGCCAGTCGCCGCTGCCATAGGTCGCCACGAAGTCCGGATCGCCGTTGTTGTTGAGCAGCGGGTGCGCGGTCCAGTCCGGTTGCTGCGCGCTGCCGGAGGCGGTGTAGTCGGTCTTCACGACGCGCACGCCGATGTTGCCATCGAGCGTCGTGGAACCGAGCTCGTGGCCGAAACGCAGCAGGCCGAAAGCCGCGTAGGTCTTCTCTTCCTGCATGTTGGTGTCGCCGTCGCGGAAGGAGTCCGGTCCCCAGCCCGAGCCATTCACCAGCGCCGTCTGCACGGTGGACGCGTTGCCGTTCAGGTTGCGCACCAGCGCATCCGATGCCACCCACAGCGACCCGGGCATGTTGGCGTCGCCGCGGAAGAAGTCCGAGAAATCGAACAGCTGCGAATCGCCCGTGATGTAGTCGTCCATGCTCGCCAGATGGCCGGGCCAGTTGCCCTGCGCATCGCCCTGCCACCACTGGCTGATGGGCTGCCAGTTGTAACCCGTGTCGCGATTGGTGGCCTCGCGGTTGGCGTACCGCACACCGGCCTTGACGGTCTGGAACCAGCCGGAGTCGATCGAATAGGCGAGGTCCATGCGCGTCGCGAACTGGCTGGCCTCGTTCGCCTGCGTGTCGTCCATGCCCGCGGCCCAGAAGAAGTTGTCGCGCACGTCCAGGTAGCCGCCCGGATTCGAGGACACCGACGGCAGCTTGCCCGAGAGGTCGATGGCGAGCGCACTCGGATTCACCTGGGTGTTCAGCGTGTAGTCGTAGTTGTCCGCCGTGGCGTCCACGTACTGCACATCGCCGTTGAACGACAGCCGCTCGGTGGCGTCGAACCGCACGCTGAAGGAATAGTCGGTGGTCTTCTGGTGCTGCTGCGCCGCGCGCGCGGTCGAGCCGGTCGGCATGCGCGCACCCGAGGTCTGCAGCTGGTCCAGGTAGTCAGTCCAATCCGGGATCCAGCCGTTGGACACCAGCGTGCCGGACTCGAATACGCCCTGGTCATCGAAGGTGAACGAGGTGCCGGCGGCGGGCACGATGCTGTACGCGGAATCCTCCAGCCATGCCGAGTGCTCGACCCAGTTCATCTGGTAGTCGGAGCGGAGGATGTTCAGCATCATCGACGCGCGCTCGTTCGGCTCCCACTGCAGCGCGACGTTGATGCCCTTGCGCTTGCGATCGAAGTCCAGCTCGCTCCAGCGCGCGCCGGCCGGCACGAACACGCAGTTCATGGTGGCGCCGGTGCCCATGTTTTCGCAGGGCACGCCGGTTGCGCCCACATCCGCCGCGTTGCGGCGGAAGGGGCGGCCGAACTGGATGCTGTCGGTGCGGGTCGACAGCTTCGAGTACGCGATGTCGATCAGCGCGCCGAACGTGCCGTGATCCGTGTCCCAGGTATTGCTGAGCAGCAGCGACGCCTGCGGCTGCAGTTCTTCGCTGAAGTCGCCGAAGTTGGCGCTGCCGGTCACGCCGCCGGTGAAGCCGGAATGGTCGAGTGGTTTGCGCGTGCGCAGGTTGACCGTGCCGGCGATGCCGCCTTCGATCATGTCAGCGGACGGATTCTTGAACACGTCGATGCCCGACATCAGCTCGGCCGGTACGTCTTCGAAACTCAGTCCGCGCGTGTTGCGCGCGCTGAACACATCGCGGCCATTCAGTTCGCTGCGCACCTGCGTGAGCCCGCGCACGGTGACGCCGCTGCCCTCCGCGGAGAAGCGATTGGTGTCACTGGGCGCGAACAGGTGATCGATCGAGACGCCGGAAATTCTCTGCAACGCTTCGGTCACGCTGCGATCCGGCAGCGCGCTGATGTCGACCGCGCTGATCGAATCGACGATGACTTCCGCGTTCTGTTTGATTTCCTGGGAGGTCTGGATACTCTGGCGCAGGCCCGTCACGACGATTTCTTCGTTGACGGGATCTGTCTGGGCGGATTGGGCCGACGCGATCGCGGGTGCGAGCGAGGCTGCCAGTGCCAATGGTGGAGCGTAGAGACGGGTCGCGAGCCGCGACCTGCGGTGTCGATTCATGGGTCCCCCTTTGTGTTGAGGGCGAACCTAGCGACGGCTCGCGAGCGCTTTGAAGTACAAATTTGTACTTTGACGTTCGCGGCCGGGGATCGATGTACGTGCTTGATTGTGCTGGCGTTACACTCTTGGTGTAACAGGGGCGGGAGGACGGTTCGAGCACCGATCGACATGAATTCGCGTGACGCAGAAAAGCAGGAACTTGAGCGGGCCATCGAGCTGCTCGGGCGCAGCACGCGTCCCGGCCGCCTGCTCGAGTACCTCGGCGCGAAATATTTTCAGGAGCACGCCGAGCAGCTCACCGAATTCACCCTCGCCACCGACGTCTTCGGGCGTTCCGAGAAGAATTTCGACCCCACGGAAGACGCGGTGGTCCGCGTCGAAGCGCATCGACTGCGCAAAAAGCTGCGCGACCTGTATGAAAAAGATGACCGGCCGGGCGGTATGCAGATTTCGTTGCCGGCCGGCACCTACGTCCCCTGCTTCACCGTCGCGTCCGCGCCGCGCGAGGAGCCGGCCGCGCCCGCGCCGCCGGAGGCGCGGCGCGTGCCGCGCTGGGCGTGGCCGCTGGGCATCGTCGCGCTGATTGCGATCGCAGTCCTCGTGATACAGAGCCGATCGCGAACTGCGCACTCGCCGGCGGCGCAACCCCAGGCGGCCAAGGCGCCTGCGAAAGTGCCGCTGGCCGGCCGGGTCACCGAGCTGCACTTCCTGTCGGGTTACCAGGGCAGCGAAGTCATCGACAGTTCCGGGGTGCGCTGGACGCCCGACCGCTATTTCGCGGGCGGCGGCCAGTGGTCCCGGGACAGCGGCTTCGTGCGCGGCACGAGTCGGCCGTTCCTGTTCGCCAACTGGCGCACCGGAGAATTCGGCTACGACATCCCGCTCGAGCCGGGCAGCTACGAGCTGCGGCTGTTCTTCGTTTCGCCATTCCGGGTCGGCGACGAAAAACTTTCCAGCTTCAATGTCGCGCTGAACGGCAAACCACTGCTCAATGCGTACGACGTGAGCATGAGCGCGAATGGCGGCGACGTCGCCGACGAACAGGTGTTCCGGGACGTGAAGCCGACAGATGACGGAATGCTGCGGCTGTGGCTCACCAACCACGTGGGATCGCCCATGCTCAACGGGCTGGAGGTCACGCCCGGCACGCCGGGCAAACTCAAGCCGATCCGCATCATCACGCAACCCACTTCGTTCGTGGATCACCAGGGCCAGCGCTGGCGCGCCGACGACTACTACCAGAACGGCTTCCCTTCCACCGAGCGGCGCAAGGTGAGCGGCACGGAAGATCCGGAGCTGTTCGGCGCCGAGCGTTTCGGCCATTTCAGCTACGCGATCCCGGTAGACAGGCGCGGCCGCTACACCGTGGTGCTGCATTTCGCCGAGTTCTACTACGGGCCGCAGCTGCCGGGCGGCGGCGGCGCGGGCAGCCGGGTCTTCCACGTGTTCTGCAACGGCCAGACGCTGCTGCGGGATTTCGACATCTTCAAGGAAGCCGGCAGCCTGCGCGTGGTCAGCAAGACCTTCCAGCACGTCGAGCCGTCCGCACAGGGCAAGATCAACCTGATGTTCGAGCCGGTGCTCAACAACGCCACCGTGTCTGGCATCGAAATAATCGACGAGTCGACCTGAAAGCGCCGCGGGCCGTTTACCGGCACCCTCCCATGTGTCACAGTATGTATGTGACACCGGAGGGCGCATGGTTCCATTCAAGGTCAAGTTCAACGCCGGCCAATCCATCTTCGAGCAGGTGGTGTTCGCTGCCACGCGCTCCATCCTCGCGGGCGAACTGAAACCCGGCGAACCGTTTCCGTCGGTGCGCGCACTGGCGCTCGATCTCAAGATCCATCCCAACACCGCGCACAAGGTGGTGCAGCACCTGATCCAGGAACGCTGGCTCATGTCGCAGCCCGGCGTCGGCACCGTGATCGCGGCGCCACCCAAGGCGCGCGCCGGGGACCGCAAGCGCCTGCTCGAAGACGAAGTGGAGAAGCTGGTGGTCGAGGCCATGCGCGTGGGCGCCGGCCTGCAGGAAGTGCAGCAGGCGGTGGAAGACACCTGGACGGAATTGCGAGGTTTGAAGGTCGTCTCGAATGATCGTTGAGACGCGGAGCCTCACGAAGAGGTTCGGCCGCTTCGAAGCCATCGAAGACCTGAGCCTGCAGGTGCCGGAAGGCTCGGTGTTCGCACTCATCGGGCCCAACGGCGCAGGCAAGACCACCACCCTTCGCCTGTTGATGAACATCCTGCGCGCGGACAGCGGCGAATCCACCGTGCTCGGCACACCCTCGCAGCGGCTGGCGCCGGCGGATTTCGAGCACATCGGCTACGTATCGGAGAGCCAGAAGCTGCCCGATGGCCTCTCGCTGCAGCACTATTTCGAATACCTGCGCACCCTCTACCCCGCCTGGGACCGCGCGCTCGAGAAGTCGCTGTGTGAACAGTTCGAGCTGCCGCCCTCGCGCAAGATCAGACATCTCTCGCACGGCATGCGCATGAAGGCCTTGCTGGTTGGCGCTCTCGCCTACCGCCCGAAGCTGCTGGTGCTGGACGAGCCGCTGAGCGGTCTCGATACCCTGGTGCGCGACGAAGTGGTGAATGGCCTGCTGCAGCAGGCGGCCGACACCACCATCCTGATCTCCTCGCACGAGCTCGCGGAGATCGAGAGCTTCACCACCCACGTGGCCTTCATGCAGAACGGACGGCTGCTGCTGCAGGAAGCCATCGAGGACCTGCAGGCAAGGTTCCGCGAAGTGCACGTCACCCTGTCGGCCGTGAAGGAGCTGCCGCAGCCACTGCCAGCCGGCTGGCTGTTGCCGACGATAGCGGGTCATCGGCTGCGTTTCGTCCTGTCGAACTACCAGGGCGACACCGCGCTCTTCCAGGAACTGGCGCGACACTTCGGCGCCGTGACGGTGGACGCCGAGCCGATGGCGCTGCGCGCCATTGCCAATGCCCTGATGCAGAAGCGCAAGCGGGACCTCGAGCCATGAGCCTGCGCATTTTCGGTGCCATCCTCCGCAAGGATGTTCTCAGCCTCTATCCACTGGTGTCGCTGGTCGCATTGCTGTTCGCCGGCGACGTCATCGTCATGCAGCTGGAACTCATTCCGGTCTGGTACATCTTCCAGTTCCCGGTGTTGCTGCTGGCCGGCGCCACCCTGGCGTTCGCGGTGGTGCAATCCGACGCGGCCGTGAGCCACGTGGACGACTGGCTGTGCCGCCCCGTGCCCCGCGCCGAACTGCTCGCCGCCAAGCTGGCGCTGCTGGCCGCGGTGCTCTACGGTTCGCGCGCCCTCGCCGCGCTGCTGCTCAATCTCATCCTCGGCGCGTCAATCGCGGAATCCCTGCAGCGAGCCTTCCTGCTGGCCGATTTCTTGCCGCTGTACCTGTCGCCGATCGTGCTGTTCAGCGCGATGGTGACGCGCACGGTGGTGCAGGGCTTCGGCGTGCTGATCGCCATCGCCATCGCCGTATTCGCGATTCCCACTCCACTGATCAGCGCGCCGGGGCCACTGCATCCCGCCATCGGCACTGCGCTGCTCCAGGTCGGAATGGGTTGGCTGGGCGACGCACCCACCACGCTGCTCTGCATCTGCCTGTTCTTTCTCGGCTGCTGGCTGGTGTATTGGCGGCGGAACATCAAGGCTGCACGTGTCCTGCTGGGTATCACCGTGCTCGCCGCGGTGCTGCTGGTGCTGCTGCCCATGTGGCTGGCACCGTGGCAGCCGGTGTACGCCGCCCAAAAGGCGCTGACTCACTCCCCTGCAAAGAAGGACACCAGCGCCGTCTTCCTGCGCCACTGGCGCGCCTGCTTCCCCGCCACGCGAGTGCGTGATCTCGCCACCGATCCTGCGTTCACGGCCGCGCGCCAGGCAATCGGTGTGCGAGCCTGGACCAGCGAAGATCTGGCCGACTCGGGCCCGGACTCCCTCGTCTTCCTCACGTCCATCGAAGCGCGGCGCCTGCCTTCTGACTGGCGCGTGATGCTGCTCTACGTGCAGGCCGACTACCTTCCTGCCGGCAACCCGCGACCGTTGTTCTCGCTGCGACCTGCCACGTACGAAACCGGAGACGGCGGCAGTAGCTTGGCGCATGCCTGGGTGGTGCCGGATTTTGCCGTCGCGCGGTTGAGCCGCGAGCCGCAAACGGAATTGAAGCTGCGCTACTCCCTGGGGTTGCTCGAACCCCACCATTTCAGTCTGCGTTCAGACGGCAAACAACATGCTGTTCCAGGGCTCGGCTGGTGCAGCGCGAAGCTCAACTCGACAGGGAGCCAGATCGACGTGGAATGCTTCATGGGATCCGAAAGGCCGGCACAGATCAGCGCCGAGCTCGAAAGGATTCCCGCAACTCGTGTCTACGGTCCGCCCGACCTTTCGCCAGGCTGGTGGCGGGGACTGACCGGTTCGAGCCAGAAATTGACGCTGCAATTCCCACGCCTGGGAAGGAATGACAGGGTCACCGTGACCGCGTGGACCTTGGGCGGCTACCTCGATAAATCGCTGACGCTGCCCGGCATCCTGGGCGGCGACACCAGCAGCTGCCCGCTGCCGAATGGCGAGCGCCAGTTCCAGCAGTCCGTGTGGCGCGACACCGCGAAACATGAAGTGTCTTCCATCACCGTGGACGAAGGGGTGCAGCTCGAGGTGCTGGACTTCGGTGGCAGCGGAACTCCCATCGTGCTGCTGCCCGGCCTCGGCGCCACCGCGCACAGCTTCGACGAACTCGGGCCCCTGCTGGCACGGAAGCAGCGCGTCTTCGCGATCACGCGGCGCGGCAGCGGTTACTCAAGCAAGCCGGACTTCGGCTTCGACACGCCGCGGCTCGCGCAGGATGTATTGCAGGTCATGGATGCGCTGAAACTCGAGAAGGTGCTGCTGGCCGGCCATTCCATTGCCGGCGAGGAACTCACCTGGCTGGGCGGCCATCATCCGCAGCGCTTCAGCGGACTGGTGTACCTGGATGCCGCCTACGATCGTTCCCATGATCCGTCGACGGAATCGAAACTGTACGAACTCGGCAAGCGCCTGCCGCCGGAGCCGCCGCTGCCACCCGAGGCGCTGCGCAACTACGCAGCCATGAGCCGAGTCCTCGCCGAGCGCGGTCACGTTCAACTGCCCGAAGGAGAGCTCATCGCGTTCCGGAACGTCGACAAGCCCTTTCTCGCCGGCACCCTGACCATGAACGACCGCACTCTGCAGGCCAGCATCGCCGCGCTCGAGGCACCGGACTACGCCGCCCTGAAGATTCCCGCGCTGGCCCTCTACGCCATCGAGGATCCCGACAAGCCACTACCGCCCTGGTTCGACGCGAAAGATGGTGAGTTGACGGCCACGCTGGCGGAGATGCATCGCATCAACGAAGCGGCGCAGCGCAGAAGCATCGAGTTGTTCCGGCAGGGCGTCGCCCAGGGCGAGGTTCTCGAACTGCGGAACGCCGCGCACTACATCATGCAGAGCAATCAGCAGCAGGTACTCGAAGCCATCGAGTCGTTCAGTGAAAAGGTTCAGGGAAGGTAACCGCATGCGAACAATACTGGCCATGGCCCTGCTGCTCGTCTGTGCGATGGCCGCACCGGCGGCCGAAGCACCGCTCGAAGAGATAGTCGTCTCCGGCGAATACGCCGGCCCCGGCATGTGGAAGATCACGCACCCGGACCATCCCGATCACGAGTTGTGGATAGTCGGCGAACCCACGCCGATGCCGAAGCGGCTGAAGTGGCGCTCCGAGAAAGTGGAACGGATGCTGCTGCAATCGCAGGAAGTCCTGCTGCAGTCCGGCGTCGAGCTGAAGCCCGACGAGGAGATCGGCATCTTAAAGGCCCTGAGCCTGTGGCCCGCGATGCACAAGGCCGCCAAAAATCCCGACGACGGCTTGCTGAAGGATCACGTGCCGCCGGCAAGTTATCAACGCTGGCTGGTACAGAAGAAGCTCTACATCGGCCGCGACGAGAGCATCGAAAAGCTGCGGCCCATAGTCGCGTCCGCCAAGCTGCGCTCCGCCGCATTCGACAAGCTCGACCTGCGCGAGGGCGAGATGGTCTGGGGCGAACTGGAGAAGCTCGCCCGGAAAAACAAGATTCCGGTCAATGCGCCGCGCAAGGTGTTCACCGTCCCCAAGGACGAGGTCCGCGCCAGGATCAAGCAGCTGGGCAAGGATCAGATCGACGACACCGACTGCTTCGACAAGTCGCTCGATCTCACCGAGGCGCTTGCCAACAAGGCCGTGGAACAGGAACGCGCGCGCGCCTGGGCCACGGGCGATGTCGACAAACTCGCCGCCCTGCCGCCGCTACCGTCTTATGCCTGGGCCTGCATCTCGGCATTCATGAAAGCGCAGTCGCTGCGCGAGGTCATACCCGAGGACCTCGACGAGCAACTCAACGTGTTGTGGGTGGACACGGCAAGTCAGCTGCTCGCGAAAAACAGGAAGACTCTGTCCGTCGTGGCGCTTTCCTGGCTGCTGGAGCCGAATGGCCTGTTGGAGCGACTGCGCAATCGCGGGTACACCATCCAGGCCCCAGACGAGCCGGGGTCATGAGGCCTACCGCGCCTCAATGGCATATACCCTGCCGTTGAAGTCCGCCGCGTACACCACGCCCTCGCCCAGCACCGGCGACGCGGCGAAGCCCCAGTTCTTCCCCGCCTTCACCGTTTCCTCGGACGGCGGCTCGAGGAACATCCAGCAAAACGCCCCGGTCGCGCGATCCAGCGCGAAGAACGCGCCGTTGCGCGAGGCCGGATAGGCGCCCTTGCCCAGCGAACCGGTGATGACGAGATCGTCGGTCACGACGGTGCGCTGCCACGAATATCCGGGGATCGCGGTCTTCCAGCGAAACGTGCCGTCGGCGAGATTTACGGCGTAGACATTCGTGGCATCGGACGAGCCGGTGTAGATCACCCCGTCGCGCACCACGGGCGGCGACTCGATCCACGAAAACCAGTAGTAGCGTTTCCAAAGCTCCTTGCCCGTGGCGGCATCCAGCGCGATCAGGTCATAGCTGCGACTGCCAATGATCACGCGGTCTTCAGCGACGACGATGTCACCGGGCACGGTGAGCTTCGCGTCGTAGATCCACTGCTGCTTGCCGTCGCGCGCCGACACCGCGCGTACCTTTCCGGCGTAGTCCGCGAAAATCACGCTACCGCCGTGCAACGCCGGCGTCGCCGTCATGATGTCGTCCGCGGTGACGTGCCAGGCCTCGCGGCCGGTCTTGATGTCCAGCGCGTACAGGTTCTTGTCGCGGGACGCCATATATAAGAGTCGCCCATCGGACATAACGCTGGAGGCGTGGCGATCCCAGCGGGTTTTGGGATCGTTGGGCGGCAGGCGCGGCGCGGTCACGGTGTCGACCTTCGCACGCCACTTCTCCTTGCCGGTCTTGAGATCGAGCGCGTACAGAAACCCGGAGTCGGAGGCCACGTACACCACCTTGCCCAGCACTTTCGGCTGCGCGCGGATCGGCTGCTCCGTCGCGAATTTCCAGCGCACCTTGCCGTCGCGATCGATGGCGTTGAGATCGCCCGCCTCGTTGGCGACGAGCAGCAAACCACTCGCCGGATCGCGCTCCAAGCCTGCCCACACCGGCGCACCGGTCTCCACGGTCCAGAGCACGCGCGGCCAAGGCGCCGCCTTCACCCAATCACGCGGCGCGGGCTTCTCGACAGGCCCGCTGCGCCTGAACTCGATCGGGATGTTGTAGACCGGCGCGGCATCGGCGGGAATCACGCCGCTCAAGGTCTGGGTAGTTGGGTTCCAGGTGAGCGGAAAAGACTCCTTGAAGTTGATCGAATTGCCGTACACCGTGAGCTCGCCGAGCGGGATGTCATACGCGCCGATGGCCATGAGCCACAACCGCCCTTCGGGCTTGCCGTCCTTCTCGATGAAATGCAGCGCCAGGTGCGAGGACTCGCCGCCAAATTCCGGGTCGGCCGCCCACCAACCTGAAAGATCCGAAAAACGGACCGGAGTCTGGGCGATTGCGGGCGCCGCCAGGGCGGCGACGAGCAGGCACGCGAACGAGTGGGACACGAATTTTTTCATGCCCGCACGCTGGCGTCGGGGGTGCCCGTTGTCAACGCGACATTCGCCGGTCAGCACGGCGAACGAGGTGAAGCGACTATCTGATCAGCGCAATCAGGATGATGATGGGAATCGGGACGCCCAGGAGCCACAGGAGCAAGGATCGCATGGTTGCCTCCGCTTCAGTTTTTCACGAGCACGGCTGAATCGCGCAAACGTCCGCCGAATGTCGCAGCGAAGCTCG
>Ga0315912_10003618_pt1 | contig 15223 bp, 12 predicted proteins | sample VfabasoilMG_FD_204469 | JGI IMG/M metagenome (GOLD analysis project Ga0315912, IMG submission 204469) | Garden soil microbial communities collected in Santa Monica, California, United States - V. faba soil | ecosystem: Environmental > Terrestrial > Soil > Garden | place: USA: California... | reverse complement strand
TGGTCGGCCGTGTAGCTGCCAGGCACCGCGAACACGACCTGTTCCGGCTTGCCGGCCCGCTCGTGCAGCGCACGCAGGTGCGCGAAGGCCAGGTCGGCGTGATGACGCACGTGATCGGCCTGGACCCGCAGGGGATCCTGATTGAGTTCACCCCAGAAACGGCTGAACGTCAGTCGGGGATCGAGGCGTGCCTGGCGCGCCGCTTCCTCGCCGACGGACAGCGCGCCGTCGCGGATCACGGCGATGCCGGGGCCGTGCGCGATGACCTTCCCGGAACGGACGACGCGCACGTCGCTGTCGTTCAGTTCGATGACCGCGCTCGTCATCCTGGTTTGCGTCATATGTCTGCCGGAAGCGCGGTAGACAGGTCTTCCGAAATTTCTTCGGTCGGCCTGAACTCCACGGGTTTCTCCTCCTGAGTTTTTTCTTCGGTTTTTTCTTCGGCTTTTTCTTCAGCCTTGCCGGCCGTGCTCTTTTCGTTCTTCACTTCCTTCGTCTCCGGCTGCACGGCCTCGTCCGCCGTTGCCGCCGCACCCGGCGCGCGCTCCGGTTCCGCGGCAGGCGTCCCGGCCGGCGCGTCCTGCGCCCGCGCGGTCCCGGCGGCAAGCGCGAAAAGCAGCATCAGTCCCGCGACGCGCACGGGGTCATTCCAGGTAACGCGCGATCCGGAACCCGAGATCGGGGCGGACATCCTTGCCGTAGTCACGGTATGAAAGGCGCAGTTCGGTCACTGAGCCGTGCGCCCAGCTCGAACCGCGGATGACGTGGAATTCGCCGCGCGGCGGACCGAGCGGATCGGTTTCGGACGCCGGGTCCACGGCAGCGACGTCGTAGAAATCGTTCACCCATTCCGCGGCATTGCCGCCCATGTCGTACAAACCGTTCGGACCGGCGGGGAAACTGCCCGGGGGAGCGGTTACCGTGAAACCATCATCATACTTGTACAGGACCATGCCGACGATGCCCCCCGCCGTCTCGTCGGCGAAGTTGCCGCTGCCCTTCGGCGGGGGCATTTCACCGGGCCACGGGAACTTCAACTGCGTCCCGCTTCCCGCGACGCGTGCCGCCCACTCCCACTCCGCCTCGGTCGGCAACCGGTAACCCGTGGCGGCGCGGTTGAACCCCGTCACCTGCCCGCCTTCCACTTTGTAAAACCCGGGAAGCGACGCACTCTGGCTCAGCCAGTTGCAGAATTGCGCCGCCTGGTCCCAGGTGACCTGGACCACCGGCTGGGTTTCGCCGTCCAGCGAGTGGCTCTCCACGCGCCCGGACGAATGCGCGGCGAGGAACTTGCGGAACTGGCCGTTCGTCACCTCCCGCGTGCCGAGATAGAAGGGGCGCTGCAGCTTCACCGTGCGCAGCGTCTCGTTCGCGCGCCGCCCCGGCTCGCGGCGCGAGGCGCCCATCGAGAATTCGCCCGGACGAAACAGCTTGAGCGACTGACCATCCGGCGTCTCGATGAGATCCTGCACGGCCGCCGCCTTCGCCTGCGCCTCGGACATCAGTTCGAAGCGCACCAGCTGCGGCAGCCCGGCGTGCGGCGTGACCTCCTGCTTCCTGCTGACGTAACCCTCGCGCCGCACCTCGACCGTGTGCCTGAGCGCCGTCAGCTGCAATACCTGCGAGCCCGTCGCCCTGCGGACTCCGTCCACGTAGATTTCGGCATCCGCCGGGCTCACCCTGACTTCGACCGGGCCGAGCTCCGGCTGCAGCGCGACGCTGAGCCGGCTGTTGTCGCCGGACTTCACGCTGACCTCGCGCGTTGCACTCTGGTAGCCCTGCTTGAAGAGCCGGATGACATTCGGACGCCCCGGCGCCAGGGCGAGTTCCAGCGGCGTCAGGCCGCGGTACTCGCCGTTCACGGTCGTGCCGGCACCGGGCGGCTCGGACGCGAGGAAGACGACCGCTTCCGCGGGTTCCAGTGCCACATCGGGAAACTCCATCGCCTCGCCGGCGACCACATGCAGCGTCCGCTCCCAGTCCTTGAATCCCGCATGGCGGACGCGCAGGGAGCGTTCCCCTTCCGGCACGCGGACCGTCGCCGGCGTCCGGCCGACCGGCGCGTCGTCGACCAGGATCTCCGCCTGCTCCGGGTTCGATGCCACGCGCACGTCCGCCCAGGCAGGCTCCAGCGCGACATTCACCTTCTGCTCGCGATCCATTCCCTCGATGACGACGGTTTCCTTGTGCGGGAAATAAAGATCGGCGGTGACCTCGAGCACGTGCTCCCCGTGCGCGAGCCCGCGCACCGTCATGGGCGCCGATCCGCGCGGCTCGCCGTCCACGATCACCCGGGCGCCCTCGACCGCGCCGGCGTCCACGACGAGGTGGCCGGGCAGCCGTTGCAACTTGAACTCGAACTGCTGCCCGTTGTCCGGTCCCACCTGGATCGCTTCGCGAAGCGGCTCGTGCCCCTCCGCCGACAGCGCGAACTCGTGTTCGCCGGGAAGCAACAGGTGATGAGCGCCTATCCGCAGATGCAGCAGCGACGAGATATCGATCTCCGCTTCCGGCGGCGTCGTGATGACGCTCACGGAACGCGCGACGATCAGAAACCAGATGACGAGAACGAAGACCGCGAACACGGCGGCGGCGGCGACCAGTTTCGGATCGGCGCGGAAGTGCCGGCGCGGGCGACCGGGCCCGGGCGGCGCGAACTGCGCCGGCCGGATGCGCGCTCCGTCCGTTGCGCCAGGTCCGGGTTTCTCGCCGCTCATCTTCCGCAGGTGCGCCGGCGCGAGCCGGGTCAGCTGCCGGCTCCGATCTTCCGATCCGCCTGGACGGTCACGGCCGCGGGCGGGACGTCCGGGTCGACGCTGAACTCGATGCGCGCGTCCTGATACCCGTCCCGGGTCCCGACGGCGACGTACTGCCCCGGCCGCATGGACAGGCTCCGGCTCGCGAAGGTACCCAGATCGCCGACGCGATAGACCGTGACGCGCGTGAGATTGTCCGACACGAACTGGACCTCCACCGGAGTCGCCGCCTTTGCCAGTGCACCATCGAGCACGTCCAGCTGGCGCTGCAGCGACGCCCAGGGCGCGCTCATACGCCGCAGGTTGTCGCGCAACGCGGAAACTTCCTTGAAGAATTCCGGCTTGTACAGGCTCTTCGGATTCGCCAGCACCTGTTCCAGGCGCTCGCTGACGCCGGCGCGCGTCGACATTGCCTGCTGGCCCTGAATGGCCGCCGCCAGCGCGGGATCGAGCGCGAGCGCGGCCTCGTAGCTCGATTGCGCCCCGCGCCAGTTTTCCGCTGCTTCCTGCTTCCCCGCCTCGGCCAGCAACGCCTGGATCTTCCGCGCCTTGATCCCGGCGGCGGCCTGTTCCAGGCCGCTCCCGGCTTCGCGCGAGTCCGGCTTGATCTTGCGCGCGCCCGCGAATGCACGGCTCGCATCGTCGAGACGACCCTGGTCCAGCGCGGCGAACCCTTCCGACATGGCGCGATTGAAGTCGCGGTCACGGACCGCGGTTGCGACGGCGTCCATGCCCGCCTTGGCGGCGGCGGTTTCCGGGTCGATCTCCAGCGCACGCTGGTAGGCCGCGCCGGCTTCATCGAACCGTTCCTCGCGCAGCAGGTCGTCGGCCTCGCGCACGATCGGCATCACCTGGTCAAGCGTACCCGCCCGCGCCCGCCCGGTAACCGCCGCCCGATCCAGCGAATCGATCGCCAGCGCCACGTCGAACGCCGCCGCGGCCGCGGCCGCATTGCCCGCTTCGAGCGCCTGCGCGCCGTCCGCCATGCTCTTCTCGAACAACGGTTCGATCCGCTCGACGAGGGCGGCCATCATCCGCTGCGCCTCGGTGTACTCCTGCAACGCGGCCGCGTAATCCTGCGCGCCGTAATGCGTGTCGCCGGCCGTCGCGTGCTGCTGTGCTTCCGCGTACTCCGCCGACGCCCAGGTGGCCGCGCCCTTGGCGCCCAGTTCCTTCTGCGCCTCGAGCATCTGTTCCAGTACTTCCTGCGTCCGGCGGCGCTGTTCCAGCTGTTGCGCCCGCTGCCAGGGAGCATCCGCCGGCGCCGGCTGAACGGCGGGGGCAGTCGGGCCCGAAGGGGCGGGACCCGGAGGCGAAGCGGGCGCGGACGGAGCGGCAACGGACGGCGCGGGAACCCACGACGGCAGAAAGATGACGACCACGGCGACGGCAACCACGAGCACGGCGATGCCCGCGAAGAACAGGATGCGCGAACGCGGCAGCGGTGGTCGCGCGGCCGTGCCGGCCGGCGCCGATCGCGCCGTCAGATCGGGCTTCGCCGGCCGGATGAAGCCGGCGCCGCCGGAGGAATTTCCGTCGTTCGCTGATGCCATGGCTAAAGGAATGCGAGCACCCACGGTTGCCTGCACAGGCTGCGGACCCGTCCTGCGCCGCCGCGGATGCGGCGGGTCAGTTTACGGCGCCGGCCTGGCCGGTGTCCCTGGCGTAGATCTCCCTGAGTATCTGCCGCCACTGTTCGTACTGCTGGTTGACGGTCCCCGTCAACGTGACGGTCCGGTCCTGCAGCGCCAGCGTATGCGGCTCGATCTCCGAATTGAGCGAATCGGAGATTTCCTGCAATGCCTCGACGTGAATCTTGGCTTCTTCGCGCTTGTTGAGACCGCTCATCACGGCGCTCGCGCCGGCGCCGATGCCGACCCAGCCGGCCGCGTTGGCAATGCTGCTGTTGGAGCCCTGCGCCAGGATGCCGGCCAGCACGGCGAGCGCGCCGCCGATCAGGCGGGCATTGGACTTGGCACGGACTTCCTTCAATGCCTCGCTCTCCGTGTAGTACGCCTCGCGCCACTCCCGGTACGGCATCTCCATCTGCCGGACGAAGGACGCATAGTGCTGCTGCAGCGTGTCGACGAAGACGTAATCGCGCTCGCGGATCTGCCGCACGCGCGTCAACACCGGATCGTTCGGCGCCGGCACCCGCTTGACGCGATAGCCGCCGTTGCCGTCTTCCTCGAGATAGGCGTTGAACGCATCCGGGGCGAAATCACGCGCGAACTTCAGTTCCGAGATCAGGCGGATCTCCGCGACCTGCGCGGGAGTCAGCTGCCGGCGGAACTGCAGCATGTCGTTGGCGATCTGGTTGTAGGTGCCCTGGAACGGCTCCATGCGCGTTGCCACGTCATCCGCGTACGAGTACTTGCTCGCCTCTTCCGTGTACTTCTTGGAAAACCAGCGGCGGCCGGAGGCGTCTTCGACCGACACCTGCAACCACAGCGAGGCTCCATCCGACTGCACGATTTCTGCGTCCACCCACACGTCCATCTGGCTCAGCCGGTCGGGAATGACGCGCACGGCACCCCAGTTGCCGCTGTTCTGCAGGGCTTCCGTCAACCGATAGGGCATGAAGCGCGCTTCGGCCTCGCGGATCTTGCCGAGCGCCTGGCCATCTTCCTCGCCGAGGTTCGCAAGTCCGGGACTGAAGATGCCGACGCCCACGTCGAGCAGCTCCTCCTCGCTCACGGGCACCGTGTCCGTGACGATGCGCGCGTGTTCCGTGGTCTTCACGGTGGTCGAACTGCAACCCGCTGCGAGGAACAGCGGCAGCGCGATCGCGGCAAGCCGGCGCAGGGAGATTGTCATCAGCCGCCCTTCCTGTATTTCCGGTATTCGTCCCAGAGCTTCTCGCGAAGCTCCGGATCGCGTTCTTTCATCGCCGCTTCGCGCAACTGGCGCGCGATGATGTCGTCGTCCTCGGCGGCGGCCAGGTCGGCGGGAATCTCGGTAGTCGACCCCGCGCCGGTACCGGGATCGCCCGGCAGAGAACCGCTGAGCCCGCTGTCGCCCTTTCCCGCCATGGCGGTACGCACGTTCTCCTCGCCCTCGCTCTCGCCTTTCCCCTCGCCGGCTTCGCCGTCCTCCGTTCCGTCGCCATCGCCATCGCCAAAGGAGCTGCGATCCGAGAAACCGCGATTGCCCTCGGTATCGTCCCGCTCCTTCAACGCGGCGCGCTCCTTCAACATGGAGCGATCGAATTCGGCGAACTTCTCATCGAGGCGCTCGTCCGCCCCCTGCGCCGGGCCGTTCGCGCCGGGTGCGGCTGCGTCCGCGGACTCCGCCGGTGCCGGCGCCGTTCCGGCCCCGGCCGCCGAATTCCGCCGTTCGAAGTCTTCGAGAGCGTCCGACAGGATTTCCTCGTCGCTCTTGCCCCCGGACTCGTCCGCACGCGTCGACGATTTCCCGGACTGGGACCCGGCGGTCTCCTGCGTTCCCGGCGTCTCCGCACCACGGACGGGCGAACCCGAATCCCGTCCGGCCGTGCTCCCGCCCGGCTCGTCGGGAATGGACGACTTCCCCGTCGGCGAGCCCGTCGGTGACCCGGTAGGTGAACCCGTCGGCGAGCCGGTAGGCGAGCCCGTGGGCAAACCCAATCCGGGTTTGGTCGAAGTACTCATGCAGGCGCCGAGCACGGACGCCAGCATGGCTGCCAGCAGCACGCGGCTCGCACCGCCCGGGTATACGCTGATCATGGTTTGCAATCCCGCCCTCGCCCGCGAGGCCGCCTGCAGGCGACCCACGCGCCTAACCTTAGAATCCGCACGGCGCTGAATTGTTCCCGCTGTCCCGGCGCCCCGCTCCGTCGGGAGCACAACGCCAATATCCTGATTATATAAGGATAATCCGACAGGATGCAGCTTGCCCCGGCACGCCCGTGCGCGGTGGTCGCGGTCCCGCGGAATCCCTGCGGCGCGCCGACGTCAAAGCGGGACCGACTATAATTGCACCCCTGCGGCCGACACCGATGACCTTCCGAACCCCAATCCTGCACTGCCGCCGGCTCCTCTTCATGCTGGCGTTGAGCCTGCCCGGGCTGGCGGCGTCCGCGCCGTTCACGCACACGTGGTTCGCGCGCGACCTCGTGAAGACGGACGGCGAGACCGCGGAGTTGCGCGACGAGAAGGGCAAAGTCGTCAAGCGCCTCGAAGTCAAACAGCTTGTCTACATCTACGCCGCCATGCAGAGCATCAAGGAAGCCGCGGAGACCGAAGCGGAACTGTTCATCATCGACGGCGACCAGCCCAATGCCTTTGCGACGGTCGCCAGGTTCTACCCGGTCGAGGAAGGCGCGGAGGGCGGCAAGACGACCGACGTGCTCATCGGCCGACCCACGGCGGGCGAGAAGAAACCCGCAGACGACAGCAAGGGCGTCGACGTCAACGTCGTCGCCATCAACTTCGCCATGCTCGACATGCTCATGATGGACGTCGACATGGTGGCCGCCCTGATCGGCCACGAGCTGGCGCACCTCAAGCTCAAGCACGGGGAGGACGCACAGGCGCGCCGCTCTTCCATCGACATGCAGTCGGCGGCGGCCACGCGGTACAGCCGCGACAACGAGCGGGAGGCCGACTACCTCGGCACGATCTGGGCCGTGGAAGCCGGGTTCGATCCGCACGGCGCGGTACGACTCCAGGAGTTGCTGTACAAGCACAATCGCTTCAAGGGCGGCACCTTCGTCGGCTCGCACCCTTCATCGACGGAGCGAATCGCCATCCTCAAGGGACTGGCCCGGCGGCTTTCCGGCCAGTCTTCCTGATCGCCCGCTGGCGCCCTCGCTCAGATCGATCCGATTTGCGCCGCCACGTGGCGGCCGATGGGAATGGCTGAGGTCGCGGCCGGCGACGGCGCGCTGCACACGTGCAGACTGCGCGGCGTGGAAGCAAACAGGAAATCGTTGACCAGGTTCCCGTCGCGGGAGAGCGCCTGCGCGCGGATCCCCGGCGGATGCGGCAGCAGATCGCGCGACCCGAGTGCCGGACAGTACTTCCGCACCAGCCGGACGTAAAAGCGCTTCGACCAGGAACTGGCAATACCGGACAGGCCCGCGCGCCAGTGCCGCCCCGCGAGCCGCCAGAATCCCCCGAACGCCAGCATGCCGGCACTGTCGCGCAGGCTGATGCCGCGACCCGCGCGGCTCCAGGTCGGCACGGCGTTAGGCCCGACCAGGATGCCGCCGCCGACCAGCGGCGTCAGGTGCACGCCGACGAACGGCAGCGCCGGGTCGGGGACCGGATATATAAGGTGTCGGACCAGCCCGTCCCGGGCCGGCGCGAGCCGGAAGAATTCGCCGCGCACGGGCACGATGCGCCAGTCGGGGCGCAGACCGTGCATGCGGGCGACGCGGTCCGACATCATGCCCGCGCAGGAAATCAGGAAGCGGCAACTGTGGCGGCCGCCGCCGCGCGTCGTCACTTCGACCGTGCGATCGTTCTCGCGGATCGCGATAACCTCCACTCCCGCCCGGCACTCTCCGCCCATGGCGGTGAAGCGTTCCAGCATGCGCCGGCAGATCTCGCGGTAATCCGTGATGCCGCTGGACGGTACCCGCAGCGCGGCGACGCCGCTGATCTCCGGTTCGAGCGCGCGCAGCGCCGCTGCCTCGAGACGTTCCACCTCCACGCCGTTCTCCGTACAACGGCGCTGGAGCGCGTCCATGCGTTCGAGATCGACGGCGTCGGTCGCGACCAGCAGCTTGCCGCGTTGCTCGCAGGCGATCCCTTCCTGCCGGCAGAACTCCAGCGTCTCGCGCAGGCCCTCGCGGCAGAACCGCGCCTTGAGACTCCCCGGCTCGTAGTAGATGCCGGCGTGGATGACGCCGCTGTTGTGCCCGGTCTGGCCGTTGCCGAACTCCTCCTGCTTTTCGAGCAGCAGGATGCGGCGCTGCGGATGACGCTGCTGCAATTGCCAGGCGACGGCCGCGCCGACGATGCCGCCGCCGATGATGATGAAGTCGCGGAGCCGCTGCGCCTGCGTCATGCCGGCCGGCGATCCCGCCCGGCGGCGTACAGGTAGAGCATCTCCAGTCCGAGCGTCGCGCCGGCCAGCGCCGTGATCTCGGAAACATCGTACGCAGGCGCGACTTCCACGACGTCCATCCCCTCGATGCGGATCCCGGCAATGCCGCGGAGAATCTGCCGCGCCTGCTGCGAGGTCAGCCCGCCGATGACGGGCGTGCCCGTGCCGGGCGCGAACGCCGGGTCCAGGCAATCGATGTCGAAGGTGAGATACACCGCGTGATCGCCGACCGTTTCGCGGATGCGCGCGGCGACCGCGGCCGCGCCGTGTTCGTGCACCCAGTCCGAATTCAGCTGCCGGAAACCCCAGTCGTCCTTGTTGTAGGTCCGCAGCCCGATCTGGATCGAGCGCTCCGGCACGATCAAACCTTCGCGGAAGGCGTGGTAGAACATGTTGCCGTGATCGCGGCGGCCCTCCTCGTCTTCCCATGTGTCGGAATGCGCGTCGAACTGCACCAGCGACAGCGGCCCGTGTTTCGCCGCGTGGGCGCGGAGCAGCGGCCAGGTGACCAGATGATCGCCGCCGAGCGCGAGCACCGCGGCGCTGCCGGCGATGATCTCGCGGGCATGGGCCTCGATGGCGCCGAGCACCTGTTCCGGACGGCCGTGATCGAACACGCAATCGCCGTAGTCGACGACGCTCAGGCGATCGAAGGCGTCGAAAGCCCAGCCGTCGAGCTGTTCCCAGGAAATGTTGGTCGAAGCCGCGCGCATCGCCCGCGGCCCGAAGCGCGCGCCCGGTCGATTGGTCGTGCCGAGATCGAAGGGAATGCCGGTGACGGCGACGTCGATGCCGCGCAGATCGCGCGTGTACCGGCGGCGGGCAAAACTCAGCGCGCCGGCGTGGGTCGGTTCCGCGCGCGTTCCGCGGACGTCCTCGCGCAGGAAGGCCTGATCGATTTCCGCCTTCTTTACCACCGGCCGTTCCCTGCGCCGGTCCTAACGCGCCAGTTCGGTCAGTGTAGTTTCGACGATGTCCATGCCTTCGTTGATGAGGGCGTCGGAAGCGGTCAGCGGCACGAGGTAGCGGATCACGTTGCCGCGCACGCCGCAGGGCAGGATCACCAGGCCCTTCTTCGCGACGGCCTGCACCAGCGCGGTGACGAGATCCGCGTCCGGTTCGGCGGTCTTGCGATCCTTGACCAGTTCCATGGACACCATGGCGCCGAGGCTGCGGATCTCGCCGATGCAGGGCAGCTTCTTCGACATGGTCTCGATCCGCGCGTGCATCAGTTTCCCGATCGCGGTGGCGCGCTGCATCAGCGTTTCCTTCTCGATGATCTCGAGCACCGCGAGCGCGGCCGCACAGGCCACGGGCGGGCCGGCATAGGTGCCGCCAAGGCCGCCCGGCGCGGGCGCGTCCATGATTTCCGCCTTGCCCGTGACCGCCGAGAGCGGCCAGCCGCCGCCCAGGCTCTTCGCCAGCGTCATGATGTCGGGCTCGACGCCCGCGTGCTCGATCGCGAACATCTTCCCGGTGCGGGCGAAGCCCGTCTGGATCTCGTCGGCGATGAACACGATCTTGTGCTCGTCGCAGATCGCGCGCAGTTTCTTCAGGAACTCCGGCGGCGCGGCGTAGAATCCGCCCTCGCCCAGCACCGGTTCTATGATCACCGCGGCGACGCGCGAGGGATCGATCTCCGACTTGAACAGGTGATCCAGCGCGCGGATCGAATCCTCCACCGACACGCCGTGATACGGGATCGGGAACGGCGCGTGAAAGACCTCCGGCAGCAGCGGGCCGAAGCCGGCCTTGTACGGGTTGACCTTGCCGGTCAGCGCCATGCCGAGCATGGTGCGGCCGTGGAACGCGCCGCTGAACGCCACGACGCCGGGCCGGCCGGTGGCGTAGCGCGCGATCTTGATCGCGTTCTCCACCGCTTCCGCGCCCGTCGTCAGAAAGAGCGTCTTCTTCGGCGACTTGCCGGGCACGAGCGCATTGAGTTTCTCCGCCAGTTCCACGTACGGTTCGTACGGCGTCACCTGGAAACACAGGTGCGTGTACTTGCGCAGCTGCGCTTCCGCCGCGGCCACGACCTTCGGGTGGTTGTGGCCGACGTTCAGCACCGCGATGCCGGCGGCGAAGTCGATGTAGCGCTTGCCCTCGACGTCCCACAGTTCCGCGTTCAGCGCCCGTTCCGTGTAGACGTTTGGAAGAATGTTCCGCACGCCGCGAACGATCGCTGCGTCCCTTCGTTTGGCCAGTTCACTATTGGTAGTCATGTGGTATCCGGATGGCAAAGGACGTAGATGGTAGTTGGTAGATGGGGAATGGGGAACATCATAAAGATGCTTCCCCATATTCCATCTGCCATATTCCATCTACGTCTTTTCGATTTCACCTATACACCAGTACTTCACTTCCAGGTACTCGTCGATGCCGTACTTCGAGCCCTCGCGGCCGAACCCGGACTGCTTCATGCCGCCGAAGGGCGCGACCTCGGTGGAGAGGATGCCCGTGTTGACGCCGACCATGCCGTACTCGAGCGCCTCGCCCACTCTCCAGGTGCGGCCCAGGTCACGCGTGTAGAAATAGGCGGCGAGGCCGAACTCGGTGTCGTTGGCCATGCGGATCGCCTCGTCCTCGGTCTTGAAGCGGAACAGCGGCGCCAGCGGCCCGAACGTCTCGTCCTTCGCCACGACCATCTCCGGCGTCACGCCGGTGAGGATCGTCGGCTCGAAATAGGAACCGCCAAGCGCATGCCGCCGGCCGCCCACCGCGACCTTCGCGCCCTTGGCGACGGCGTCGCGGATGTGCTCCTCCACCTTCTCCACCGCCTTCAGATCGATCAGCGGGCCCTGCGACACGCCCTCCTCGAGCCCGTTGCCGACCTTGAGCTGCTGCTTCACGGCCTCGCCGAACTTCTTCGCGAACGCATCGTAGACACCGTCCTGCACCAGCAGGCGGTTGGCGCAGACGCAGGTCTGGCCGCTGTTGCGGTACTTGGAGATCATGGCGCCGGCCACCGCGGCATCGAGATCCGCGTCGTCGAACACGATGAACGGCGCGTTGCCGCCCAGCTCCATGGACATTTTCTTGATGGTCGGCGCGCACTGCGCCATCAGCTTCGCGCCGATCTCGGTCGATCCGGTGAAGCTCAGCTTGCGCACGATCGGGTTGGCGGTGAGTTCGCCGCCGATCGCGCTCGCCGAACCGGTGACGACGTTGAACACGCCCTTCGGCACGCCCGCGCGTTCGGCGAGGTCCGCCAGCGCGAGCGCGGAGTACGGCGTCTGGCTCGCGGGCTTGACGATAGTCGTGCAGCCGGCGGCAAGCGCCGGACCGCACTTGCGCGTGATCATCGCCGAAGGAAAGTTCCACGGCGTGATGGCGGCGCACACGCCGATCGGTTCCCGCGTGACGACGATGCGGCGGTTCTGCATGTGCTGCGGGATCGTGTCGCCGTAGACGCGCTTCGCCTCCTCGGCGAACCACTCGAGGAACGACGCCGCGTAGGCGATCTCGCCCATGGACTCGCTGAGCGACTTGCCCTGCTCGAGCGTCATCAGCACGGCAAGGTCCCGCTGGTTCTCCAGCATCAGGTCGAACCACTTGCGCAGGATCTTCGAGCGTTCCTTCGCGGTGCGGGCGCGCCAGGCGGGCCCCGCGGCGTTGGCCGCCTCGATCGCGCGTCGCACCTCCGTCGCGCCCAGGTTCGGCACCGTGCCGAGCACGGAACCGTCCGCCGGGTTGGTCACGTCGATGGTCCCGCCGCCGTCCGCATCGATCCAGCCGCCGTCGACATAGGCCTTCGTGCGGAACAACGAGGAATCCCTGAGCTTCTGGACCTGGGGGTGCAACCTGACCGCTGCCATCTGTAGGTTCTCCGTAATGGGCGCTACGCCGCCCGCAAGGCCGCGTATTATCCGATTTTGCCGCGCATGTAATCAAACCTTGATGGTGGGGCGGAGTTTGAATGTGGCTTGAATGCGGCGCATGGACGTGCCGCCATTTCAAGGGCGACAGCCCTTGAAATGTAAGCGCGCCGAAAACCACGCTTTTCGGCGCGCGTCGTGGTTCAATGACAAGGAACGCCAATAATAAACTGGTAAAATTCAAAACAACGCCGGCCCCTGTATTATCATGACCGCACAGGGAAGCCATTAAAATTATCGTCGCCGTCAAGCGCGTCATCGACGCCAATGTCCGGGCCCGCGTGAAAGGCGACGGCTCCGGCGTCGAGACCGCCAACGTCAAGATGGCCATGAATCCCTTCTGCGAGATCGCCGTGGAAGAGGCGATCCGGCTCAAGGAAGCGGGCAAGGCGACCGAGGTCGTGGCCGTCACCCTCGGCGCCGCCGCCAACCAGGACATCCTGCGCACCGCGCTGGCCATGGGCGCGGATCGCGCCATCCTCGTCGAAACGACCGAGGAAGCGCAGCCCCTCGGGATCGCGAAAACGCTCAAAGCCCTCGCCGCGCGTGAATCACCCGGACTGATCATCCTCGGCAAGCAGGCCATCGACGGCGACAACAACCAGACCGGCCAGATGCTGGCCGCCCTGCTCGGCTGGCCACAGGGCACCTTTGCCTCGAAGGTGGCCATCGGCGACGGCCGCGTCGACGTCACGCGCGAAATCGACGGCGGCCTCGAAACCGTTTCCCTCAGGCTGCCCGCGGTCGTGACCACCGATCTCCGCCTCAACGAGCCGCGCTACGTCAAGCTGCCGAGCATCATGCAGGCGCGCAAGAAACCGCTCGAAACGCTGAAGCCCGCCGATCTCGGCGTCGACCTCGCGCCCCGGTTCCGGGTGCTCAAGGTCGAGGAACCCGCGGCACGGAAGGGCGGAAAGAAGGTTGCCTCCGTGCAGGAGCTCGTCGACAAGCTGCGGAACGAGCGCAAGGTCATCTGACATGAGCGTGCTCGTCGTCGCCGAACACGACAATGCCTCCCTCAAGGCGGCCACGCTGCCGGTCGTCACCGCCGCGCGGCAACTCGGCGGCGGGATCAGCGTGCTGATCGCGGGACGGAACTGCGGCGGCGCGGCGGCGGCGGCGGCGAAGATCGCCGGCATCGACAAGGTGCTGGTCGCCGACGCGGACCATTACGAACATGCGCTCGCCGAGGAACTCGCACCGCTGATCGCCCGGGAGTCGGCCGGCGCGACGCACGTGCTGGCCCCGGCCACGACCTTCGGCAAGAACGTGCTGCCGCGCGCTGCGGCACTGCTCGATGTCGCGCAGATCTCCGACGTGGTAAAGATCATATCGACGGACACGTTCGTGCGCCCGATCTATGCCGGCAACGCGCTGGCTACCGTGCAGAGCTCGGACAAGATCAAGGTGCTGACGATCCGCACGACGGGTTTCGACGCTGCCCCCGCGGACGGCGGTTCCGCGCCTACCGGGAAGATCGAGCCGACCCCGGCCGCGGCGGTTTCAACGTTCGTCGGCCAGGAACTGACGAAGTCGGAGCGCCCCGAGCTGACCACCGCCCGGATCATCATCTCCGGCGGGCGCGGGCTGGGCAGCAAGGAGAACTTCAAACTGGTCGAGACGATCGCGGACAAGTTGGGCGCCGCGGTCGGCGCCTCGCGCGCAGCGGTGGATGCCGGCTACGTGCCGAACGACTACCAGGTCGGCCAGACGGGCAAGATTGTCGCGCCGGAACTCTACATCGCGATCGGCATCTCCGGCGCCATCCAGCATCTCGCCGGCATGAAGGACAGCAAGGTGATCGTCGCGATCAACAAGGACGGCGAAGCGCCGATCTTCGAGATCGCGGATTACGGCCTCGTCGCCGATCTCTTCCAGGCGCTGCCGGAACTCTCCGCCGCCCTCGACCAAAAGTAGGAAAATCGGGGACAGCCCCCGGTTTTCGTGAAATGAGCAAACTGTCCCCCCGAAACACCGGCATCCTGCTGCTGCTCGCCGCCACGCTCGTGGTGGCACTGGCGGATGCCACGGCCAAGTGGCTTTCCGCGACCTACCCGACCTCGCAGATCATCTTCCTGCGCAGTTCCACCGGACTCGTGCTGGTCACGCTGTTCATCCTCCTGTTCGGCCGATTCCGCGATCTCCGCTCGCGGCGGCTGCACTGGCACGGCGTCCGCGCCGGCCTGATCACCGTGACGATGCTCGGCGTCTATTACGCCCTGGCCAATATCCCGATGGTGGAGGTGGAGGCGATCGGGCACGCCGCGCCCTTCATCGTCGGCCTGCTATCGCCGCTGTTCCTGAAGGAACGTGTCTCCGGGCACAACTGGCTGGCGATCGCGGTGGGCTTCGTCGGCATACTCATTATTCTCAGGCCCGACCCCGAACGCTTCCATATCGCGCACGTGTACATGTTCTTCTGCGCCATGTCCTACGGACTCCTGATCCTGATTGCGCGCCGGATTTCCGACACGGAGAGCGTGCTCGCCATCAATTTCTACATCTACCCGCTCACCGTACTGGTGACCGCGTTCATCGCCCGCGGCGTCTGGGTGCCGCCGA
>Ga0315912_10003617_pt1 | contig 15226 bp, 11 predicted proteins | sample VfabasoilMG_FD_204469 | JGI IMG/M metagenome (GOLD analysis project Ga0315912, IMG submission 204469) | Garden soil microbial communities collected in Santa Monica, California, United States - V. faba soil | ecosystem: Environmental > Terrestrial > Soil > Garden | place: USA: California... | reverse complement strand
CGTGCCGTCGCCATCCACATCGACCAGGTCGGGACGGCTGTCGCCGTCGAGGTCGATCTTGCACTTGCCCATCAGGAGCCCGTCGTCGACGCCGTCGCCGTTCGAGTCGGGGTTCACCGGGCCGTCATCGTCCGAGCCTCCGGGCGGGGCGGCCGTGCAGGCCAAGGCGATCAGGACCGGGATCCCTAGGGTCGTAAGCGAAAGGAGAGCGCGGCGCGCGCGGGGGACAAGCATGTCTCAAGACTAGCTGCCCCAGGGCAGAGCGACCACAAAACTGGTCCAAATCGCTGGGCATCGAGTCAGGATTTTGCACCTCGTCAGTGAAAATATGGCTCGGTGAGAATCTCGGGTCACTGGAAGGAGCTTGGTCCCCTCCCAGCGAGCCCCTCCCAGCGAGCCCCTTCCAGACGAGTCGCTGCCGGCTAGACCTCGCACAGCACCGAGACGGTGCTGCCGGCGGGCGCGTACGGAACCTGGTTCCCTTCGATGGGCTTGCCGTTCACGGTGAGCTTGGCCGACGCTGCCTGCCCGCTGTTCTTCACCGTGATCTCGTAGGTCGCGCCGCGCGCACGCCGCACGACCTTGTACTCGGCGATCTCCTTGGTCATGCAGGGCTGCACGACCAAGCCGTCCCACTCCGGCCGCACGCCGAGCAGGTACTGACTGATGGCCACGAAGTTCCAAGAGCCGGTGCCGGTGAGCCAGCTGTTCTTCGCCTCGCCCGGCTTGACCGCATCCTTGCCGGCGATCATCTGCGCGTAGACGTAGGGCTCGGTGCGGTGAAGGTCGCTGATCTCTTCGAGATAGCTCGGGCAGATTTTCTTGTAGTACTCCCAGGCGCGCTCGGGGCGGCCGATCACCGTTTCGGCGATCATGATCCAGGGATTGTTGTGGCAGAAGATGCCCGCGTTTTCCTTGTAGCCGGCCGGGTAGGTCGAGATCTCGCCGTACTCGAGCACGTACTCGGTGAACGCCGGGTTATTGAGCACGATGCCGTAGGGGCAATCGAGGTACTCCTTGACGCTGTCGAGGGCCTTCTTGGCTTCGCCGCTCGCTACGCCGATGCCGGCCATCACGCAGTAGCCCTGCGGCTCGATGAAGATCTTGGCTTCCTTGTTGCCCTTGGAGCCGACCTTCTTGCCGAAGAAGTCGTAGGCGCGCAGGAACCAGTCGCCGTCCCAGCCCTTGTCCAGGACGACGCGCTCCATCTTGCGCACTTCGTTTCTGACGCGCTCGCCCTCGGCCTTGTCCCCCTTGCGCTCGACCATGTCGGCATACATGGGTCCGATCGAGACGAACATGCCGGCGATGAAAATCGATTCGGCCGTGCGACCCTCGCGATTTTCCGTCGTCTGGAAGGACTCACCCGGCGTTTCGCTGAAGCAATTCAGGTTGAGGCAGTCGTTCCAGTCGGCGCGGCCAATCAGCGGCAAGCCATTCGGACCGATGTTGTGGAGGACGTGGTCGAACGAGCGCTTGCAGTGCTCGAGCAGGGACTTGCTCTTGGACTCGTCGTTGTCGAAGGCAACCTGCTCGTCCAAGATGCTGAAGTCGCCGCTCTCCTTGATGTAGGCGGCCACGCCCAGGATGAGCCACAGCGGATCGTCGTTGAAACCGCTGCCGATGGCGTTGTTGCCACGCTTGGTGAGCGGCTGATACTGGTGATAGGCGCTGCCGTCCTCGAACTGAGTGGCCGCGATGTCCAGAATGCGCTGGCGAGCGCGCTCCGGGATCAGGTGCACGAAGCCGAGCAGGTCTTGGTTGGAATCACGGAAGCCCATGCCGCGCCCGATGCCGCTCTCGAAGAACGAGGCGGAGCGCGACATGTTGAAGGTCACCATGCACTGGTACTGGTTCCAGATGTTGACCATGCGATCGAGCTTGTCGTCGCTGGACTTGACCGAGTAGCCCGAGAGCAGGTTCTTCCAATAGTCTTTGAGCTTCGCCAGCTCGGCGTCGACCTTGGCCTTGCTGTCGAGCGTGGCGATCATGTCGAGCGCGGGCTTCTTGTTGATGACGCTCTTGCTCTCCCACTTCTGGGACTTGTCGACTTCGATGTAGCCGAGCACGAAGGAGAGCTCCTTCGTCTCGCCGGGACCGAGCGTGATCTCGAGGCACTGCGACGCCACGGGAGACCAGCCGGCAGCCTTGGAATTGCGACTCTTGCCTTCGAGCACCACCTGCGGCTCGTGGAAGCCGTTGTAGAGGCCGATGAACGTTTCGCGATCCGTGTCGTAGCCCGCGACGGGCGCATTGACGTGATAGAACGCGTAGTGGTTGCGGCGCTCCTTGAACTCGGTCTTGTGGTAGATGGTCTGGCCGCCGCCCGTAATCTCGACCTCGCCAGTGGAGTAGTTCCGCTGGAAGTTGGTCATGTCGTCCTCTGCGTTCCAGAGGCACCACTCGAGGAAGGAGAAGAGCTGGAAGGACTTCTTCTGGCTGCTCTCGTTCTTGAGCGTGACCGCGTGCACCTCGCAGGTCTTGCCCACGGGCACGAAGAAGAGCATCGACACCGATAGGCCGTTCTTCTTGCCGGTGATGCGGCTGTAGCCGAGGCCGTGGCGGCACTCGTAGGCGTCGAGCTCCGTCTTGACCGGCCCCCACGACGGGTTCCAGACGGTGTCACCCTCCTTGACGTAGAAATATCGACCGCCGTCGTCCGTGGGGACGTTGTTGTAGCGGTAGCGGGTCAGGCGCCGGAGCTTTGCGTCCCGAAAGAAGCAGTAGCCACCCGCCTGGTTGGAGACCAAGCCGAAGAACTCTTCGGAGCCCAGGTAGTTGATCCATGGGTAAGGTGTCCGGGGCGTGTGGATGACGTACTCTTTGTTCTCGTCGTCGAACTGACCGAAGCGCATCTCTGGTTTTCTCTCTCGCTGAAGGAACTGCCGCCGTGCCCGAGGCCGGCTGGGGTCTGTGGGGAGCGCCCGCCGACGGTCGGTCGAAAGACCCGGGGCGCGAATGAAAGCGTTGCCACGCCCAGCCTAGTACGGCCACTCGATTCCGTCCACCGAACTGCCCGGCGGCCGTCAACCCTTTGGGCCGACATCGGCGGAGGGGCATCAAGGCGATGTGAACACCGCCCCGGCGGCGAGCGCGTGAGCGGTCGTCGCCCTCAAGCAAGCAACAGCGGCACTCGAGGCGACTGGCCCCCCGTAGCCGATGGCGGCCCTCACCCCTTTGGGCCGACATCGGCGGAGGGCCTGAGGGCGAGTGAATACCGCTCAAGGACATTCGCCGAGCCCTTCGATCGAGGTTTCGATGTTGAAGTTGGAATCGAACGTCTTGCGTTCGGCGAAGAAGATGTGGAGCGGATAGAGCTCGCCCACGACGAGGCCGATCTTCGGGGCAACGCCATCGAGGAAGATCTCCTGCGAAAGACTCTGATGCAGTCCGCCGAGATCGATGACGAGGCGCCGATTGACGAACACCCAGACGTCATCGTCGCCGAGGAAGCTGAAGGTCTCGCCGCCCTGGTAGACGAACGTGCCCGATGCCTCGAGCGTGAAGTGAAAGTTGTGCTGACGCCCCTCGTTGCCGAGAAGCTGCCCATCGATGGGGAAGAACGAGCTACTGTGGAAGAGGTAGAGCCGTTCGTCGCGCACCGAGCGCGACAGCGGCAGGTCCACGATCGTCGCCAGGTTGACCCCTTCGATGTCGCGGTACCACTGGTCGAAGGCGGCGCGGCCCGTGGTGGTGAAGGAGCCGGTATCGCCCTTGGCGTAGACCGGCTTGTCGTCACTGCCGAGCTCTTGCTCGACCAAGCCGTACTCCGTGAGGCCTTCTTCGCGCTCCATGTCGGGGTGGCTGGCTGAAAAATCGCGCACCGTGGCCTCGAGCACGGGTGGGAGCGGCTGCGGGGCGCTGCAGGCTCCGAGCTCCCCATCGACGCAAGGTTGCTCCCCGCTGCCGCACTTCGAGGCGCACGGGAGCACCGTGTCCGGTACCTGGCACTCGGACCACACGTGGTGCTCACAGATCATCACGCCCAGCCCGCACACGTTCTCGCACGGCGCTTCGACCAGGGGCACGATGCAGTCGCCGAACGTGCCTGCCGTGCAGTGACGCACGCCCGCGCCGCATTCGTCCGTGCATGGCTCCGTCACGAGCGGCGCCTCGCACTCGCTCCACGCCCCGTTCTCGCAAGTCATCACGCCCATGGCGCAGCCATCGCTGCAGCTCCTGGTCTCACCTGGAGTGCCGCACAGGCTCTCGGCCTCGAGCCCCGTGCGCGAGCCACAGCCGGTCAGGCAGCCGAGCAGCGCTGGGCCCGAGAGCGCAAACGCGAGCAGGACAGCACGCCTCACGGGGGCTGCCCTGCCGACAGGCGTGCGAGCAGAGCCCGCGCCGCAGGCGTGTCCAGCCGGTCGAGCTGGGCGGGCTCGGCTGGGCGTGCGAAGCGGGCCGACAAGCTCTGCGCCCGGGCCAGCGCGTCCTGGAAGCGCTCCTCGAAGCCCGGACGCTCGCGGCGAGCTCGCGAGAGCGCCAGCCCGAGCTCCTCGGTCGTGTTTTCGTCCGTGCAGGAAAGCACGATGTCGACTCCGGCTTCGACGGCCCGGACCGCAGCCGAGCCCCGGCCCTCGTGGTCCGCGATGGCGCGCATCTCCAGATCATCACTCAAGACGGCTCCCTGGTAACCGATGCGCCCACGCAACAGGCCCTGGATCACTGCGGGCGAAAGCGTCGCGGGTCGATCGGCATCGAGAGCGTCGAGCAGGATGTGCGCCGTCATCACGGCGGCAAGGCCCGCTCGAGCCCAGGCCACGAACGGCACCAGCTCGATGGCCTCGAGTCGCGACACCTCGTGGTGCAGGCGCGGTAGCGCCCGATGCGAGTCGACCGTCGTGTCGCCGTGCCCTGGGAAGTGCTTGCCGCAGGCTGCGACCCCCTCCCACTCCAGGCCCCGACCGAGCGCCACACCGAGCGCAGCCACCCATGCCGGATCGGACGAGAGCGCGCGAGCGCCGATCACCGGATTGTCCGGGTTGGTGTCGACGTCGAGCACCGGCGCGAGATCGAGGTCGATGCCGACGGCGCGGAGCTCTCGGCCGAGCAAGCGTCCCACGGCGTGGGCGAGCGCTGGATCGCGTACCTGACCCAGGCTGCGCATACTCGGCACTTGGGAGAACCCGGAGCGCAAGCGACGCACCGAGCCGCCTTCTTGATCGACCGCCACCAGAAGCGGCCGGCCTGCGGCCGCTTTCATCTCCCGGATCAAGCGCGCGACCTGCTCGGGGCTCTCGACGTTGCGCGAAAATAGGATCACGCCCAGAACGCCGCTCTGCACGAGCTCACGGAGTTCTGCGCTGAGCTCGGTGCCGGCGAAGCCCACCAAGACGAGGCCCAGCGCCTCCGCCCGCTCGCTCGGCGCGATCATTCGAAGTCGACGCCGACGCCCGCTCGCAGCTCGTCCAGACCGCCAGCGGCCGGCTTGCTAGCGGGCGGGCTGGCTGCGGGCTTGCTCGCGGGCGGACTGGGTGCGCTCGCGGGCTGGTCAGTCGCGGCTGGGGCGGCGGCGGACGTCTCGGACGGCTCGCCCTTCCCCTTCACTTCGCTGGCTGCGGGTCCAGGCGACCCGCTGGCGGGGCTCGCCGCGGCAGGTGAAGGGCTCGGCGCTCCGGGGGCAGGCACTCCGGGGGCAGCTGCCGCGCTCGATGCCGCCTGCGCGGCCTTGCGGTCCTTGCGTGCGAGCTCGAGGGCGCGCTCCGTAAGCGCGATGTGCTCTTGGCGCTGCTTGACTTCGAGCTTGCTGGGACCACGGGTTACCTGGCCTTGCTTGGCGCTCTGCTCGCGGCCCGCCCCGGACCAAGCCCCGCGCAGCGCAAAGGCGAGCACGCAAGCGCCCAGCACGCCGGCGAGGATCCAGACGGCGGCGAGCGAGCGCAACGGCAGCGCATCCAGCTGCTGCGCTCCATCCCGACGCATGCCCGGTGAGTTCATCAGCGCCCAATCTAGCAAATGCGAGCCAAGGGGCGCATCGGCCGGTGCAAAAAAGCACGCCGGACCCCCCGCGACGCCGTGGCCGAAATTCAGCTCGCCGCGGAAAGATCGAAGCTGCGCAGGGTGTTCCTGCCGCAGAAGGGGCACTGCCAGCCGATGTCGAGCAGGGACCCGAGCGACCGGGTTCGAGCAGCCGGAGCGACCTCGTCCTTTCCGCGGTGGCTTGCGCGACCGGAAAGGACCCGGCCGTCGGCGGCGACTTCCGCCATCAGGCTAGCTTGGCACTCACAGCGGCTCCGAAATACGGTGGGGTCCATCAGTGGAGCCTGGCTTATCGGGCCGAAAGGGGCCGGTCAAGTCGCACCGAGCGGCCCGCGGGGGGATGCGCGGGCAGCGTTTTGCTCTTCGCCCTTTTTGCTCTTCAAAGGGGCGGTGGGGATTGCTATCGGACCCCGCAATCCATGAGCCAGAAGAAGCACAAGGTCGCCCTCCTCACCGCAGGCGGGCTCGCGCCCTGCCTTTCCTCCGCCGTCGGCGGCCTGATCGAGCGCTACTCGGAGATCGCGCCGGAAGTCGGGATCATCGGCTACCTGGGCGGCTACAAGGGTCTGCTCCTCGGCAAGAGTCTGCCGGTGACGCCGGAAGTGCGCGCCCACGCTCCCGTGCTCCACCGCCACGGCGGCAGCCCCATCGGCAACAGTCGGGTCAAGCTCACCAACCAGGCCGACTGCGAGAAGCGCGGTCTGGTCAAGCCCGGACAGTCGCCGCTCGAGGTCGCGGCCGCTCAGCTGACGAAGGACGGCGTCACCATCCTGCACACGATCGGCGGTGACGACACCAACACTACAGCCGCGGACCTGGCCCATTTTCTGAAGCAAAATGGCTACGAGCTGACGGTGGTGGGTCTGCCCAAAACCATCGACAACGACGTCTTTCCCATCCGCCAGTCGCTCGGCGCGTGGACGGCGGCCCAGGAAGGCGCTGCCTATTTCGAGAACGTCGTCAACGAGCACTCGGCCAATCCGCGCATGCTCATCGTTCACGAGGTGATGGGACGCAACTGTGGCTGGCTCACGGCGGCAACGGCCCAGGCCTACCGGAAGCGACTCAAGCGCATGGACTTCTTGCCGAGCTTCCACTTGCCCATGGGCAAGAAGGACGTTCACGCCGTGTTCGTCCCGGAGATGCGCTTCGACATCGCCAAAGAAGCCGCGCGCCTGCGCCACGCGATGGACGAGAACGACTGCGTGAACGTGTTCGTCTCCGAAGGTGCCTGTGTCGAGCAGATCATCCAGGAGATGGAAGCGCGCGGCGAGACGGTGCCCAAGGACGCGTTCGGCCACTACAAGCTCGACACCGTCAACGTCGGGCACTGGTTCAGCAAGCAGTTTGCCAAGCTGCTCGACGCCGAGAAGACCCTGGTGCAGAAGTCAGGCTACTTCGCGCGCAGCGCTGCGGCGAACATGGACGATCTGCGGCTGATCAAGAGCATGGTCGACTTGGCCGTGGACTGCGGGCTCCGTGGGGAGCCCGGCGTGATTGGGCACGATGAGGACGACGGCGGTCGCCTGACTGCGATCGCCTTCCCGCGCATCAAGGGCGGCAAGCCCTTCGACATCGATCAGCCGTGGTTCGGCGAGCTCTTGGCCGATATCGGGCAGGAAAAGGGCGCGCGCCAAGCCGTCCTGCATTGAGCGTTCAAGGACCGGGATCCGCCACGAGCCACCAAGGCGCACCCTCGCGTGGCTGGCGGTGCGCGAGTATGTACTCGAAGACCGCCTCGGCCCACTCCCGACGCGCAGCGTTCGTGGGGTGGATGCCGTCGTGAATGCGTTCCATCTTCAGCGTGTCGAGCTCCTCGTTCGTATCGTAGAAGACACACGGGGCGCTGCTGTCCTCGATCACCTGCAGCAGGCCGTTGTGCCTTTCGCTCCAGAGCGGGATCGCCACCCATAGGCACGGCCGCTCGCCGATCGTGCTCACGATCTTGCGCACGGTCTTCTCGCGCTGCGCCGGATCGGCGATGCCGAGCTCGTTCGCTCCTAGCGTGATCACGACGAGATCGGGGTTGTAGTGCCAGAGCTCGCGCGCGAGCTCTGGCTCCCATGCCCAGGTAGTCAGGTAGCTCGAGTCCTTGTGCTTGAGGATCGAGCGCACCCCGGCGCCTTCCAGGAGCTCGCCGAGCGGAATGCCGAGCGCGCCCGCAAACGAATCGCCCACATGCAGGACCTTCGTGCCGACGGGCGGTGGCAGCCGGATCGGCTCTGGGGCGGCAGGCGGCGCCGCCTCGGGCGGGCTGCTCCCAGCGGCCGGGGGTGCCGAGCTCTCGGTCAGTGCTCCCTCCGCCTGGGCCGGGCTCGCGCTGGACGCGGGGGGCTCGGACGGTGCGGCGTCTGGCGCCGCGCTCGCGGGCTCGCCGGTGCCGGTCGCCTCCACGCGGGCCGGAGCGACCGCGGGCTCGGCAGGGGTACAGCCCAAAGCGGCCAGCAGCAGAACGCCGGCCTGGAAAAACGCGGCCGGATGGAAAGCGTAGGGACGAGCGTGCCTGTCCACCGGCCGACCGTTTATCCGCGCATTCTCCCCTGGTCAAAGAGGGAGCGATTGACCATGCTCCGCCGCCATGAAGACGCACCTGGTCAGCATCTTGGTCATGGCGGCGCTGGCGCTCGCCGGCTGCCGCAACAAGGAAACCAGCGGGACCTCGTCCGCGAGCACGGAGCCCACGTCCACGACTGCGGACAAGCCCGCCGCCACCGCTTCCGCCAAGCCCGCTCCCGCGGAGAAGCCCTCCATCCCCGCGCCCAAGGACGTGGCTGCACCCCCCGCCAACGCTCAGCGCAGCGAGAGCGGCCTGGCCTGGGTGGTCCTGAAGCCGGGCACCGGCACCGAGAAGCCCAACCCCGACGACAAAGTCACCGTCCACTACACGGGCTGGAGCGCCGACGGCACGATGTTCGACTCCTCGGAAGTGCGCGGACGGCCGACCACCTTCAGCCTGTCGCGCGTGATCGCCGGCTGGACCGAAGGCGTGGGTCTGATGACCAAAGGCGAGCGCCGCCGCTTCTGGATCCCGGCCAACTTGGCCTATGGGGACAAGCCCGTCCGCCCCGGCATGCCTTCGGGACAGCTGACCTTCGACGTCGAGCTGCTCGACATCGCCGCAGCGCCCATCGTGCCCAAGGACGTGGCCGCCCCGGGTGCGGGCGCCAAGAAGACCGCCTCCGGCCTCGCCTACCTCGAGCTCACCCCTGGCAAGCCGGGCGGCAAGAAGCCGACGGCGGAGTCGAAGGTGACCGTCCACTATTCAGGCTGGACCAAGGACGGCAAGATGTTCGACAGCTCCGTCACGCGCGGCACGCCGGCCACCTTCGGGCTGAACGGGGTGATCAAGGGCTGGACCGAGGGCCTGCAGCTGATGACCGAGGGGGCGAAGTTCCGCTTCTGGATCCCCGGCCCCCTCGCCTACGGCGAGAAGCCCGCGCGCCCCGGTGCGCCGGCTGGACAGCTCACCTTCGACGTCGAGCTCATCAGCATCCAATGAGCTCCGCGGAGCAGCGCTACGTTCTCGCTCGCGGCCGCGCAGAGCAGCTCTTCGTGGCGCTCGCGCTGCTGTGCTTGGCCTGCTCGAAGGGGAGCCCGCCCGCCCGAGGTCCAGGCGAAGGCCCGAGCGATCCGCCGCCCGGAGAAACAGCGGCGTCCACGACCGAAGGCGCAGAGCCGACGAAGGAATCGCCGCCCACGCTCGGAGCTCTCGGACCCGGCGTTCCTCCGGCGAGTGGCAACTGCCCCGAGCCCAAGGCTTTGCCGACGGAGCGGGTCAGCTGTCCGAACGCGCTCGCCGATCTGGCCGGAGCCCTGACGGGCCGAACCCGGGAGGCGCCATCCGATGTGGGCCTCGAGAGGCTCGAGACGTGTACGGAATTTCCGGCGGGCATCGTGCGGGCCCTGCGCGCGGATCGGCTTTCTCAGTGCGCGGATCGCGTGGTCGAGCTCGTGGTGGGCCCCGAGGCCCCTCCCAACCAAGTCGACGCCGCCACGCGCGAGCTCCTGGTGGCGCTAGGCCTCGCCGACCGCTTGTCTCGGCTCGTCGGTGCCCTACCTTCGGCTCCGCCCAGATCGTCGAAGGCCGAGCTCGAGCAGTACCTGCAGAAAGTGCTCTTCCCTTGGGCGACCGAGCAGGCCGTGGCCATTGGCGACCTCTCACGCAAAGGGGCACGCCTGCGTGGCTACGCGCGCGGCATCGTGGCGATGGCGGCGGCAGCCGCCGACCTGCGCTTCGTGCAGATGGCGCGCGACCTGCCGCTTCCGACCGAAATGCAGGATCCCGAGGTCAGGGCCGAGTACTACGCCTCGCTCGATGAGGCGCTCGAGCCCCGCAAGGATCGCGCGCGGGACGCAGCCCTGGTTGGGCTCGGCGAGTTCTCGGCGCTCGGCATTCTGCGCTCGAACCGCCTGACCATAGGGCGGAGTTCCGTCGCCCGCGTCTTCGGCGGCGGCCGCTTTGTCGCGCTCGACGACCTCATCACGCCAGAGCACAATCCACCCTGCACGCACCCATTGCCCCAACAGCCGCCCCTGGCGCCCGAAGTGGCCGTGGCGGCCAGCGTGGACACCCCGTACGTCCCGCTGCTCCTGGGCGAGGCCGAGCTCAACCCGATGCTGCGAACGTGCCTCCTCGAGCGCGGGCTCTCACCGTGGCTGGCTCGGCAGCTCGAGGGCGGTGACGCCGACGCTCGCCTCGCCTTGGCGCGCGCTCACTTCGAGTTCGGACGCACCTACCTGGCCGCCGCGGGCTTTCAGCGGGCCGCCGCACTCTACGCCGAGGTGCGCAGCGGCGGCACGCAACTCGAGCCGGAGCACGAGCTGCTTTCCGCACTTTCAACGGTTCTCTCCGCCGCCCCAGTAAGCGTCGTCGATCTGTTCAGCCGCGGCCCCCGCCTACCGGCCGCCATCGGCCAGGTAGCGCCCCTGGACGACGTGGCGAAGAAGTACCCCAAGGTGGCCGGCGCCGCGGCATTCGACGCTGCCCACCTCATGGAGCTGACGGCACCGGACGGCTCGCCCAACCATTTCCTCGAGGTGGCCAAGCGCTACGAGGCCGCTGCGCGCTCCCTAACCACCTGGCGCAACGAAGCGGTCCGCCGCGCCACCGACGCTCGAGCGACGGCAGCCGCTCTCCAGAAGAAGCTGAACTAGGCCCCCGCACGGGCGCGACGCAGAGCCGGGCCCCCAGCGCGCCAAGAGATCAAGGACAGCAGACCGAATTCCAGCCCACGCCGACGTCGCGGTTCTTGCACCCGCCCTGTTGAGCGACTGCGTTTCGCGCCAGGTGCTCGCCTCCTTCCAGGCGGTAGGCAGTGGGCCGCTCCGGCTGGTTGGTCCGGCAGTCGACATCGAACTTGGGGCTGCGACTGCGACGCACCGCCGAAAGATCGAGCTCGCCGGCCACCAGCGGCGGCTGATGGTTCCAAACGCAGCCGCGACCGGGCACCTCGCGGCTGCCGTCGGCGCAGCGGGGCGCATCTCTCACGGCGCAGCGCGCACCATTCCAGACTTTCCTGCCGAGGCACTCTGCTCCCTCCACGTTGAAGCGACAGCCGCTCTCGTCCCGCCCGTACGGGCAGGCGGCGCTCGGTAAGTCGCGCACACAACGGAAACCCAGATGGCTTCCCGTCTCCTTGGGCGGAGCCCGATTGCGCAGGGTCGGCTGCATCCACTTCTCGAAGCGGCGGCTCCAGCTCCCGCCCCGGTACACACGATGCCGCCCGTCGGGGTTGGGCCACGGGTAGGCCCCAAACCAGCTGTCCGTCCATTCCCACACGTTGCCGACCACGTCGTAGAGGCCGAATGCGCCCGCCGGATAGGAACCCACGGCGCAGCTCCGGTTCTCTTTCCAACAGGCGTGTCCGTCGGGCTCCGCCTCTCCCCAGGGATAGTCGAGCATCGCCGAGCCACCGCGCGCCAAGTACTCCCACTCGATCTCGGTCGGCAGGCGCGCCCCACTCGCCCGACAGAAGGCGGACGCTTGAGCGTGGTCGACGCAGTTGGCGGGATGGTCCCCGCGGCCCTTCGCCACCGCATTGCAGGTCAGGTTCGAGAGCGTGACCGGGCTGCAGCTCCCGGCTGCCACGCAGTCCTCGAAACGCTTCGCGCTGACTTCGTACACGTCGGCGCAGAATGCGGGCAAAGCGGTGCGGAAGCGGGGGTTCTCCTCTTCCTCGAAGGTGGCCGTGGCTCGGCCGACCCAGAACGATCCGCCCGGAACGTGAGCCATGCCAGCCGGGCACGCCTCGCCGGTCGCCGGCATCGGCGTCGCGAGCGCGCTGTCGACCCGCACGGCCGTCGGCGCCGGAGGTGCCACTGCGAGCACGGACGCCGGAGGTGCCGCCACGGGGAGCACGGACGCGGGAGGCGCCGGCTGGGGACGGTCCTTTCGCTCGCATGCCAGGGCGCTCACGAGCCCCAAACAAGCCACGGTGAACCCGACCCGGCTGAGCCAGCTCACGGTGGCGCACCAACCTCGCAGCGATCCTGGAGCCGCGGGGCGCGCCGCGCCTGCAAGGGGACTTCGTCTTGCGCCTCGAGCGCTGCGGCTCGGCGCTCGAGCTCTGCCCGATCACCCGCCAGGCACGCTGCAACGAGGAGCCGCCGCTCTGCCTCGACGACAAAGGGGGGCTCGAGCTCGCCGCTCTCGAGCGCTGCCTCGAGCAGTGCGCGCCCGCGCGCTCGGTCGCTCTCTATCAGTGCCAGGCCGAGGAGGTACGCTGCCACGCCGCGATCGGGCCCCTGCTCATGCCACTCGAAGAGCGGCGCCAAGCGAGCGGCAGGGTCCGTACCGCCTGGCGCTCCGAGCGCGAGCCAGCGTCTCACCGCAGAGGCCACGGGCTCCGGTCGATCCAGCGCCCACAATTTCATGCTCACCGCCCGCGCCTCCGATCCGGTGAGCGCCCCGCGCAGTGCCTCGTCGTACAGCTGCCGCGCCTCGGCGCTCCGCCCACCGATCCAAGCCAGGTCGGCCTTCGACACCAGCGCGCGCACTTTCTCCCGTCCGCTGACCGCCGGGCTGCGGCCGAGCCGAGCGAGCCGGGTACTGGCGGCGGCCAAGTCCCCGGCGCTCGCGTAGCAGGCAGGCAGCATGCCCTCGGCGTCCTGACGGGTGGGATCCAGCTCGAGCGCCCGCTGGACCTCCCGCTCTGCTTCTCGCGCGCTGATCGGACAGAGCGCGTGCGCCCGCTCGAGCGCCCTGTCCGCCGCGTGGGGACACGAGCGCCCGAAGATCGAGGGGCGACTGAATATCTCCTCGGCCAGCGCGCGAACGCGCGCCGAAACGTGCTCGCTCGCGAGCGCAGCCCGGTAGTCCCGATCGAGCTCCGACCAGGTGCGGCCAGTCAGCTTCTCCAAGTCCTCTCCTCGGTACCAACGCTTCATCGCCGTGGGTCCGTAGGCGCCATGCAGGTAGCCCACGAACGCACCCGCCGAGGTGTACGATTTGACCGCCGCCGCTCCCAGAAATCCCAGAGTAAACAGCTGCCGCGAAGGCGGCAACTGCCCGAGGTCGAGCATCGCCCGAGCCCACTCTGCTTCCGTCGCGTCGCCCTCTTCGTTGGGAGCCGCCGCCACGGCGAACCCCTCGATTCGTCCCGGATCCGGCAGAAGGCCCCGAGCGGCGCCGGCTATGCGGAAAGGTCCCACCCCGAACTCGGCGCTGACGGCGTGCGCCAGCTCGTGACCGAGCACCGGGTGGGGAAACGCGGCGACCTGGACGAAGACCTCCCGCCGCCACGGCTTGGCCAGGTAGGTCGTGCGTGCGCCCATCAGTCGCCCCTTCTCTTCGGCGCTGGCGAAGAGGTGCACGGTGATGGTCGGTCCGGGGCCGCGCAGATCGAAATACTTTCGGTGAGCGCGGACGTGGCCCTCGCACTCGAAGGCGACGCGGGCCGCCACTTCGGCCGCGACCCACGGCGAGTGCCGAACCAGGCACACCCCGCGGCGCACGGATCCGTGCAGCTCGCGCGCCAAGCTGGCTTCCGTCGTCGCCAGCCCGAGCGCCGGCGAAAAGAGCGCATGCATCGCGCTGGCGAGGCCACAGGCGACACCCAGCCCGAGCGCCCTGGGCCGCAGCACGCTCAGACGAGGTTTTTCGCCCGGATTCCAGGCCAGCGATCGACCGACACACCAGACGGCGACCAGGCTGAGGGCGCTCCCGACGCGAAACACCGCCAGGCGCTGTAGCTCGAAGGGGATGGTGTCGTAGAGCGGACCAGCGAAATAGCCTGCGAACGGATCGTAGGCGTAGATGGAAGGTCCGAAGTAGAACTCGCCGAGGGCGAAGAGCGCCGTCGCTGCCGGTCCGAGTGGTGCGAGCAGGATGAAGCCTCGCTTGGTCGCAAGGTGGGCGGGCAGGATCGTCGCCAAAAGGGCCGCCACCGTCCCGCCCCAAACGGCGCCGAGCAGCGCACCGAAAGCAGGACCCAAGCCGACCAGTACAGCCCCTTGCCACAGCTCGCAGCTGCCCCTGATCGAGTCGTGCAGGGCAGCGACGAGGATCACCACACCGGCGTGCAAGGCTCCAATCTCTGCCGTCCGTGGGCCGAGCTCGAAGGTGCGGGCCGCCGCGCTCTCGACCCCAGGCGCGCCCCTGCGCGGGCGCCCTGCCCAGAAGGCCGCGGTGGCCGCGAAACCGGGCGCCAGGAGCCCCGCCAGCAAGGCCGCTTCGTAGCCGAACCCGCCGAGCAGGGGCAGAAACGCCAGTGCGGCGAGAAGAGCGCCCAGGAGCCCAGCCGACTTCACGGGTGCGCTTCGGAAGGAGTCTCGGCAGCGGGCTCGGGGGGCAAGGATCGGCGCGGCGACTTGAGCAAGAGCGGCAGCACCTCGTCGACGCGATGGATGTAGCGAATGCGCAGCGCTGACAGGATTTCGTCGGGAACTTCTGCCACGTCCGGCTCGTTGCGTGCCGGCAAGAGGACCTCGGTGATGCCGGCTCGCTCGGCGGACAGCAGCATGCTCTTGACGCCGCGCACCGGGAGCACTGCGCCGCGCAAGGTGAGCTCGCCCACCACGGCTACGTCGCTGCGGCACGGCGCTTCGAGCAGAAGGGAGCAGACGGCGCCGAAGATCGCGACCCCAATGCCAGCGAAGTCCTGCACGGCCCGCGCGCGTGGGATGTGCAGGTGCAAGTCGAGATCCTTGATCCAGTCGTCGGGCAGCGCGAGCTTCTGCGAACGCGAGCGCACGAAGGAAACCGCAGTCTGCGCGGCTTCCGCCAGGACCGGACCCAGGCTGCCCGTCA
>Ga0315912_10003616_pt1 | contig 15234 bp, 9 predicted proteins | sample VfabasoilMG_FD_204469 | JGI IMG/M metagenome (GOLD analysis project Ga0315912, IMG submission 204469) | Garden soil microbial communities collected in Santa Monica, California, United States - V. faba soil | ecosystem: Environmental > Terrestrial > Soil > Garden | place: USA: California... | reverse complement strand
GTGCGACGCCCAACGCCGGATTGAAAGGGTTCGAACAAGCGCGGGATCAAATCCGCCGCAATGGCGCCGCCGTTGTGCACGGACACGACCAGCTCCGCGTCGCTACCACTGAGGCTGACCGTAATTGGGACGCTGAGCGAACCGTGTCGGAGCGCATTGCCGATCAGGTTCGAGAGCACCTGGCCGAGGCGGCCTGCGTCCCAGTTCCCTGTCGTGGTGCCGGAGACCAGTAGGTCGATGCGGCGATTCGGGTTCGTGGCCTCGAACTCGGCCACGGTCTTCTTGGTCACCAGCTCGAGATCGAGCGGCTTGCGCTCGATCGGGATGCCGCCGCCGAGGCGGGCGCGCGTCAAATCGAACAGCTCTTCGATGATTTGTAGCATGCGCGCGCCGCTGGATTGCAGGCGTTCGACGCACCTTTTCAGCTGCGGATCGCTGGAATCGGCCAAGAGCGCCGTGGTCATCAAGACGACATTCAACGGGTTTCGCAAATCGTGACCCACCACGGCCATCAGCTCTTCGTTCAGGCGCAACGTCTCGGCGAGATCTTGTCTTTGGCGATGCAGTTGGAAGAACGTTTCGGTCTTGTGTCGGAGGATCTGCGGCTCGAGCGGCTTGAACAAGAAGTCCACAGCGCCCGCATCGTAGCCCTTGAATACGCGGTGACGCTCTTGCATGCCAGCGGTCACGAAGATGATCGGCACGTGCCGGGTGCGTTCCGCTCCGCGCATCAGCTCGGCCAGCTCGAAGCCGTCCATCTCCGGCATTTGTACGTCGATCAGCGCGAGCGCAAACTCGTGTTCGAGCATCAACTCGAGCGCTTCGCGCCCGGAGCGAGCTTTCAGCAGCTCGAGCCCCTCACGCCGCAACAAGGCTTCGAGCACCAATAGGTTTTCGTCCAGGTCATCGACGAGTAGAAACTTTACGGGGGTGCGAGGTTTGTTCATGGGTCGTTTCGCGTCGCCAGCCGAACCAGCTCCGCAATTTCGGGCAGGGTGGCGACTATTTGTGGATTTGCACGGGCAATCGCAGCACTCGGCATCCGTTTGGCTTCCGCTGAACGCGGGTCTTGGACGACGACCAGGCCGCCGTGGCGACGAATCGTACTCGCACCGGCCGCGCCGTCGTCATTCGCGCCCGTGAGCACGAGACAACACAGGGCGCTGGCGAAGGCATCGGCGGCGGACTCGAACAACACGTCGATCGACGGGCGTGAGAAGTTCACGGGCAGATCGGTAGAGAAGGCAAAGCTGCGATCCGCCTCGAGCAGGAGGTGGTAGTTCGGGGGCGCGAACCAAACGCTGCCCGCGCTCATCAGCTGTTTGTCCTCCGGCTCCAGCACCCGGACCGGACAGCGATGAGTGAAGATCTCAGGCAACAAGCTGGGGCGATTCGCGGGCAGATGCACCACGATCGCGAGCGGGATGCGCGCGGCCGGGGACACCGCGGGCAAGATCTGACTCAGCGCATCGATGGCACCCGCAGACGCGCCGATGACCAGCGCCTCGCAAGCCAGCAAGTGCGAGAGCAGGCTCGGGCTCAGCATCGCTGAAACCAGCGTTCGTTGCCGACGAAATCCCGAAAGCAGGCGCCGTGCTCGGAGAACATCAGGCTCTCTTTGGCGCCCAGCCCGAGAAAGCCGCGCCGGCACAGGGCGTCTTTCATCAACCCGAGCGCGCGATTTTGCAGCGAGCGATCGAAGTAGATCAACACATTGCGACAGGACACGAGCTGCACCTCCGCGAACACGCTGTCGGTGGCCAAGCTGTGATCGGAGAAGACCACGTTCTTGCGCAAGCTGCGATCGAACACGGCCGAGCCGTAGGCCGCCGTATAGTGCTCGGAGAGTGAGCATTTGGCGCCCGAGAGTTGGTGATTTTCCGTGAACGCTCGTAAGCGCTCGATCGGGTACAACCCCTGCTCGGCTTTGCGTAGCGCTTCTGGGTTGATATCGGTCGCGTACAGCGTGGTGCGCTCCAAGAGCCCCTCTTCACGCAGCGAGATCGCGAACGAATACAGCTCTTCACCGCTGCTGCAGCCGGCGATCCAAACGCGAATCGAAGGATACGTGCGGAGCTCCGGCACGACTTGCTCGCGGAACACGCGAAAGAAGCTGGGGTCGCGGAACATGTCACTGACGCCGACGGTCAAGAACTGCAAGAGCCGGCTGAACATTTGCGGATCGTGCAGCACCTTCTCTTGCAAGCCGGACAGCGTATCCTGATTCAGGTGCTGCTTGGCGGCGGCCAAGCGGCGCTTGATGGAAGCCTGAGAATAGAAGCGAAAATCGTAGTGGTAGCGTAAATAAATCGCGTCGAGCAGCAGGCGAATTTCGATTTCTTCCGGCATCTTTTGCACCTACTGCCTGTGCAGCCACACGCGGACCAGTGACAGCAGGATCTCTACGTTCAGCGGCTTGGCCACGTAGTCGTTGGCTCCGGCTTTGAGGCACAACTCTCGGTCATCGCTCATGGCCTTGGCGGTGATGGCGATGATCGGCACCTTGCTGAAGCGCTCTCCGCTCTTTCGGATCTGCCGCATCGCCTCCAGGCCGTCCATCTCCGGCATCATGACGTCCATCAGCACCAGATCGATGTCTGGCATGCGCCGCAAGTGTTCGAGCGCTTCTCGACCGTTACGCGCGATGTATAGCTTGGCTCCTTTCGGTTCCAGGATGCTGCTGAGCGCAAAGATGTTTCGCACGTCGTCTTCGGCGACCAAAATCTTGCGGCCGTCGAAGGCGGCCTCGCGATCGCGCACCTTTTGCAGCATGCGTTTTCGTTCCGCGGGCAGATTCGCCTCTACCTGGTGCAAGAACAGCGACACTTCGTCGAGCAAGCGCTCGGGCGAGCGCGCGCCTTTGACGATGATCGAGCTGGAAAAGCGCCGCAACCGTTGCTCTTCGTCGGCCGTGAGCGAGCGCCCGGTGTACACGATGACGGGCGTGAAAGCGTGCGTTTCGTCGTTCGCCATGCCCTCGAGCAACTCGTAGCCGGAAGCGTCGGGCAGAGAGAGATCGGTGACCACGCAATCGAACGCACCCAGAGCCAACTGCTCTCGCGCTTCGGCCACGGTGGCCACGGCCACGATTTCGATTTCCTGACTACCGAGCAGCTTCGCCACCGCCTCGCGCTGCACGGCGTCGTCTTCGACGATCAACAACCTGCGCAGGCGTGTCAGACGCTCTTTCAGATCCGTGAACACGGCCATCAAGTCGGCGCGCGCCACCGGTTTGGTCAGGTAGCCGGCAGCGCCCATCGAAAGCGCCATGCGCGAATAATCTTCGACCGATATCACGTGCACGGGGATGTGCCGCGTAGCGCCGTGCTGCTTCAGCCGATCGAGCACGGTCAGCCCCAAACGATCGGGCAAATTGACGTCCAAAATGATCGCCGCGGGCAGAAACTGCAGCGCCAGACGCACACCCTCTTCTGCGCTGTGAGCGACCAGAAACTGAAACGAAAGCTCGTGCGCCAAGGTCGCCAAAATTTCCGCAAACGACACGTCGTCCTCGATGATCAATAGCGCGCGCCGTGCAGGATCGAGCTGTTCGCGGTCGTCCGGGAATGCTGGTTTCTCGATATTCTCTGGCGCTCTCGGCGGCGGCTCCGGGAACGAAAGCGCAGCCGCGAGCTGGGTGCCGGAGACCGCAGCGACTCGCTCTGGCTTGCTTGGGTCAGGCGCGAAGGCTTTGGGCAGGGTGAGTGTGAAGCAGCTACCCATGCCGAGCTCGCTCTCGACCGTGAGCTTGCCGCCGAGCATGTGCGAAAGGTCGCGCGAAATGGATAGCCCCAAGCCCGTCCCGCCGAAGCGCCGGTTGGTGGTGCCATCAGCCTGCTGAAATGCTTCGAAGATGGCGGCGTGGTTACTCTTCGCGATGCCGATCCCTGTATCTCGTACCGAAAAGGAGTAGCCCTCCGGGCTCGCTTCGACGGTCAGCGACACGCTGCCTCGCTCCGTGAATTTGAACGCGTTGGACAACAAGTTCTTCAAGATCTGCTGCACGCGCTGAGCGTCGGTTTCGATGCTCGCCTGGGGATCGAAGATAGACAGCGAAAGGCTCACCTTCTTTTGCTGGGCCACCGGCTCGAACATGCGCAAAATCGGCTCCAACAAGCGCACGAAGCTGATCGATTGAGAGCACAGTTCGATCTTGCCTGCCTCGATCTTGGACAGATCCAAGATATCGTTGATCAGCGCCAGCAGATCGCTCTCCGCCGAGTAGATGGTCGAGGCGAATTTGACCTGTTCCTCGCTCAGATTGCCGTGCTCGTTGTCCGAAAGGAGCTTGGCCAAAATCAGCGAGCTGTTCAGCGGCGTACGCAGCTCGTGCGACATGTTGGCCAGGAACTCGGACTTGTAGCGGCTGGCGCGTTCCAGCTCGCTCATCTTTTGCGCCAGGGCGAGCTGGGCCTTTGCCAATGCGTCTCGCTGCAGAGATAGGTTCGCGTTGCTGGTCTCGAGCTCTTCCTTGCCTTCCTCGAGCTGGGCGTGGGCGCTCCGCAGAACGTCACCCTGCTCCCGTAGCTCCTCGTTGGCGACGCGCAGCTCCTCCTGCTGGGTCTGTAGCTCCTCCGCCTGGCGTTGCGCTTCTTCCAGCAAATCGGCCAGGCGTTCCTTGTGCTGTACCGAGCGCACCGCCAGTGCGATCGTCTCCGCTACGCGCGACAACAGCTCTTTCGCGCGCTCTGCGATCGGCGCGAAAAACGCAAACTCGAGTACCGTCACCACGTTGCCCTCGAGGCACGCGGGCAATAGCCACAATTGTGCTGGCGATCGCTCGCCGGAGCCGGAGCGAACCTTGACGAAGCCCGCTGGTACGTCCGGGACATGGAGCAATGCTTTGCCCTGCGCCGCTCGTCCGACGAGTCCCTCGCCCGGCGCGAACCAATCACTCACTTCGTCGCTCAGCCCGAAATTGGCGTAGCGCCGAAAGCCACCCGCTTGGGCCACGAAGAACGATCCCGCGACCGCGCCCAGCGACGTACAAAGCTCACTCAGCGCCCGACGACCGAGTTCGTCGAGCGGCAGCTCGCCTTGCACCGCCTCCGAGAGCGCCACTTGCTGGCTGCGAATCCAATCCTGACTCTCGACCAGCGCGCGCGCATTTCGCTCATTTTCCAGTAGCCCGCGGTAAGTCACGGACAGCTCGCCCAGCTGCCGTCGCGAGATGAAGGCCAAGCTGCTGGCCAATCCGAGCAACAGCGGAATGCCCAGGAACGCCATCAGTCGGTTGCTCTCGGCGTACGCTGCTGCACGCTCGACGCGCAGCCCTTGCTCGATCGAGAGCATGCCCTGCAGCGACTCGCGCACGGAGTCCATGCGTCGCTTGCGTTCCTGCAAAGCATCGAGACTACGGAATGGAGTCGGATCCGCGACGTGCACGATCGGCTCCGCGATTTTCAACCACGCCTCGTAGCGCGCGCGCGCCACGTCGATTCGCAGCTGCTGCGCAGCGTTGTCCGCTACCAGGCCGTGCACGGAGGCAAACATCGACAAGGGTTGTGCTCGCTCGTACGGAGCCAAGAACGAGCGATCGCCGCTGAGCAAGTAGCCGCGGATGCCGGTCTCTTGATCGACGATCTGCGTTTGGATCTCACCCACACGACCGATCACCTCATCGGTGTGATCGACCCAGTGAGCGGTATCGGTCAACTTGACGATTTGAAAGCCCAAGATCAGCCCGACCAAGAGCAAGAGCCCAACGGGGGCAATGACAGCGAACAACAAGCGTTGTGCGAGCAGTCGCTGATCCGGAGCTGTTACGCCGAGCACGCACGGACGCTACTGCCCCGGAAAAATCCAAACAATGTGGCAGAACGCGCCGGTGTTTCGCGCCGAAACGCGATGTTTCATCGGTTCCCGCGCACTCCGCTGCCGCGATTGACAGCGGCTCGCGGTTGAAGCACGCAGGCCGCCGGGTTGGTGAATGGTAGGCCCGAGCGGAGAAACGCGGTGTGTCTTTGCGATGCAAGCGTTCATTGAATCGTCGAAAACGACCTGCGAGTTACCGAGCTATTTTCGCCTAGTTCACGGATTCGTCTCTTAGTTGTCACACTTGCCGGCCTATCTCACGGCCGGAAGGAACATCCCCCTAATGAAGCTCTCCCTTTTCTCCGCCGCTCCCGCGCTGCTCCTCGCCAGTTCTGCAGCCTTCGCGCAAGCGCCTGCCGCTGCGCCCGCAGCAACGCCTGTTCCCGCTCCGGCAGCAGCACCGGCTGCCGCGCCCACTGCGGCGCCGGACGCGCCGGCTGTCACTGCGGCTCCCACAGCGGACGTGACCACCCCCACGCTCGCTCCCACGCCGACGACGCTCGCTCCTCCGCCGGCAGAAACGCGGTCGCCCAAGCCAGAGGAGAACCCGCTCGCCCCCAAGCTCGGCCTATTCAAAGACGGTTGGTGGCAGCCGGGTGCCACACTGCAGTTTTGGGCGTTCGGTGCCAACCAGGCCGGCGAAAACCAGTCCACGCTGCGCGTCCGCCGCGCTGAGTTGAGAGTCAAAGGCGAACTGATCAAGAAGCTGATCGGCTTCAACGTGATGATCGACCCGGCGCGCGCGCTCGACGGCACCAGCCAAACGCTCACCGCGAGCGACAAGACCACCACGGTGGTGGTGAACAATCAGGGAGCGATCTCCATCCTCGGTGATCTCGTACTCACGGTCATGTCCGACTACGCGGACGTGAGCGTCGGTCAATTCAAGATCCCGGTCAGCTTGGAAGGCGCCGGTAGCGCTTCGAAGCTGCTGTTTCCCGAACGCGCCGTGGTCTCCCGGGCCTACGGCGATGTTCGCGACATGGGCATCAAGGTCGAGAAAAAGCTGGGCAAACACCTGTACTACCAAGCCGCGGTCTTCAACGGCGAGGGACAGAACAAGGTCGACACCAACAAGCAGAAGGACCTCGCCGGGCGCATCGAGGTGTACCCGATCGACGGCATCACGGTCGGTGCCGTGGGCTATGCGGGCATCAACGATCGCGACAAGGCCCCGACCAAGGATCGCGTCGAAGCCGACTTCAAGCTCGACTTGGCGCACGTGCTGCTGCAGGCAGAATACATCCACGGCTGGGATGGTGCGACTGGCCAAACACGCCGCGAAGGCGCCGGTGTGTACGCGGTTCTCGGCTACACGTTCATGGACAAGCTGCAGCCGCTGTTCCGAGTCGGTCACTACGATCCGGACGTATCCAAGGACCTGCAGGGATCCGGTGAACAGACCAACCTGCCGAAGATGGATGAAGTGACGACGTACGAGCTCGGGCTGAACTACTACCTGCTGAGTGACAACGCCAAGCTGCAGGCGGCCTGGTCCAAGTACGTGTACAAGAACGAACCGAACCGCGGTGAGCTAATCATCGCGGCACAAGCCGCGTTCTGATCCGCGAGCACGCCTCGGTCAGCGGAGTTCCACGGCGGCCACGGCAGTTCTTACGGAATTGCTTGGGTTCGCCGTGCTCGTGCTCGCTCCGGCCTTGGTTTTCGGTTTGGGTTGGGCCTCGGCAAAGCCGCCGAGCAGCACCGCCGCTACGAAGAACACGATTGTCGCCCAATCACCGACATTCAGTTGCGGTTTCATGCTGCGGTCACCCGTTGCAACGTAGCTTTACGGCCGCATATGGCACTTCGGTGACGCACGAGCGACATCATCGCGATCGGGTTCGGCGCAATGGAGTGACCTGCGCGGGTCTGCTACGGGAGAGGGCTCTCGCCCGAGAACTTCATGAAGCTTCGCGTTCGCTCCCCTGCACGATGGTTCGCGCTCTCATGGTTGATCGCGCCGCTGGCATTCGCCTGCACCAAGCTCGAAGATCCCAATCAATGGTTCGGCGATGTCGCCGGTGGCAGCGGTGGCAGTGGCGGTGTGCTTTCCGCAGGTAGTGCGGGCATGGCGGGGGTCGAAGCACACGCGGGCGTGGCTGGCCAAAGCGCCCGCGCAGGTGCAGGCGGTACTCACGCGCACGCAGGCACCGGCGGTGCTCAGCAAAGCGCTGGCGAAGCGGGCGCGGCCAGCCCAGACGGCAATGCGGGCGCGGGCGGTGTGGGCTGCGAAGACGAAAGCGGCTTTCAAGGGCTCGGCTGCTACCGCTGCGCGCCGACGGAGATTGTCACCCTAGAAAACGCCTGCACGACTGCCACGTGCACGCCCTTCAACGATACGAAGCGGCTCACTTTACTGGGAAATGACGGCAAATTGCCGCCTTTGCCGGCACCCAGCTCTTCGGGCGGAGGGGGCGCAGGCGGAGCTTTCGCAGGCGGGAACGCGGGAGTCACAGGGACCGGCGGCAGCGCGGGCAGCAACACCTTCGGCAGTGGCAAATTCTGCGCTGACCTGGCCAGCAAGGGCACCGTCGTCTACATCACGGGCTCTTCGGCGGCCGTTCCATTCTTGCGCCAGATCGCCCAACAGCTCGTGGCGCAGAACGTGTATATCGTCTACGAGTCCACCGGTTCGTGCATTGGCGTCGACGCGGTGCTCAACGGCACGGTCATGACCACGGGCCCGACAGCGCCTGCGCTCACAGCCACCTATTGGGACTCGGCGGCCAGCGCGGGCGTTCCCTGCGATCTGCCAGCCGAGGGCGTCACCGCCGATATAGGCGCGTCGGATGTGTTTGCGCAGTCGTGCGCGGGTTTCGAGTTCGCGAACCTGGACGCATTGCAAGTGCGCGACGCGCACGGCCCCATCCAAACCATGACGTTTGCCGTACCCACGAACTCCGCGTACACGGAAATCAGCGCGGAAGCGGCTTACTTTGCGTTCGGCTTTGGTGCCGAAGGCGGGCTACGCGACCCGAGCGGCAACTTCGCCATTTGGAACGACGAAAACTACTTGTTCAAACGCAGCGCCAGCTCCGGAACGCAAGCCATGCTGGCAGCGGCCATCGGTGTGCCCGCGAGCCAATGGCGGGGCAAGGCGCACAAGTCCTCGGCTGACGTTGCCGCGTCCATCCAAGCGGCCGCGCAGAAACCAGAAACCGCCAACGCCGCGCTGGGGATCTTGGCGGCCGACTACATCGATACCAACAATCTGCGCGCGCAGATCCGCGTGCTCGCGTTCCAAGATACGGACCAGCACTGTGCGGTGTTTCCAGATTCGACCAGTACGGCAAAGGACAAACGCAACGTGCGCGATGGCCACTACCCGATCTGGGGACCGCTGCACTTGTTGCTCCGCGTCGACGGTCAAGGCAAGCCGCTGAACGCCGCGAACCGTCAGGCCGTGACCGACATCATCGGTTATCTCTCGGGCACGAAAGCGCTGCCGAACCAAGTGCCACTGCTGGACCTATACGCACAGAGCGGGCTCGTGCCCGAATGCGCGATGCACGTCGCGCGCAGCAAAGACGGCGGCAATCTCTTTCCTTATCAGCCCCCGAACGCTTGCTCCTGCTTGTTCGATTACAAGGCCACTGGCTCCACGACTTGCACGAAATGCGCGGTCCAGGGTGATTGCGGAAGCGGCGAAACCTGCTCCCAGGGCTACTGTGAGCCGTAAGACACCTGCTTATCGAAGCAGTGTCGACATTCGCCAAGTGCATGCGCGCCACACAAACGTTGCCGCAACTTCTTGGATCCTTGTCCCAGCGTTGACACAGAAATCTTAGCTTCGGTACGTGCAGTCCTCTCCACAACGCGCCTCCCTCCCGTTCGCCGACGACGCTCCGGCCCGCGCGGAGCTCACGCCGGTCGTGCCGAGCTTCAGCGCTGTCGCGATCCACAACGCGCCCCAAGAACCGCTTTCGTCACTGGAGCGTTACAAACTCTTGGCTCGGCTCGGTCAGGGCGGCATGGCCGAGGTGTTTTTGGCTGCCTGGGAGGTCGCGCCGTTCGTGCATCGCCCGGTGGTGATCAAGCGCTTGCATCCGCACTTCAACGAAGATCCGCGGCTAGTCGAGATGTTCTTGGACGAGGCGCGCTTGCTCACGCAGCTCGACCACCCGCACATCGTGAAGACACACGAGGCCGGCGTGATGGACGGGCGTTGTTGCATCGCCATGGAGTACCTGGAAGGGCAACCCTTGCAGCGCGTCTTACGGCGCGCGAACGAGCGCGGAGGCCTGGCCGCGCACGTTGCGGTGAGCATCGCCATCTCCATGCTCGACGGGCTGCACTACTCGCACGAGACCAAGAACGCGCAGGGGCTGCCGCTTTCGATCGTGCACCGCGATGTTTCGCCGCAGAACGTGTTCGTGTCGAACGACGGGCAAGTCAAAGTGCTCGACTTCGGCATCGCCAAGGCAAGCAGCCAAGAAGGCCGCACCGCGACCGGCATCGTCAAGGGCAAGGTTGGCTACATTGCACCCGAGCAAGCGCGCGCGGAGCACGTCGATCGCCGCGCGGACGTGTGGAGCGCCGGGGTCGTGCTCTGGGAGGCGCTCACGGGCACGCGCCTGTTCAAGGCGGATACGGATGCTGCGACCCTGGTGCTCACCCTTCAGGGTGAAATTCCGCGCGCAAGCTCGCGCCGCGCGGGCGTTCCGGAAGAGCTCGAGACGGTACTCCTGCGCGCCCTGCAGCGCGATCCGACACTGCGCTACCAAACCGCGGGCGCGATGCGCAAGGACCTCGAAGTTTGGTTGGCACGCGCCGGCTTCTCCCGTGACGCACGCCTCATCGGTGGCTTGATGCAGCAGCTGTTCGCGAGCGAGATCGTCGAGCAGCAGCGGCTGGTCTCGGTGTTGATGGCGCGCAGTGACTGCACGCCTCCCGCACCCGCCTCGAATCGTTCGCCGAGCAGCACCAGCGCGCTGTACTTGAAAGTGCCTCAGCCCGGCGCCACGTCCGCGGACTTGACGCGCATGAACGATCAGATGGAGGAGCTCGGCAAACGCCATCGCCGCGCGTTTCGTTCGATGTTCGCGCTGATCGGCGCGTTCTTGCTGATGGCTTGCCTGACGGTGTTTCTGAGCGTCGTCCGCGGCGGCGCGGCTACGCTGCGCCCGACGCCGAGCTCGGCCGCAGCAACGCTCCGACCGGCGTCGATTCCGGAACAGCCGCGCGCTCAGGCGGCCGCGCTGGCACCGCCCGCGCCGCTAGCGACGCCCGAGCCCATGGTGGCGCCCTCCGCGCAGCCGGAACAGCCTGCGCCGAGCGCCAAGTTCACGCGGCCACTGCCGGCAGTGCGCGCGGCCAAGCCGCCGGGCGCCGTGGCTGTCGCGCCTGCCGAACCGGTCGCGTCCGTCTCGTCCGCTCCCTCTGCGTCCGCGCCGCCCGCGACCAAGTCCGACGCAGCTCCGAACTTCGGCTTTCTGACGCTCGACACCAGCCCTTGGTCGCAGGTGAGTGTCGCGGGCAGGAGCCTCGGACAAACGCCGCTGATCGGCATCAAGCTACCGAGCGGAAGTCAGGTCTTGCTGCTCAGGAATCCGGAGCTCGGCATCGAGACGAGTTATCCAGTCACGATCGAGAGCGGTAAGACCACCGTGCGTAGGATCGGTATCGAATGAGATCGACGACGCTCCTGCTCGGCTGCACCGCCTGGCTGCTCACGACTCCTGTACGGGCGCAGAGCAGCGCCGTTTCCGAGGCCGAAAAAGCCTATCAAGCGGTGGATTTTCCGGCCACCCACGTGCTCGCGAAACGAGCTCTCGAGGCCGGCGGCGAAAGCCGCGAACAGACCGCGCGACTCTACGTGCTGCTCGGCATCTCCGCTGCCGCGCAGGGCGACGCCGAAGAAGCCAAGACGAATTTCGTGGTCGCGCTGGCCGTCAACCCGTCGCTCAAGCTCGACAAAGGGCTGTCCCCCAAGGTGCGCGAGCCGTACCTCGAGGCTCAAGGCTATTGGAGCGCATCGCCCGACCGCCTGACTCTGAATGCAAAGCCCGGAAGCGACGGAGAGCACCTGATCGTCGAGCTGCGCGATCCCGCTAATCTGATCAGCAAAGTCGAACTGCGCATCGCCGCCCCAGGCACTGCGAAGCGGCCCTCGTTCACGCTGCCCGCGGCGGCTGCCACGCGCTTCGCGCTGCCCGCCGCGCTGCGCGGCCACGACTACGAGTACACGCTGCGAGCGCTCGACCGCTTTGGCAACGTGCTCAGCGAACGAGGCAGCGATGCCGACCCGGAGCTCGTGCGAGCGTCAACGCCGTCACCGGGTCAGACACCACCGCCCGCTGCGCAAGGCCGCTCTTATCTACTACCTGCAACGCTGGGCATCGCGGGCCTCGGCGCTGTCGCCGCCGGGGTCGTCTTTCAGATCGAGCGCGAAAATGCCGCGCAAGAGTGGAATAGCTCGAGCTGCGAACAGCCCGGACAAACCCGCGAGCAACAGTGCCAGAGCGTGGACGACAGCCGAAAGACCTACGAACATCTCGCGATCGGCTTCTACGCCGTTGGCGGCGCCTTGCTCACCGGCAGCGTGATCGCGCTCGTGATCGGCCGGCCCGCGGCGAGTCCGAGCGCACGCGCGGGCCTGCTCGGCTGCGGCATCGTCGGCACCGGCATCAGCTGTAACGGGCGTTTCTAGGTCGACTCGACGTAAGCCCTCGACGATCGCGAGGGGTGTGGACCACACACGGCTCACGGGTCATGCAGCCGCAGGTGCTTCCAAAAGCACGGCAGTTGGGTGTTCGAACTGCACGAGAGTCGGCAACACGGCGTGTCAGTGTCTGTCGCGGCCCCCTGGGTCATCGAAACCTTTCTGCCTGAGAATGCGCGAGCACGCGGCAACTCCGCCTGGTGGAGTTGGACGGCTAGTGAGCGAGGTGGAGTTGGATGGCTAGAGAGCGAGGGATTCGAGTTCGAGAGTGGGAGGAGAGTGATGGGCGACCAATATCGATTGGTGGACGTGGGGAACTCGGAGCTCAGTCGCTGGCGCGGTGAACGTTCGGCGCGCTCACCCCACGGGACCAGAAGCGGCCCCAGCAAGAGCTGGCGTTCGCCTTTGCCTGCTCATCGGGTACAATCGATGGGATTTGTCTAGACGCATTTCGCGTGCGTGGGTACGCGCGGCAGGTCGCGTGTGCGGAGCGTTTGCGCTCCGTAGGCGATGCCACCCGATCGCGACGCGATAGGACGGACAATCAATGACCTGGTACGCGAATTTTCATTTTGCCTTGGTCTGTGTCGAAAGCGTACGTTCACTGAGCAGTCAGGGTTGGGACGCGCAGGGACGGCGGTCGCCGTGGGGTCTCGGAAGCACGTGTGCTGGGGATCGAGAAACGCGTCTCAACCCTGACGCACCTTACCGCGAGCCGCTCTGAGGGCCGGCCGCACGAACAACAGGGCCCACAGGCACAGCGGCCAGTGCGGCTGATCTGCGGGCGGAAGCGGCACGGGGCTCGCGCTGACGGAACAGCTCGCGGGCCGCGCGTCTGGTTCGAGAGCGGGCACTGCGGGCGGGAGTAGGCCTGCCACCGCAGCGCGAACCACTTGGCTCGGATAGGCAACCCGTTCGCCACCGACGCTACAGTCGGAGCAATCGTTCGCGAGTGTGCGCACCAACGCACAGCCGCTCGGGTCCGGCTTGGCGTCGACTTCGCCGGATAGAAATGTACCCGCGAGGCGCAAGTCCGGTGACAATAGCGGAGCACCGGAGTTGCCCTGGAACGAGTCCCCCGCAACGAGCGCGTAGTCGAGTGCAGCGCCGCGCGCATCGAGCACTGTCACGTGCGGATCGACCTTCAGCGGCAGGCCCCACGGATGGCCGACCAGCGTGTACGTCGCGTTCGCCGCGAGGGCACCAGGCGCCGCGATCGTCAGCGGCGAAAGCGGCGGCGCAGTCGGACGATCGAGCCTCAGCAACGCGATATCTCGCAGCGGAGGCCCCGCTGAAACCTCGCGCCAGACGACCTGGCTGCAGCGGAAAACATTGGCCTGCGGCAGCGGAGCCAGTGCACCGTCTTCGCCATTCGCGTAGCCGAATACGACGCGCAGCTCAGCGCAATCGGAGGCGCTCGGCAGGCAATGACCCGCGGTCAGGACCAGATCGGCGGCGACCAGCGCGGCGCTGCAAATGCTGGCGCTCGGCTGTTCGACGAAGCGCTGCCCTTCACACAAGGCGTACGCTCGAGCGAGCGATGGCGCGACCACGCGGGAGTCGCCGTGCACCTCTTGCCGAAGCACTGAATCAGGCATCAGGGCGGCGACCGCGTGTCGCGCCGTTTGCTTGAGCAGGCCGTCCTCGAGCGCGTGCCATTCCACCCGATCATCGGCGCCGTACACGACTCCTTGCGACCGTGAAGCAATCTCCTCGGCGGGCGCACCGCTGCACCCCGCGAGTAGCAGTGGGAGGCAAAGACACGCGCGAAGGTTGCGTGTATCGCGCGGGCTTTGCCGATTACTCGGGGCCATGGCCGCCCTGGAATTCAGAGCTGCCCTCGAGTGGCGGAGCTAGCTAGTCATTGTGAAACTCACTCCAGCCGCGAACGAACCCACCGAGCTCCGAGTGGTTCGTTTTGTGAATGATGCGGCGACGCCACTTCGCGCCGCCGTTCCAGGTCACGCTGAGGCGTTGGTTCGTGCCCACATCGAAGGAGTCCAAGTGCTTCCAATTGAAGCCGTTGTAGTAGTAGTGCGAGACCACTGCGTTGCCGACGCAGGCCACCGTGATGCTGCTGGGCTTGTTTTTGTGCGCGAAACAGCAGATTTTCGCGCAAGCGATGAGTCGTCGAGCACCCAAAGTGAGCAGCGCAATCCTCGACTCAGTGCGTGAGCGCAAGAACGTACAACCCGCGAGTGTTGGCAGGGCGTAAAAGAAGGCGGCCAAAACCGCCAGTCCCTCCGTACATCCTGTGTCCGTACATTCGGAACAGATCGGAGAGAACCCATGCTAGCTCGAAATTGTCTAGGAACATTGCTACTTGCGCTGCTTGCCGGTTGCGCGAGCGAGCGCCTCACGCAAACCTCACAAGAGGCGCTCTCCGGGCAATCCTGGCAGCTGTGGATGCCTGCTCCGGGCTCGGTCACGACGAACATTCCGGTCTGCTTCGAGCCGAACAGCGGCTTCAACGCCAGTGAGCAGGCCGTGATCCGAAGCAAGGCCAATACCTGGGGCAGCGTGGCGTCGCGGATCACCTTCACTGGTTGGGGTGAGTGTACCTACGGTGTCCGTGGCACATCGCATTCGCCCGGCATTCACGTCAGCAAGTCGACCGAGTGCGATGTCGACGGCATCGGCAAAGCGATTTCCGGCGTGAGAAATGGCCTGACGCTCACCGACACGAGCGATTACTGCGTCATCCACGAATTCGGCCATGCCCTTGGCTTCACGCACGAGCAAGAACGTACCGACAA
>Ga0315912_10003615_pt1 | contig 15234 bp, 8 predicted proteins | sample VfabasoilMG_FD_204469 | JGI IMG/M metagenome (GOLD analysis project Ga0315912, IMG submission 204469) | Garden soil microbial communities collected in Santa Monica, California, United States - V. faba soil | ecosystem: Environmental > Terrestrial > Soil > Garden | place: USA: California... | reverse complement strand
AAGCGGCGGGGATCAAATTCCTCAATGCGTGCAGCGAGAACACCGTGATCGATCAACTGAAAGAGGGTGTCATGATCTGCACGGGAGGAGACACGCCGGCCGCTGACAAGGGGCGTGCTTTCACCAAGCGCACCGATCCCTGGTAGCCACGCGTCGTTCACAGCGTTGCGACCGTATCGGACTCTCCGCCTCCGGCTACGCCCGCCGGAAATCGCTCTGCGCTCGTACTCTGCGATGTCGCTGCGATCGATTTCAGGCGAATCTTGTCGGCGGTCTCCGCAGGTCGGCGGGCCGTCCGACACGGTTGCAACGCTGAACGAGACTTATTCGCCACGTTGTGCCGCGATCGCCATATGGCTTCGGAGAAGTAGCCTACGGGATCAGCCGCCGGTCCGCCTCACATTCGCGAGCCTGCCCTTGGCCTCCGCGCGCTTCTCCATCATCGCCATCGTACTCAGGAGATCCGCGTCGCGATCCTCGCTCATGTAGACGTACAGGCGTTCGAATCGGGTACTACTCGCGGCAGGTGCGAAAAGAGTACGAGCGGCAGGCTTTCCGCCCTTCGACTGTGCTCAGGGCGTCCCGAGCTTGGTCGAGGGACGGCGTGCGGAGCGGCGCCGGATGGCCGGCATGCCCGCGACGCAAATGTACAAACGAAAGCCGGGTCTTCAGAACAAGACCCGGCCTACGAATACCTCGCCCAGAGCCTGAAGCCCTGAGCCGAGAGCCTGAATTACTCGCCCCAGATGATCAGTTTCATGCGCGTGTCTCCTGTATCACTGGGTGCACTATGCGCAACCTGATGTCGTTCCGCAGTTGCCGCACTTGTAGCAGCTGCCGCTGCGAATCATGATCGAGCCGCACGTGCTGCACGGCGGTGCGTCTTCCTGATTCCGCAGCGCACCGAACTCGGATTTCTTGGTGGCCTCGATCTTCACCTCGGTCCGCGGCGTAATCGGCGTTTCGGTGCGGGCGAAGCTGGACACCGCGGACGCAGCCGGCGCGGCCGGTTCTTCCGCAGGCTCCTCTTTCATGTTCACGCCCGCTCGGAACTGCGCTTCCACCGACAGGAACTTCGTCGCCATCCAGCGGAAGATGTAGTCGACGATCGACTTCGCGAAACGCACCTCGGGGTTCTTCGTCATCCCCGACGGCTCGAAGCGCGAGTGGCTGAACTTGTCGACCAGCGTCTGCAGCGGCACGCCGTACTGCAAGCAGTACGAGACCGCCTGCGCGAAGGCGTCGGCGAAGCCCGAGATCGTGGACCCTTCCTTCGCCATCACGAGGAAGATCTCGCCAGGCGTTCCGTCCTCGAAGAGGCCCACCGTGATGTAGCCCTCGTGGCCGGCGACGTCGAACTTGTGCGTGATCGCGTTGCGCTCGTCCGGCAGCCTGCGACGCTGCGGACGCTCGACGATCTTCACCACTTCCTTGACGACCTCGCGCACCTCACCGCCGATATTGCGGGTGTCGGTGACCTGCGCCTTCGACGTGTTGAGCGGCTGCGTCCGCTTGCTGCCATCGCGATAGATCGAGATCGCTTTCGCACCCAGGCGCCACGACTCGATGTAGGCCCGCTCGATGTCCTCGACGGTCGCCTCGCGCGGCACGTTGACCGTCTTGCTGATCGCGCCCGAGATGAACGGCTGCGTCGCGCCCATCATCCGGATGTGACCCATGTATTGGATCGAGCGCTCGCCGTTCGCGGCCTTGAATGCGCAGTCGAACACCGGAAGGTGCTCGTCCTTGAGGAATGGCGCACCTTCGATCGTTTCCTGCTCGTCGATGTGATGAACGATGGCTTCGATCTCGGGCTTGGTGTATCCAAGCTTCTCGAGCGCCATCGGCACGGTCTGGTTGACGATCTTCATCAACCCACCGCCAACGAGCTTCTTGTATTTCACGAGCGCGATGTCGGGCTCGACGCCGGTCGTGTCGCAATCCATCATGAAGCCGATGGTGCCGGTCGGTGCGAGCACCGTGGCCTGCGCGTTGCGGTAGCCGAAGTCCTCGCCCAGTTCGACCGCCTCGTCCCACGCCTGCTTCGCGCCGGCAAAGAGATCAACCGGCACCTGCTTCGCGTTGATCTCGGACACCGCATCGCGATGCTTGCGCATCACACGCAGGAACGGCTCGCGGTTGTCCTCGAACCCGGAGAACGGCCCGCCATGATCGCGAGCGACCCGCGCCGACTGCGCGTAGGCCTCACCGGTCATCACTGCCGTGATCGCTGCCGCGTAGTTGCGACCCTCGTCGCTGTCATAGGGCAGGCCGCGCGACATCAGCAGCGCACCGAGATTCGCGTAACCGAGACCGAGCGGGCGGTACTCGTGCGAATTCTTCTCGATCGACTTCGTCGGATAGCTCGAGTTCGGAACGATGATCTCCTGCGCCGTGATCAACGTGCGGCACGCCGCCTTGAACCCCAGCACGTCGAACTCGCCATCGTCCTTGACGAACTTCATCAGGTTGATCGACGCCAGGTTGCACGCCGAGTCGTCGAGGAACATGTACTCCGAGCACGGGTTGCTCGCGTTGATGCGCGCCGTGTTCGGGCAGGTGTGCCACTCGTTGACCGTGGTGTCGAACTGCATGCCGGGATCGCCGCACACCCAGGTGCCCTGCGCGATGCCGCGCATCAGCTCACGCGCCTTGTAGGTGTCCATCGCCGAGCCGTCGCGCACGGCCTTCGTCGTCCACTCGCCGTCGTCGAGCACGGAGCGCATGAACTCGTCGGTGACTCGCACACTGTTGTTGGAGTTCTGGAAGAACACCGACGTGTACGCGGTGCCGGTGAACGAGCCGTCATAGCCGGCGTCGATCAGCGCCCAGGCCTTCTTCTCTTCCTCGACCTTGCAGGTGATGAACTCCATCACGTCGGGATGGTCGGCGTTGAGGATGACCATCTTCGCCGCGCGACGCGTTTTGCCGCCGGACTTGATGACGCCCGCGAATGCGTCGTACCCCTTCATGAAGGAGACCGGGCCCGACGCCGTGCCGCCACCCGCAAGCAGTTCCCTCGACGAACGGATCGACGACAGGTTGCTGCCCGTGCCAGAGCCAAACTTGAAGAGCATTCCCTCGGTCCTGGCCAAAGTCAGGATCGAGTCCATCGTGTCCTGCACCGAGTTGATGAAGCAGGCCGAGCACTGCGGCGCCTTCTCGAAACCGCAGTTGAACCAGACGGGGCTGTTGAACGCCGCCTTCTGGTAGACAAGCAGGTGCTTCAACTCGTGGCTGAACGACATCAGCGCGTCTTCGCTCGCGAAATATTTCTGCGCCCGCGCCCACGCGGTGATCGTGTCGACCACGCGGCCAATCAACTGACGAACGCTGCGCTCCCGCTCGGGCGTTCCGATCTGACCGCGGAAATATTTCGAGACGACGATGTTGGTGGCCTGCTGCGACCAGGTCTTGGGAATCTCGACGTCACGCTGCTCGAAGACGACCTTACCCTTTTCGTTTCCGATGACAGCGGAGCGGACCTCCCATTCGACCTCGTCGAACGGATCAACGCCAGGCAGGGTGAAGTAGCGCGGGAACTCCAGACCGGGCACCAGCGGCGCCTTCGGCTCGGCCTTCTTGGTCCGAGTCGACGGGTCGAGAGCTCCACTCTGCGTTGCCTGCTGACCAGCAGCGGCAGCTTCGCGGGCAGGGCCTCTTTCCATGCTCTCCTCCGAATAACGATCTCAATGGGACGCACCTACCCCTTCGGTGACATCCGAAAATCTGTTTGTGGTTGGCGCGCGAGACGTTCTGTGGGCCTACCCGGCGGCTGGAGGCTGGGAGCATCCTGCCTTTGTTACACCTCGTTGAGCGCCCGGACATACTGCGCCCCGTTTACCACTTTGTCAAGCCTCCAACCACAATATATTGCGCCTTTCTTTTAGGGCAGGCGCAATATGTTGATTCTATTCTAGCGCGGCTGGAGGCCCGGTTTGCACAGGCTACGGGCTTGAAGATGTTGAAGTTAGCGACAGCTCAGCTAACGGGCGCCAGAGCCTAACAGCTCAGTAGCGAGCTTGGCGGCCTTGTCGGCGAGTGTCTCCGCGAAGACGTAGTTGCGCAGGGTCAGCGCCTCGCCTGCTTGCTCCCCAAAACTCTTGGCCTGGTCGTATTGCTCGCGGCCTGCGACGGAGAGCTTCTGATAGTCCACGTTGCCCAGATTTCGCGAGGCAGTCATGAGGAGCGCGCGAATCTTTTTGTCGGCGTCGGCATCGGCTGGCGTCGATGCCGCGCGTAACTCGCGTGGTGCCTCGGGCGCGGGCTGCACCGGCTGAGGGGCCGGCTCAGGCTTCTCTGGTTCCGCTGCTGCTTGCCGGGGTCGCGGTGGACGACGCGGCGGAAGTTGCGGCGCTTCGGCGGTCGGCGTCTCGGGGACAACAGGCCCTGCGGCGAGCGGTTCTTCCGGACCGACAGGCGCAAACACACGTGGCGGAGGCAAGGGCATCGCGAGAGGCGGACCATCGGGCACTGTGGCCGCCCGTGCCTTTGCGCAACCCGCGGCTGACGCCACGGAAATCCCAACGCCCAAGGCGATCGCGATCCAACTCCCAAGTGGCCTTCGGCGCATCAAGGGAGTGGACGCGTTTGGGAGTTGGGAGTTGGACAGTTGGGAGTTCATTGCCATCTCATACCCCGTTGGCCCGAGGTAACAGCACGCGGAACGTCGTGCCTCGACCCGGCGTCGACTGCACTTCGACCTCTCCGTCATGCATCTGGATGATGCGATACACCATCGATAGCCCGATTCCCGTCCCTCGCTCCTTCGTCGTGAAATACAGATCGAAGATGCGGCTCAGATGCTCGGGCTTGATCCCGACGCCCGTGTCCTCGATACGAATCTCGACCCGCTGACGTGACGCGGGGCCTGCCACTAGACGCAGGCTACCACCCTGCGGCATCGCCTGGCACGCATTGATCGCCAAATTGAGAAAGGCCTGCCGCAGCATGGCTGAATCGCCGTTGACGTTCGGGGTCGAGACTCCGACGTCGGTGGTCACCTTGACGCCGTTCTTGGTGGCCTCGGTCTCGATGATCGGCAGGATCTCTTCGAACAGTGCCATTACACGGACGGGCTGCAACCTGAGGTCTTCGGGTCGCGTGAACTTCAGGAACCCTTGGACGACCTCATCCAGCCGCCGGATCTCGCTCTCGATAATTTCGACGTGCTCGAGCGCACCCAGGACGGGCGTCGGAAGCGCGGCCGCGCGCGAAGGACCCAAGCCCAGCGTGCCACCCGCCGCTCCAACAGCCTCCGGCTGGAGCAACGTCGTCGCCAATCCGCGGACCTTGGTGCGCAGCAGCTCGAGGTGAATCATCATCGCGTTCAGCGGGTTCTTCACCTCGTGCGCGATGCCGGCGGTGAGACGACCGAGCGCCACGAGCTTGCGCGAATACGCCAGCGTTGACTGCATGCGCGACAGTTGCGCCAGGTTTCGTGAGACGAGCAGTACGCCGACGAGCTCTCCACGCGACCCCGAAATCGCATGCGTGACCACGAGCTCATCGTCACCAGGCTTGGGCTCGTGCTTTGTGACGATGGGACCGGTCCCCGACGACGCACGCAGGATAGGACCCGTATCCCCGGAACGCCCTGGCACTTGAACCTGTTCAGTGGGGTGGCCCTGGATCTGGATCGGACCACGCGATTTGCGCGTCGCCAGCGTTTCCTCGATCAACGTCCTGTAAGGGTGCCCGGTCGGGAGCAAACCATCGAGCACGCGTCCGATCGCATCGGCGGGGAACGTCTGCTGCATCGCGGGGTTACTGAATAGCAACTCACCCGACGGATTGAACAGCGCGACAGCGTCCTCGAGATGTTCGACGGCCGATTGCAGATTGGCTTTCTGTCCGGCGAGCAGCGTGCGATCCGCAGACAACTGTTGGCTGACGGTATTGAAGAAGTCACCGAGCTCGCCGAACTCGTCGCCCGCAGGCAGATCGAGCGTGACGCCGAACTCGCCCCTCCCGAGTCGCGTCAACCCGCTTCTCAGAACGTGTATGGGTCTCAGCAGGAGCTGCGCGAAGATACCGGCAACGAAGATCGCAACGGCCAGCGCCGCGGCTCCCGTGAACAGCGCGTCGTTCAGCAGATCGCGAAGCTGGCTTCGCATCAGCAGCGTCGAGACGCCGATCCGGATCGAGCCAAAGTTCTCGCTGCCACGCTTCAGCGTCTCGCGCACTTCGAGCGTCTGCCCATCGCCCGCGAAGATCACGCGAAGCTTGTCGAGTGGCGTGTCGTCGATGACGGCTTCGAGATCGGCTCGTTCCGCGAGCGTGCGGCCAACCTGCGCGCGATTGTTGTGGACGATCACCGTGCCGCTCGTGTCAACGATCGCGGCAAAGCTGATGTTGTCGCCGTAGATGCTGGACTCGAGAATCGAGCGAAGCCCCTGATCCTCTCGAAGTGCGAGGTACGGATCGACGTCGCCGGTCACGATCCCGCCGGCGCGATGCAGGATCGTATTCGCGAGCATCTTTCCGCGCGAAAGGCTCTCTCGCAGCACCACATTGGCCAGACGATTCGTGTAGAGCGCACTGAGCGCCACGACCGCCAGTCCAACGATGGCTGTCACGCCGACGATCTGTTTGACTCGAATGCTTAGGCGCATGAATCAGAGAGTTCGAAGGTCAAAGTTCAAAGTGATGAACGAACTCGCGACTACTGCGGTACCGATTCCTCCTCGGTACGTTTGCCTCGACCCCGAAGCTTGTTGAGCTTGTTGTGCAACGTCTTGAGACTGATACCCAGGATTTCGGCCGCGCGTGTCTTGTTATCGCGCGTGTGCTCGAGAGTCATGAGAATCAGGCGTGTTTCAGCCTCTTCAACAGTCGTGCCGGGCGTCAGCGATAGCGTCGGCTTCACGACGTCTGGCGACTCGGTCACGAGTGGCGGGAGCAGCTTCGGGTCGATGAACTCGCCGGAACTCAGGATCACTGCCCTCTCGATCACGTTTCTGAGCTCGCGAATGTTGCCGGGCCAGTTGTATTGCTCGAGGATGCGCATCGCCGCCTGATCGAGCGCCGACACCTTCTTATTGTTTCGCGCGTTGAAGTCCGCCAGGAACGACTGCACGAGCAGGGCAAGGTCCTCCTTGCGCTGGCGCAGCGGCGGAAGCTCGATCGCAAACACATTCAGACGGTAGAACAAATCTTCGCGCAGCTTGCCGTTCTTCACGGCATCGCCCGGATTGACATTGGTCGCCGCAATCACGCGCACATCGACGGTCTCTTCGTTGCGCCCGCCGAGACGCCGGAATTTGCGCTCCTGAAGGACGCGTAGGAGCTTCACCTGGGTGGACGGCGTCATCTCCGCGATTTCGTCGAGGAACAGCGTCCCGTGATCGGCGAGCTCGAAACATCCGGCTCGACGATCCACGGCGCCGGTGAACGACCCCTTCTCGTGGCCGAAGATTTCACTCTCGAGCAACGTCTCGGGGATGGCCGCGCAGTTGATCGGGACGAACGGCATCTGGGCGCGCGGGCTGAGTTGATGAATCGTCTGCGCGACCAGCTCCTTGCCGGTGCCTGACTCGCCGGAGATCAACACCGAGGCGCCCGTCGGCGCCGCCTGCTCGATGATCTGATAGACCTTCCGCATTTGCGGGCTGCTGCCGATCATCTTTCCGTAGGTGCCGTGCTCTCGCAGCTGCTTGCGCAGCACCTTCACCTCGCGCAGCGTGTCCTGTCGCTCGACGATCTTGTCGAGGAGGATCTTCAGACGGTGCGGCTCGATCGGCTTCGTGAGGTAGTCGTATGCGCCTTCTTTCATCGCCTCGACCGCCGTCTCCACGGTACCCTGCGCGGTCAGGATAACTACGGTGTAATCGCTCCCGTCGTCCTTCAGCGCCCGCAGCAATTCGAGCCCGTCACGACGCGGCATGACCAGATCGCTGATGATGATCGATGGCCGGAACACGGTGATGCGTTGAAGCGCCTCCTCACCGTCGCCGGCGGAGTCCGCAGTGAACCCCCATGTGCGCACCAGTTCGGTCAGGCCGACCCTGGTGCTGGGTTCGTCCTCCACGATGAGGACACGTTCGCTGGGTGTTGGGGACATTCCTGTTGCCTCGTCTTGATGCGAATTCTACTGACCGGTCATTTTTACACGGTCCGCGGCCTGCCGTAGACTGAAAACCGTGGCTGACGACCCAAGCCCCCAGATCGAGGCGGTTTCTCCAGTCGAGCTTGAGCCTCTCCGACAGCCACTCACCGCGTGGCAACAGCGGTTGCTGGCGCTGTTCGAAGTGCTCTTGTGCTCGAGCTTGCCCACACAGATTGTGATCGCCAGCATCCTCGGCGCGATCGGCATTGCTCCGCGAGTCGGCGATCAGCTCTCGCTCACGTTCGTGTTCATTCTCTCGATCGCCGACACCGCTGCCCTGATCGCGATCATGGTGGCGCTGACGCGCGCACACGGCGACAGCGCCTGGCTGCTCTGGCGCGGTCGTGCGCCGCTCGCGGGCGAAGTCATCGTCGGCCTGATGCTCGTGCCGGTCGCCGTCTTCATGGTCGCGTTCCTGATGGGCATGATCCGCACGTTCATTCCTGTGTTGCACAACGTTCCCGAGAACCCGCTCGAGGCACTCGCGACGGGAGGACCAGGTGGCGCGGCGATGTTTGCCATCGTCGCGATCGTCGCCGGTGGCATTCGAGAAGAACTCCAGCGCGCGTTCCTGCTCCAGCGATTCGAGCGGCATCTCGGCGGGGCGACCGTTGGCGTGATCGTCTTGAGCACCGCTTTCGGTCTTGGGCACGCGCTCCAGGGATGGGATGCCGCGATCGCAACGGGAGCGCTCGGCGCGTTCTGGGCGATTGTCTATTTGCGCCGGCGCAGCAGCGTCGCGCCAATGGTCAGTCACGCGGGCTTCAATTCGATCGAAGTGATTCGTGTCGCGATAGGCGGTGGGGCATAACGCTGGTCCTTGGTCCTTGGTCATTGGTCCTTCGTCCTGGGTCCTTCGTCCTGGGTCCTATCGCTGATTTGTATTTCCAACGATCACAACGTCGGCTCTCATTCGCAGATCGCGCACCCACTGCTCGAGCGTCGTGCGCAGTCGCGCTGACGATGCACGCTGACGCGCCTGCGCCTCCGCCTCTTCGAATGGCATCCGCACGCCGTCGCGAGTGAATTCAGCGGGGTGCTCCTCGTAGTACTTCCGCGCCTCGTCTTCGGTCACCTGCACAGTGGTGCCGAACCGCTGCGCGATGTACGCGCGAATGCGAAGAGTGTCGCGCGCCACTTGCTCGAGCCGCGCCTCGTCGAGTCCGGTCGATGTCATCAGCACACTCAGGTTTGGACCGGCACGCATCTTCAACGTCGCTATTTCTTCCTGGACGGCGGCCACGGCAGGCTCGGGCGGCGCGAAACGTGCGACTTCGTTCAGCTGAAGCAGGCGATCGATCGTGCGCTCGAGTGCGACGGCCTGCCGGTTTTCACCAGAGGCGTCGACGAGACCCAGCTCCATCGCGATGCGGACATCCGTCAACGTCACGGGGCTCGTACCAACTCTCGCAAGAACACGGTCGATCAGTTGTTGGGCATCGACGCTGACGCTGTAATTCAAAATGCAAAAGGCAAAGTGCACACACAACCCGACCCGAGCGATCGTGGCACTCATTATTTGCATTTCGCATTTTGCATTTTGCATTACAAGGATCAGAACGGCTGTCCGAGAAGAATGTGGAGCACTCTGCCTCGCTCCTGGACGCCGGGATGCAGCTCACGCGGATCGAGATTGAATCCGAGGTCCACCCTGATCGGCCCAACAGGCGACCGGTACATCACACCAAAGCCTGCACTCGGGCGGATGTTCGTGATGTCGAGGTCGCTCGCCTTGAGGAACACGTTGCCGGCATCGACGAATCCCGTTGCCGTCAATGGCCCGAGCACGCCGATGCGCAGCTCGCTGTTGAGGACGATCACGCTGTTGCCGCCAGTTGGGAACCCGGCCGGCGTGATGGTCTCTTCGTCGCCGAGACGATCGAGTGTGAATCCACGCACCGTCGTGTCGCCGCCGGCGAAGAAGCGCTCGCTGGCCGGTAGATCCTGGACGATCAGGCCATCGAGGTCGCGGGTAAAGCCGTGGGCAAGACCGAGCCGCGCTCCGAGCGCGAGGACGATGCGGCGCTGCGCGGGAAGCCGGCGATAGTAGAAACCCTGGAGGTACGTCTGCACGAATCCGACTTCGGATCCGAGCGCACGCGCGGCGATTTCACCATCGACGATCGTCATCGTTCCCTGGGAGGGATCGAGCGGGTCATCACGCTTGTCGCGAATCAGCGAGCCAGAGACCTTGGACAGCCGCACTTGCGGGAACAGGCGATCGATGAGCGGCGGCGGCGCGTCTGGCGTGAAGCGCTCATTGATCAGCGATATTCGCTGAAACGAGTAGAGCCCGATCGCGGTGTAGACCCGTGAGAGGCGGAAGCCCGCTTCGACTCGCGCTTCCTTTCTGATGAAGTCGAAACTCGAGCGGCGGGCCTGTTCCGTGAGGCCAGTGACCACGACGTCGGCGGGCGTGTCGAATGCTTTCGGCTCGCGGAACTGGCCGAGCACGCGATACTCGTAGAAGCGACCGCCGGGGTCTTCACTCAATGCAGGAAGAAGTCCATCGACCGCCGGCGGATCGAGAGGTTTGAGCGCAAGCCGAGTGAACAAATCGACACGGCGATTCTTTCCCCATAGATTCCGCCGGCCAATCTGGAAGAAGCCACGTGGCGCGAGCTCCCAGCGTTCCTGAGCCAGGCCATTCTCGCCGGTCCGCAGCACTGACCCGCCTTCGAGGCCTCCGCCGTAGCCAAGTTCCGTCGCCGGCGACTCTTCCACTTCAACGAGTACGTCACGACGCGGCTCGCCGCTGTGGCCGAGCGGCTCGATCTGCGCCCGGCGGAAGAGTCCAAGTGCGAACAGCCGCTGGCGGCTCTCGGCGAGCGCGGAATATCCGAGCGGCTCCCCTTCACGAATGAGCAGCTCGCGCTCGATCGTTCGCGTGCTGATCCGCCGGTTCCCGACGATGATGATGTGATCGACCATCACCTGCGGGCCTTCACTCACCTTGAACACGACATCCGCGCGCGCATCGTCGTCGGCAAACATCGATTCCGAGGTCACGACGACGCCGTCGTAGCCGCGATTGCGATACTCGAGATCGATCCGCTCGCGACCAGCGAGCATCTCGCCTTCCGAGTACGCCTGACCGGTGGACACCATCGTGATCCCGCGCAGCGCCGACTCGTCGATGGCCATGTTGCCTTCGAATCGGACCGAGCCAATCAATGTGCGTGGCCCCTCCACGATCGCGATCTGTACGTCAGTCGGCCGATCCGGATCAGATGCGCTCTCCGGCACGAGCACACTCTCACCCGATTTGACCTCGACCCGGGTGAATCCGCGCGTCCGGTACAGGCGTTCGATTGCACCAAGTCCTGTCGAGACCGTTTGACGGACAAACGGTTCCCCTTCCTTCAGCCTGATGAGAGGCGCGAGCTCCGGCTCCGGCACTGCGTCGTTTCCGGTGATCGAGACCGAGCGCACGACGTAGCGGGGGCCGCGCTTGATGTCGAACGTGATGACGAGCTCGCCGTTCTGCTCCTGGCTCGTATACAGCGCGTTGGCATCGCGGTAGCCGCGAGTGTAGAGATAGGCCTCGATCGCGCGGCTCGAATCCTCGAGGAGATCTTCATCGGCCGAGCCCTCGATTCGCACCGGCACGAGCCGCTCGCGCTCCCCTTCTGGGAGGGGGTCGCCAATGAACTTGACCGTCACATGCGGGCCGCGTGTCAGCGTCACTGAGACGATGGCGCCGTCGTCAGTAATCTGCGTGCCATGGCTGGCGCGGGCCTCGTAGTACCCGCGCGAATGCATCGTGTCTTCCCACTTCCGTAACTCGCGCTCGACCGACTCATCGTCGTAGGGCTGCGCCGGTTTGATGTCCGGCAACTCGGTCAGGGTGCCCTGAGTATCGGCATCACGCTGGGTAAAGCGGCGGTCAATGATGGTCATGCGCCGTCCGCTATTGACGTCGAAGACCAGCGTCGCTCGATCCGGATCGTGCGTCTCGATGAGATTGGAATTGATGCTCGCGTTTGCGTAGCCGCGGCGACGGTATTCGGCGCGCAGCGCCTCGATGATTTCCGGAGTACGGGCCGCACGCGGTGACGAACCAAACCGATCGACGACAACCCGCAGAAGGGAGTCTTCCGACAGGCCCAGTGGTCCCTTGAACTCGATGCGGTCAATGGGATGAAGCGGCATCAGCACGTAGCGCACTCGAACCCCCGCGCTGACGTCCTCTGATGTCACCTGCACATCGTCGAATCGACTGAGGCTCATGAGGTGGGCGATGGTCTCGCGCACCTGCTTTGCGTCGAGAGGCGATCCGACGCGTGTCTCGATGAGACCTGTGATGACGGGATCGGTGACCGGCCTGCCTTCCTGCTCGATGACGATCTCGGCAATAGGTCGGCCGATCTGAGCGTGCGCGGGAACCGCGTAATTCACAAGGCAAAATGCAAAATGCAAAACGACTGCGCTACGCAGCCATATCCGATTTGCATTTTCCATTTTGCATGTTGCATTACACGTCATTTAGAACGTACGCCTCACCCTCAACTCGATGGCGTAGGTCTTGTCTTCGTTGCGCGACAAGAGCCACGAGAATCGATCCGTTTGATCGTATTCGAGCAGGATGATCTGGTCACGGGTGGTCGAAGACAAGCTGCGCGAGTAGGTCAAATACACTCGATCGGACACCCGCTTGCCAATCGTGACGCGCGCAGCCAAGTCCATTCGCGAGGATTGCGTGTTGGGATCGATGATCGACGGCGTGATCTGAAACGTGTCTACACCGAACGTCTGCTCAACCACGCGGCCGACCTCTGACGACACGGGGCTGGCCAGGGCGCGAGCGGCGCGTTCGCGCACGAGCTGCTCCTGCGGGGTGACGCCGGTCTGATACTGACGGAACTCAACGTCCTGCCCCGGCGCCACATCGCTCAACAGCAACGCCAGCAGTTCAGGCTCCGGCAGCGGAGGATCGGCCGAGAATTCGAGGGCCGGCACCCACGGGCCGGTCGCACGAACGTTGATGCGATAGGTCTCCCCCGGCACGCGCACGCGCGTCTCGGTCTCCAGATCGAAGAAGGGCTCGATCTTCGTCGGGTTGTTGAACTCGACTGTGCCGCGGTTCAAGACGTAGCGGCGGCCCTCGAACAGGAACTCACCGCGCTGGGCTTCCGCCCGGCCAAAGAGCAGCGGTCGATCGAACGTGCCCTGCAGCTGAAGATCGGCGCTCGCCGACAGGCGCAGGCTGCTGGTGCGCACCTGCAATGTCTGCGGGGCAGTGATGCGGATGTCATAGCGCAAAGGAATCGTGGGCTCTGCAGGCGCAGTCGGCGGTGTGGCTTCGCCCGTTGCCAGATCGAGCAGTCCACCATTCGACGAGAACGGGCGCGAGTACACGGCGTCATTCACGGTCACCCGACCAGAGAGCGTCGCCGCCTGCATCGTGCCCTGGAGCGACAGCTGCGCATCGACCAGCGACTGCATGCCCTCGGTGAGCCGCAGGCGCATGCCGGTGCCGATCATGTTGATGTCGATCTGACCGGGCAGGTATCCCTGCTTGTCGATCCGTCCACCGAACGACACGTCGCCGCGGGCGAGCCGCCCGGTCAGTCCATCGAGCGTCACGCCACGCGTGTCGAACTTCAGTGCGCCACTGATGTTCTCGAGCGCGTGCGGTAACGCGAAATGCCGGATGCGTCCGTTGGTGATGTCGAGCGTGCCGCTGACGGCCGGATCCTCGAGCGGTCCTTCGAGCGTGGCCGATAGCGCGGCCATCCCGGAGCTTCGCACGTCGGCGACGAAACCCTGCAGCACGGCAAGGTTGGCATCACCTGTCGTGCGAATCGCGATCCGTGAATCGTGGAGATTGGCGACACCTGATACGTCGAGCTGCGTGTCCTGGCCGACGATGCGCATGTCGGTGACGCGAACGGTGTGACGATCGAGCGCGATACGAATGGGTCGCGCATTCCGCAGCGCATAGTCGAAGAGGCGGACGTCGAGCCGTTCGACGGTGGCATCGACAAGCAGGTGATCGATGTTCGCAAGCTCACCAACCACGCGGATGGATCCGCTCGCCACCGCAGTCGTGTACGGCGACAACTGCGGCTGGAACGCGCGCACGTACGGATCGAGTGAGGTGTCGCTCACCGTGATCGTCAGCTCCGAGTCGAGCTCGGGCGTGAGCGCAATCCGGCCAGAGGCAGAGACCGCAAGGCGTGGAGAGGCCGCCTCGAGACGCACGGTCATCAGCTCGTTGTCGATGCTCAGGTTGCCGACGATCTGACCGATGCCTTCGTCGGCGACGAAGACGTCGCGCACCGTTCCGCGCACGTCGTATTTCGGCGAGTCGAACGTTCCGCTGCCGCCGGCGGTGAAGTCGATGAGGCCTGCGATCGGACGCGGCGAGTTCTTCGCGGCCGCGAGTGATTCCGCAGGGATCGAGCGTGCGTCGAAATTGAATGAGTAGGTGCCGTTCCACCCGACGAACGCCGCGCCGGTGCCACGACCGCCACCCTTGATGGCCTGAATGTTCTCGAGGCGTGCACCGTCGCCCTCGAGACGCACGCCTGCGATGGCCGACTCGAACGGCTCACCGTACGCCACGCCGTCGGTGATCTCCATCCGGCCAAAGCCGGTCGGGTTGAGGTACTTGCCGTTGATGTGGAACTCGCCCGTGAGCGTCCCGTCAAGGTTGTAGTCGTCCAGCGTGAACGCGTGCCGGAGATCGGCCACAGGCCGCCTGGTGATCTCGATGCGCGCATCGATCTCCTCGCCGCCATCTGCGCGGGGATAGCCGATCGAGAAGCGCCCCGCCGTTCGAATGCGCGACTCCCCTGACGTGATGATCACGTCATCGACGTCAACGTAGTTGTTCTGAATGACCGCATGCCCCTTCGTCGATCCCCACACCACATCAAAGGCCCGCATCGACTCGCCTTCGAAGTCGCCTTCGATTCGAGGACGTCTGAACGTCTCCGTCATGACCCCATCGAACGTGCCGTATCCACCGATCGGAATCGCGCGCGTCCGCACGCCGAACGCCGTGAGTATTCCAGCGAAGACGCGGTCGCTCTCTTGCCAGTCGGCACTCGACACGTGAAACGGAATCTGCGAGTCGTCGCCATACGCCGTCTGGCCCTCGAACTCGACGAGGGTGGACTCCG
>Ga0315912_10003614_pt1 | contig 15236 bp, 12 predicted proteins | sample VfabasoilMG_FD_204469 | JGI IMG/M metagenome (GOLD analysis project Ga0315912, IMG submission 204469) | Garden soil microbial communities collected in Santa Monica, California, United States - V. faba soil | ecosystem: Environmental > Terrestrial > Soil > Garden | place: USA: California... | reverse complement strand
GGGGGCGGGGGGCCGCCCCACACCCCCCCCCCCCCCCCCCGCTCCTACAAAGGGTGCGGGGTGCCTCGCGAAGGTGTGTGGGCCGCTGGGCTCAATCCTCGAAATCGTCCGAGAAGATCCGGCCGGTGGCGGCGGCGGTCGTGAAGGTCGCCGCGGGCGTCCAGGCACCGGCGCCGGCGGCGTTGGAACTGCGCACGCGCCAGTGGTGGAGCGTGTTCGGCGCCAATGGGGCGCCGGTGATCGCGTCGTGGCCCTCGGCCAGTCCATCGACATCGTGCACGAGCGTGGTGAACTGCGCGTCGGTGGCGACCTGGAGCCGGTACGTGTTGCCGGCGCAAGGGTGCGACCAGTCGAAGCTTCCAGCCGGGTCAACGCCCGTGGCGCCGTTCGCGGGCACCGCGAGCGACGCGGCGGCGGGCGTGTTCACCGGCTGGTCGCTCTTGTAGACGCCCGACTGCGTGCCGTACAGCGCACCGCAGCGCGCGACGAACATGCCGGTGAAGTAGTACGACAGTCCCGGCGCGACGCCCGCCACCTTGGAGAAGATCGAGGCGGTGTTCCAGGGCGAGGCGCTGGTGTACAGGCCCGAGTTCGCGAACGTGGCCGATTGCGCGGAGAGATAGAGGTTTCCGCGGTTGTCGAAAGCCATCGCCGCGATGCCCGTGTAGGCCGGCAGGTTCTGGAACTGGAACATGTTCGTACCGTTGTCGGCCGGCGTGGAACCCAGGATGGCCCTGCCGTTCCCGGCGCCGGGTACGTTGCCGAACACGAAGCCCGTGTACGGATCGACGAAGACGCCGGTGTTGCCGCCGACCGGGCTGACGGTGGTGAACGGTGCACTCTGGTCGGCCGGCGCGCGCATCACGCCGGCGGTCTCGGTCCCGAGGAAGACGTGGCCGGACGGGCTGGTGGCGAGCCCGAATGCCATGCCGCCATTGCCCTCGCCCATGTTCAGCGTGTTCGTCCACGTCGCGTGGTCGGTGGAGACGGAGACGTTGCTCGGTCCGCCCCAGCCGTTCGCGAGGTAGAGCTTGCCGTCCACGCCCTGCGCCATGCGCGTGAAGCGCAGCGACGGCGTGATGGCGCTCGGCAGCGTGTGCCAGCTCGCGCCATCGTCGAGCGAGCGGTACAGCACGCCGTTCCTGTGCGCGCCATTCGAGGCACCGTTCGCCATGGTGGTGAAGCCGGTCCAGACGATGCCGGCGCTGTCGCAGAAGATGAAGTTGCCGCGATGGCGCTGGATGCCGGCGATCGCCTGGGTCCAGCTCGCGCCGTCGTCGGTGGAGCGGAACACGCCGCCGTAACCGTGGTACTGGGGGAAGTTGTCGGCTACGGCGAACAGGTGTCCGTTCGGGCATTGCACGGTGTCGAAGATCGGGGCGGTGCCCGCCACCGCCGCGGCGAGGCGGGACCAGGTCGCCCCGGCATCGGGCGAGCGCCATAGCCCGGCGCTGCCCAGGTAGACCGTGGCGCTGCCATCGAGCCGCAAGGCCAGCACATCGGAGCCGTGGTAGCCCAGCCCGCTGTCCTGCCAGCTCGCGCCATGGTTGCTCGAGGCGTACACCTCCCCGCGCAGGTCCCCGTCCATCCAGTGGTAGTAGCCGGTACCGGCATAGAGCTTGCCCTGCGCATCCACGGCGAGCGCACGCACGGGCTTGTCCGGCAGACCGGTCGACGACGCGCTCCAGGCGCCACCGCTGCCGCGCGCGATGCCGCCGTCCAGGCCGGCGAACACCTGGGCCGTGCTCGCGTCGTACACGAGGGCGCCGACATTGGGGTCGGCCAGGCCGCTTCCGTAGGGGAACCACGCGTTGCCGGACAGTGCGAGTACGCCGCCGCCATACGTCGCGGCGAGCACCTGGCCGTTGCCCAGCGCGGCAAAGGCAGGGATCGAGGGCAGCACCGCGTAACCCGGGAGGGGTGGGATGCCGGTCGACAGCGCGGTCCAGTTCGCGCCGTCGTATCGGTACGCGCCCGTGCCGAAATTGATCGGGTCCGGATTGAAGTTGCCGGTGGTGCCGGTGCCGGCGAGCAGGGTGCCGTCGCCATCGACGATCAGCGCGGTGACGTTCAACGGGGCGCCGGGTACCGCCGTCCAGGTATTGGCAACCTTGTCGTAGCGGGTGACACCCACGGCCGGCGCCACCAGCGTGGTCTCGACGCCGGCATACAGCGTGCCCGCTGGCGTGAAGTACAGGGTGTTGATCCCGATCGCGCGCACGGCCGCGGTGCGGGTCCAGGTGGCGCCGTGATCGGTGGAGCGGATGACGGCGGTGTTGCCCGAGGCGTAGAGATCGCCGGTGACCGGATCGATGGCGATCGAGCGCACGGTTTCGGGCGGCTGCGCGGGCAACGGGGTGAACGTGATCGCGCCCGCCGGGTCGAGCGCGAGCAGGAGCGCGAGGCCTCGGAGCCAGCGCGCGCCGCGATGGAGATCAGGGTCGCGGCGCGCGGGGCCTGGGAGATTCGCATGCATGCTACGGCCGTCCCGGCGCGCCCACGTCGATGCGTACTACAACGACGGGCGCGCCATGCAGCGAACATGCCCGGTCGCTTGAACGCCCCCGGGTCCGATCGGCCCTGTACGCTCGGGCGTGGCCGCTCGGGCCGCCCACCGGAACCGGATCGATGTCGATCGTGCAGCCGTGCCCCTTGCCCGAGGGTGCGTTCCTCGCCGCCTACCGCGAGCGCGGCGCCTACACCGATTGCTATGCGACCGAGCTGCCGATCGCGGTCTCGCACGCGGCCTACGTGACCGCGTTCTACACCACGGCCGTGTTCAAGCTCGAGCGCCTCGTCCTGCGCTTCGCGATCGACCGCCCCTCGACCGACGAGGAAGCGGCGCGGGTCGCGGACGGCGGCGTCGATCGCTTCGCGGCGTGGGACGTGGAGCAGCGCGCAGCGGACCAGGTCCTGATGTGCGACCTGCACGGGCGCACGCGCTCGTGGTTGATGACACGGGACGTGTCCGTCGCGGGATCGCCGGCGACGCGCCTGTACTTCGGATCGGCCGTGGTGCCGATGCGGGACGCGCGCACCGGCAGCCCGTCGATGGGGTCGGCGTACCGGGCTCTGCTCGGGTTCCATCGCGTCTATTCGATCGTCCTGCTGCGCGCGGCGCGTGCGCGCCTGCTGCGACAATCGCGCTGACCGGCGGCGCAGGCGGACGCCGGTTCCCGACCCCGGCGATCGCGCCTGCCGTGCGTACTGATACCGTTGCGCCCTGCCCGCGTGCGCGGGCCTGGATTCGAAGCATCGTTGCCGGGGAGTTCGCCATGGTCCGTCGCCTGTTTCGCCGTTTCGTCCCGATTGCCGGGCTGCTCGCCTGCGTCCCGACCGCGCATGCCGAGGTCAAGGATTCCACCGCCGGCGGGTTCACGGTGGAGAACGCGGTCAGCGTGCCGGTCGACGCGAACACCGCGTGGAAGGCGCTGGTGCGCGACGTGGACAAGTGGTGGCCGAAGTCGCACACGTGGTTCGGCAAGGACGGGCGACTCTCGATCGACGCCACGGCCGGCGGCTGCTTCTGCGAGCGGCACGGTGCGCGCCAGGCCATGCACCTCACCGTGGGCTACGCCGAACCGGGCAAGCTCCTGCGCATGGTGGGCGCGCTCGGGCCGCTGCAGGGCATGGGCCTGCACGGCGTGCTCGAGTTCCGCTTCGCGCCCGACGCGGCCGGTGGCACGACGATCACGATGTTCTATCGCGCAGGAGGCTATACGCCGGACGACCTCGCCAAACTCGCGCCCATCGTCGATCGCGTGCAGGCCCTGCAGGTAGGCGGCCTCGCGAAGTACCTGCAACCGAAAACCCCGTAGGAGTCGCCCGTGCCGGTGGTCATGTTGACATCATTTACTCTGTACAATAGAGTTCTCTGCAACTAGCGGAGAACGCCATGACCCTTTCCCACGCCAGCCTCGAACAGCAACGCGAGGATTTCGCGAACCGGCCCTTCCTGGCCATGCCGACGGCGGGCCTGATCGCCTGGCTCGCGGTCGCGATCGCGGGAGCGACGCTGCCGCCGGCGGGCCAGGTGTGGGCGCTGTACATCGCGACGGGGTCGATCTTCGGGATCGGCGTGCTGATCGCGCCGCTGTTCGGCGAGGACCTGCTCGGGCGCCACCGGCCGCGCAACGAGTTCGACGGGTTGTTCATGAGCACGGTGGTCAGCGCCTGGCTGGTGTTCGCCATCGCGATCCCGTTCGTGCAGCGCGACCACACCTCGCTGCCGCTCACGGTGGGCATCCTCGCGGGGCTGATGTGGCTGCCGTTCTCGTGGATCATCCGGCACTGGATCGGCGTGTTCCACGGCATCGTGCGCACGCTCGCGCTGCTCGCGGCCTGGTACCTGTTCCCCACCGGGCGCTTCGTGGTGCTGCCGCTCGTCATCGTGGCGATGTACGTGATCACGCTCGCGGTGCTCGCGCGGCGCGCACGCACCTTGCCGTCCCAGTTCGTCGCCGCCTGAGGGCCCGCCATGACCGATCTCGAACGCGCTGCGCAGGATCTCGAGTTCGTCCGCTCCGCGGTCACGCGCGGGCGCTCGGACCTGGGCACGGCGCCGATCTACTTCCTCTGGGCCGCGATCGTCGGCATCGGATTCGCGCTGCCGGACTTCGCGCCGCACCTGGCGCTTGGGTTCTGGACCGTGGGCGGACTCGCCGGCGGCGCCGCGAGCATCTTCCTCGGTGCGCGCCACGAGCGCATGCGCGGCGTGTGCGATCGCGCGCAGGGCTGGCGACAGGGCCAGCACTGGCTCGCCACCGGCGCGGCGCTCGGCGTGGTCATGCTCGCGATCCCGCTCGGTCGCCTGCAGGCCCCGGACGCCGCGCCCGTGCTCATGGCGATTGCCGGGCTGGGCTACTTCCTGGGCGGCGTGCACCTGCACCCCCCGCTGCGCTGGGCCGGCGGCGTGATGCTCGTGTCGTCTGTCGCGTTGCTGTTCCTGCCGCTGCCGTACCTGTGGACGGCGTGCGGACTGGCGGTGTTCGTGGCGCTCGTCGTGGGCGGCATCTGCGCGGCCCGGGCCGAGCGGGCGGCACGCGCTTGAGCGAGGCCCTGCCCGCGCTCGGCCGGCTGGACGAGCGCTTCGAACATCGCGCGCGGCTCGCCATCGCCGTGCTGCTGGCCGAGCACGGGGAGATCAGCTTCTCGCGCTTCAAGCAGTGGCTGGAGATGACCGATGGCAACCTCGGCGCGCACCTGCGCAAGCTCGAGGACGCGGGGTACCTGAAACTGCGTCGCGATTTCGTCGAGCGCAAGCCCGTGACCTGGTACGCGCTCGCGCCGGCCGGCCGCAAGGCGCTGGACACGCACCTCGCCGCGCTGCGCGGGCTGATCGCGGCGGTGCCGGGCAAGGGCCGCGCCGGCTGAGCGCGACGCGACGCGCGCGTCCGCGCGACATCCGCTTGCGCCATCGCGCAAGCTCCTTCACGCCCGGCCGCCCCGGCGCGCTGATACGCTCGCGCGCCTGTCCCCGTGCCTTCGGAGCTCCGCCATGAAGTCCGCGCTCACCGCCGCCCTCGTCTCGCTCGCGTTCGCCACGTCCGCCTATGCCGCCCTCCAGCAGGGCCAGCCCGCACCGGCGTTCTCGGCCAAGGCCTCGCTGGCCGGCAAGCCGTTCGACTATTCGCTCAAGGACGCGCTCGCGAAGGGTCCCGTCGTCGTCTACTTCTATCCCTCCGCCTATACCGGCGGCTGCAACCTGCAGGCGCGCAACTTCGCGCAGCGCAAGGCCGAGTTCGACGCGGCCGGCGCCTCGATCATCGGCGTCTCGCTCGACAGCATCGAGCGGCTGAACGCGTTCTCCGCCGACCCCGAGTACTGCGCGGGCAAGATCGCGGTCGCCTCCGACGCCGACGGCAGCATCGCGAAATCCTACGAGCTCAAGGTGCAGGACGCGCGCGCGGGCATGAAGGACACGCGCGGCGCCGAGATCGACCACGGCTTCGCCGAGCGCACCACGTTCATCGTCGCGAAGGACGGCACCATCGCCGCCACGATCGGCGACCTGTCGGCCGCCGACAACGTGGTGCAGTCGCTCGCCGCGGTGAAGCGGATCGGCGCCGCGGGTCACTGACCCCGGGCGGGTTTCGCGCAGGTCGTCGCCGCCGAGGGTCGCACCGCGGCGGTGGCGTCGGGCGCGGCGAGCATCGCATCGAGGTCGGCGCGCCCGAACAGCCGGCCGGCCAGCACCACGGCCCGGATGCAGCGCAGGTGGCGCACGTCGCGCAAGGGATCGCGATCGAGCAGCACGAGGTCGGCGCGACGTCCGACCGCGACCGAGCCGGCGTCCCGCGATTGTCCGAGCAGTTGCGCGGCGTCCGCGGTCGCGGCGCGCAACGCCTGCGCCGGACGCAGGCCGCAGGCCACGAGCAGCTCCAGTTCCTCGTGCAGCGCGTAGCCCGGATACACGAGCGGCATGGGCGCATCGGTGCCGGCGAGCACCGGCACGCCCGAGTCGACCAGCGTGCGCACGATGGCGCAGCTGACCGACCGGCGTCGCGCGGCCAACGCGGCGTCTTCGGCGTCGCGTACCGCGAGGATGCGGGTCCAGCGCTGCTGTTCGTCGGCGCGCAGCAGGGGCCAGCGCGGGTCTGCCCGCGGGTCCGGGACCGGACGCGTGGCCTCGTGGTGGCCGAGCACGAGCGTGGGGACCTGGGCCTGGGCTCGGCCGGCGACGGCGCGCCTGCACGTGCGCCGATCGAAGGTCGCGAGCACCTGGGGTTCCTGCGCATCGCGCAGGGCCGCCGCCGCGTCGCCGTCGCGCTGCAGGCGCGCATCGATCAGCGCCGGGCCCCGCGTCGAACAGGCTTCGTACAGCTGCATCAGGTGCTCGTTCGTGCGCTGGCCCGCGTCCGCCGCGACCGTCCACGGCACGCCGGCGGGTGCATGACCGTCGAGCGCGAGCCCGGCGGCTCGCGCTTCGTCCAGCGTCGCGCGCCAGGCATCGGGCGGGAGCTCGGAATAGACCTTGATGAAGTCCGCGCCGGCCGCGGCCGCCGCGCGCACCTGCGCGCGCGCGGCATCGATCGAAGGCCCCGTCACCGCGACGCCCGCCGCCAGCACCCGTGGTGCCACGCGATCGCCCCGCTCCACCGATTCGCGCCAGGCGTGCACCTGCGCCAGCGCCTCGGGCCGCGTCTGCATCTCGCGCACGCCGGTCACGCCGTTCGCGATGAACAGCGGGAAGGCCCACTCGTTCGGCGGCCGTTGCGAGGCGTTGTTGAACAGATGGACGTGCAGGTCGATCAGGCCCGGGACCAGGAACCGGCCGCGCCCGTCGAGGCGGACCGCGTCGGGCGGAACGGCGACCTCGGTCGATCGACCGATGGCCGCGATGCGTCCGGCATCGATGAGCACCGTGCGCGCGGCGTGGCGCCGGCCGCGCTCGACGTCGATCACGGTGACGTCGGTGATCGCGATCGGCGGGCGCGGTGCCGGTACGTCGCGGGCGTACGCCGTCGTCGACACCAGCAGCGCGCACGCAAGCGCATGCGCGAGGTTCGTTCCCGACCGGGCGGTACGCACGGATGGCGCGCTAGTCGCTGATCACCGTGCGCGGCGCCGCCGTCGCCGGATCGCCGCTGTTCGGCGTGCCCGTGGGCTCGATCAGCAGCAGGTGCACCTCCTCCTCCGCCACCGGGCAATGCTGCACGCCCCTGGGCACGACGAACATCTCGCCGGGCCCTAGCGTGACGTCGCCGGCGTGCAGGCGGATGGTGAGCCTGCCCTTGAGCACGAGGAAGAAGTCGTCGGTGTCGTCGTGCTGGTGCCAGGTGAATTCGCCGAGCACCTTCACCACCATCAGGTCGTGGCCGTTGAACGTGCCGACCACGCGCGGGTGCCAGTGGTTATCGAAGGTGGAAAGTTTCTGGGCGAGGTTGATCGCGCGCATGGGACGTTGCCGGCGGAATCGGTGGAAGCCGAGCTTACGCTGCGGGCGGGGAAATCCGCCCTACGCACCGTCCGGCGTAGGCGTAGGCGTAGGCCGGAGTGCGCGCACCGCGCGCTCTCCGGCGCTCTACGGCTCCCGGGTCGCCAGTGCCGCGGAGAGCGCCTGTGGCGCACTCCGCGCTACGAGGTTTCGCGCCGCGCACTGCGCGCGGGGAGATCCGCCCTACGCACCGTCCGGCGTAGGCCGGCGTGCGCGCACCGCGCGCTCTCCGGCACTCTACGGCTCCCGGGACGCCAGAGCCGCGGAGAGCGCCTGTGGCGCACTCCGCGCTACGAGGTTTCGCGCCGCGCACTGCGCGCGGGGAGATCCGCCCTACGCACCGTCCGGCGGAGGCCGGCGTGCGCGCACCGCGCGCTCTCCGGCGCTCTACAGCTCCCGGGACGCCAGAGCCGCGGAGAGCGCCTGTGGCGCACTCCGCGCTACGAGGATTCGCGCCGCGCAGGGCTACTCGTAGCTGTCCTCGAACAGCGACTCCGCCAGGCACCCGCTGATCTCGCTGGTGTTGCCGCTCACCAGGTCGGTCGCGATCGCGGTCACGTAACCGCCGGCATTGACCGCGTTCACGGCCACGCTGAAGGTGGCGATGCCGTTCGCGAGGCCGCTGCTGCCGGTGGTGACGTCGACCGAGGCCAGTCGCGTCTTCGCATCGCCGCCACGGTTGCCGTCGGGGCAGTTCGGCGAGCGGTAGAGGTCGATGCGGAAGTTCCTGCCGGGCGTACTTTCCAGGCGGCCGGCGACCTGGCGCGTGCCGTCGGGGTTGGACTTCTCGCTGGACAGCACCGGCGAGTTCTGCCCGGCGTTCGCGCCGCCGTCGGGATCGAGCGGATCGTTCGTGGCCGGGCCGAGCGGGCCCAGATCAATGCCCATGCCCACCCCCGCCGTGCCGTTGCCGTAGATGCCGTTCGGCCGCACGAGGGTGCCGGTGCCCGCGGTGGCGTCGATCCACACGCCCGCGTTCTGGTTGTTCGTGATCACGTTCGAGCGCGCCGAGCCCGAGAGCGAGCCGATGGTGTGCTTGCCCGAACCCGAGGTGACCAGGATGCCGTTGAGGTTGGCGGCCGAGGCCGGCATGCCGCCGAAGGCGTCGAGGCCGATCACGTTGCCCTTGATCTGGTAGCCCGTCGCGGTGGCGCCTGCGATGCGGATGCCGGCATCGGCGCCCGCGATCACGTTGTCGCGGATCTGGATGTTCGGGCTGTCCTGCGCGCTAATCGCGTTGCCGCCGATGTTCTGCGGGACCGCGCCGCCCGGATCGAGGCCGATGTAGTTGTTCTGCACGATATGGCCGCCCGAGGTGGCATCGATCAGCAGGATGGCGTTCAACTGGGTGCCGCCGAACCAGTTGCGGTCCTCGGGATCCGGCCCGCCCACGAGCGCGCTCTGCGCGGTACCGCGCAGGCCCAGGTGCGAGACGCCGGCGGAGCCCAGCGGGTCGAAGCTGCCCGGTCGAACGCCGCCGAAGGCATTGCCCTGGATCACGTGGCCGGTGCCGCCGCGCAGGTTCATCGCCACGCCGTAGGCGCCGGTGAACGCCAGGCCGCGCACGGTGACCGTGGTCGAGGAAGGCGCGCCGTCGGCCACGCGCAGCGCGTAGGAGAGCGTGCCCGAGGCCGGCGCCACCACCACGCACACGATCGCGCTGTTGCCCACGACGGCGGCATTCTGCGCGGAGCCGGGCTGCGTGTAGCCGTCGATCACCACCTCGTCGGTGATGTCGGGCAGTTCGTCGGCGAGCAGGATCTTGCGCGGGCAGCCGCCGGCGATGTCGAAGCGGATCTTCTGCGAACCGATCGCGACGTTCGCCTTGTCGATCGCGTCGCGCAGCGAGCCGGTGCCCGCATCGTTCGTGTTGGTGACCACGAACTCGGTCGGCGGCGGGCCGGGCGATTCGAACGCGCCCATGTCGTAGCGGATGCCGACCAGGCGCGTACCGACCGGTCCGTCGAGGTCCTGGCCGGGCGCGACGAAGCCGAGCACGACCAGCTCGCCGAGCGACAGGCCGGCGTCGATCGCGGGCGAGTCGGGTGCGCTGGTCTTGAGGGTGTAGTTGTCGTTCGCGGGATCGACGAACTTCGGGTCCTGGTTCACCACGTTGCCGGCCAGCGACACGGGCGCCAACCCCGTGAGCGAGCCGTAGAGGTTCGCGACCAGCGAGATGGGGTTGCCGTTGTTGAAGCTGGTCTTGGCCTTGTCGAGCACGGTGACGTCGGCGCCGCAACCGGTCTGGTCGAAGATGTTGTGGTGCAGGATGCCGCCGCTCTTCTCCGAGTAGTAGGAGAGCAGCGCGGTGCTGGACGTGCTGCAGCCCATGTTCGCGAAGGTGTTGAACGAGACCTCGGGATTGGTCTCGTTGTTGTAGTAGTACAGGCGCACCAGGCCCGGCAGGCCGCCGTAGTAGTAGCCGTGGAACAGGTTGTTGCGCACCAGCAGCGGGCGCGAAGACGACGGAACATGATCCCACTCCGGGGGAACTTGGGTTGGAGGGAGAAACGACCGGTCGGTGGCAAGCGCACGCGGACTAGCCGCGGCAGGTGGCGGCACCGGGACGTCGTTCAGGATTCGATGACGAACTCCACCGGCGTCCACGAAAAAGAACGCCGCCCCTTTCGGAGCGGCGTCAGGTTGCCGGCATCTTCCCGTTGCCTGGAATCATCCGGCCTCGCCCCCCGTGCGCAGGGTGACGAGTTGCTTCAGCACGCCATCGAGGCCACCGAACACGGTGAGCTTGTCGATCTTCTCGGTGACCTTCTCCAGCGCCTCGAGCTCCTTGAGGCGCATGAGCGTGGCGCTGCCCTCGACCAGCTTGGCGGTGTTGAGCAGGGAACGGGTCGCGTTCGCCTCCTCGCGCCGGCGGATGATGTTGGCCTGCGCCGCCTTCTCCGCCTGCACCACGCTGTTGAGGATCTCCTTCATCTCGCCCGGCAGGATCACGTCCTTGACCCCCACGCCGAGCAGCTCGAGCCCGAACGCGGCCACGCGGCCTTGCACGAACGCGTAGATGTCGGCGTCGAGCGAGGCCTTGTCGCCGAGCAGCTCGTCCAGGGACTTGGACGAGACCGCCTTGCGCAGGCCGAACTGCAGCTCGCGGTACAGGAACTCGCCGTACTTCACGACCTTCGTGCGCGCCACCACCGCGTCGACGACGCGCACGCTGGCAGCGAGGTTGAGGCGCAGACTGACCTTGTCGCGGGTCAACAGCTCCTGCCCCTGCACGTCCACCGACTGTACGCGCAGGTCGATGCTCTCGGCCGTCACGTTGCGCGCGAAGTTCCAGTACGCGTACGCACCGGCGCCGAGCACGCGCACGAGCTGGCCGTCGACGAACACCAGGCCCACCGACTCCGCGGCGACCGTGAGCGAGACCGCGACGCGGTCGAGCGCACCGATCTGGCGCAGTCGCTTCGCCACGGCCGCATCCACGGCCAGTTCCTCGCCGAGCGCGATGCGCTCCACGCGCACCGCGACCGCACCGCGCCAGTACAGCTTGCGCGCGCCCGGCGCGAGCACGTCCTCGAGCTTGCCGTTGCGGTACACCAGGCCCAGTTCCGCCGTGCCCACGTCGGCGAGCACGAAGGTCTCGTCCAGGCGCGCGCCCAGGCCCTCGATCAGGGCATCGACGTCCTTGCCCGCGTACTCCACGCTCGCGACCTCGAACCGGCGCACCTCGACCTGGTCGAACCACGACCACAGTCGATACACGCCCGGCACGAGCACGCGCTCGAACCGACGGTTCCGATAGACGAGCACGCGCTCGCCGTCGCCGACCACCACCCGCTGATAACCGAACATCACACGCTTCTCCTTCGCTTGCTTCAGGTTCGACCCGGACTTCTCCGCCGACGCGCGCAGCCGGGTCAGCTGCTGCGCGTTGCTCTGGGCGACGTGCGCGAGCACGCCTGGATTCGCGTTCATCGTGTCGCTCCGTTGGAATAGGTGGGAACGCCCCTGACGACCCGTCGCCGGCGAAGGCGTGCGCTGGCGCATGTCGCGCCGCCGTTTCCGGTTCGGGTTCGCCTTGCTGCACGAACACGTTGCGGATCCGATCGGCGGTCGATGCGTTCGCGGACGCAGCCGCGGACGGCGGCCCGCTGGCGTGCGCGCCTCGACGGGCCGGACGAATCCGACGCGCCGCGTTGCGCCCGCCACGGGGCGGTCCCGGTGGAGGGACTTGCGTCCCCGATGCACTGGTGTTGACCCGTTCGTGCATGGAGCGGGAATCGAACCCGCGACCGAGGCGTTATGAGCGCCTTGCTCTACCCGACTGAGCTATCCCTGCGAAGCAAGCCGGATTCGAACCGGCGTCCCCGGCCCTGCGACCGGTGCTCGACCTCTGAGCGATTGCCCCACCGAGGCGGCGCCGTGCGGGGCCAGGCATACGCCACGGCAATGCCGCGCGCACCGGCCGGCGTTCGACGCCGGACCGCGAGACCCCATCGTGCACCACCTCGCATCGGCGCCAGTGCATGGCGCCGACATCGTTGCCACGCGTCGTTCGATCGGCGCGCGGCGAATCCCTGGTTTCCCATGCGAACGCCGGAAAGGAAAACGCCCCCGGGGGCAAGCCTCCCGGGGGCGTTCGCGTTGCCTCGGGAAGTCGGTTGGACCGACTTCCCCTGAAGGGTCGTCAGTCGCGCGTGGTGACGTCGCACGCCCGCGCCGTGCACAGGCACGCGCGTGCGTGATCGCGGCCCGATGGGCGCGGATCGGCGTGCCTGGATTTTTCGAGGATGCGATTCATGGCGTGTGCCTGGTGATGCGCGGAGCGCCCTGGAATGGGGGCGATTCGCGAAGGACGCGGAGGCTACGCGCGTGGGAAATCCAGCGCAAGCGTGACGCGGTGAGCGGTCCGCGCTGCACGACGAACGGCACGGACGCCGTTGCAGGAGCGTGCGCCAGCGCGCGATCAGCGCGCCGACGCATTGTCTCCTCGCAAGATGGCTTCGCGCGCCGGCGCACGCTCCTACTCGAAGCCGTTGCCGAACAGTTCGTCGAACTCGAACGCGCCGCGATCGACCTTGCCGCCCTGGATGCGCGCGTTGCCCGAGTAGTTCGCCGAAGGCAGGCCACCGGGCGGGCTGTTGTAGCCGGTGTTGCGCACCGGCGAGTTCGCCGTCGGGGTATCGGCGATCGCGTCGAGCAGGGCGTTGCCGGTCGTGGTCTGCGACTGGAATCCCACGGTGCCGACCAGCGCGCCGATATGGTTGTTGTTGAGCAGGCCCGAGCCGTCGTTCGCGCGGAAGTCCACCGCGACGCCCAGGCGCAGGTTGTCCACGATCACGTTGTTCGCGAGCCAGGTGGAGCCGTTGCCGAACACCTGCACGCCGGCGATGCCCTCGGGAATGTTGGAGAGGTTGCCGCGCACGGTGTTGTTGTTGAAGTAGATCACGCCGGGGCTGACGGCGTTGAGCGAGGCGCCGACGGAACTGCGCCCGGCGTTGTCGATGATCCAGCAGCCGAGGAAGCTGACCTGGCCGCCGAGCACGCCTGCGCTCAGCCCACCGCCATTGCCGTTGAAGGCGGCGTGGTTGTAGAGGACCACGCGTTCGAACTTCACGATCGGCGCGGCGCCGGCGGCGATGCGGACGGACAGTCCGGCCACGTCGTTGTTCTCGAGGCCGGCGCCGTCCTGCAGGGTGAAGTTCGAGAACGTCAGGGTGGGATACAAGCCGACGTTCACCTGCAGCTGGAACGCCGGCCCGAACGTACCGGCCGCGATGCGGGTTGCGGTGGGGCTGGGGTCCTGCACCGTGCAGCCGCCGAACGCGTTCCAGCCGCCCGACACCTTCAGGTCGTCGTTGCGGATCGCCTCGTAGCGCCAGCGCACGCCGCCGTAGGGCTTGAAGGTGTTGATGTAGCCCGTGCCGATGCGGATCTCGTCGTCGGTGTCGTAGGTCTGCGCCTCGACCAGGGCCTGGTCGAGCTGCAGGCCGTTGGAGACGCAGAAGAGCTTCGCGTGCGCGGTGGAGCTGAGCGCGCACAGCAGGGTGGCGGCGAAGATCGGACGGAGGGTGGACATGGCGGCGATCCGGCGATGGGGTGGGGATGCCGGGGTGATCGGGGAAAGGCAGGGGAACCGGACAAGCGCTCGTGCGCGGTGGCGCGGAGTCGGTGCCATGCGGTCGCAAGTGACGACGTGCGATGTCGATCGAAGCCGTTCGTGCAGAGCGCGGCCTCCGATCCCCGTCGAGCGGCCCCCTTTCCCCCGCGGGGAGAGGGTGGCCTCGGTTTCGCACATCTGAACGGGCCAACGACAACACAAACATGTCGTCGCTACCCCCTCACCCTAACCCTCTCCCCACGGGGGAGAGGGGATCAACTGAGGGTGTGAGAGAGGGGACTGCTCGATCGCAGCATTCACGGTGGGCGACTTGGCCCTACTTCACTTCCCGCTCCGCCCACCTCGCCGCGAACCGCGACACCGGCCAGATCGGCGGATCGATGCGTTGCGCGTCGGGAACCGTCTCGCCCAGGACGCGGGCGACCAGGCGGGCTTCCTCGCCGGGGAAAGTGTTGTACACGCCTGCCGCCACGGCATCGCGATACGCGACGAGCGCGGCCTTGCGATCGCCGCGAATGAGCGCGAGCCTGGCCTCGATCAGGGCGGCGCCGCCGCGCTGTTCGAGCGTATCCACGCGTTCGAACACGACGGGGTCGGGCTGGTGCGACGGGTCGAGCCGCAGCAGGATCAGTGTGGCGAGCTGGCGCACCGCGTCCGAGGACTCGTCGGGCAGCAGGGCGCTGGCCTCCCGCATCAGGGACGCGCGCGTCGCCGCGGTCACGTCGTCGCGGGTCAGCAGTTCGGCCAGCAGCAGGTTCAGGTCGAGGACCATGGCCTTCTCGCCCAGGTCCTTGAAGCGCAATCGCGCCTCGCCGAGGTCGGCGACGGCCTGCGCGGGGTCGCCCGATTCCGCGGCCACGATCCCGGCCAGCATGCGCCCGCGCACGACCCAGTTGAACTGGTCCTTTCTCAGGCCCGTCTCGCTCGCGCGCAGGAACGCGGCGCGCGCCTGCACGAGGTCGTCGTCGGTATAGGCCAGGCGCCCGATCAGCGCGTGCCAGGCCGGATTGTCAGGCTCGGGCTGCAGCCGGTCGAACGCGGCGCGCGCGCCGGCGGGATCGCCCAGCGAGGCGCGATCGGCGATGACGTCCTCGTAGCGCCTGAGGTTGAGGTTGCGCACCTCGATCCGCTGCAGCTCCGCGAGCGCGGCGCCGCGATCGCCACGCCGGATCATGGTGCGCGAGCGCCCGGCGCGGAACACCCACGCGTCGGGCCGCTGGT
>Ga0315912_10003613_pt1 | contig 15236 bp, 8 predicted proteins | sample VfabasoilMG_FD_204469 | JGI IMG/M metagenome (GOLD analysis project Ga0315912, IMG submission 204469) | Garden soil microbial communities collected in Santa Monica, California, United States - V. faba soil | ecosystem: Environmental > Terrestrial > Soil > Garden | place: USA: California... | reverse complement strand
ACATTGAGACTTGGTGAAGGCGGCACACCCCTCATCCAAGCCGCCAATTTGGGTATGATGCTGGGTTTGCAGAACCTGTTCATCAAGGATGAAAGGCAGGGACCCACCTCGTCGTTCAAGGACAGGCAGGCGGCTGTCACGATTGCGGCGCTCAAAGAGGGCGGGGTCACCGAGATGGTTGCCGCATCCACTGGTAATGTTGCCATCGCCCTGTCTGCGTACGCGGCGCGGGCTGGGATCAAGCTTTGGGCTTTTGTCACCAGCCTCGTCCCGGGAGTCAAGATGCGTGAGATCGCTTTGTATGGGAGTCAGGTGGTGAAGATCACAGGCTCCTACGATCAGGCAAAGCAGATCGCGGCAGAGTTCGCTCATCAACGCGGCTTATATCAGGATATGGGCGCCCGCACGGTCACCGCCGTGGAGGCAATGAAGACCATGGCATTCGAGATCGCCGAGCAACTGACCATGCACAAAGGTCCTCCACCGGGATCGACAAAGGACAAACCCAAGTGGGCAACGCCCGATTGGTATCTGCAGGCAGTCAGCGGCGGCATGGGACCGCTCGGTGTCTATAAAGGGTTCAACGAACTGAAACAACTTGGCTTGATCGACCGCATTCCAGCCCTTGTGCCGATACAGGCAGAGGGTTGTGCGCCCATGGTCGATAGTTGGAAGAAGGGTTTGGAAAAAGCCGAGCCTGTCCTTTCACCCAAAACACGCATCGAGACGCTTGCCACAGGCGACCCCGGCAGGACGTATGTGATGCTACGGAAACAGGTAAACGAAACGGGCGGTGTATTCGAAAGTGTCAGTGATGAAGATGCCTTCCGGGCGATGCATGTGCTCGCAAAGATGGAGGGCATTTCTGCCGAGCCCGCCGCGGGTGTGGCTTTTGCCGGTCTTTTCAAGCTCGTGCGTGCAGGCATTATCAAGCCAACCGATACGGTCGTTGTTAATTGCACAGGTCACACCTTACCTGCCGAGCAATTCCTCTTTGGCGAAGGCTGGACACGCGATATTGATCTGCAAACAAAAGAGGAACAGGCGCCAACCCCGCAGGAGGGACTCCTTTCAGCCCTCAACAATGTGACGCCGAACCGCTTCCCGCGCGTGGCGGTGGTTGACGACACCCCCGAAGCGCGTCGTCTCATCCGACGTATTCTTCAGTCACAAGGCGACTTTGAGATCTTCGAAGCCGAAAATGGACGGGAAGCTATTGAACTGGTAAACGCCCAGCATCCCGATCTCGTGATCCTGGATCTGATGATGCCAGAAGTGGACGGCTTCGCCGTGCTGGACGCCTTACGTGGCAAACCGGAAACAGCCAACATTCCGGTGATCGTCGCTACAGCAAAGGAATTGACGGTGGATGAAAAGAGTCGTTTGCAGGGACAGATCCAGTCGGTGATGTTGAAAGGCGACTTCCTAAACGATGAGTTTCTGGAGGAAGTACGTGCGCTTATTCGTTAACAACAGATCCACATGGGGGCAGTGCCCCCTTATGAAGAAACAACGGGTGCTGTCTTTGCCCGTTGTTCTTATTTGAGGTAACTGCGATCAAAATGCATAAACTCCGTCTGACAGGCATCAATGCCGCTCTCATGTCCGCCTTCTTTTTGGGGCTTGCGCCGGTATTCGGTAAAGCCGCCATGGGAGAGGGGAATTTCACACCATACGCGGTTGTTGCGCTCCGTACCGCTATGGCGGCTTTGTTGCTGTTCACGATCATGGTTTTATTCAGACGCAAATATATTTATATTTACCCTGCCGGGTTGCTGGGGTGCGCCATCGCGGGAATCATCAATGGGATCGGCTCGGTCTTTTACTACAACGGGCTGAGCAAACTGAATGCAAGCGTTGCCCAAATGTTATATGCGCTTTATCCCTTTTTCGTCGCCATCTGGCTTCGGCTGGACCATCAACCATCCTCAAAGTTGACCATTATTCGAATCGTCATCGCCTGCTTTTCTGCCTTACTGCTCACCCGAACGGAAGCGGGAACGGTTGATCTGGTGGGCGTGGCATTCATGCTGATCGCCGCCGCAATGTATGCATTTCACATCCCTATCAACCAAAGGGTGCTCTTCGATGTGCCTGCACCCACTGTTACATTGTATACCTTGATCTCGATGAGCGCGGTCGTGATTCCCGCCTATTTCATTTTTGATCGCAGTATTCCTCCACTAGATGCCCCGTGGGGACCCGTGCTTGGTTTGACCGCAGTAACCTTTTTTTCCCGATTAACCTTGTTTCTGGGCGTCAAACATATTGGCGGTATGCAAACCGCCCTGCTCGGATTGGGAGAATTGCTGGTTGCCATTTTGTTCAGCCATTTATGGTTGAACGAAACACTGACCACACTGCAATGGCTCGGCATGGCGGGTCTGGGAACAAGTCTCCTGCTCGTATGGTTTGAAAAGCCAGCCTCACACCCCATCCACACACAGGGATTGCTCAGTTGGTTGCAACCTCCTGATTTTCCTGCCGATTTTTATAAGCACTAGCCCGGTTTTTATCCTTTCACAATCGTTTCTTTCGTTTCGATCACTTCTGCCTGTATCTTTCCGGCGGATAGTTCGCGCAATGCAGTTTGAAATGGCGTGAACGTTTCAACGGGGAATTGCAGGGTCATCGTTATGTCCCCGCCAAAATCCTCTCCCAACACTTTACCTTTATGATGCGCGACCATCAAGCGGACTCTTTCAAGCAGGTTATATGGAATGGCAACCATTGCCACGTGTACCGGAACGCGCCTCCCGCGCTCCACTTCATTGACAACGGTTTGCGTGGATTCTGTATATGCCTTTACCAACCCGCCTGTTCCCAACAACGTCCCGCCAAAATAGCGAGTGACTACAACCGCTACATCGCCGAGTCCACTGCCGCGCAAGACGGCTAATGCGGGTCTGCCTGAGGTTCCGGCAGGTTCGCCGTCATCGGAGCAAAACTCGGTAATGGTATTCCCAGCGCCGAGGATATAGGCAGGGACGTTATGACTCGCGTCCGCAAATTCTGCACGGATACGCGCCAGGAAGGCGCGGGCGGCGTCTACGGTGAAAACAGGCGCCAGCGTGGCTATGAAGCGTGAATTCGAGACGGTATGTTCGCGTCGAATTTCAGTAAGTGGGATGGAGTAGTGCCTGATCATCAAAGAAATTTTACTTGATATTCAGTTCTTCCCCATTTGTCGGTCAATCGCAATCCAATTTTTCGATTTCCAAAATAGCCGTGGGATATAATCGATAGAGAGACTCCTCACGTCGAAGGAAATATCCATGTCTTATCACTTCACACCGAACATGATCCCGCTTGTGGTCGCCGCGCTGATTTCCGGCGGGCTTGCCGCCTATACCTGGCCAAATCGCAAGACAGCCGGAGCTACGCCTTTCTTTGCGATGATGTTCATCCTGTTCGTGTGGGGAACGAGTTACATCTTTGAGCTTGCCGGGACCGATATTCAAACCAAAATATTCTGGGAAACATGGAAATTCGCGGGTGTGGTTACCGCCCCTGTGGCATGGTTGGTCTTTGCTTTCGAATATACCGGGCGCAAGGCATGGATCAATACGCGCCGCCTTTTGGCTCTCGCGATTATTCCGGTGATCTCTTTCTTCATCATCCTCACCAATGGCTGGCATGGCTGGTTCCGGGCAAGCCGTACACTATCCTTTGAGGGTGGCTTTCTCCTGCTGAGAACAACAGACGGTCCCTGGTTTTGGGTGAACGCTTCATACACTTATGTGCTGATGATCGTTGGGCTGGTCTTGATCATACGCGCCCTTCTGCGTTGGCCCGCCCAATATCGCGGTCAAATGATCTGGATCCTGCTCGCAAGCCTCACACCCCTAATCGCTAATGCGATTACCATTTTCCAGGTGATACCCATTCAAATCGACCTGACACCCTACGCCTTTACCGTTACAGGCATCGGCATGGCATATGCCCTCTTCCGCCATCGCTTGCTCGACCTTGCCCCGATTGCACGCGATATTATCATTGACGGGATGAAAGATGGCATGATTGTAGTGGATGCCAACCGAAGGATCGTGGACATCAACAAAGCGGCGCAAAAAATGATCGGGCTTGCAGGCGAACGTGAACCCATTGGCAAACGACTGGGTGACGTGCTCTCGCAATTGCCAGAGTTGATCGAACGCTACCGGGATGCCACCGAAGCGGAGGATGAGGTCAGTATCGGTGAAGGGGAAAATCAACGCTGGTATGAATTGGACCTGTCCACCCTGAGGGATGAGAACAGGCTGATCATGGGACAGGTCATCACCGCGAGAGACATCACCGAGCGCAAGCAAGCCGAGGAAAAACTACAGGAGAGCGAGACCCGCTTCAGGCAGATCGTCGAAAACGCCAGCGACCTGATCTACCGCATTGATATGGATGGACACTTTACCTATGCTAACCCATCCGCTTTATACGCCATGGGCTACAAGACCGAGGAGGAAGTGCTGGGGAAACACTACCTCGACATGACTACACCCGAATCACGTCACAAACTGAAGCGCACCTACCAGCATCAATTGTTGAGCAAGATACAAAACACCTACCACGAATTCCCTGCCATTGCGCTGGACGGGCGGGAGATTTGGGTTGGGCAAAACGTGCAATTGATTTACGAGAACGATGTGGTGGTCGGTTTTCAGGCTTTGGGGCGCGACATTACTGCCATCAAACAGGCGCAGGAAGCACTACGCATTGCGCGTGACCAGGCTTTGGAAGCCAGCCAGGCAAAAAGCCAGTTGCTTTCGAAAGTGAGCCATGAACTCCGCACCCCTCTGGGCGGCATCGTTGGCTATGCAGAGCTCCTGCAGGGCAAAGCCTTTGGCGAGATCAACGAACGCCAGTTGAAAGCGGCAAAAGAGATTTTGGAAAGTGCCGATTACCTCACAAGCATGGTCAACGAACTGCTGGACGAGGCACAGATGCGCTCGAGCACCGGCACATTACTGGAGAAGCCATTCTCGCCACAGACATTGATCCAGCAAGCCGCTTCGGGCATGGACATCCTCGCGCAGAAAAAGGGACTCGAATTCTCGGTGGAGGTCGACCCGAGCCTACCGCAGGAGATCTACGGTGATGACCGGAGAATTCGTCAGGTGATCATCAACCTCATTGGCAACGCGATCAAATTCACGAAGGAGGGAAGCGTGCGTTTGATCGTCTCGCATCCCGAAACAAAGTTGTGGGAGATCCAGGTGAAGGATACGGGTGTGGGCATTCCAAAGGAAGCGCAATCGTACATCTTCGAACCATTCCGCCAGGTACATGCCGCCAACACACGCGATAACCGCGGCGTGGGGTTGGGGTTATCCATTACCAAACAACTGGTGGAGCTGATGCACGGCAAGATCGCGGTGGAAAGCGAAATAGGGGCAGGCTCCACTTTCACCATACTACTGCCCATTACAAAAGGAGCGGAATCATGACCAAGCCACTCGTACTCATTGTGGAAGATGACCCAAAGCTGAACGAGATCATCACCATCACGCTTCAAGCGGACTTTGAAATTGAATCTTGCGCCGACGGCGATACCGCGGCGGCGAGATTGAAGCAGATCGTCCCGAACATCGTTGTCCTGGACTTGAACCTCCCCGGCGCATCGGGCAAGGATATTCTGGCAGACATCCGCGCCGACGCGCGGCTGGCAAAAACCCGCGTCATCCTCACCACCGCGGACGAACGTCAGGCAGAAACGATGACCGACGATGTGGATATCGCCCTGCTCAAGCCCGTCAGCCCGATGCAGTTGCGGGAATTGGCTTTACGTATCAGCGCGATGAAATAGATTTTTCGTCACATTCCGAACACAACCTTTAACGTCGCCACCTTTCTCGATATATTTAGTAGTGCATAACTATTTGTCAGACAAGGTTACATTCACATAACAAAAATGTAACCTTTTTCCACTTGCGGTTTTTTCCTAAACACATATAATCTCGACTCCGTTAGTACCCCGGTGGGAAACAGGAAGTAATTTCTCGTCCCATAAATCCATATCTAATCTCGAAAGAGGGAACATATCATGAAAACCATTCTCAGGTTGACTATCCTTGCCAGTCTTATCCTTGGGCAGTTTAACGCGCCCTATACGGCTGTCTCCGCGCAGACGGATGGCACCACACCGACCGCCACCCAGGAAATCACAGAGACGCCTACGCCGGAAGTCACTCCATCTCCAGAAGAGACGGAGACTCCCATTACAGAAACACCCACACCGGAAGCCACTGCTTCCCCCGAAGAAACAGAATCTCCAATGACCGAAACGCCCACTCTGGAAGCTACTGCCATCGTGGAAGGAACAGAAACGGTCATTTCGCCAACCGAGACACTGACCGAAGTGGTTGTTCCCGAAATACATCTTCTATCATTGAGCTCCAATCCAGACTTTATCACGCCGGGCGGAAACCTTATGCTTGAGTGGGCGATCGATCCATCTCTTGATGGGCAGGGGCTCGTGTTACAGATCAATATTCCCGCCGGCTTTACCATCCAAGGTAAAGTAGATGGAAATTACAACAAAGCCAGTCGGGTTTTAACAGTTACCATTAAATCCTTAAGTGGACAGGTCCACCTAAAAGCCAGTGACGCTGTTGGTGACGCCATTTTCCATGCGAGTTTATGGGAAGGCAAGGAGGTTCTTTCAGAAGCGAAATACTCCCTCTTTACACATGAACAATTTGCATTGGACAAGAAAGGTGGATCTGTTGAAACCAAGGATGGCAAGATAAGTGTCGAGTTTCCAAAAGATACATTTTCGGAAGAGGCAATTGTAAGCATTGGCAAACCATCAGGTGATGCCATACCGCCATATTTCCTGTCAGGTCATTCTATTGAAATCAAGGCACACAAGAAATCAACTCCTGATATCCTTGACAAATTCGACAGGTATATAACTTTGGGTATCAGTTATGCCGACCTCAATATACCTGAGAACCTGCAGAACGATATCTATATTGCCTGGTATAACGAGAAAACCGAAGAATGGGAGGCGCTTCCGTCGTCTGTAGATGCAAAAACACAAACTGTATATGCAACAACCAACCATTTCACCGTATTTGATATTAACATCAATACGTGGCAGGCTTCCCATGTACCGAACATCGATGCCTTCCAAATTTCCAATTTTACAGGAGCCGCCACCTACTCCATGCCCATCGAAGTGCCCGCTGGACCCGCCGGTTTACAGCCCAGCTTGACTCTCAATTACAACAGCCAAGTCATAGATCAGGCAACCAGTAACGCCCAGGCTTCCTGGGCAGGGATGGGTTGGTCGCTTGACACTGGATCCATCGAACGCAATACAATGGGAACTTATGAAACAAACGACGATACATTCTTTTTGAACGTCAACGGTGTAAGCTCGCGGATCGTCAAGGATCCACAAGGAAACTATCACCTGGGCGATGAAAATTTCTGGAAAATAAAGTTTTATAGTGGCAATCCCAGCTGGTGGGAGGTAAAGGATAAAAGCGGCAACACCTACTCCTTTAAATTTGTCTCCAAGATGCTGTATAACAAGGGGAGTGTAATCGGTTGTGGAGCACCTGATATTCAGACACAGGAGTATCGTTGGGAACTTACCAGCATTAAGAATATTTTCGGTAAAGAAATCGTGTATGACTATACCAAGGAGACCAAGGATTTCACCTGGAACTATTTTAATGATTGGTGCAAAACGCAAAGCGCCCCCACGGACACCGCAGTTTATCCTAAAACCATTCAATATGCTGATGGGCATTATCAGATCCGTTTTTCTCTAGCCAACCGCTCCGACTACACAAGCGGGTGGGAAACCGATTGGGATCACCACAGCTTTATGAGAAAACGCCTCTCCACTATTTTTGTAGAACAGGACCTAGATGGGGTTGGAGGGTATGAAACCCTGATTCGCAAGTACGTGTTCACTTATTTACCCAATAACGACGCGGGCATTATCTGGCCTGGAATTGAATGGTCAAAGGGCGGACAAACTTTGACATTGAAGACAGTTCAACAATTCGGATTGCAAGGGGTATCTTCACTGCCAAGCTATACTTTCACTTATGGCGACAATATGCACCTAACCCGTGCAGAAAACAGCAATGGCACCGCAATCGAGTTTGATTATGACTCAGACCCAAATGCAATCAATAGTCAGATCTGGTATTACGATCAAGATGCACGTGATTCGTATACGATTGAAACAAAATTTGGCATATCCGGATACCCCTGTGATGAAAGGTACGCTGAAGCGCCATGGGGTGCAAGAGATGCGGGGAGTTGGGTGGAATGTTACGATGAAGAAGGCAACGAGCAGGATAAGGGTCCGCTCCACGTGAAGGGGACGGCACATGCCGAAAACGTTCAAAATATATCATCATCAGAATATGGCGTGAATTCCAGTAAGGATTTATTGAGACCCGGAGGTATGTATAAAATCACTACCGTGATCTCTAAACCAAGCAACATGACCGCCAAGTTGGGATTGTTCGATGGAAACGCTGATCAATGGAACACGCAACCAGGACCTTATTCTCCCGCATTTATAAAGTTACCCGTGAATGCATCCAAGGTGGAGCCGCTAATCAAAATTACGGGCGGTACATCGGTAGATTATGGAGAGGTGCACAGTTTCAAATTTCAACTTTTGACATCCATATATCGTGTACAGGAAAAGCGTGTTTTCTTTGACATCAATCAAGAGCCATATACTTATACATATGATTATTCGATAAATGGGGTGGATTCAGCAAAAGTAAACGATTCTTCCACTTCGTCAGTATTATGTGATCCAAACGATACAAATTGCCGTGAATATGTGGAAGCTTTCTCCGAATTTCGCGGGAACCAACGGGTAACAGAAACGGGTCCGGATGGGAGAAAAACTCTGACGCAGTTCAACCAAGATGATGCTTTAAAAGGTCGTGTTAAGTGGGCTCTGGTAAAAGATGGTTCCACGGATCTCTCCCGCAAAATTTATACGTATACATCTGAGTCTCTGCCGGTATCCCAGCCTGGTTGGGTGGGGGATTGTACGGGGGGTTGCTTCTATATCGGCATCACTCGCAATTGGGTCTATACCGATTACGAAGAAAATATCCTCTATGCCCTTGACGGAACACCCTACACAACTCGAACCGATTATCAATTCGAGTCTGTATATGGCAACCTCATTGAACAGGCAGAGCAGACAGGAAGTGGAAGCAACTGGACACCATACAGGAAAACCATTATCTCTTACTTCCCGAACGCAACAGGGACCACCTACCTGGTGGGACTGCCTGCACGCCAGCGTGTAGAAGATAATAGCGGTACGGTTCTCGCGCAAGTTTTCAACTTTTACGATAACAATACTACCTACAATACGTCGCCAACAACAGGAAAGTTAACCAGGACGCGCACTTTGACAGGCGGTGGGCAATACAGTCAGGCTGACTATCAATATAATGGTTGGGGCAATCAAACAGGCATAACCGTTTACAGCGGCTATGCACCTTCACCAAGCGAAGACCCAACAACAGGGACAGTGGCTACAACTACAACGGACTTCGATCCAATTTTTCATGTATACCCCAAGAGCCAAAAAACACCTCCCACCACAGCCTTCCCAGCGGGTTTGCTCACCACTTGGGGGTACGATTCGAACCTGGATGGGCAGGATGATTTTATAAATGGCGCTCCCAACAGTCAGACCGACCCCAATGGAAACACGACCCTGGCGCAATATGATAGTTTCGGACGAATCGAACAATTAATTCGCCTGGGAGATGATTCCACGAACCCAACCATAAAGATAGATTATCACGATGTAAATCGTTGGACGGAGATCAACCAGCGCATTGACGGGACGCGCTACCTGACCATTCGGCGCTATTATGATGGTCTTGGACGGCAGACAAGCGTTCAAACGGGCCACAAAGTAACAGTAAATGGAACTTTTTCCCTTGATAATACTGTCTCCTACCAATATCCCGCCTTCAACATTGTCAGTCAATCCATGCCATATAAGGGAATTGAGACGCCCGTATATACAGAGACAGTATACGATGTGTTGGGCAGACCCCTCACCGTATCCCCGCCGGATGGAAATGGCGCATCTTATAGCTATGACGGTCTCATCACCAGGGTCACGGATGCAAGACAAAACACCACCACGTCCACCGCGGATATATGGGGACGTGTGGTCTCTGTTGTGCCTCCCACCGGACCTGCTGTCGGTTACGTATACGACCAATCAAACAATTTAACAAAAGCCATTCGCGCCTCGTTAAGCGATGTGCAAGCGTGTTTGAACAACCCAAGTTCATCCTGCCCGGCTGGAAAAACCGTTTCATTGGGCTACGACAGGGCGGGCCGCAAGACATCGATGTCCGACCCCGATATGGGCTCCTGGACTTACACCTACGATGCCCTGGGCAACTTGAAAACCCAAACAGACGCGCGAACTTGTATGCTTACATTAGGGTATGATTTATTAAATCGACTCACCAGCAAAGTATCTTCAGGTTCCGGATGTGGCACAGCGGTAAACACAACCTACGCCTACGATAACGGCACAGGCGCGAACGGCAAGGGACGTCGCACTTCCATGACCGACGCCTCCGGTTCGACTCTTTGGTACTACGATACGCGCGGACGCGTGGTCAAGGAGACCAAAACCATTTCAGGGAATCAATACGTCACTCAATGGGGTTACAACTCAGCAGATTTAAACACCTGGATCAAATATCCTGACAATGAAATCGTGAACAATACCTACGACGACCGCATGTCCCTCGATACTGTCTTTGGAACAAACACCTACGTCTCTGACACGCAATATGATTCAGCCGGGCGCATGGACTTGCGTTCCTTCGGCAATAACACCCAAACCGGTTATGTGTATTATCCCTGGGACACACAGGGCGGACGCCTGCAAACGGTCCAATCCGGCACAACCAGTGACACTGATTCCCTGCAAGACCTGGCTTACAGCTATGATTCTGTTGGGAACATCGCACAAATTTCGAACAATATCACTGGCGTCAACGAAAAACAGACCTTCCGGTATGACAACCTGGATCGCCTGCGATGCGCAGGGTTGACGACCTTGGATGGTACGTCAAGTTGTGAGACATCGTATAATCCCGCCAATGACCAGATGACAACAGCTTTGACTAGCGATTCAAATGAATATGCTTACAATGCAACCAGCGGCAATCTTGAATTGAAGGATGGTTTAACTTTGCAATATACCAATGGCGCGCATGCCCATGCGGTGAGTAGCGCGGGAAGCAATAACTACTCTTATGATGCCAATGGGAATCAGATCACCAGAGTCATCAGCGCGGATACTTTCACTTTAATTTACGATGCTGAAAACAGGCTCACCGAAGTCAAGAAAAACAGTGCTACCCAAATGAAATTCACTTATGACGGCGATGGAAAACGTGTCAAGAGTGAGACGTACACGAGTGGCGTTGTAACTGAAACGATCCTGTTCGTAGGCGGACATTACGAGATCAAGAACCCTGGCAGTGGGCAGGAAGTGACGAAATATTATCTGGCTGGCACAAGCCGTGTTGCGATAAGAAAGTACGTTATTCCGCAAACCACTACCCTCACCTACCTGCTCGGTGACCACCTCGGCTCGACATCCATCGCTACGGACACGAATGGCAACCTCGTCACTGAGACTCGCTACAAGCCGTGGGGCGAAGTGCGCTCTACTAAGGATGGCACTGGTGCCGACAGCACCTTACCAACCCGTTACACCTACACGGGACAATACTCCTACATGGACGACTCAGCCACCGACCTGGGCGGCGCAGGCTTTGGGCTGATGTTCTACAACGCCCGCTGGTATGATCCCGTTTTGGGGAGGTTTGCGCAGGCGGATACAATTATCCCTAGCAAGGAAGTAAATCCATATCTAATCGTCAGCTACAACGAAACTGATTTTCTAAATCAGCTTAACCAACACAATACAGAAGTTTTAGCTGTGCTTAGAGGAGAAAAAGATAAAAAAGTAGAGCAGATAAACATTAATTCTCAAGGGTTTGATCGATTTTCCTATACAAACAACAATCCTATGAATTTCAATGACCCGACTGGACATTGTGGTGACCCTGTGTCTGGTACAGCTTGTCTAGCATTAATAGCAACAGGACCTATAGGATGGATTATCATTGGCGGGTTAGTGATAATTGATGTTGTCCTGATTGCAAATTTAGTAAATACTTGGGACTCACCGACAATCACAACTACTACCACAACTACCGAAACGACAACGCTTGATCTTGTAGCAACTGCTCACAAACCTGATATTGACTTTGTAGATTATCTACAAAGAAAATATGGACTAGGGAAAGCTGAAAGACGAATTCTACACGATCTTATAACGCGCCAAGGATTAACAGAAGAGGAGATAGAGGCGGAAGCAGCGGAGTTAGCTCGACTAAAAAGACTGAGAGAGCAAAAAGAGGAGAATCAGAATGCAGAAGAGTAAAATAGAAGAAATTCTTCTTCCACTTGTTACATTGCCACTTTGGAGTATAGGAAGAGCCGGTAGCTTAGAGTGGTTTGCGTTTGGTTGGGAACGCAATAACATACCACTTAAAGACGGAACTGTAAAAATTGTCAGTGACTATGCTTTACATGTTCAATGTGCCTGGCGAATTCGAAACCAAAACACGTTGATTATGGCTTCCAATGACCGCTTTTATCCTTCAGGTGATGATCCATACAAGGATCTATCAGAATTTGATTGGGATCAACAAGGTGCAAATCAATTAGACCAACGTGTTTCCAAGTTTCTGGAAGAACAGGGGAATTTGCCTCTAATCGTAGATTCTGTGAATGTTGAAGAATGTGGAGATATTACTATCTCTCTCAACAAAATATATTTATTAGAAATGTTCATCAATAATTCTATTACTAATGAACATTGGCGTTTTTTCAGACCTTATAGCACAGATGAACATTTTGTGTTTACTAAAGATGGTATTCAGCGCGAGTAATAATGTCTTAACAATAATAATTAATGCTTTAGCGAAACAGATAAAGTCAAGAAATATGTTCCAATCAAAAAGAACTCGCTATGAAATCCACAAGCGAGTCCTGTTTCAAATGCGCCCTCACCCCAGCCCTCTCCCAGCGGGAGAGGGGGGAGTAGTCCTGACAAAGAAACGTCACAATCGGGGTGAGGGAGAAGTGCAATTCTTCCAATCAAAAGGACTCGCTTTCGGAGCGAGTCCTTTTTAAGTTATTCTTACAGGTTAGTTGGAATATGAAATTTCACGCAGGGATTTCAACGAAACATCCCGTCCCATCCATAAACCTGCCAATGCAAAGAAGTCTTTTTCATCTGTTGCGTTTACAGAGGACTCTATAGGAATGTCCTTTTCAGTGACACTCTCGATAAAATCCAATGACTTGAGAAAGTCCAGAAGCGTTTGCGCCTTTTTACGGTCTTTGATTCGGATGATGATCTGTTCCATACCATTTCCTTTGGTTGAGGAAAGTATACAGTACTTTGGGGATGTTCACTTATCCCCCTCATACAAATACCCCGTCCCGCGCACGCTGACGATGCGGTCGGAGAGTGAGGGGAAGGCTTCCAGTTTGTGGCGTAGGCGGCTCACGAGGGGACGAAGGATTTCGGGGGCTTCGCGTTGGGAGGTGTCGTAGCCTTGCACGAGCAGGACCAGTTCGCGGTGAGAGTAGACCCGTCCCGGGTTTTCGATCAACACACGGAGCAGGCGTCCCTCGGCAGGTGTGAGGTGTTCGATCTGGTCTTTCTTTTGGACAAGACGGCGGGAGAGGTCAATGTAGGTGCCGTCCTTCAAGGTGAATTCGGAGACGCCATCATCCACTTCCATCGTGGCGTTGCCGCCGCGGGCTTTCATGCGGGCGTCACGGCGAGCCAGTCCCTTTTTGACGCTGTTCACCACCTGTGAGGGCGGCGCGGGCTTGAGCAGATAATCATGGATGCGCAGACGAAGCGCCTGCACCGCCGACTCGGTGGAGCCAAAAGCCGTCAACAGGATCACCTCGGTCTCAGGCGAGACCTGGTTGACCACCTGCACCACCTCCAGACCGTCCATGCCGGGCATGCGCAGGTCAACGATCATCAACTCCACCGGATGAGTCCGCACATACTCCACCGCGGCTTGCCCGTTCGGCACGGAGTTCACGGCATAACCCTCCAGCCGCAGGATGTCACTCAGCGACTGGCGTGCAACAGGCTCATCGTCCACAACAAGAATGTTCGACTTCATTGTTCATCTCCCATGCGAAAATTTTGTTTCAAAATGTTTCATGTCATTGCAGGAGCGTTCGTAGCGACGAAGCAATCTCCCACGACGTTGGAGATTGCTTCGCTTCGCTCGCAATGACATGTCATTGTTTATCTCCAGCAGGCAAAAACAACCGAAAACAGGCACCCGAGTCGCGCCCATCCATAAGATCGAGCGTGCCGCCGTGGGCAGTGACGATATTGTAACTCACTGTCAGCCCCAAACCAGTGCCGCCATCCTTTGTGCTGAAAAATGGTTCGAAGATATTATTGCGGCGGTCTTCAGGAATGCCCGGACCTGAATCTTCAAAAATGAATTCAATGCCATTCTCCACCTGCCGCGCTTCGATGTTCAGCGACCCGCCGCCAGACATGGCATCGAAAGAGTTCAGGATCAGGTTGATGAATATTTGTTGGATCTGACTGTTCACTGCATAGACAGACGGAAGCGAGTCCGGCAGGTCGGTGACCACTTCGATATGACGCTGACCCAACTGTTGCGACGTGAGACTCAATACATGCCGCAACAACTCCAACACATCCACCTGCTCCATGCGGATCGCTCCCGGGCGGTAGTAATCGAGCATGCGTTGCATCGTCTTCATCAACCGTTCGAGTTCGGTACGCGCCAGCTCGAAATATTCCTTGCGCTTTTCAGGCGCAAGATCCTCCCGCCCCGCCAGATGCAGACAGTTCTGCACCGATTGCAACGGGTTATTCACCTCATGCGCGATGGACGCCGTCAACCTGCCCGCCGCCGCCATCTTCTCCGCACGCAACAGCGCCTCCTGCGACTCCTCCACCTTACGGACGTAATTCCGCAGGTCGGCGTACAGGCGTGCATTCTCCAACGCGACCAGCGCCTGACGCGCAAGGATCAGGAACATCTCCAGGTCTGCGCCGCGGAATGGAGGCACATTCGCATCACGCGCCGCGAACAGGACGCCGCGTAAATTCGAGCGTGCGA
>Ga0315912_10003612_pt1 | contig 15246 bp, 15 predicted proteins | sample VfabasoilMG_FD_204469 | JGI IMG/M metagenome (GOLD analysis project Ga0315912, IMG submission 204469) | Garden soil microbial communities collected in Santa Monica, California, United States - V. faba soil | ecosystem: Environmental > Terrestrial > Soil > Garden | place: USA: California... | reverse complement strand
GGCGGTACGAAGCTGACGTCGGCTTCGGGCGCGAGCTACGTCTGCAATGGGACTACTGGCGCAACGGGCGGCGTGGGCCCTGCCGGTGCAACGGGGCCCGTGGGCGCAATGGGTCCCACCGGCGCAACGGGTGCAATCGGTCCCGCAGGTGCAGTGGGCCCCACCGGTCCAACGGGTGCAGCGGGCCCGGTGGGCGCAGTGGGCCCCACGGGCGCGACGGGTCCCATCGGACCTGCGGGCGCAACGGGTGCCGCGGGGCAATCGGTGGTCGGACAGTCTGAGCCGCCCGGCGTGAACTGTGCGACCGGTGGCGTGAGGTGGACCAGTGCTTCTGGCATCTCCTTCGTTTGCAATGGTCCGGCGGGACCGACCGGTCCAACGGGTGGGATTGGGCCAGCTGGTGCAACCGGACCGATTGGGCTCACTGGCGCGGCAGGGCCGACTGGTCCAACGGGTGGGATCGGCCCAGCCGGTGCAACCGGGCCGATTGGCCTCACCGGCGCGGCAGGGCCGACTGGACCTATCGGTGCAGTGGGACCCACGGGACCCGCGGGCGCAATCGGTCCCGCGGGTGCAGTTGGCCCAACGGGTCCAACGGGCGCGATCGGCTCAATGGGGCCGACGGGCGCCAGAGGCCCGGCCGGGATCGTGAATTTGTCGGCCAATCATTCGTTGGGCTTCATTAGCACTAACATGTCGCCGCAGTTCATGAACCCGAGCAACAATTCGACGGCGTCGCTGACGGAGACATCGTATGTGGCGGGCACCCTGATCCCGATTGCGTGCTCTCTCGGCATGCACGTGGTCTTGTACGATAACCCGCAGCCGTTCGCCGAGACGTTTACGGTTCGCGTGGCCACTGGTGCACCGCCGGGCGCCTTTGCCAACACCGTTGTCAGCTGCACCGTGCCAGCGAATGCCTATTCCTGCATCTCGGCGGTCACGGCGCCGATCGCCGCCGACAGTGTGATCGACCTCATGCTCACGTTTGCTGGGACGTTCAGTACCACACAACGCGCGGCCGTCGCCTTTACCTGTCAGTAGCCGCTGTCAACAACTACCTCGAGCGAACAATAGGAGATCTCTCGCATGCTGGAACCGTTCATTGGGTCGATCGTGCTGTTCTGTGGAAACTTTGCGCCGCGAGGCTGGGCGCTTTGCGATGGCCAGCTGCTGTCGATCGCCCAGAACACCGCGCTGTTCTCGATTCTGGGCACGACCTTCGGCGGCAATGGCCAGACGACTTTCGCGCTGCCGGATCTGCGCGGGCGCGTGCCGCTTCATCCCGGCACGGGCCCCGGGCTGAGCAACTATAGCCTCGGTCAAGCCACGGGCAGCGAGACCGTGACGCTGATCGCGAACCAAATGCCGGCGCACAACCACGCCGTGAGCGCGCCGTGTTCGGACGGAGCGCCGAGCTCGGCGAGCCCCGTGGGCGCGGTGCTGGCCAATCAAGATCAGACGCCGTTCTACGCCCCGTCCGGTGCTAAAGCCATGGCGGCAGGGACATCCACGATCGCGGGCGGCAGCCAACCGCACGAGAACCGTCAGCCGCTCTTGGCGATCAATTTCATCATCGCGCTCGAGGGCATTTTTCCGAGCCGCAACTGAAGTCGCGTGCTCGCGGCGGGTGCACGGAGCGCGTTGCTCCGGCGCCCGCCGGATCGCAGATTTCGCTCGTCATCAATCGGTTGGCACGGGCGGAAGCGGGTGGCCGGCGCGTGCGGCGAAATAGACGAGCCCTGTCTCGCCCTGTTCGCGATAGAAACCGCCATTGTTCAAGGGCGGGGTGCCGAGCTTGAGCTTGAAAGCATCGCGCGAGCGATCATCGCCGAAGCGAAGCGCCATTCGACACATGCTGCTGCGGCAATCCTCCTGTTATCGCCGCTGCCGGTGAAAGCTCCGGTAGGCGAGGCTGCCAGGATTACGCGGCGTACGCGGGCGATGCCATGGCTATTGGTCCAGTGCATTTCACGCAAAGCGAGGTAAGGTTTTCGGATGACAGTGCTCGCGCGACAACTCGCTCGCCTCTCTGCGCGTGAGATGGTTTCCGCGCTGGGTGTGCGGAGCGCTCCTCCCTTGTTGCAGCGCGGGCTTTCACTGCCATTCTACGCAGCCTCACTCAGTCTCGGTCGAACACTGGCCACGTTCGAGCACGAGCTTGCGTCACTCGGGCTGCCGGAGGCGGCGGCTGGCGCGTTATCGCGTTTCGGCGTCGCCCTACGCGTCAGCGGTGTGGAGGCAGGCGTCGGTCCGTGCCTGGTGCTTTCGAATCATCCGGGGGCTTTCGATGCGTTTTCGCTGATGCGTGCCGTGGGCCGCCGCGATCTTTTGATCTTGGCGGCCGATCGTGAATTCTTGCGCGCGCTGGGCGCCCTGTCGGAACACCTTTTGTTCGTGGGTGAAGCGCCCTTCGAACGAGCGCGCGCCTTGAAGCGAGCACTGGCTTGGCTGCGCCGAGGCGGCGCGTTGCTGCACTTTCCCGCGGGTAAGATCGAGCCGGACGCAGACTTTGCGCGACCCGGAGCTGCGCTGTTGGAAGAATGGCAACCGGGAGTTTCGGCGCTCGTCAAGGCCTGCGAACGCGTTTCCGGTCGCGTGCTCGTCGCCGGTGTGCGGGGCGTGCACTCGCCGCGTGCCAAGCGTCTCGGGCTCGTTCGCTTCGCGGAAAAGCGCGGCATCAGCACGCTTTCGCCGCTCGTGCAGCTGGTCGCCGGTTTGCGTGATGTCAACGCGCGCGTTCGGCTCGAGCCTGCGCTCGGCGGTCACGACGAGGCTGCCCTGCGCGCCGCGTTGATCAATGCGATTTCGCGAGCGTAGCGCGCAGCGAAAGCGCCGTGTCGCGCCAGCGCGGCAGTCGCTCCGCAGAGAGCCAGGCTGCTTGCCGCAGCGCGCCACGCAGCTCTCGATCCGTGACGAAGCGTGCGAGTGCCGCACTCAGCCCGCTCGCGTCGTCTGGCTCGTACAACAACCCGGCGGAAGTGCGCTGCACCAGCTCTTCGGCGGCGCCCACGCGCGCGGCGATGATCGGCACGCCCGACCACAATGCCTCGCTCAGCACCATGCCATAGCCCTCCAGCAATGAGGGCAGGACCAGCACATCCGCCTGCGACAGCTGTTCGGCGACGAAAGCTTCCGAAAGCGCGCCGAGCCAGTGCACGCGGCTCGCGATCTGGGCGCGCGCAATCACTGCCCGAACCTCTTCCGCGTACTCGGGCGAAAGCTGCGCGCCGACCAGCACCAGCTCCGCGTTTTCGTGGGCCAGCTCGGCGAAGGCCAGCGCGAGCTCCCGCACGCGCTTGCGCGGCTGGATATTGCCCACGAACAATAGCCGGATCCGGTCGCTGTTCGACTCGAGCCGAGCGCGCGCTGGCCGCTCGAAGCGATCCGCGCCCGGTTCGGCGACCCAGACTCCCTGGGCCAGTTGCTCTTGCCGCAAGCGCTCGGCGGTGACCTGGCTGGTCGCGATGCACACGTCGGCGGCGTCGATCGCGGCCTTTTCGAGGGCGAGCAGTTCAGTCCGCGCCGTGCCCGCCGCGTGCTCCCAAGCCGTCAAGTGATGGATCAGGAGCACGCACCTCGAGCTTGCGCGCGCGCTGCGGAATAGCGGGCCAAGCTCGCGGAAACACAGCTCATCACCGACGATCACGTCGTAGTCGGTGCTTGCCAGTTCGGGCAGCGCACCACCGTTCGGGTCGAGCGAAACGATGGTCACTCGATCGCCCAGCGCGCGCAGCTGCTCGACCACCAACCGGTCGTAAATGTAGCCGCCGCTCACCTGGTCGAGCGAACCGTAGATGACCCAAGCAATGCGCAGCGCGGACATTGCCGAAGACTCTACGAAATCAGCCGGCAGCGGCGGCTCGAAATCGTAACTTTCCGATCATTCAGCGGGACAATTGCAGAGCGCCCGGCTGTTGCCGCCGCGGAGCTCACGCATCGCGCCCGCGAACAAGCGCTGCTCGAGTGTTCGCAGCTGCCTACGTGAGATGCCGAGCGCGCCCGCCGCATGTCGCTGTGAGAGACCGCGCACGAAGCGTGTCTCGTAGACGCAGCCCAGAGCGGACGGCAAGCGCTCGACATAGCGCGAAAGGGCCTCGGCTTGCGCGCGCTGTTCGCGTTCCGCCATCAGCGCTTCGGGGCAGACGGTCATTGTTTCGGCCGAGCCGCCGTCGAGCTCGACGCTGACTTGGCTCTGCCGGCGTCGCCAACCGTCGATGTCCAAGTTGCGCGCGATCGTGAACAGATAACCGCGCGTGACGAACAATGTCGGAGTTCGCCGACTCGTTGCAAGTGCGCACAAGAATGCCTCTTGCACGAGGTCATCCTTGTCGGCGCTGATGCGCCGCACGTTCCCCTGCGGGCCGCGCGTGCCCAGCATCCGCCTGAGTGTCGGTGCATAGCGCTCGAACAGAGCCCCTAGAGGCGCTTGGTTGCTTGCGCCATTCTCTGATTCCATGTGTTTGACCCTCGACTGAACGAAAACGAAGCCGACTGGCGTCGGCGTGACTTCGCAGCAGAGCGCAGGCAGAACATCGCCGAGCTCTCGTGAGCGAAGTGAGTCTCGCTCGTGACTCGCAAACGACCCTACGCCGAAGCTCGCGTTTCGATCTTGTATGTTCGTGCGAAGCGCGCGTGCCTCGCTGTTCGAGCGCTGCTGCTGACTCAGCACCGCAGTGGATGGGCGCACCAACGTACAAGGATGTTCGTTGCGTGTGCCCGCCGCGAACGGTGTGGTTTGCGCTTCAGCTGCGCTCGACGCTCGGCTGACGGCGTGAGCGGCGGCGCAGCGCGCCGGCTGTCAGCAGCAAGCCGAGCGAGCCCATGCCCGCGTAGCGCAGGCGCGGGCCGTCCAGGCTCACGGAGCGCCGCGAGGGCACGGAGCCCTCGAGCGGCGTGGCGAAGATCGCGTCGTCTGCGATCTGCTCGCGCGCGATCACGGTGGTTGCGCGCGTGAGCTGCGCGCCCGCGTCGGCGAAGCGCGCAAGCCCCGGCACGTTCACGGCGACGCTGGCCATGGGCGTGGAGCTCTCGATCACGAATGCTTTGGAATCGTGAGCTGCGACCGCGTTTTCGACGGCTAGCGCGTAGTCGTCGTGCTGAAGCGTCACGCTGCTCAGATCGTACAAAGTCAGCGCCTTGAAGGGCGCGGACGGACCGGTGCTGCGCGGTGCTGCGAGAAACAGCGTGAACGAGAGCTTCTCTGCCGCACCAATGCGCGTGAACCCGAGCGAGAGCATGCGGTGGTCGCCGAGCAGGGAGTAGTGAATGCCAATGCTACTCGGCGCGCCGGTCGCGGCGTGCTCGCTGCGGCGAATGGCAATGAAGTATTTGCCTTCGCCCACATAGCGATCGAGCGTCGGAGCGTCGGCCTCGGGCAGTGAAAAGCCGTTGTCGGTCAACCAGCCGCGCACGGCGCTCGGGCTATCACCGGTGAGTGACACCGCTTCCACGGGCCCGATCGTCACCGGGGTGCTCGCGATCACGCTCCCCATCGGCGCACCACCGCGGGCCATGGAGCCGCAGCCGCAACCCGAGCCTCCGGAGTCCTCCGTCTGGCGCGTGACGATGGGCGCAGTGTAGTCGTCGAGATCATCGAGATCCGTCGCGGAAACGGGTTCGCTATCCAGGGTTGGTTCGCTGGGCACCGGAATCAGCACGCCGTAGTCCGCGTTCGTCTGCGGCACCGTGATTTGCGCGATCACGTCCGTGATGCCTGCGGCGCGCACCGACATGAACACGCGCTGCGCGTTCGTCTTCACCCCGACGTTGCTGGTCACGCCTCCGCCGCCACAGGCCAACGCGGACGTGCTTCGGAGTGCAGCGAGCAGCAACGCACCCAGCACGGTGATTCTGGATTTCTGATTCATCGAGCCCTACCCGTAAGAAAGCCTAATGAGCTCAGGATAGCGCGCCCGGGCCAGCGCGGTAGCAAGCTTCGTGCGTCGGTACGCGAATCGAAGCTCGAGTGCGTAGACAGCACACAACCCGTTTGCTAGGGATGTCGAGGGTGAGAGCGCGGCGACGGGATCGGTATCGAGCAGCTATCGGGGAGAACCCAGCGTGCCGCGGCTAGAATTCAAATATCTGGAAGTTCCCGAGCGCCGCGGCATCAATCCATTCACGAAGGAGCCGCTCGTCATTCCGGGCCGGCCGGAGCGGATCAAGTTCTTCGAAGCTGAGCAGCGTGAAAAGACGGTCTTTTTCGCGAGTGGTGAGGCTTTCGGCAAGGTAAAGCTGCGCCAAACCGAGCACGCCTCGGAAGACGAAGCCTACGGGGCCATGGCTTCTGCTTTGGCGGGCAAGCGCCGCGCGGGCTACAAACCGGCCGGCCCTGCCCGCGAAATCGCCGGCGTGGAACCCGCGCGCAAGGCTTCGGCGTTGCTCGTCGACCTGTACTTCGAGGTGGGCGACGAGCGCTTCGTCGAAGAGGTGCTCTGTTTCGACGGGCCGAAGAAGCTGGCCGGGCTGGCCAAGCCTTGGTTCGAGGACAAGCGTCCCTTCGCGCGCCGCGCGCTGCTCGCTTACATCGACGACGGCTGTGCGCGTCCGGAGCACAAGGCCCTGGTGAAGCGGCTATTCAAGTTGGCCGAGGCCGCCCGTGACGACGAGCTGATGGCGCACTTCATGGTCGCCTTCGACCGCCTGAGTCGCCGCCCATTGCGCGCCGTCAGCGGCCGCTACGACGCCGCGGCTCGCCGCTGGATCCCGGTGCTGGGCTTGACCGCGGACCCCCTGGTGCGCGAACGGCTCGACAAGGACGAGAGCGCGAGCGAGTTCACGCGCGCGACCCGTCGCTACCTGACTAGGCGCGCGTTTCGTTACTTTCGTCGCATCGGTTACGGCGACCTCGTCGCCTATCGACGCGCCGTCGTGCCCGCCCTGGAGCTGTACCGTGACGAGCACTTGAGCTCCGTCGGTCGCCTGCTCGCCGCTTGGGGCCTGTTGCACGTGCTCTATGGGCGCTCAGCCGTCTTGCATCGCAACCCGAAAGGGGTCGTGTTGCAGAGCGGCCGCACCTTGGCCGAGCTCACGCCGGAGCCCATTTTCAGCGCCGCCTGGGATCAAGCGTTCGAACCGCTGTTCCACCTGCTGTGCCACGCGCAAAGCCGCCCCGTGCGCAGCTGGGCGCTCGCGCTGCTACGCGCGCGCTGCGCGGCGGAACTTGCCCAGCTCGGCTTGCCTCAGGTCAAGGCGCTCGTTTTATCCGAAAGCGAAGAAGCTCAAGTGCTGGGGGTCGAGCTGTTCGTTCGCTTGCCCGGCCTCGAGCAAGCCAGCCTGACGGATTGGCTCGAGCTGCTCGGCGCCGAAAACTTGGAGGTGTTGGCTGCCGTGTGTGAGCGCGCCACGAGCATCGTCAGCGGCGCGCGGCTCAGCCTTTCGCAATGCGTCGAGCTGTGTTTGTCACCCGCTGCACCGCTGGCCTCGCTGGGACTGATCTGGCTCAAAGAAAAGCGCGTCAGCACTGAGCCGGAGCTGCTTTCGTGCCTGCGGCTGGCTAGCGCCAAAGTCGCATGCGTGCGCGCCGATGCCGCCGCCCACGACGCACACTTGTTGCGCACCTTGCCCTTCGTACGCGCCGAGCACGTGCGTGAACTTTGCGACGCGGCGCACGTCGAAGTGCGGGGCCACGGCTTGGCTGTCGTCAGTGAGCGCTTTCCGTACGAGCTTGGGTTGTGGTCAGCGTTGTGTGAGTCGCCCTATCCCGACGTGCGCAGCTTCGTGCTCTCGCATGCACAGCGCTTTCGCCTGCAAGCGGCGGCCACGCTGCCGCACCTGCTCGGCACGGTGCTCTTCGCGCTGTCCGGCGCGGCAGCAGACAAGCGTCGCGCGGCCCGTGAAATCGTGGCACGCGTCACTGCCGAGCCCGCTTCCGCAGCAGCACTGCTACCGCTCCTGCGCGTCACGCTGAAGAGCGTTCATCCCGCCGAGCGCACGCTCACGCTACGAGCCCTCGTCAACGTCGCCCAGGATCGAGCCTCACTGGGCGATCTGCTGCGCTCCGGTTTCCCCGAACTCAACATCTCCGCGCAGGTCAGCGAATGAGGGTCGATTTCCGCTACCAGGGTCAGAGCGGCGTGAAGCAGGCTGGTTCCGGCACGGCGCTCAGTTTTGCGCCGAATCTGGCGCGCCCCAAAGTCTTTTTCGACGCCGAGCTGGCTCTCCCCTTACGCTTCCGCGAGGCCGTCAGCGCGCTCCACGACGTGGTGATCGGCGATCTCAAAGCCAAGCCGAAGGACCGCCGCGCGTGGGAAGCCTGGAAGGCTCAAAAGGCCGCCGAAGAGGCCGCGCTGCGCAGCTCGGTCGAAGATCGCGTCAAGCGTGAGGAGCTGGCCCGCATCGCCCAAGAGCCGATGCCGCCGGATTTGGAGCCGGCCTTTCGCCGTCAGCATGCGCTCTATTGGCGTGCTCGTAACAAGTGGGCGAGCGAGCTCGCCGCCAATGATCCGGCGATGTTTCGCGCGCTGGTACCGTGCGATCCGGTGGTCACTGTCGCCCCCGACGTCGTATTCTTCGAATGCTTTTCGAAAGACGAATCGTCCTATGGCTGCCTCAGTGTCGATCGCGGCGCCTTTCGCGCTGGCGGTGAGGCGGGGCTCGGCACCACCAACGTCGATTACTCGCTCGCCCTGTACGATCATTTTCAGACGCTCCGCAGCTACCGTCCGACGCGCTTGTTGGTCGATCCATCGGGTTTCGAGGTCGCTGCGGCGAGCAGCAGCCTGCGTGAAGAGAAGATCGACTTGCCGTCCTCTTGGCTGCGCGGCTTCGGCCAGCTGCAAGCCGCGATGACACGCCCTGGTCAGCGCGTTACCCTGACCATTCCGGCGCTCTACTCGCTGCTCTCCGTGCTCAAACGGCGGCGCGAGAAATCCGGGCCGCGCAGCCTCAAGTTTCTGCTCACCCCAGGCAAATCCCCCAAGATCGTGATCGAGCCCTGGGCCATCGAGGTCGACTCGCAGGGAGCCCCCTATCAGGGCCCGCAGCCGCTCGAGATCAAAGTCTGGGGCAGACGCCGCTTGCTTTCGCTGTCGCGGCTCTTGCCGCTGGCCGATAGCGTCGAGGTGGTGCTGCTCGGTACCGGCCTACCGAGCATGTGGATCGTGCGCATGGGAGAGCTTCGTTTCGTGCTCTCACTTTCGGGTTGGACCGCGAATGATTTCACGAGCGGCACGAACCTCGATGCCGTGTTCGCGGGTGAAAAGGCCGACCCAAAGCTGATCGAAACCGTGCGCGCACAGCTCGAACAGGTTCGGAGCGCGACGCTCGATGAGCTGGTAGCGCGTGGCAGCGCAGCAAGCCTGCTTTCGGCGCTACACGTGCTCGCGAAGCGCGGCCAAGTCGTGTACGACTTCGCCGTCCAGCGCTATCGCTACCGGCCGATTCTGCCCTTCGAGCTGAATGAACAAGCCTTGGGCCCAGAATCGCCGGAGATCAGCGAAGGCGTCCGTTTGGCCGCGAACGTCGTGGTCGAGCGTGAAGAACAGTTGCCACACGGCAAGCGGCTGTTCGTGGTCAAAGTCCAGAACACCTCTTGTGAGGCGATGGTCGATGCCGACGGACAGCTCGGAAAGGCACGCTGCTCCTGCTCGTTCTTTTACAAGTCCAGGTTGCGCGCGGGCCCCTGTCGCCACCTGCTCGCTTTGAAGCTCCACGCGCAAGGAGGCCTTGCCATCTCGAGAGTAAATAGCTGATAATGCCGCCAGATTCAGAACCTTGTAGGGAGATCCGCACGCACGAGTCCAGCATGCTGCGGCGTTACGCCGTGGTTGCGTCTGCTTCTCTCATTGACAGCCCCACGCCCGATTGGCTTTCGGGAATAAGGCCACCGGTGCGCCTTACTAAGGCGACCTCGAGAGTCTCGAGCGCCACCGGTGGCCCTATTCCCTGGGTGATCGGACGCGGTCGTACGCACGAAGTCGAACGTACGGGTCTCCCTACAGGGTTCTCGCTCACGCTCCCCTCATTCGCGGCTCGCGTTGCTCGCGCATGGCCGCGGAGGACTTGAGATGGGTTTTTGGGCGACCATCAAGCGTTGGTTTGGGGCAGGGGAGCCACCTGCAGCTGCTCCAGCGGCGGCACCTGCATCCGCAGCGAATCGCGTTTCGGCGTCGTCGGCTGGCAGCGCCGGTTCCCGAGCCGCCGCCCCGGAGCCGCCCCCGAACGCCTACGAAGCGACCGACGTTCTCGGTCTCTCGCCGGCGCAGCTGCGCGAGCGCTCGCTCAAGATCAATCCGTATCGCACGCCTTGGATCGGACGCACCGACACCATCCCGCCGCAAACCGACGAACGCACCGCGCTGATCGATCGCGGCTTGATTCTGCGCGGCTTGCTGAGCCTGGTTCAGCTCCGCGAAATTCATCGCGTCGGTGATCTGTGGCTCAGATTTCGCGAGGCGGCGCGCCTGGCCTCTTCGCTCGGCGAGGCTCGCGGCGAAGAGGCGGTGCTGGCCGCGCGCGCTGCGCACGCCGAAAAGAAAGCGCAAAAGAAGCGGGAAGCTGCGGAGCGGCAGGAAGCGCGCCGGCTCGCGCTCGCCGAGCGCAAGGCCAACGACATCATTTTCGCGGGGCGCGGCGTCTCGCACAAGCTAAATGATCGGCGCTCGAACGTGGAGGCGTTGCGCGCGGCAGGCTTACCGGTGCTGGCCACGCCCAAAGACTTGGCAACCGCGCTCGGCATCAGCGTGCCCGCGCTGCGCTGGCTCTCGTTCCACCACGATGGTCCGGAGCGCACGCACTACGTGTACTTCGAAATCCCGAAACGCTCCGGCGGAATGCGGCTTTTGGCCGCGCCCAAACGCCACATTCGCCGCGCCCAAACCTGGGTGCACGAACAGATCCTGAAGAAGCTCGCGGTCACGCCGCAGGCGCATGGCTTCGTGCCGCAGCGCTCAACGGTGTCCAATGCCAACCTGCACCTCGGGCGCCATGTAGTCGTCAATCAGGATCTCTCGGACTTCTTTCCGAGTATCACCTTCCCGCGTGTGCGCGGCTTGTTCGAGTCACTCGGCTATTCGCCGTCCGTGGCCACGCTGCTCGCTCTGATCTGCACCGAAGCGCGGCGCAGCGCCGTCGAGCTCGACGGCCGCAAATATTGGGTTGCGGTCGGCGAGCGCGGGTTGCCGCAGGGCGCCTGCACCAGTCCAACGATCTCCAACCTGGTCTCACGCAAGCTCGATCGCCGCTTGAGCGGCGCATGCCAAAAGCTCGGCTTCGTCTACACGCGCTATGCAGACGATCTGACCTTCAGCGCCGCGAGCAAAGAGGCAAACGTCGGTCTGCTGCTCGCGCGCGTGCGTCACATCGTCCAAGACGAGGGCTTCGCGCTCAACCCCAAAAAGGGCCGCGTGCAGCGGCGAAACCGTCGCCAAGAGGTGACCGGGGTGGTCGTCAACGACAAGCCTGGCACGCCTCGCGCCGAGCTGCGCAAGCTGCGCGCCATCCTGCACAACGCGCAGAAGACCGGCCTTGCCGCGCAAAACCACGCGCAACACCCGCACTTCGAAGCTTGGCTACGCGGCAAGATCGGCTACGTGATGATGATCGACGCGCAGAAGGGCGCTTTGCTCGCTCAGGCCTTGGACGCCTGCCCGCCGTGAGTCACGCTGCAGCGCTTTGCCCCCGCGTTCCTGCTCACCCCCGCGCCGAAAATTCCACGCGCTTCACTCGTGACTGAATGCCAAGTATTCTGGGCGAGCGTCTAGAACGGTGGGTCCAGAAAAGGGCGAAAATCATGCGGGGAAAAATCGCGGGCTGGCTATTGGTCATGTCGTTCACGTTGCGCGCCGGCGCGGAAGAACCCTTCCCGGGCGGTATGCAAGAAGCGGCGGGCATCCCGTGTACACCGACCTGCCTGCTGTGCCACACGGCCATTCCTGGCACGCGCGCGAACCTGCAGCAGCCCTTCGGGCTCACGGTGTTTCGTTCAGGGAAGGTGAAGCCGGGGAAGCCCGAAAGCATGCACGACGTGGTTGCCTACTTGCGTGACATGAAGATCGACACCGATAGCGATGGCAAGCTCGACGTCGACGAACTCGCGGTCGGCAGCGATCCGAACTTTGCCGATCCCAACAAGGAGGTCTGCGGTCCTCAGTACGGCTGCGGCGCGCACCTGGCGCCCGTGCCGCCGCGCGGCCCAAAGCCCGTGCTGTGGTGGCTCGTGGCGGCGCTCTCGCTCGCGAGCCTGGTCGTGGCGCGTCGTTCGCGCTCGACCGAATAGGGTGGTTGTCGAGCACGCGCCGTCGGATGCGGTGCGGCGAACAGAGCTGCGGTCGGGAGTCGGACCCGCTCGAGCGCATTACGAAAGCGCGCGCCCTCCGAGGGGCCGCAGCAGGGTGGAAAGCTGTGGAAGCGAACCACTGTCCGTAGACCGCACCGTTTAGCAAACGGGCTCGGCGCCTTGCCGATTAACTTTCCAATGATTCGAGGAAGGCGGAGGAGTCGAACCCCAGTGTTTTACCACCGCCAGTTTTCAAGACTGGTGTGCCACCACTGGCACTTCACCTTCCAGGCAGCGTTGTCTCGGTAGGCCGCGTCGTCGCTGACCTACCGAGACCGCGCTTTCACGCGAGATCGCGCACGAAGCCGAGCCACTCTTCAGGGGCATTGCCGAGATCGATGGCCGGCGGCAAGCGCGGCAACGCGCGCGGAACGCGCGGGGCTCTGAGCGGCCACATCCCCGCGTCGTCACAGCTATGATTCGCTTTACGCGAATTGCAGGTCTTACACGCCGTGACGATGTTCGTCCAAGACGTGCTGCCGCCTGCCGAACGCGGTACCACGTGATCGTACGATAGCTGCGCTACCGGGAACTTGCCGCCGCAGTATTGGCAGCGAAAGCCATCGCGCTGGTACACGTTCATGCGCGAAAAGCGCAGCCCACGGGGTTTGGCCTGTGGCATGCGACGCAAACGCATCACGGCCGGCATCTTCCAGACCACCGACGGCGAAGCGATCTCGTCGTCGTATTCCACGAGCACGTCGGCGGTGCCCTCGTAACGCATCTTCACCGCGTCTTGCCAACGCAAGACTTTGAGCGGAATGTACCAAGGAGAAAGCAACAAAGTGCGGGTATGCATGGTCGTACTCTTTTCGTGTCGTGCTCGCCGCGAGAGTCGAACTCGCAAGCCTCGAAAGGCACCTAGGCTTGAGCTAGGCGTGGTTGCCGTTTCACCAGACGAGCGTGTTTCGTGCTGTCCGCGGGACTCGAACCCGCAGGAGTTTCCTCACAGCCTTCTCAGGACTGCGCGTTTGCCATTTCGCCAGGACAGCGTTGGTTCCGGGATTTCCGAGCTTCGCTCAGCGGCTCCCGAAGGGCCTTGTCGCCCAAAGACCTGTCTCCACAGGTGCTTGCACCGAATCATCTTCACCTCTCCTGAGGTGAATGGAATCAGTTGGTGCGCACGGAAGGACTTGCACCTTCACGGATCACTCCACTGGTTTCTAAGACCAGCGCGGCTGCTATTACGCCACGTGCGCAGAAGTATGAGTGCGAGATCTCGGTAACGCTCCGAGCGATGCCGCCGTGTCACAGCGGTGCCGTCGCTTGCTGGCTCATCTCGCGGGGTACAGCACCAGGGAGTCGAACCCTGCCGCTCGGTCGTATCAGGACCGGCAGATCCACCGGATCGTCGTGCTGTGTGATTGATGCAATTGATGCGATTGATGTGATTTGATGCGTGCGCCGACCAGGTGCCGATCCTGACCGCCGTGGATATAAGCCTCGGCTGCTCACCGGAGCTCGGCGCGCGGTACGGGACAAGAGGATCGAACTCTTCTCTGCAGGGTGTAGGCCTGCTGCCGTCACCAGACGGCGAGTCCCGCGTTGGTTCCGGGCGCACGATTCGAACGCGCGTCTTCTTCGTTCAAAGCGAAGCTATCCTGCCGCTAGACGATCCCGGAGTGGTGACACGTGGACTCGAACCACAGCCGCCGGCCTTATGAGAGCCGCGTCGCACCTCGCGTTGTCACCGTTGCAGGGCCCGGAATCGAACCGGGTTCGCTTGCGCGCTGGGTTATGAGCCCAGTGGGCTGCCGTTGCCCGATCCCTGCGGCGCTCTCGTGCCGACTCGAACGGCACAGCCACGCTTCGGAAGCGCAGCACTCGATCCCCGAGCGAGAGCAAAGGGGCCACCACTTTCTCGATTTCGAGAGAGTGGGCGATCCCAATCCAGCCACGCACCTCGCAGCGCGCGCTGTCCCCACACACTTGCGTCCCGAGAAGGAGTCGAACCTTCACAAGCTGGCTTCGTAGACCTGCCGCCGGATCCGCCGGCCGAGACATACACCGCTCCCCACTCGAACGGCCCGAGTCTGGTCGCGGTGTCTGAGCATTCTCAATCACCCCAAGTGCGTTGGGATGTAGGTACCCCGTATCGGTATCGATCCGATTCCTCGACCTTGAAAGAGTCGCGACCTAGCCAGTAGTCGAACGGGGCATGAAATTTCATCGAGCGCTCCCGCCAGGAATCGAACCTGGCCGTTGCGGTTTAGAAGACCGCGCGCTGTCCATCAGCAGGAGCTTTGGAGACGTGCCTCGGGATCGAACCGAGCCCTTGCAGGTTTGCAGCCCACAGCGCACACCAGTGCTGCACGTCACTTGTAGGTGGTGCGAACGAATTGGGAGTGATGGAGCGAACGACAGGAATCGAACCTGCATTGAAAAACTTGGCAGATTTTCGCCTTACCAATCGGCCTCGTTCGCAGAGAGAGAGCGGACACCGAGATTCGAACTCGGCTGACACGGCTTGGAAGGCCGGCTTCTCGCCTAGAGAAATGCCCGCAAGTGGCCGTCCCTAATCACACCGGCATCGAAGACGGTGCTTTCGGGACTACCGGAGCCCGCGTTCGGAATCGAACCGAACCCGCCTCGTTACAAGCGAGGTGCACGACCATCGTGCTGCGCGGGCAATCAGACGAGAGACGGAGCCCACGTTCGGAATCGAACCGAATCCGCCTCGATACCAACGAGGTGCACGACCATCGTGCTGCATGGGCAGGCGCACCGCGGCGCAACTCAGCCGCGATGCTTGTTTCCGTGGACCTGCTCGGTAACGCTCCGAGAAAGCCTGCTTGCAGGGCAGGCGCGCCGCCTTCGGCACAAGCCCGGTCGGCAGAACACGAGCGACGCGGTCGCTCACGCACCACCGGCAGAGTGCTGAGGAATCGAACCTCATCCTGCGGATTTGGAATCCGCTTGGCCACCATGGCCTGCACCCTGTAGCGCTTCGTACGAGGATCGAACTC
>Ga0315912_10003611_pt1 | contig 15247 bp, 13 predicted proteins | sample VfabasoilMG_FD_204469 | JGI IMG/M metagenome (GOLD analysis project Ga0315912, IMG submission 204469) | Garden soil microbial communities collected in Santa Monica, California, United States - V. faba soil | ecosystem: Environmental > Terrestrial > Soil > Garden | place: USA: California... | reverse complement strand
GTGCGGCGCGTGCACGTGGCCTCGGGAGTGCGCATGGACCTCGCCAACCGCTCGCCGGAGTACCTGGCCGAGCTCGCCGCCCACCACGTGAGCGGCCACCTCAAGGTGGCCCCCGAGCACGTCTCCGAGCGCGTGCTGGCCGCCATGAAGAAGCCGCCCCAGGCCAGCTTCGAGGAGTTCGCCGAGCGCTTCGAGCAGGCCAGCGCGGCGGCCGGCAAGGAGCAGTACCTCGTGCCCTACTTCATCGCCGGGCACCCGGGCAGCACGGTGCAGGACATGATCGAGCTGGCGCTCTTCCTCAAGGGCGCCGGCTACCGCCCGCGCCAGGTGCAGGACTTCATCCCGGCGCCGATGGACCTCGCGACCTCGGTCTACTACACCGGCCTCGACCCGCACACCGGCCAGCCGACCCCCGTGGCCCGGCGCCTGAAGGACCGCCGCATGCAGCGCGCGCTGATGCAGTTCTTCCTGCCGGAGAACTGGTTCGAGGTCGTCGACGCCCTGCAGGCGGCCGGCCGGCAGGACCTCATCGGCCGCGGGAGCCACTGCCTCGTCGGACCCGACCCGCCGCCGGAAGCCCTCGCCGCGCGGCGTGAGCGCCGCGGCGACGACTTCGGGCGCTACGTCCACGAGGAACTCGCCCTCGGGCGGAAGCCGGCCGCGCGCCCGCGCAGCGCCGGACGGAAGCGCCCCCCACGACGCCGCGGCCCGCGCCTGCCGTGAGGCGGCGCGCATGGAACGCCTGGGCCGCCGCGCTCTGCGCGCTGCTGGCCCACACCCTGCTGCCGCAGGACGGGAGCCGGCCACTGCTGCTCGTGGCAGCGGCCCTCTTCGGCGCGCGCGCCGGCGGCCTGCTCATGTGGCTCTGCGGCCTCTGGCTCGCCGCCGTCGACCTCGTGCTGGTGCACGTCCCGCCGCAGGTCGGGCTCGCCGGTTTCGCCTCGGCCGCCGCCGTCGTCGTGCACGGCTTCGTCCAGGCGGAGGGCAGCGAGCTGCCATGGAGCGAGTTCCTGCTGCGCCTCGCCCTCGGCTATGGAGGCGGCGGCCTGCTGGCGGCGCTGGTGGTCGCCCTCTCGACGCCTGACGAGCGGCTGGCTCCGATCCTCGAGCGCCTCGGCAGTCCGCTCGATGGGCCGGACGCGGGGCTGCCCACCGGCCCGGACCGCGGCCCCTTCGGCGACCCCTTCCGGCGCGCCAAGCAGCTCGAGGCCGCCGGAGCCGGACGTGAGGCAGCCGGGGAGCGCTCGGCTCTCTCCACGGATCGCGCCACGGATCGCGCCACGCCACGCTCGCCGGAAGCGCGCACACCCCTGCGCCCGGGCCCCGCGTCGGCCGGGCACTCGTCCGCTGCGCCGGGCCACGAACCCCTCCCGCTGCGCGACGACGACGACGACGGCCTCCCGCCCGGCCCCCCGCTCAGGCCCCGGGCGGAGGAGGCGCGCGCCCGCGCTGGAGTTCGCGCAGCTTGGCGTACTTGAGGAAGACGTAGAACGCCCCCATGGCCGAGACGACCAGCCCGCGCCAGCCGTCGGCGAATCCGAGGCGCAGCACGTACATGCGCAGGAAGCGGCCCGGCGGCCGGCAGAGCAGGGCGCCCCAGCCCGCGTGCTCGCCGCGCGCGTGGCGGCTCTGCGCCATCTCGTCGGTGTAGCGGTCGAGCTTGCCGAGGTGCGCCGCCAGGCTGCGGTAGGGCCGGTGGTTCAGTCGCCCGGGCAGACGGCCGGTGCGCCCGCCCACCACGAGCCGGTCGTGCGGGCCCTCGCCTTCCACGCGCGCGCGGCCCGCGCGCACGAGGCGCAGCCTCCACTCGGGCGACCAGCCGCAGTGGTCGATCCAGCCGCCCAGGTAGAACGTGCGCCGGTTCAGCTCGTAGCCCTCGACCCCGTCGGCCTCGGCGCCGGCACCCCGCCCGCCGTGCACGACGGCCTGCACGGCCGCGGCCAGCTCGGGGTCCAGCCACTCGTCGGCATCCAGGCAGAGCACCCACTCCGGGGGCGGCCCGGCACCTGCCGGAGTCGCTGCGAGTTCCAGCACCCGCGCGCGCTGGCCGGCCATGCCGCGCCAGTCCTCCTCGTGCACCTCGGCGCCCGCGGCGGCAGCCAGTGCCCGCGTGCCGTCGGTGCTGTGCGAGTCGAGCACGACGACGTGCGCCGGCAAGCCGGCCAGCGACGCGAGACAGCGCGGCAGGTTGTCCTCCTCGTCGCGCGTGAGGATGCAGACCGAGAGGCTCACCGGCGCATGATCGAGCCCGCTCCCAGGCGTTGCAAGCCGAGCCGCATGCGGCCGCGAGCCGCGCCTGGCCGCGCGCCGCGTGGGGCTGCGACCGGCCTCCGCGCGGCTTCCGTGCCTCGCGTGCCGCCGGTACCATGCGCGCCCAGCTTCGTTCCGTGCGGCCGAGGAAGCGGTTCATGAGCGGTTCCGGCACAGCCAGCCCCCGCCTCGACGGCGGCGCGCCCAGCTCGGCGGATGTCGCAGCGGGTCGCGCCGGGAACCTGCCCTCGGCCGACCGCGCCGCGCAGGCGGCCGGCCGCGCCGAGCCGGCGGCCGACCTGCGCTGGGTGGTCCATCCGGCGGCCGGCCAGCCCACCCTGGCCCTCCTGCTGCTCGCGACGATCGGCGTGGCCGCCCTGTTCAGCGCGCGCGTCAGCGGCTCGCCGGCCGTGGGAGTGCTGGCTGCCCTGCTCCTGCTGTTCAGCCTGCGCGCCTGGTTCCTGCCGCGCACCTACGTGCTCGACGACCAGGGTGCCGCCGAGACGGGCCCCCTGTGCGCGACGCGCCAGCTGGCCTGGTCGCAGGTGCGCCAGGTGCTGCCCAGCCGCTTCGGGCTCTACCTCTCCACGCGGCACCACGACTCCCGGCTGCTGGCCGACCGCGGGATCTTCCTGCGCACGGCCGGCAACGCCCGGTCCGTCGCGGCCTTCATCGCCGGGGTGCGCCAACCATCGTGACGCCCTTCACCGCCGAGGACCGGGCGCTCTTCCAGACCGCGGCCGACGCCATCGTGCGCCGTCGCATGGCGCTGCCCGCCATGATGTTCCTCGAGACGGTCGTGCCCATGAACACCGTGACGGCCGCCATGCTGCACCTGCTCACGCCCATCTGGTCGGTGGCCCTGCCGGCGCAGCGCCTGCGCCAGCTGGCGGCGCTGCTCGAGCAGCGTGAGGCCATCCCCGAACTCATCGCCGCGATCGACACGGCGGAGGCCGGGCGCCGCGCAGCCGAGGCCGAGGACAAGCGTGCCCGGCGCGCCGAGCGGCAGGCCCGGCGGGCGGAACGCGCCTCCCGGCACGGCTCAGGACGCCCGCCATCGCCGCCCAGGAGCAGCCCGTGACCGCCCCGATCCGCTCGATCCTCGCCACCGACTGCGGCAGCACGACGACCAAGGCGATCCTCATCGAACTCGGTCCCGAGGGCTATCGCCTCACCGTGCGCGGCGAGGCCCCCACCACCGTCGAGAAGCCCTTCGACGACGTCACCGTGGGCGTCATCAACGCCGTGACCGAGGTGGGCGAGCTGGCCGGACGCACGCTGGTCGGCGAGGACGGCCGCATCGTGATGCCGCAGCAGGGCGAGGCGGGCGTGGACATGTACCTGTCCACCTCCAGCGCGGGCGGCGGCCTGCAGATGCTCGTGGCCGGCGTCGTGCGCTCGATGACGGCCGAGAGCGCCGAGCGCGCCGCCCTCGGCGCCGGCGCCATCGTGATGGACACGATGAGCAGCAACGACAAGCGCCCGCCGCACGAACAGATCGCGCGCATCCGGCACCTGCGACCCGACATGATCCTCATCTCCGGCGGCGTGGACGGCGGCACCACGAGCCACGTCGCCGAGCTGGCCGAGCTGGTGGCGGCCGCCGACCCCAAGCCGCGGCTCGGGGCAGGCTACGAGCTGCCGGTGGTCTACGCCGGCAACGTCGAGGCGCGCGGCGCCGTGAAGGACGCGCTGGACGGCAAGACCGCGCTCACCATCGTCGACAACCTGCGCCCTTCGCTCGACCAGGAGAACCTCGACCCCGCGCGCGACGCGATCCACGACCTGTTCATGGAGCACGTCATGGCGCAGGCGCCCGGCTACGACAAGCTCAAGAGCTGGACGTCGGCGCCGGTCATGCCCACGCCGGGCGCCGTCGGGCTCATCATCCAGACCATCGCGCGCGAGCGCGGCATCTCGGTGCTGGGCGTGGACATCGGCGGCGCCACGACGGACGTCTTCTCGGTCTTCCGCGGCACCTTCAACCGCACGGTGTCCGCCAACCTGGGCATGAGCTACTCGATCAGCAACGTCATGGCCAGCGCGGGGCTCGAGAACGTGTTGCGCTGGGTGCCCTTCGACATCGACGAGAGCGAGCTGCGCAACCGCATCAAGAACAAGATGGTCCGCCCCACGACCATCCCGTCCCTGCTGCGCGACCTGCAGGTGGAGCAGGCCCTGGCGCGCGAGGCCCTGCGGCTCTCGCTCGTCCAGCACCGCGAATTCGCCAGCGAGCTGAAGGGCGTGCGCAAGACGCGCGACATCTCGGAGGCCTTCCACCAGAGCGCCTCGGGCCGCTCGATCGTGGACATGATGGCCCTCGACCTGCTCGTCGGCTCGGGCGGCGTGCTGTCGCACGCGCCGCGCCGCGTCCAGGCCGCGCTCATGCTCATCGATGCCTTCGAGCCGATGGGCGTGACGCGCCTGGCCGTGGACAGCATCTTCATGATGCCGCAGCTCGGCGTGCTCTCGAGCGTGCACCCGGAGGCCGCCACGCAGGTCTTCGAGCGCGACTGCCTCGTCATCCTGGGCGACTGCGTCGCGCCGGTCGGCGCGACCAAGGGCGGTCGCCCGCTGTGCGAGGTGCGGCTCGAGCTGCCCGAGGGACGGCGCGAGTTCTCCCTGGCGCAGGGCGACCTGCTGCGCATCCCGCTGGCGCTCGGCGTGACGGCGCGCGCGCAGCTCTCGCCCGCCAAGGGCGTGGACGTCGGCGCCGGCCCGGGTCAGGCGCGCGAGTGCCTGCTCGAGGGTGGCGAGGTCGGGCTCCTCTTCGACGGGCGCGGACGGCCGCTCGTGCTGCCGGGCACGCCCAGGGAGCGCGTCGCCGCCATCGAGGGCTGGATCCAGGCGCTCGACCTCTATCCCAGCCGGCGCTGAACGCCGTCCGACAGACCACGCTGCCCGCCAACAACCTCGCCGCAGCCTTCCCGCGCCCCCCGCCTCCTCCGGTCTCCACCGCATGGGACACGCCTACACACCCGGCCTCAAGGTCTCCGACGCCGCGGAGTTCATCCGCCACCGCCTGCTGCCGATCCCGGGCGAGGTGCTCGTCACGCTCGGCGCGCGCGTCGGTCCGGAGACCGTCGTGGCGCGGGCGCTGCTGCCGGGAAACGTCGTCACGGCCAACCTCGCGCGCCAGCTCGGCGTCGCGGCGGCCGACCTGCCGGACCTGCTGCTCGTGGCCGAGGGCGCCCAGGTCGCCAAGGACCAGCCGGTGGCGCGCAGCAAGGGCATCTTCGGAATGATGAAGCAGACCGTGCTGGCGCCCACCAGCGGAGTGCTGGAGTCGGTGTCCAAGGTGTCCGGACAGGCCATCTTCCGCGAGGCGCCGATCCCGGTGGAGGTGAAGGCCTACGTGGGCGGCACGGTGAGCCAGGTCGAGCCGCGCTTCGGCGTGCACGTCGACGCGCGCGGCACCATGGTGCAGGGCATCTTCGGCATCGGGCCCGAGGTGGCCGGCCCGATCGTCATGGTCGGTCGCGACCGCACGCAGGCCCTGAGGCCGGCCGACATCCTGCCGGCGCACCGCGGCGCCGTGCTCGTCGGAGGGTCGATCGCGCGCCTCGACGTGCTGCGCGCGGCCATCGCGCAGGGTGTCGCGGCGCTCGTCACGGGCGGCATCGACGCGGCCGACCTGAAGCAGCTGCTGGGCTTCGACCTGGGCGTGGCCATCACCGGCCACGAGACCGTCGGGCTGACCCTCGTCGTGACCGAGGGCTTCGGCGAGCTGCCCATGTCGGCCCGCACGGAGCGCCTGCTCGCCGCGTCCGCCGGCAAGGTGGCGTCCGTCAGCGGGGCCACGCAGATCCGCGCCGGCGTGCTGCGCCCCGAGGTGCTCGTGCCGGGCGAGATCGCGCACGTCGAGCAGACCCAGGTCGACACCGGCCTGCTGCACGTGAACAGCATCGTGCGCATCATCCGCGACCCGCACTTCGGCGAGCTCGGGCGGGTCACGGCCCTGCCCAGCCAGCCGGCCGTGCTGGACACCGAAGCCACGGTCCGTATCCTCACCGTCGCCCTCCGGAGCGGTGACCACGTGACGCTTCCACGCGCCAACGTCGAACTCGTGGACGAACGCCTCTGATGGTGTTCCCCGCGTTCACCGCCCTGCTCGGCGAGCTGTTCGCGACGGCCGGCGGAGCGCTCGCCATGGCGCTGAGCCAGGCCGTCGGCAGCCAAGCGGTGCCGCCCGTCGAGTCGCCCTGGTGGGAACGCTGGCAGGAGACCGTCATCGACCCGGGCAAGCTGCCGACGTTCGTGGCCGTGGTGTTCTTCGGCGCCGTGATGTTCGTGGCGCAGTCGCGCGCCCGGCGCGGCGTCGAGATGCCCATCCGCCGCATCGGCGGCCTCGACGCCATGGACGAGGCCATCGGACGCTCGACCGAGATGGGCCGCCCGGTGCTGTACGTGCCCGGCATCGACGAGATCAAGGAGATCCAGACGATCTACTCGATGCTCATCCTGCGGCACGTGGCGCGCAAGGCGGCCGAGTTCGGCACCCCGCTCATCGTGCCGGTGAAGGACTCGGTGGTGCTCACGTTCGCCGAGGAGGCCGTCAAGCAGGGCTGCCTCGACGCGGGCCGCCCGGACGCCTACATCGCCGACAACGTGCGCTACCTGTCGAACGAGCAGTTCGCCTACTGCGCCGGCGTGGCGGGCATCATGAACCGCGAGAAGCCGGCCGCGAACTTCATGCTGGGCATGTTCTTCGCCGAGTCGCTCATCCTGGCCGAGACGGGCTTCGCCAGCGGCGCGATCCAGATCGCCGGCACCGCCAAGCAGCACCAGCTGCCGTTCTTCGTGGCTGCCTGCGACTACACCATCATCGGCGAGGAGTACTTCGCCGTGACGGCCTACCTCACGCGCGAGCCGAACCTGCTCGGCACCATCCGCGCCGCCGACGTGACCAAGCTGCTGGCCATCGCGGCCCTGCTCGTGGCCACCGTGCTCGGGGTGATCCACGCCGAGGCGCACTTCGCCGGCAGGCCCAGCGCCTTCTCGCACTACACCGACCTGTTCAAGGGCGTGGTCGCCGACGACTGAGCCGCGATGAAGCGCGAGATCCCCATCCTGCTCACGGTGCTCTGCGGCCTGGCCATCACCTGGGCCTTCTTCTCGCCGCTGCCGGCGGCCCGGGCCGTCAACGCCGAACTGCTGGCCTGGGCCGAGGTCATCTTCTCGGTGGCCTTCCTGCTGGGCATCGCCAACCTGGTGCGCATCAGCCTCAAGCAGATCAGCGCCAGGCACCCCGACTCCATCTACAAGGTGCTGCTGCTGCTCACGATGTTCGGCTACCTGGCCGTGGGCCTGTGCGACATCCATGGCTGGCTGCTGCCCGAAGGAGCCGGCGCGAAGGACCGCAGCGACTGGATCTACGAGAAGTTCTTCCAGCCGCTGCAGTCGACCATGTTCAGCCTGCTGGCCTTCTACATCGCCTCGGCCGCCTTCCGCGCCTTCCGGGCGCGCTCCTTCGAGGCCACGCTGCTGCTCGTGGCCGGCAGCCTGGTCATGCTCGGCCAGGTGCCCATGCCCACCTGGCTGCCCGAGTCGGCCGCGGTCGGCACCTTCCTGCAGCGCGTGCAGGCGTTCCTCATGGTGTACGTCAACGGCGCCGGGCAGTCGGCCATCATCATCGGCGCGGCTCTCGGCACGCTGGCCACCGGCCTGCGCATCATCCTGGGCGTGGAGCGCAGCTACCTGTCCGAGTGACGCATGGCCACAGCCACCGATTTCGACCGCCGCTGGATCTTCCTCGCGATCGGGGTGCTCGTGCTCGGCCTCTACGCCTTCGGCTCGGGCGCGCCGATGCCCGTCAGCCCCTACGTGCAGAGCTACTTCGACACGATCGACGCCCTGCCCGAGGGCTCGGTCGTGCTGCTCGCCGCCGACTTCGACCCCGGCAGCGCGGCCGAGCTGCTGCCCACCTACCAGGCCACCATCCACCACCTGCTGCTGCGCAAGTTGCGCATCGTCAACGTGGCCACCTGGCCCGCCGGGCCGCCCTTCACGCGCTCGTCGTTCGCCGAGATCGCCCCGCAGTACGGCGCCGTCTACGGCAGCGACTGGATCGAGCTGGGGTTCAAGGCCGGTGACGATGTGGCCATGGGGCAGATCGGGCAGTCGCTGCTGTCGTCCTTCGCGCAGGACGACCGCGACAAGGCCGACGTGACCTCCTTCCCGATCATGCAGGGCATCTCGGACAGCTTCCAGGGCATCGCGCTGCTCATCACCATGAGCGCCGGCTATCCGGGCGTGCTCGAGTGGATCGCGCAGGCCGGCGGCCGCTACGACGTGCCCATCCTGGCCGCCACCACCGCCGTGCAGACGCCGGACCTCTTCGCCTACTACCCGAGCCAGCTCCAGGGCTTCGCGGGCGCGGCCACCGGAGCCACGCAGTACCTGCAGCTGGTGGTGGCCGCCGGCGTGCCGGCGCTCGAGGGGACGACCACCGACAACCAGGAGCGCATGCTCATCCAGACCTATGCGCACCTGCTCATCATCGGGCTCATCGTGACCGGCAACGTGCTCTACTTCCTCGGCCGACGGGGGGCCTGAGATGCTGCTCGCCCTGCAACAGGCGACCGAGCCGCCCTTCTTCTCGATCACGGCCCCCGACGACGTGCTCGGGGCCTGGCTCATCTGCTTCTTCACGCTGGCCGTCTTCAGCTTCCTGTACAAGGACAACCCCTTCTACAAGGTGGCCGAGCACGTGTTCGTGGGCGTGGGCACCGCCTTCTACACGCTGCAGTACTACGAGGAAGGCGTCATCGGCCGGCTGTACGAGCACATGGAGCAGGCCGGCCGCGCGCTCGGGGAGGGCGGCAGCGGCGTGATGGACCTCGGGGGCACACCCGTGCCCGCCGCGTGGGCCATCGGCCTGCGCTCGGTCGCCGTGCTGCTCTCGCTCATGCTCCTGGTGCGGCTCTTCAGGTCGGGTTCGTGGGCACCGCGCTGGGCCGTCGCGACCATGGTCGGCATCTACGCCGCCATCAAGATGACCGGCGAGACGCAGAGCAAGCTCGTGCTGCAGGTCGAGGGGCTGATGAGGAAGCCGCTCGTCAACCCGGAACTCGCCAGCTGGGGCAGCGACTGGGCGGCGGTGGAGCAGACCCAGGTCTTCTACACCTTCGCCAACCTCGTGCTGCTCGTCGGCGTGCTCTGCGCCCTGCTGCACTTCGTGTTCACCTTCCGGCGCGGCAAGGTGCTGGCGGGCGCCTCGCGCGTGGGCGTGGTCGTGCTCATGCTCACCTTCGGCGCCATGTTCGGCTTCACGGTGCTGGGCCGCTACGCACTGCTCATCGACCGCATCGACACGCTCGGCGACTACACCGGCGGCGCCTACTCGCTCGCCCCGCCGCCGGCTGCAGGCAGCGCCGGAGCGCTCCAGTTGATGCTCTCGCCGCCGGTGCTGCTGGCGGTGCTCATCGCGCTCGTGCTGGCGGTGGCTGCAGCCAGCCGCAAGCGCAGCGCCTGAGCCGCCGCCCCCTGCGCCCGGTGTCGCCCCTCCCGCGGCGGGCCGGCGGGCCGGTAGACTCCGCGCCGTGAACGCCACCCCCTCCAGCGCGGCCAGCGGTGCGCGAGCGTCCGGCGCATGAGGTTCCTGCGCAACGCGCTGCTCGTCCTGTTCCTGCTCGGACTGGTGGCCTTCAACCTGTCGTTCGGCCTGCGGCGTTTCGAGTGGCGGCGCGCCCTGTGGGAGCGCGACATCGCCAGCCGAGTGGACCAGGCGCTCGACAGCCTGCATGTGCAGCTCGAGCGCGCGCTGGTGCAGGAGGAGGCACGCACCGGCACGGAGTCCCCGACCGAGGCCCTGGCCGCGGTGCGGGCCGGACCCTTCGCGGAACTGGCGGCCGAGTACTCGGCGCGCACCGGGCACAGCGTCAGCCTGCACCCCGTCGAGGTCGAGCCGACGCGCCCTTCCGCCGACCTGCGGCTGCGCCGGCGGCTGCTCGGAGCGCCCGAATGGCAGCTGCTCACCGTCATCCCGGCCGCGGCGCTCGTGCCGCCGCCCGAGTGGCACCGGCAGGACGCCATCGAGACCATCGTGACCATGGTCGGGGTGAGCCTCGGGCTGCTCGTCGTCGGCGGCGTCTTCCTGCGCCTCTCCGCGCGCTCCTTCCGGCTGCACGAGACGGAGCGCTACCTGCGCTGGATCCGACGCCTCACCGACCGCTACCGTGCGCTCATGGAGGGCGCAGCCGACATGATCCTGGTCGTGGAGCCGGACACGCTCCACCTGCGCGAGGCGAATGCCGCCGCGCGCTCGGCCCTCGGGCTGCCCGACGAACTCGACGAGCCCGACATCCTGCAGCGCCCGGCGAGCCCGCCCGGCACGGACCCCGCGGCGGGCTCCGGCCCCGGAACACGGGCCGGCGCGGGCCCTGATGCCCCGCCCCCGGCCGTCGTGCGCCTGGACGACCTGTTCTCCGCCGAGCACCTGCCCGACCTGCACGCCGCCGTGCAGCGCGCCCTCACGTCGCCCGTGGTCGAGGCCCTGCCCGAGATGCGCGTGCACGCCACCCACGGCGGCCAGCTGCTCGTGGACGCGCGCATCGCCGCGGTCGACGTCGGCAACGAGCACATCGTCGAGCTCTCGCTGCGCGACCTGACGCACCAGAAGGAGATCGAGCGCCGGCTGCAGACCGCCGAGCGCCTCTCCAGCCTCGGGCTCCTGACGGCCGGCGTGGCGCACGAGATCAACAATCCGCTCGAGGGCATCGGCAACTACCTGGCCCTGCTGCAGGGCGGCAACCTCGACGACGCCACGCGGCAGACCTACCTCGAACGCGTGCGCCACGGCTTCGAGCGCATCCGGGACATCGTCCGCGACCTGCTGCACTTCTCGCGCCCGCAGGTCGGGCGCGCTCCGGTCGACCTGGTGCAGGTCGTCGTGCGCGCGCTCTCCATGGCCTCCTACTCCCAGCTGTTCCAGGGCGTCGAGGTCGTGCGCCGCGGGCTGCTGCCCGAGCGGCCGCTGCCCGTCCTGGGCGACGCCGGGCGGCTCGAGCAGGTCGTGCTCAACCTGCTGCTGAACGCCGGGCGGGCCACCGGCCAGGGGCGCGTGTTCGTGAGCGCCACGACCACGGCCGAACCGCGCGGCCGCCTGGTCGAGCTGAGCATCGAGGACGAGGGGCACGGCATCGCCACCGAGCTGCTGGACCGGGTGTTCGACCCCTTCTTCACCACCGAGGGCGGCACGGGGCTCGGACTGTCCATCTCCTACGGCATCGTCAAGGCGCACGGCGGCGCGCTCGTCGCGGGGAACCGGCCGGAGGGCGGGGCGCGCTTCGTGCTGCGCCTGCCGCTGGAGGCCGGCCAGGCCGGCGGAGACGCCGCATGAGCCAGCGCCGCAGCGTCCTGGTGGTGGACGACGAGGCCTTCGTGCGCGACTCGCTCGTGGCCGTGCTCGCCGACGCCGGCTTCGAGGGGCTGGCGGCCTCGGGCGTCTCGCCGGCGCTCGAGCTGCTCGCGCGACGCGAGGTGCACGCCGTGCTGCTCGACCTGCACATGCCCGAGGGCGGCGGCCTGGCGCTGCTGCGCACGGTGCGCGAGCGCGGCTGGGAGGTGCCGGTGGTGGTCATCACGGGTGCCGGCACCATCAGCCACGCGGTCGAGGCCATGCGCAGCGGGGCGGACGACTTCGTGCTCAAGCCGATCGAGCCGAAGCAGCTCGTGCTGCTCGTCGAGCGCGCCATCGACCACCGCCGCCTGCAGCGCGACGTCCGGCGCCTGCGCCACCTGGTGCAGGGCGAACCCGGCGACTCGCGCCTCATCGGCCGCAGTCCGGCGCTCGATGCACTGCGTGCGCTCGTGGCCCAGGTGGCCCCCACCGACGCCACCGTGCTCGTCACGGGCGAGAGCGGCACCGGCAAGGAGCTGGTGGCCGAGGAGATCCATGCGCGCAGCCGGCGCGCGGGCCGCAACCTGGTGCGCGTGAACTGCGCGGCCATCCCCGACACGCTCTTCGAGAGCGAGTTCTTCGGACACCGGCGCGGCGCCTTCAGCGGCGCGGTGGCCGACCGCGTCGGGCGCTTCGCCGAGGCGGAGGGCGGCACGCTCGTGCTGGACGAGATCGGCACCCTCAAGCCCGAGATGCAGGCCAAGCTGCTGCGCGTGCTCGAGAGCGGCGAGTACCAGGTGGTGGGCGAGTCGGTCTCGCGCACCGCCGACGTGCGCATCGTGGCCGTGACGAACGAACCGCTGGCCGAACGCGTGCGCGAGGGGCACTTCCGCGCCGATCTCTACTACCGCGTGGCCATCTTCCCGATCGAGGTGCCCCCGCTGCGCGAGCACAAGCAGGACATCCCGGCCATCGCGGCGCACCTGCTCGCCCGCATGGTGCACGGCCCGGTGGTGCCCGCGGGCGCCGAGGAGCGCTGCCGGCCCGACCCGGAGGCGATCGAGGTGCTGTCCTGCGTCGAGTGGCCGGGCAACGTGCGCGAGCTGCGCAACGTGCTCGAGCGGGCGCTCATCCTGTGCGGCGGCGCCATCCCCGACGCCGGGACGCTTGGACAGCTGCTCGAGGCCTCGGCCGGCAGGAGCACGGGCACGGGCGGCGAGCTGCACCTGCGCACCTGCCTGGACGCCCGGGAGCGGGAGGTGCTGCGGCTGGCGCTCGAGCGCAGCGGCGGCAAGCGCAAGGATGCCGCGCAGCTGCTCGGCATCGACGCGCGCAACATGGGCTACTACCTGCGCAAACACGGGATGGCCGACGTGCTGCCCTCCCCGCGGCGCGGCAACAGCCCCCCCTGAGAGGCGCACGCGGCGCGTAGGCGCTACGGCCCGGCGTAGCCGCTATGGGCGCGACCGCTGCCGCAGGCCCGAGGTGGGCGCATTCCAGGGCCATCGGCACTGGCATGGGAATTGCCATGGCACCTGCGGAACGCTGAGCTCCCTCGGCGCCGGTCGCGTCCATCGCGCGTCCGGGCAGCCGGGGGGGTGATCCGGGCCAGTGGGTAGGGAACACACCGAATACCTCGAACATGCTGGGCACGGCGCGCGGCCGGCGAACCGACGCGCGTCGTGATCGGAGGGCCAGGGCCACCCGGGCAGGGGACTCGCTCTGGCGCCTCCGAACTCCAGCTGAACCGACCGGGATGAGGCCCCGCAGGGGCGGGAACTCGTCCCGGTCGGTCTTTTTCGGGAGCCGCCCGCGGTCGATCCCTCCGGGCCAGCCGCCGTCGCTCAGGTCAGGGCGCGGCGCGCGGCGGCAGGCCCCACAGCGTCCGCGTCCAGGCCTGCTGACGCGCGGCCAGCCACTGCGCCACGAGCTCGCCGAGTGGACGCTCGCCCGCAGCGCCGCGCAGCGCCTGCAGCGGCCGCGGCAGCGCGGCCCACAGGCCGTCCAGCGACAGCAGGCGCTCGATCGCCTTGCGGTCCTCGTCGCCCGTGATGGCCGAGAACACGGCCTGGTCGAGGTCGCGCGAGGCCATGCCGGCGGCCAGCGGACGGGCGCCGTCCTGACTCTCGTGGGCCCGCACCGCGCGCGTCTTGGCCGACCGTGCCGCCGTCACGTCCACCTCGACCACGTCCTCCACGGCCGGCAGGGCGTCCCAGACGCCGTAGCCCCACCAGGCCGCCCCCTCCCGCGCCACGCTGGCCAGCAGCGTCGCCAGCAGGCAGGCGCGATGCGTGGCATGCCGCTCCAGGGGCGAAGGCACCAGCAGCATGTCGAAGCGACGCGCCCCCAGCATCCGGTCGAGGCGCCCGGCCGCCTCGCCGGGCTGCGCGCGCAGGGCCGCCGAGCCGAGGTCCGCGAAGAGCGGCGCCTCCGTGCCGAGGATCTCGCAGGCCCGCTGCGCTTCGGCCTGCCGGCCGTCGGCCGCGGTCCGACCGTCGACGCCGCCGTCACCCCGCGCCATGACCACCACCGCCACACGCGCCCCGGCGCGCGCCATGAGGTGCACGCTGCCCCCGCAACCGAGCGCCTCGTCATCCGGGTGCGGCGCGACGAGCAGCACGTCGCGCCCTGCCGCCCCGGCCGGATCGAAACGCTTCACTCGCGGCTCGTCACTCGTGGCTCGAGGCCGCCGCCGACGTCACGTAGACGCGGTGCCCGGGCCCCAGGTTGAAGGTGTCGAGCACCGGCAGCAGGAGCGCGATGGGCTCGGCCAGCGGGTCGGACAGGTTGACCAGCGGGTAGTAGACCGACGAGGTGTCCTGCGCGACGCCGAAGCTGCCGGAGAGCACGCTCCCGCCCGCGGTGAAGAGCAGCGCGTCGCCGGCGCCCGACGTGGGGGCGATGAAGTGGAAGCTGCCGTCCATGACGCGCCCCACGGGCAGGCCGCCCTGGAAGAAGGTGGGCGTGAGGTCGCGCTGGTAGAGGAAGTTGTCCAGGTCGACCATGAACGGATGCTGGTCGGCGGCGAAAGGCTTGTTCCCGTTCGTGCGCGCGAACACCACGCTGCTCGAATAGGGGTTGGGCAGCACGTTGCTCAGGTGCGAGCCGGCCGGGCCGGGAGCAGCCACCTCGAAGGCCACGAAGGGCGCGTGCGTGTCCACGGCCACCAGCTTGTCGGCGGCCGTGGCGTCCGGGGCCGCGTGCGCGCTGAAGTAGAGCATCCCGTCCTGGACGCCCCAGCCCTCGACGAAGCGCATGCTGGCGGCCGTCTCGACCGGGGCGCGGCACTCCGCCGCCGGCAGGTCGAGGTTGGCGACGAGCGACGCATCGCCGAACTCGTCCCCGCTCACGTCCAGCACCTGGAAGGTCTGCAGGTCGACGGCCAGCAGGTTCATCACCGGGCTGCCCGCCGGCAGTGCGGCGCTCGTGCCGCTCATCGGGCCGTCGCGCAGCACGTAGAGGAAGCGCCCGTCCGTCGAGCGCATGAAGCCCGCGGGCTGGATCCTGCCCAGGGTCGTGAAGTCCGCCGCGACGCCGCTCGTGTGCGAGAGGTTCGTCATCAGCTTGGCCGGGATGTCGTAGCGGAAGAGGTCGAAGGCGTTGGGGTTGGCCAGCGTCTCGCCCAGCGGGTCGTGGGCCGCGGTGCGGCCCCGCGCG
>Ga0315912_10003610_pt1 | contig 15259 bp, 14 predicted proteins | sample VfabasoilMG_FD_204469 | JGI IMG/M metagenome (GOLD analysis project Ga0315912, IMG submission 204469) | Garden soil microbial communities collected in Santa Monica, California, United States - V. faba soil | ecosystem: Environmental > Terrestrial > Soil > Garden | place: USA: California... | reverse complement strand
CACGCCAAAGCCGGCGGGTGAAAAACTCAGGCGGGCTGAAATGTTCACCTGCTGGCTTGTTCACCCGTATCCTCTGCGCCGCATGCCGCGCCTCTTCCTCCTCGACGGAACCGCGCTCGCCTACCGCGCGCACTTCGCGATGCAGCGCTCGGGCCTCTCGACGCCCGAGGGCAAGCCCGTCGGCGCGACCTACGGCTTCACCATGACGCTGCGGCGCATCCTCGAGCAGGAAAAGCCCGAGCTCATCGCGGTCGCCTTCGACCCGCCCGGCGACACCTTCCGCCACGAGAAGTACGCCGACTACAAGGCCACGCGCCAGAAGATGCCCGACGACCTGATCGTGCAGCAGGATTGGCTGCGCAAGGTCGTGCGCGCGCACGGCATCCCGATCTTCGAGGTGCCCGGCTACGAGGCCGACGACGTGATCGGCACGCTCTCGCGCCAGGCCTCGAAGAAGGGCTGGGAGGTGCTGATCGTCTCGGGCGACAAGGACATGATGCAGCTCGTCGACGAGCGCGTGCAGCTCTACAACGTCTTCAAGCCCGACTCGCAACTCGTGCTCGAGAGCTTCGAGGCCGTCAAGGAGAAGTTCGGCACCACGCCCGAGCACGTGATCGACGTGCTGGCGATCATGGGCGACTCCTCCGACAACGTCCCCGGCGTCACCGGCATCGGCGAGAAGGGCGCGATCAAGCTGATCGAGGAGTTCGGCTCGGTCCCGAACCTGCTCGCGAACCTCGAGAAGGTCAAAGGCAAGGCCAAGGAGCACATCGCGCGCGACCGCGAGCTGCTCCTGCTCTCGCTCGACCTCGTCACCATCCGCGACGACGTGCCGCTCGACCCCGGCATCGAGTCCCTGCGCGCGCCCGAGCCCGAGATGCACGCGCTGGTCGCGCTGCTGCGCGAGCTCGGCTTCCAGAGCCTGCTCAAGAAGGTCACGCAGACGGCACCCAAGGAGGAAGGCCGCGAGTACCGCACCGTGCGCGACGGCAAGGACCTGGCCGAGATGATCGGCACGCTGATGAAGGCCGGCACCTTCGCGCTCGACAGCGAGACCACCAGCCTCTTCCCGCTCGAAGCGACGATCGTCGGACTCTCGTTCTCGTGCCGCGCGCACCACGCCTGGTACGTGCCCTTCAACGCCGACCCGCCCGTCCTGCCCGGCGGACCGAAGGCGCTGCTCGACGCGCTGCGGCCGCTGCTGACGAGCCCGAAGTACCAGCGCAGCGGCCAGAACACCAAGTACGACTGGCTCGTGCTGCTCGCCGCCGGCCTGCGCCTGCCCCCGCCGCACTTCGACACGATGGTCGCGAGCTACTGCATCGCCAACGCGACACGCCGCCACAACCTCGACGAGCTCGCTCTCGTGTACTTCGACCTGACCAAGATCCCGACCAGCGCGCTGATCGGCACGGGCCAGAAGCAGATCACCATGGACCAGGTGCCGGTCGACAAGGTCGCCGAGTACGCCTGCGAGGACGCCGACGTGACCTGGCGCCTGCACGAGGTGCTCGGCCCCGAACTCGTCGAATCGGGCAGCCAGCAGCTCTTCCGCGAGCTCGAAATGCCGCTCGTTCCGGTGCTGACCGCCATGGAGGAGCGCGGCATCCGCGTCGACCTCGACGTGCTCAGCCAGGCTTCGACGCAGTTCGAGACCGAGCTCGCGAGCGAGCAGAAGAAGATCCACGAGCTCGCCGGCCAGGAGTTCAACGTCAACAGCACCAAGGTCCTGGGCGAGATCCTCTTCGAGAAGCTCAAGATCCAAGACGCAGCCGGCGTCAAGCGCCCGAAGAAGACGCAGACCGGTTGGGCCACTGACGCGGCCACGCTCGAGCAGCACTACGGCGAGCTCCCGATCGTCAAGGCCCTCCTCGAGTACCGCGAGATCCAGAAGCTGAAGGGCACCTACGTCGACGCGCTGCCCGAGTACGTGAACAAGAAGACCGGCCGCATCCACTGCTCCTTCAGCCAGGTCATCGCCGCCACCGGGCGCCTCGCATCGAGCGACCCCAACCTGCAGAACATCCCGATCCGCTCCGAGCGCGGCCGCGCGCTGCGCAAGGCCTTCGTCCCGCGCCTCCCCGACGCGCGCGGGGAATGGCTGCTGCTCTCGGCCGACTACTCCCAGGTCGAGCTGCGCGTGATGGCGCACCTCTCCGGCGACCCCTCGCTCGTCCAGGCCTTCGCGCGCGGCGAGGACATCCACGCCTCGACCGCGGCCAAGATCTTCAACGTCATGCCCGAGCTCGTGACGCGCGAGATGCGCACGCGTGCCAAGGCGATCAACTTCGGCCTGCTCTACGGCATGGGCCCCGCGCGCCTCGGCCGCGACACGGGCCTCTCCGTCGTCGAAGCGCGCCAGTTCATCGAGCGCTACTTCGCGACCTTCCCGAAGGTGCGCGAATGGATCGACGCGACGCTCGCGCACGCGCGCAAGGAGGGCTACGTCGAGACGATCCTCGGTCGCAAGCGGCGCTTCCCCGAGATCGCGTCCGAGGACGCGCGCTCGCGAGTTTTCGCCGAGAACGCCGCCGTCAACACTCCGGTTCAGGGCTCAGCTGCCGACATCATCAAGAAGGCGATGATCGTGCTCGAGGAGCGCATCGCGAAGACCAAGCTCGCGGGGCAGCTCCTGCTGCAGGTGCACGACGAACTGCTGCTCGAAGTCCCCGCGAAGGAGCTCGATGAGACGCGCGAGCTCGTGCGCGAGTGCATGGAGCACGCCGTGCCGCTGAAGGTGCCGCTGAAAGTCGACTTCGGCTCAGGCAAGAACTGGCTCGAGGCGCACTGACTCGCGACGGCTCAGGCGGTCTTCCGAACCACGCGACCCAGAGATCCACACTCCTATGCAAGGGAGTTAGGCTACGTCAGGGTCATCCGCCTCTACGTCCTTGCGCCCTCAGGTGGCTTTCCAGAAAGGATCGTTCGTGAAACACTCGCATGCGATTGAGGACCGTCTCGATGCTCTAGAAAGAACTGTGCGCACCCAAAGGGCAGCGGCTTGTTGGCTAGGACTGCCCGCTGTACTCATTGTCGGACTTGGTGCTCGATGGCAAGGCGAAAGTGTCAGCCCCCTCCTCAAGACCCAACGGCTCGAAATAGTGGGGGTTGATGGCAAGGCGAGAATCGTCGCCGAGGCAAGAGGCGAGCAGACTATCTTGCGGATGCTCGGTGCGAATGGGATACCGCGGCTGGAAGTGTGCACGGACCTGGGCGGAATACCTGGCTGCAACTTCCAGCTGTGCGACTCGAAGGGAATCCCCCGGACAGCCATGAGTAGCACCGACGGCACTGGGGTTGTCTCGATCAGCTCAAGTAAGTTCGGAACATTGGAGACAAGCTCCGTTGAGATTTCGACAGACAAGAAGGGTGCAGGCCGAATTGAAGTATCGAACGCGGCGCACGTGCCCGTCGTCTCGCTTTCGGCGGTGGAGGGACACGGCGCAGTCACAGTCTGTTCGGCCAAGATGGAGCCCTACGCGATGCTCTTGGCAGGTGACCGCCTGGGGTTTGTGTCACTCTCAGATGTCGAAGGTGGAAAGGTCTTTCTGTCGAGTTCTCCTGTTGGCCCTGGATTGACTCTTCAGGACAAGTCTGGATCTGTGCGGGCGTTTCTAGGCCTGACGACGAAGGGTGACGGTACGCTCGAACTGCAGGACAGGACTGGGAGCGGCTTTTGCAAGCTCGCCACGGATTCGAACGGGAACGGAACGGTGCAGTTGTGGGCAAGAGGGACGCCAGGCGATCGCCGCATGACGATTCTCCCGTCACCAGGGAGTGGCTCGAAGTGATCGAGCATCGCACTCATGTACGACAATCACTTCCCCGCTACGCGAAGTGCTACGCCCGTCTGCAGAACGATCTTGGATCCTCGAGCTGCAACGTCAGGTGAGTCGGGGAGGTGCTGAGAGGTCCATTGAAGCCAACCACGATGCGTACCTCCTGATCCGTAGCGAACTTCGCAGGCTTGAAGCCGAAACTGGACTCCATGCGTTGGGCCTCCTCGCTCGATCGAATCCCGCCCTTGTCGTAGGCGATGCGGAGCCCGAACAAGCAGCGACGGCCATATCCCCTTACTTGGAGCTCTTGTGTCGCGCGGTCTATTGAATCGAACATGCAGCGCGCGTCGAAGACCTCGACAACGGCATTGCCGAATGAGGCGAGGTGCGTCCTGTCGACGGTCGGTAGTGATCCGCAGAGCACATAGAAGGGATTCCCCCAATCTCCGCTGTAGTTGAAGTAGTCGTCTACCGGAGCCAACATGCGGAGGGTGTCCCCATCCAAGTCGACGGCCACTCGCGGCACCTTGCCAGGAATGCGGAACTGTGCCTGCCCTTCTGATGGATCTGCCCGTGCTGGGTCCTTGTCGTCACGATAGGTGTCCAGGCGGCGAAAGCGAATCTCTCCGCACTCGAGAAGCCGCCTCGCATGCTCCTGCTCGCCGAATGCCCGAAGGAATGCGCTAGGAAGGTCGTTTCTGACCAACTCGGGCATCTAGACGTCAGACCTTCAGCTTGCCACTCGAGCCGTCGCGGCCGCCGAGCTTCTCGCGCCCGAGCAGCGTCGCCGGCACGACGACGCGCTGTGCGTACTTCCTGCGCAGCTTGTCGAGCCCTTCCGTCACCTTCTCCAGCCTGTGACGCGTATCGAGCGCGCGCGGCGCGGGGCCCTTGTCGGTCAGCTCGGTCTCGTTGAAGAGCTTCTCCTGGACCGGCAATCGCACGTCGGATAGCTGCGAAACTTGCACGCCCACGAGCCGCAGCGGGCCGGGCGGAATGCGATCGAGCAGGTCCCTCGCGACGGTGTAGATCCTCGGCCCGAGATTGGTCGCGTGCTCGAGCGTCTTCGTGCGCGTGAGTGTGGTGAAGTTGGCGTAGCGCGCCTTCAGGGTCACGGTGCGCCCGCGCAAGCCCATGTCGCGCAGGCCGAACGCGACCTCCTCGCAGAACTCGAGCAGGAACTTGCGCAGTTCCTCGCGGTTCCCCACGTCCTCGGGGAACGTGCGCTCCATGCCGTGCGACTTCTCCTCGCGGCGCGGCGTGACGCGGCGCGTGTCGATGCCCTGCGCCAAGTCGTGGATCCAGACACCGGTCGCGCCGAATTCGCGCGCGACTTCTTCGCGGCTGCGCTGCGCGAGGTCGGCGACGGTCTTCACGCCGAGCGCCTCGAGGCGCTGCGCGGTGCGCGGACCGACGCCGTAGATCTTCGAGACCGGCAGCGGGTCGAGCACGGCGCGCACCTGATGCGCCTCGATCACCTTGAAGCCGTCGGGCTTGGAGAGATCGCTGGCGAGCTTGGCAAGGAACTTCGAAGGGGCCACGCCGACCGAAGCCACGAGGCCGGTGTCGCGCAGGATCTCCTTCTTGATCCGCAGGCCGATCTCGTTCGCGCTGCCGAAGAGGCGTTCGCAGCCGGCGACGTCGAGGAAGGCCTCGTCGAGCGAGAGCGGCTCGACCAGCGGCGTGTAGGAGCGGAAGATCGCCATCACCTCGCGCGAGACCTGGGTGTAGCGCTCGAAGTCGGGCGGCAGGAGCACGAGGTCGGGGCACAGGCGCCGCGCCTCGGCGGTCGGCATCGCGGAGTGCACGCCGAACTCGCGCGCGCGGTAGCTCGCGGCGGCGATCACGCCGCGCTGCTCGGAGGGCCCGCCCACGCAGACCGGCAGCCCGGAGAGCGACGGATTGTCGCGGATCTCGACGGACGCATAGAAGGCGTCCATGTCCACGTGCAGGATCGTGGGCGGGGGGGCGCTCATGGGATGGGGCGGAGGATTGTCCCCGGATCGCCACTTCCGTCAATGCGCAGCGTGGAGGGGCGGGAATCCAGGGCATCCCCTATCCTTTGCGCCCTCCATGCGGTTCGAAAGCGTGCGTCTCGAGAGCTTCGCTCACGACCTGCCCGAGCAGGTGCTCGGCTCGGCCGAGATCGAGGAGCGACTGGCGCCGCTGTACGAGCGCTTGAAGCTCAACGCCGGCCGGCTCGAGTTGATGAGCGGCATCCGCGAGCGGCGTGTGTATCCGCGCGGCACGCGGCCGAGCGCGATCGCCGCGGCGGCGGGCGAGCGCGCGCTAGCGCGATCGAAGATCCCGCGCGAGCGCATCGGCGCGCTGGTGCACGCGGGAGTGTGCCGCGACTTCCTCGAGCCCGCGACGGCCTCGGTCGTGCACGAGCACCTGCGCTTGTCGCCGGCGTGCGCGGTCTTCGACCTCTCGAACGCCTGTCTGGGGTTCGCGAACGCGCTGTGCCTCGTCGGTTCGATGATCGAGCGCGGCGAGATCGAGGCCGGCCTCGTCGTCTCGGGCGAGGACGGCGGTCCGCTGGTCGAGGCGACGCTGCGCGCGCTGCTCGAAGATCCGCGCGCCGGTCGCAACGAACTCAAGCGCGCCTACGCCTCGCTGACGATCGGCGCCGGCGGCGCGGCGATGCTGCTCGCGCACGAGCGCGCCGCGACGAGCCCGACGCGCCTCGTCGGGGGCGTCGCACGCGCGGCGACCGAGCACCACGTGCTCTGCCAGGGCGACCGCGTCGAGGGCCACGACGGCCCGCTGATGGAGACCGACGCCGAGGCGCTGCTCGAGGCCGGCAACGCGCTCGCGGCGCGGACCTTCCCGCTCTTCCTCGAGCAGCTCGGCTGGACCCGCGAGTCGCTCGAGCGCATCGTCACGCACCAGGTCGGCGCGGCGCACCGCCGGCGCCTGTTCGAGACGCTCGAGCTCGACCTGGCGCGCGATTTCCCGACCTTCGAGATGCTCGGGAACATCGGCTCGGTTTCGCTGCCGCTCTCCTATTCTCTGGCCCGGGAGCGGGGTTTCATCGCCCCTACCCAGCGCACGGGCCTCTTGGGGATCGGCAGCGGACTGCACTGCCTGATGCTCGGCCTCGCCTGATCCCCGGGCGGGCCCTTGATCGGGGGGCCCCCGGCGGTCATGCTCCTCGCCCAGTTCAGAAAAATCTGAACTCCACGAGCCCGTAACCGCCGCCCGATGTCCTCGAAGACCGCCCCCCAGCCCGCGTCGGAGTTCTCCGGCCTCGATGCGCCGCTGTACGCCGAGCTGCAGACCTTCGAGCTGTTCTTCAAGACCTTCGGCTTCAAGCGCGTCCACGGCCGGGTCTGGGGACTGCTCGTCTTGGCCGGCCAGCCGCTGACGATGCGCGAGATCTGCAGCGCGCTCGAACTCTCGCAGGGTGCCGCCAGCGAGACGCTCAACGAGCTCTCGCAGTGGGGCGCGATCGCGACCAGCTTCGACCCGCAGCGCCGCGCGCACGTGCACGCCCCCGAGGGCAACACGCTCTCGATCGTGGCCACGGTCTTCAAGCGCCGCGAGCAGGTCGTGCTCGGGCGCTTCAAGCAGGCGGCGCAGAGCACGCTCGGCTACGTGCAGCAGCGCTACGGCTCGAAGGATCCGCGCGTGCTGACGCTGCGCTCGATCATCAGCTCGTGCGAGATCGCCGACGCGGTGATGCAGCTCGTCTTCAGCTCGGTCGAACGCGCGCTGGGCGACCGCGAGAGCCTGCTCTCGCGCGCGGTCGGTGCGACGTTGCGCATGGGCCTGAAGGTGCCGACCAAGATCATCTCCCCCAACGAGGACGAGAAGAAGGTCCACGCGGAGCTCGCACGCTCGATCCTCGAGCGCCTGCCCGAAGACGAAGAGGAAGAGCTCCCTGCGCCCCCGCCGCCGCGCCCGGCCCGGAAGAAGCGCACATGAGCCCGCTCCCGCGCATCGTCATCACGGGCATCGGGCTCGCCAGCCCGAACGGGAGCTCGCTCCCCGAGTACCGCAAGAGCCTGCTCGAGGGCCGTTCCGGGGTGCGCAAGTGGTCGATCCGCCACGTGGGCGAGACGCTGGCCGGCGTGTGCGAATTCGACGCGCTGCGCTGGCAGAAGAAGAAGGAGCTGCGCCGCGGCACGCGCGCGGGCTCGATCAGCATCTACTGCGCGGGCGAGGCGCTCAAGGACGCCGGCCTGGATCCCGCGGCGCTCGACCGCTCGCGCATCGGGGTCTACATCGGCACGACCGAGCACGGCAACGTCGAGACCGAGAACCAGATCCACGAGGTCGCGCAATACCAGTTCGACCTCTCGTTCTGGTCGCACCACCACAACCCGCGCACGGTGGCCAACAACCCGGCCGGCGAGGTGACGCTGGCCTTCGGCATCAGCGGCCCGGCCTACTGCATCGGCGCCGCCTGCGCCGCAGGCAACCTCGGGCTGATCCACGGCGCGCAGATGCTGCAGCTGGGCGAGATCGACCAGGCCCTCGGCGGCGGGGTGTCCGAGAGCATCCACACCTTCGGCATCTTCGCCAGCTTCCGCGCCCAGGGCGCGCTGGCGAGCAACGCGGTCCCGGAACGCGCCTCGCGGCCCTTCGACCGCGACCGCAACGGGATCGTGGTCTCCGAGGGCGGCTGCCTGTACGTGCTCGAGCGGCTCGAGGACGCGCAGCGCCGCGGCGCGCGCATCCAGGCCGAGCTCGTCGGCTGGCATGTCAACTCCGATGCGGCCGACTTCGTGCTGCCGCTGGCGGAGCGCCAGAACGAGTGCATGCGCGGGGCCTTGAAGCGCGCCCAACTCGAGCCCGGGGAAGTCGACATCGTCTCCAGCCACGCGACCGCGACGCCGCAGGGCGACCAGCAGGAGTGCGAGGCGCTGCGCAACGTCTTCGGCGACAGCGCGCGCACGCGGATCAACAACACCAAGAGCTTCATCGGCCACGCGATGGGCGCCGCCGGCGCCCTGGAGCTGGCGGGCAACCTGCCCTCCTTCGAGGACGGCTGGGTGCACCCGACGATCAACGTCGACAACCTCGACCCGGCCTGCGAGGTGCGCAACCTCGTCACCAACCAGCCGCAGCGGCTGGGGCGGGTCGATCACATCCTCAACCTTTCCTTCGGCATGCTCGGCATCAACTCGGCCGTCGTCTTGCGACGCTTCCGGGGCTAGCCCCTATCGAATCCCATGAGTCGCGAAGAGATCATCGACGCCATCAAGGACATCATCCGCACCATCGCTCCGGACGAGGACCTCTCGGGGCTCAAGTCCGACCTGCGCCTGCGCGACCAGATCGCGCTCGACTCGATGGACTTCCTCGACATCGTGATGGAGCTGCGCAAGCGCTACGGCGTGCAGGTCCCCGAGGAGGACTACAAGGAGCTGGCGACGCTCGACGGCTGTGTCTCCTACCTGCACCCGCGCCTGAAGGACCGGCCGGCGAAGGTCGGCGTCTAGCGCCGAAAGCGCGCACCGTGTCCGCGCCGCGCTACGACGCGATCGTGATCGGGGCCGGGATGAGCGGCCTCGCGGCGTCGATCCGCCTCGCGCAATACGACCGGCGCGTGCTGCTGCTCGAGCGCCACGCGCTCGTCGGCGGGCTCAACTCCTGGTTCAAGCACAAGGGCCGGCGCTTCGACACCGGACTGCACGCGCTGACGAACTACGCGCCGCGCGGCGCGCCGGGCGCGCCGCTGACGAAGATCCTGCGCCAGCTGCGCCTGGAATGGGATGCGCTGCAGCTCGCGCCGCAACGGCGCTCCGAGATCGTCTTCCCTTCCGGGCGGCTCTCGTTTTCCAATGAGTTCGCGCTGCTCGAAGCGGAGGTCGCGCGCGCCTTCCCCGGCTCGCGCAGTGCCTTCGCCGCGCTCGTGGAGAGCGTGCGCGCTGCGCAACCCTTCGCGGACGGGGCGCCGTTCTCCAGCGCGCGCGCGCACCTCGCAGCGCTCGGGCTCGAGCCGGAACTCTCCGAGATGCTGCTGCTGCCGATCCTGTGGTACGGCAGCGCGCTGGCCGAGGACGTAGCCTGGGACGATTTCGTGATCCTCTTCCGCAGCATCTTCCTCGAGGGCTTCGCGCGGCCCGAGGGCGGGATCAAGACGCTGCTCGACCTGCTCGTCGCGCGCGCGCGCGCCGCCGGCACCGAGCTGCGCATGAACACTCCCGTGCGGCGCATCCTGGTCGAGGGCGGCGCGGCGCGCGGCGTCGAGCTCGAGAGCGGCGAGACGATCCTGTGCGAGCAGCTCTACTCCAGCGCCGGCTGGTTCGAGACGCGCGCGCTCGCCGGCGCCGAGGTCCCGCCCTGCGAGCGCGGCTGGGTGACGGTCTTCGAGCTGCAGTGCGTCACGCGCACGCCGCACCGCGCGCGCGGCCACGATGCGGCGATCACCTTCTTCGCGGAGTGCGAGCGTCCGCGCTGGGCCCCGCCCGGCGAGCTGATCGGGTTCGAGAGCGGCGTGATCTGCTGCAGCGACAACTACCAGACGCGCGCGGCCCCGAGCGACGGCCTGCTGCGCGCCACGCTGCTCGCCGACCACGACCGCTGGTCGGCGCTCTCGGACGCGGACTACGAGGCGGCCAAGACCGCGACCGCGGCGCGGCTCGAGGAGCTCTGCGCGCGCTACGTGCCCGATCCGCGGCCCGAGGCGCTGCTGCGCGACTGCTTCACGCCGCGCACGATCCGCCACTACACCGCGCATGCGGGCGGAGCCGTCTACGGCAGCCCCGTGCGCCACCGCGACGGCCACTCCGGGATCGACAACCTGTTCCTGGTCGGCAACGACCAGGGCCTCGTCGGCGTCATCGGCGCGCTGCTCTCCGGGATCACGATGGCCAACCGCCACGGCCTGTACGCGAGGAGCGCATGAGCGCGGAGCGCAAGTACCACAAGGGCTCGAGCGACGGCAAGGCGCCGCTGCGGCACGATCCGCTCGAGGGCGTGCGCGCGCACTACGACGCGATCGTCGTCGGCAGCGGCCTGGGCGGCTTGACCGCGGCCAACGTGCTCGCGCGCTGCGGGCGCTCGGTGCTGGTGCTCGAGCAGCACTACAACTACGGCGGGCTGGCGACCTGGTTCAAGCGCCGCGGCGGGCACATCTTCGACGTCTCGCTGCACGGCTTCCCGGCCTCGATGAAGAAGACCTGCCAGCGCCACTGGAGTCCGGCGATCGCGGCGCGCATCGAGCGCCTGGAGTCGATCCGCTTCTCGAACCCGCAGTTCGAGCTGGAGACGATCTTCACGCGCGAGGACTTCACGCGCATCCTGGTCGAGCGTTTCCGCATCGAGCGCGAGCGCGTCGAGCGCTTCTACGCCGAGCTGGCGAAGATGGACTTCTTCTCCGACTCGGGCGAGACGACCGCGCAGCTCTTCGAGCGCCACTTCCCGGGACGCAACGACGTGCACCGGCTGCTGATGGAGCCGATCACCTACGCCAACGGCTCGACGCTCGACGATCCGGCCATCAGCTACGGCATCGTCTTCTCCAACTTCATGAGCTCGGGCGTCTACACCTTCCGCGGCGGCACCGACTGGCTGGTCAAGGAGATGCAGTCGGAGCTGCAGAAGAACGGCGTCGAGCTCAGGAACCACGTGCAGGTCGAGCGCATCGTGGTCGAGCAGGGACGCGTGCGCGGGATCGAGGCGCACGGCCGGTTCGTCGCGAGCGAGGTCGTCGTCAGCAACGCCAGCCTCAAGACCACGGCCGAGACGCTGGTCGGCGCGCAGCACTTCGACTCCTCCTTCGCGGCCGGATTGCGCGCGGTGCGGCTCAACAACTCCAGCACGCAGGTCTACATCGGCCTCGCGAAGGGCAGCTCGATCCCCTTTCTGACCGACCTGCTCTTCACCTCGACGCGCCCGACCTTCGATTCGCCCGCGCTGTCGGAGATGCACGGCCAGAGCCGCACGTTCTCCTTCTACTACCCGAAGACGCGGCCGGGATCGGAGCGCTACACGATCGTCAGCTCGATGAACGCGCACTGGGACGACTGGGCCGGTCTCGACGAGGCGCAGTACGCGCGCGAGAAGCAGCGCCTGCAGGCGGACACGCTCGCGGCGCTCGAGCAGCACGTGCCCGGCATCGGCAAGCAGATCGACCACGTCGAGGTCTCGACGCCGCGCACCTTCGCGTTCTACACGCAGCACCCGCAGGGCACCTCGTTCGGCACGAAGTTCGAGGGTCTGCGCTACAGTCTGGACCTGCCCAAGCAGGTCGCGGGTCTGTACCACGCGGGCTCGGTCGGCATCATCATGTCCGGCTGGCTCGGCGCCGCGAACTACGGTGTCATCACGGCCAACAAGGCCGACGCCTTCTTGCACTCGCACCAGGAGCTGACGACGTGAACTCGCTCGAGAACCAGATCGCGGTCGTCAGCGGCGGGACGCGCGGCATCGGCCGCGCGATCACGCTTTCCCTGCTCGAAGCCGGCGCGCGCGTGCACGCGACCTACGTCGCGAACGAGGCTGCCGCCGCCGCCTTGCGCGACGCCGCCGCGGCGCACGGCGAGCGGCTGCAGCTGGCGCGCTTCGACGTCGCCGACGACCAGGCCGTCGAGGGATTCTGGCGCGGACTCGAGCAGCGCGGGCAGGATCCGGTGCAGATCCTGATCAGCAGCGCCGGCATCCGCCGCGATCAGCTGCTCGCGCTCACGAAGCCCGAGGACTGGCGCGCGGTGCTCGACAGCAACCTGACCGGCTCGTTCCTGATGGCCAAGTACGCCGTCCAGAGCATGCTGCGCGGGCGCTACGGCCGGATCGTCTTCGTCACCTCCCCCGCTGCGCTGCACGGCTTCCCCGGACAGGCGAGCTATGGCGCGTCGAAGGCCGGGCAGATCGGGCTGATGCGCGCGCTGGCGAAGGAAGTCGGCCGCAAGAAGATCACGGTCAACTGCGTCTCGCCGGGCTTCATCGACACCGAGCTGATCGCGGATCTCGCGGAGGAGACGAAGAAGCAGCACCTCGCCTCGGTCCCGCTGGCGCGCTTCGGCAAGCCCGAGGAGGTCGCGTTCGCGGTGCGCATGCTGTGCGACAGTCAGGCGGGCTACATGCACGGCTCCGTGCTGGAGGTGACTGGTGGCCTCTAGTGACGTTCTCGCCGGGTTGCCGCACCGGCCGCCGTTCCTGTTCGTCGACCGCATCGCCGAGCAGTCGCCGACGCGCATCGTCACCGAGTGGGACGTGCGCGCGGACCTGCCCGCGCTGGCCGGCCACTTTCCCGGCGAACCCGTGCTCCCCGGCGTGCTGATGGCCGAGTTCTGCTTCCAGAGCGCGGCGCTGCTCTTCTCCTCGGGGTCCGGCGCGGGCCGGCCCGTGCTGACGCGCATCGAGGACGCGCGCTACAAGAAGGTCGTCCGTCCGGGCGAGACGCTGCGCGCCGAAGTGACGCTGGTCGAGCAGCTCTCGAACGCGCGCTGGTGCAAGGCGCACGTCACCTCCGCCGGCGCCAGCGTGCTGCGCATCGGTTTCGTGGTCGCGGAGGTGCAGCCGTGAACGACTGGCTCGGCCTCGAAGGCAAGCACGTGCTCGTGAGCGGGTTCGCCAACAAGAAGAGCGTCGCCTGGCACGTCGCCGCACGCCTCGAACAGGCCGGCGCGCGCGTGATCCACTCGGTGCGCACCGAAGCACGCAAGCAGGAGCTCGCGAAGCTGCGCCCAGAGGCCGAGATCCGCGTCTGCGACGTCGAACGCCAGGACGAGATCGAGGCTCTGGCCGCGGATCTCCCCGAGCTCGCGGGCTTCGTGCACTCGATCGCTTTCGCCAACTACGAGGCGGGGCCGAAGCCCTTCCACGAGACCGCCAAGGAGGACCTGCTGCGCGCCTTCGACGTCTCGTGCTACTCGCTCGTCAACCTGGCGAACGCGCTCAAGCCGCGTCTCGCCCAGGATGCCTCGGTGGTGACGATCGGCATCTCGACCACGCGCATGGCGGCCGAGAACTACGGCTACATGGCGCCGGTCAAGGCCGCGCTCGACTCGGCGGTCGTGTTCCTGGCCAAGAGCTTCAGCGCCGACACGCGCGTGCGCTTCAACTCGATCAACCCCGGCCTGCTCAAGACCAGCGCCTCGGCCGGCATCCCGGGCTACCTCGACTCGTACCTCTACGCCGAGCAGGCGACGCTGCGCAAGGGGGCGCTCAAGACCGAGGAGGTCGCGGACGCGGTGCTGTTCCTGCTCTCGCCGCGCTCGGCCGGGATCAACGCGCAGTCGATCGTGATCGACGCGGGAATGGGCACGAACTTCTTCGACCGCGGCATCGTGCGCCGCGCGACGCGGCCCGAGGAGGGCGCGTGATCGTGCGCGTGCGCGTCGTCGCCTGCGACGCGGCGCTGCAAGGTCGCGCCAAGGTGCTCGACCAGCGCGCCGCCGCCGCACGCGCGCTCGCGGCGCTCGGTCTGGTCGACCCGCCGCGCACCGCGGACGGCGCGCCGCTGCCCGCGCGCGGCCAGCACTGGTCGGCGAGCCACACGCAAGGCGCCGCGGCCGCCGCGGTGGCGCCCTTCCCGGTCGGAGTCGACCTCGAGCGCGCGCGCGAGCTGAAGCCCGAGCTGCTGCGTCGCTTCCGCGCCCCCTCCGAACCGGAGCTGCCGCCGCTCGTCGCCTGGACGGCCAAGGAAGCGCTGCTGAAGAAGCTCGGTCTGGGCATCACCGGCCTCTCGCGCTGCCGCATCGTCGCGCTCGAGTCCGACGAGTGCCTGGCCATGGACTTCGACGGCGCAGCGCACACGGTGCTGTTGCGCACGCGCGGCGATTTGTTCGGGGCGCTCTCGCACGACGGCGGGCCGGGAACCGAGGTCGAGTGGGAGTGGGAGTCGTGAGCGCCTTCTTCGAGCTCCCCGCGGGCCGGATGCACTACGAGGACGCGGGCCCACGCGGCGGCGAGACGCTGCTCTGCCTGCACGGCAATCCGACCTGGTCCTACTTCTACCGCCGGCTCGTCGAGGGCTTCTCCGACCGCTGGCGCGTGGTCGCGCCCGACCATCTCGGCTGCGGCCGCTCCGACAAGCCGCTCGACTGGGGCTACCGGCTCGTAGACCACGTGCAGAACCTCGAACGGCTCGTGCTCGCGCTCGACCTGCGCGAGCTCACGCTCGTCCTGCACGACTGGGGCGGCGCGATCGGGATGGGTTTCGCGCGCCGGCATCCCGAGCGCATCGCGCGCCTGGTGATCCTCAACACCGCGGCCTTTCCGAGCCCGCGCATGCCCTGGCGCATCCGCGCCTGCCGAACTCCGCTCGTCGGTCCGTACCTCGTGCGCCATTGGAACGCCTTCGCCGGCCTCGCGCCGCGTCTCGCGGTCGAGCGCAAGCTGCCCGCGGACGTGCGCGCGCAGTTCCTCGCGCCCTACGACTCGCCCGCGCACCGCATCGCGATCGAGCGCTTCGTGCTCGACGTCCCGATGTCGCCCGCGCACCCGAGCTGGAGCGAGCTCGACGAGACCGGGCGCGCGCTGGCCCAGTTCGCCGACCGCCGCGTGTGCTTCGTCTGGGGCGAGAA
>Ga0315912_10003609_pt1 | contig 15262 bp, 18 predicted proteins | sample VfabasoilMG_FD_204469 | JGI IMG/M metagenome (GOLD analysis project Ga0315912, IMG submission 204469) | Garden soil microbial communities collected in Santa Monica, California, United States - V. faba soil | ecosystem: Environmental > Terrestrial > Soil > Garden | place: USA: California... | reverse complement strand
CATGACGCGGACGGAACCTATCGTGTGCGGGAATCCGGCGTGCAGGCTCACGATTGGTACTCGCGGGATAAAAAAGCACCCACCATCTGATACCCCGGAAGGGGAGATTCATAGGTCCGTTTCCGCATCGGAACCGCCCATCGCGGTAGCGTGCGGTATGTGCGGTCACTACACGATCCGCACTCGATCGTAGGTCCATTTCTTTTTGGCTTGGCTTTCTTGTGCTGCGTGACATCGCGCACGAATCGTTTACCTGCGTGGGCTACATTGCCTGCTGCGCGCTCAGCCCTGCGGCTGCTAGCAGTGGTTATGTCGGAATGGCGTCCCCACGGGGATTCGAACCCCGGTTACCGCCGTGAAAGGGCGATGTCCTAGGCCTCTAGACGATGGGGACTGCGAGGCTTCCTGCTTAGTCGGTTGGTGGAGGTAACCGGGATCGAACCGGTGACCTCTTGCATGCCATGCAAGCGCTCTCCCAGCTGAGCTATACCCCCGACCGAGGGCGCGGATTATAACCCGGCTAGCAGCCGCCGAGACGCCGTCCGGTGATGCGCGAGCGTGTCATGATTTTCTGGCCGCCGCTGTCGGCGGAAATGTCGAGGCTGCCGTCGATGCTCTGCGGCGCGTAGCGCACCGCGCCCGAGCCGCGCATCGGCATCGGGCCGCTGCAGGCGACGTCGAAGGTGATTTCCGAGCCGCTGTCGCGCCGGTTGCTGAACTCGCATTCCGAGCCGCCGAGCAGTTGGCTGGGGTCGCGCGCCTCCGCCTGGCTGATGCAGCGCGAGCGCGTCACCGGCGGCATGGCGCCCGGCATGCCGTCGACCGAGGTAGTGACCGTCAGCTCCCAGTTCCCCGGCTCGACGTCGGCGAACGCCGGAGCGGCGGCCGCGATCATGACAAGGCAGAGTTTTCGCATGTCAGTCCTTCCCGAGATGCGCCGCGAGGCGCCGCAGTACCGTCTCTCGCCCGAGGAGCTCGAGCACCGCATCGATCGACGGCGTCTGCGCGCGGCCGGTGACTACCTGACGCAGCGGCATCGCGAGCTGCGGCATCTTCAAGCCCGCCGCCGCGATGGTCTCCTTGATCGCGCTGCTGATCGCACTGCGGTCCCACGCAGCCTGCTCGAGCTTGCCCTTCAGGCTCTTCAGCGCAGCGCGCGCTTCGGGCGCGACCGGCGCCGTCGGCTGAAGGTCCTTTGCGTAGAAGAGCATCGCTTCTTCGGCGAGGTGGCGGATGGTAGCGGCGCGGTCCTTCACCAGCGCGACCACGCGATCGAGCGGCGGGCCAGCGAGGTCTTTCGGCAGATGGGTCTGCACCAGAGTCACCAGCCGCGCGGTGTCGGCGCTCTTCAGGTACTGCTGGTTCAACCACTTCAGCTTCTCCATATCGAAGCGCGCCGGCGAGGAATTGACGTGCTCGAGGTCGAACCATTGCTTGAACTGGTCCATGGTGAACATCTCGTGGTCGCCGTGCGACCAGCCGAGGCGCGCGAGGTAGTTGTCCAGCGCCTCGGGCAGGAAGCCTGCGTCGCTGTACTCCATGACGCTGGTCGCGCCGTGGCGCTTGGAAAGGCGCTCGCCATCTGCGCCAAGGATCATCGGCACGTGGCCGAAGCCCGGCAGCGGCGCTTTCATGGCCTGGTAAATGTGGATCTGCCGCGGCGTATTGTTGACGTGGTCGTCGCCGCGGATGACGTGCGTCATCTTCATGTCGATGTCGTCGACGACCACGCCGAAGTTGTAGGTCGGCACGCCGTCGGCGCGCAGCAGCACCAGGTCATCGAGCTCGGCGTTGGGAAACGTGATCTCGCCCTTGACCAGGTCCTTCCAGCCGACCTGCCCTTCCTGCGGCGTCTTGAAACGGATCGGCGCCGGGCCGCTACCGCGATACTTCTGCCCGATCGCGCGGTCGTAGCGGGGCTTTTCTCCTCTGGCAGCTTGCGCCTCGCGCAGCTTGTCGAGCTCGTCCTTGGGCATGTAGTCGCGGTAGGCATGCCCTGCCGCGATGAGCTGCTCCGCCACCTCTTTGTAGCGCGCGAGGCGCTGCATCTGGAAGAACGGGCCTTCGTCCCAGTCGATGCCGAGCCAGCGCATGCCATCGAGGATCGCCTGCACCGACTCCTCGGTCGAGCGCTCGAGGTCGGTGTCCTCGATCCTCAGGACGAACTTGCCGCCGTGCCGGCGCGCATAGGCCCACGAGTAGAGCGCGGTGCGCGCGCCGCCGATGTGCAGGAAGCCGGTCGGGCTCGGCGCAAAACGCGTACGAATCGTCACGGCAGCGTGCGGACGGTCATCAGTCGGTGCCGCCGTCGACCGGGAAGCGCTGCGCGCGCCAGCGCAGCATCCCGCCGGAGAGATTAGCGACCTTCTCGAAACCGGCCTTGCCGAGCATCAGCGTCGCCTGCGCCGAGCGTGCGCCCGAGCGACAGACGACGACGACCGGGGTCTGCTTTTCGATTTCAGAAATTCTGCTCGTCAAGGCGCCGAGCGGTATCAGCTTCGCCCCCGTGACGTGTCCCAGAGGGCCGTTGAACTCGTCGGGCTCGCGCACGTCGACGATCTGCACCGCGCGCAGGTTCTCTTCCAGCCAGTGCGGCTGCACTTCCCAGATGCCGGCGAAGGTGTAGGTCAGTGGCGCCCACTCAGGATAGATGAGGGGATCTCGCGTCGAGTGTTCCGGCTTGCCGCATTTCAGGTTCGCCGGCACGGCGATCGCCATCTGCTTCGGGTGCGCGAGGCCGAGGTGCTCCATGTAACCGACGAAGTCGCCTTCGCCGATCGACTCGGCGAGGCGCGGGTTGTAGAGCTTCTCCTCGCCGACGCTGGTCATCGTCAGGCCGCGGTAGTCGTGGCCCGGGTAGACGATGCACTCGTCGGGCAGCGAGAAGATCTGGCCGCGCACCGAGCGGAACAGCGTGCGCGCGTCGCCCTGCTGGAAGTCGGTGCGGCCGCATCCGCGGATCAGCAGCGCGTCGCCGGTGAAGGCCATCGAGCGGTCGTCGAGCACATAGGTCATGCAACCGTTCGTGTGCCCGGGAGTCGCACGCACTTCGACTTTTCTCTTTCCCAATTCAATCCAATCTCCATTCTGGAGAAGCCGGTCCGCCCCCTCCGTCCCGCCGGCGCGTGACACGGCGATCCTGCTGCCGAGCTTCTCGCGCAGCAGCCACGCGCCGGTGATGTGATCGGCGTGCACGTGCGTCTCGAGCGTCCAGGCGAGCTTCAGGCCGAGCTCCTCGACCAGCGCCGCGTCGCGCCGCGCCTGCTCGAACACCGGGTCGATGAGCACCGCCGCTCGCGTCGCTGTGTCGGCGAGCAAATAGGTGTAGGTTGACGACTGCGGATCAAAAAGCTGTCTGAAGATCATTCGTGGCTAACTTTACCCCAGTCGCCTCCCTGATCGGCGGCGTGCTCATCGGCCTGGCGAGCGTCTGGCTGCTCGCCGCCAATGGCCGCATCGCCGGCATCAGCGGCATTTTGCACGGCTTGTTCGCGCAACCGCCGGGCGACCGGACCTGGCGCGTGCTGTTCCTCGCGGGATTGATCGCCGCGGGCTTCGCCTGGCACGCGTTCGTCGCGCCCGCGCCGGTACGCGAAGGCTTCGGCCTCGGCTGGGCGGCCGCGGCCGGCCTGCTCGTCGGCTTCGGCACTCGCATCGGCGGCGGCTGCACCAGCGGCCATGGCGTGTGCGGGCTCGGGCGCTTCTCGCTGCGCTCGCTCGTCGCCGTGATGGTCTTCATGGGCGCCGGCATGGCGACCACCTACGTGATGCGGCACGTGCTGTGATTCACGCCCTCGGCGCAGGCCTGCTGTTCGGCGTCGGCCTCTGGCTCTCGGGGATGGCCAACCCGCGGAAGGTGCTCGACTTCCTCGACATCACTGGCGACTGGGACCCGAGCCTGCTGCTCGTCATGGGCGGCGCGGTCGCGGTCACCGCGATCTTCTTCCGCCCGCTGATCCGGCTGAAGCGGATCGAATTCCTCGAGGCGATCGACTCGCGGCTCGTCGCCGGCGCGGCCCTCTTCGGCGTCGGCTGGGGCATCGCCGGCTACTGCCCGGGGCCAGCGATCACCGCGCTCTCCAACCTGAGCAGCGAGAGTGCCGTCTTCGTCGCCGCCATGGTCGCCGGCGGCCTCGCGGCTCAGGCGGCGGCATGGCGCCGCCGCGCAGCGACGTAGTAGAGCACCGGGATCACGACCAGCGTCAGCAGCGTCGAGACGAAGATGCCGAAAATGAGCGAAATCGCCAGGCCGTTGAAGATCGGGTCGTCGAGGATGAAGCCGGCGCCGATCATCGCCGCGAGGCCGGTGAGGACGATCGGCTTGGCCCGGGCAACCGCCGATTCGACGATCGCTTGGCTGAACGGCCTGCCCTCGGCCACCCTGAGGTTGACGAAGTCGACCAGCAGGATGGAGTTGCGCACGATGATGCCCGCCAGCGCGATCATGCCGATCATCGAGGTCGCGGTGAAATTGGCGCCGAGCAGCGCGTGCCCGGGCAAGACGCCGATGATGGTCAGCGGGATGGGCGCCATGATCACCAGCGGCACCACATACGAGCGGAACTGCGCCACCACCAGCAGGTAGATCAGCACCAGCCCGACCGCGTAGGCGAGGCCCATGTCGCGGAAGGTCTCGTAGGTCACCTGCCACTCGCCGTCCCACTTGAGGGCGTACTCGCGGTACGGGTCCGACGGCTGGCGGATGAAGTACTCGCCCAGCCGCCCGCCCTCCTCGAGCGGCGCCCCGGCGAGCTGCGAGCGCACGGCGAACATGCCGTAGAGCGGGCTGTCGATGCGGCCGGCCTTGTCGGCGACCACGTACACGACCGGCAGCAGGTCCTTGTGATAGATCGGCCGGTCGCGCTCGTTGCGCGTCACGCTCACCAGCTCGGAGAGCGGCACCAGCGCCCCGTCGGGCGCGCGCACGGCCAGCTTGAGGAACTCGCCGAGCTCGCCCGCCCGCTCGGCGGGCAGCGTGAGCCGCACCGGCAGCTCGTACTTCGACTGCCCATCGTGCACCGGCGTGACGTCGGCGCCGGCGAGGCCGATGCGCATGGTATCGACCACCTCGCGGCGCGACACGCCGGCAAGCGCGGCCTTGGCCTGGTCGACCTTCAGCACGATGCGCGGCGCGGGCTCGTCGACGCTGTCGTCGATGCCGACGATGTCGGGGCGGGCGGCGAGCGCCTCGCGCACGCGGTTGGCGACGCGGATGCGGCCGAGCTCGTCGGGCCCGTAGATCTCGGCGACGATCGGCGAGAGCACCGGCGGGCCGGGCGGCACCTCGACCACCTTGACGCGCGCGTTCCAGCCGAGCGCGATGCGCTCGAGACCTGGCCGCACCGCCTGGGCGATTTCGTGGCTCTTGCGGTGGCGATCGCCCTTCGGCGCGAGGTTCACCTGCAGGTCGCCGGTCTCGGACAGCGTGCGCAGGTAGTATTGCCGCACCAAGCCATTGAAGTTGATCGGAGCGGCCAGGCCGGCGTAGGCCTGGTAGTCGGTCACTTCTGGCACCGTCGCGAGATAGGTGCCCATATCGTGCAGCACCGCCGCGGTGGTCTCGAGCGGAGTTCCGGCGGGCATGTCGACCACGACCTGGAACTCCGACTTGTTGTCGAAGGGCAGCATCTTCAGCACTACCAGCTTGAAGCCGGCGAGCGATACGGACGCGAGGATCATCCCCAGCACCCCGTAGAGCAGCCAGCGGCGCCGGCGCGACGAGGCGATGAAGGGCGCGAGCACGCGATCGAAGACCTTCTCCAGCCACTGGCCGCCCTTGTCGTGGTGCGGCGCGACTCGCAGCAGCTTGCGCGCAAGCCAGGGCGTGAGGGTGAAGGCCACCGCGAGCGAAATCAGCATGCCCATGCTGGCGTTGATCGGGATCGGGCTCATGTACGGGCCCATCAGTCCGCTGACGAAGGCCATCGGCAGGAGCGCAGCGATGACCGTGAAGGTGGCGAGGATGGTCGGGCCGCCGACTTCGTCGACCGCGGCGGGAATGACCTCGGCGATCGGCGCGCGCTCGAGCATCGCGCGCCGGTGGATGTTCTCGACCACCACGATGGCGTCGTCAACCAGGATGCCGATCGAGAAGATCAGCGCGAACAGCGATACGCGGTTGAGCGTGAAGCCCCACGCCCAGGATGCGAACAGCGTCGCGGCGAGCGTGAGGAGCACGGCGACGCCGACGATCAGCGCCTCGCGCCGGCCAAGCGCGAAGAGCACCAGCACCACGACCGAGAGCGTGGCGAAGACGAGCTTTTTGATGAGCTGCCGGGCCTTGTCGTTGGCGGTGGCGCCGTAGTTGCGCGTCTCGTGCACCCGCACCTCGGCCGGGATCACGGTGCCGCGCAACTCCTCGACGCGCTGCATCACCTGCTCCGCCACGTCGACCGCGTTCGCGCCCGGCTTCTTGGTCACCTGCAGCGTCACCGCCGGGCGCTCGCCGCGCGCGTCGCCGGTCCAGACATAGCGCGCCGGCTGGTCCGGGCCGTCGAGTACCTGCGCCACGTCCGACACGTACACCGGCCGGCGCTCGAAGGTGCCGACGACCAGCGAAGCGACGTCGCTTGCCGAGGTCAGGTAATTGCCGGTCTCGACGACAATCTCGCGGTTGTCGCGAATCAACTTGCCCGAGGGCGCGGCGGCGTTGGCGAGCTGCAGCGCGCTGCGCACGTCGAGCGCCGAGACGCCGTGGGCGTTGAGGCGATCGGCGTCGAGCAATACGCGCACCACGCGCCCCGGGCCGCCGAGGGTCTGCACCTCGCGCGTGCCGGGCACGCGCTTCAGCTCGACCTCCATGGCGTGGGCGACGCGCTCCAGCTCGTACGCGCCCTGCGCGGCGTCGCTGCTCGACAGCGTGAGCGTCACCACCGGCACGTCGTCGATGCCTTTCGGCTTGACGACCGGCTCGAGTGCGCCGAGTTCGCTGGAGAGCCAGTCGCGGTTCGCGTCGACCGTGTCGCGCAGGCGCACGATAGCCTCGGTGCGCGGCACGCCGACCAGGAACTGCACCGTCAGCACTGCCATGCCCGGCCGGGATACCGAGTACACGTGCTCGACGCCGCTGATCTGCGACAGCACCTGCTCGGCCGGCGTGGCAATGAGCGTCTCGACATCGCGGGCCGAGGCGCCCGGGAACGGCACGAACACGTTCGCCATCGTGACGTTGATCTGCGGCTCCTCCTCGCGCGGCGTGACGGCGACGGCGAACAGGCCGAGCAGCAGCGCGACAAGGGCGATCAGCGGCGTGAGTTGCGAGTCCTGGAAGTAGCGGGCGATGCGCCCCGAGATGCCCATCAGAGCGGCGCCGGCGCCATGCCGGCCTTCACCGGCTCGAGCGCGACGCGCTCGCCCGCGCGCAGCCCCGCCAGCACCTCGACGTAGCTGGCATCACCCTCGGTGCCGATGCGCACCTGCCGCAGCCGCGCCGCCCCTTTGTCGTCGACCAGGTACACGCCGGTGACCTCGCTGCGGCGCACGACCGCGACGCGCGGCACGAGCAGCCGGGTCGCGCGGCCGACCGTGAAATGCGCGCGGGCGTAGACGCCCGGATAGATGCCGCGCACGTCCTCCGCCAGGTCGAGGCGGATGCGCGTCGTGTGGGTGCGCGGATCGGCCGAGGGCACGATCGTGATCGCCTTGACCTCGACCCACCGGCCGCTCGAAGGTACCTCGATGCGCGCCTTGCCGAGCGCCTGGATGGCGGCGACCTGCGCCTGCGGCACGCTGGCGACGACGCGCAGGCTGGAGGGATCGAAACCGGTCATGAGCGGCTTGCCGGGCGCCGCCATCTCGCCCAGCTCGATGTGGCGCCCCGACACCACGCCGCTGTAGGGCGCGAGGATGGTGGCGAAGCTGCGCTCGGTCTGCGCCTGGCCGGCGCCGGCGAGCAGCGCCGCGACGCGCGCCTGCGCCGCCTTGTAGTCGGCCTCGGCCTTGTCGAGCGAGGCCTGGCTGACGAACTTCTGGGCGAGGAGCTGCTTCGAGCGCTCGTAGGCGGCGCGCGCGTTGGCGAGCGCGGCCTGCGCCTCGCTCACTTGCGCCGAGGTGGCGGCGACCGCCTGCGCGGCGGCGCGCTCGTCGATGCGCACGATCACCTCGCCCTTCTTCACCGTGTCGCCGACGTCGAAGCGCAGCTCGACCACGCGTCCGGCGATCTGCGCCGAGACGGTCGACTGCCGCACCGCCTCGACCACCGCCTCGGCGGAGTAGGCGAGCTCGATCTCGCGCAGCTCGACCGCGGCGGTCTGCGGCGTCTCGCCCGCTGGCGGCGCGGGCGGCGGCGCCTTGCCGCAGGCGCCGAGCAGCACCAGCCCGGCGAGCGCGAGCCGACGCATCATGCCGCCGAGGGCACGCCCAGCCGCCGCAGGATCATCTCGAGCGGGCAGAACTGCGTGAAGCCGCTCTGCAGCAGGTTGGCGCCGACGAAGGCGGTCAGCCAGAACCAATAAGGATGCACGTAGAGGCCGAGCCCCAGGCTCGCCAACACCACCGCTCCCGCAAAGATCCGCACGATACGTTCCGTGGTCATCGTCATGATGGTCTCCTTGACCCGTATATACTGGTGGGGGTATGCTATTTCAAGGCTGGGCGAAGGGATTTGCGCTAGATCAATGACCGCGATTCGCAACGAAGCGCACAAGAAGGAGCTGGTGACGCGGCTGCGGCGCGTCGAGGGGCAGCTGCGCGCCATCCAGGCCATGATCGAGCGCGGCGAGGACTGCGAGCCGGTGGTGCAGCAGCTCTCCGCCGCCCGCCGCGCGCTCGACAAGGCGTTCTTCCACGTTCTCGCCTGCGGCATCCGCCAGTCCGAGGACAAGCCGCCCGGCGCGCGCGCCGCCGAGGAGCGCCTCGCCCGCGCCGCCTCGCTGCTCGGCAAGTTCGGTTAGAATTTTTTCTTCTTCAGCGCCCGGGTCGTTAGCTCAGCGGTAGAGCACTGCTCTCACACAGCAGGGGCCACTGGTTCGATCCCAGTACGACCCACCAACCCCATGAGTAGTTACCACTACACCGAGCGGCACTCTGCCGCAGGGTAGTCGCGTAATGTCCTACACGTAACACTGGACGCCGGAGGTTGGTACGGCGCGCATAGATGGGACCACGGTCTACTATCCCTTCGCTCTCGTCGATCTGGTCGACTATCGCCAGGCCGACGACGACGAAGACGGCGAAGTATTGCTCTCCTTCATGGATGAAGACGGCTGCCAGGTCAGTGTCCGGCTGCGCCGCCATCTCGTCGAGGCATTGAAGGATCGCCTCGGCGTTCCTCCTGATTCTTCACTCTAGTTACCAACCGTAACAACCGCTCACCGACGCTCACGCGGATCGCTGGTGTAATCCGTCACATCTTCAATCTCATCTGACGGAGCGACACATGATCAAGTCGAGTATCGCAGTGGCTCTTGTGGCCTCAATGGTCGGCCTTGCCGGTTGCGCCTCGCGCGCGGAGACGATCGGCATGGGTGCGGGAATGGCCACCGGCGCGGCAGTGGGCGGCGGCACGATCGGCACCGTCGGCGGCGCCATGGTCGGCTACGCCGCCGGCCGAGCCTACGACCAGCGTCACGACTAGGGCTAGGCCGCTTCGCGATTCAGGCGCGGCATGGGTCCGCCGCGCCGCTCGAGCTCTCGCAGGAGGTCTGCTTCCTCGCCCGAGGCACGCAGCGACACTTGCCAGGAGTAGTGCGTCGCGCGCTCGGACACGCGCTGCAACTGGTCGAGGAGCGCCTCCTTGATCGAGGCAGCCCGGCCGATGAAGATCATCTCGGCGCCGCGCCAGAGCGCAAAGAGGCCGCCGCTCTCCGGCGCGCCCGAGACCATGACAGGGTGGAAGCGGTACCGCGGTTCGCTGATCGCCATGCCGCCCTTTTTACCGCAGCATTGTTTCGTGAAATGAGTGGCAACCTGTCGCTGCCCGTACTACACGCCGTCGAGCGTTGACGACTAGGCAGCGTTGCAGCGAGGCAAGCGCCCATAGCGCAGAGTGAACTGCGCGAGGAACTCGGCCTCCCGCGCCTCGGCGCGAAGCGAGAGCTCCCAGCTGTAGTGCGTGGCGCCCCTCGTGCACGGCAAGGGGGTGCGCTCCAGATGATCGAGCAGACGCTGGCGGATCGAGGCAGCGCGGCCCAGGTAGATCATCTCGCCGTCCTGCCACAGCGCGTACACGCCGGCATTGTCGGGCGCGCCCCGCACGATGGCACTGGTGAAGCGGTAAACGGGATCGTTGATCGGCACTTGCGCGGCTGTATACCGGATTTCCGCCGCGTCCGCTGGCGCGTAGTACGAACCGCTACTCGAGGATCTTCTTCACCTTGTTCTCGGTGCGAGTGACCGTGCGCTTGACGCCGTTCTCGGTGCGGGTGACGGTACGCGTGACGCCGTTCTCCGTGCGAGTGACGGTGCGGGTGACGCCGTTCTCGGTGCGGGTGACGGTTTTCTTCACGCCCTTCTCCACCTTCTGCGCGCCGCGCTCGATGCGATTCGGCTTGGCGTCGTCCGCCGTCGCCGCGGCGGCGAAAGCGAGCAGCGGGAGTGCGAGCAGAATCTTCATCAGTCGGTCGGCAGCCTTTGCGGATCGTTCCACAGCGGCATGCAGCGATGCGCGAGCTCGTACTCCTTCATCAGCTCGCGCAGGCGCGCCTGCGGATCGGGCGCGACTTCCCAGCTGCAGCCGCTGATGCGCAGCGCGTTGATAGCGCGCGCGCTGAACTGCTCGCCGAGCGCCTTGCGGATGGTGGCAGTACCGCTCGCGGCGCTGCCGTAGTAGATGATGCCGCCGCTCTGCCACAGCGCGAACACGCCCGACGCGTCGGGCGCCTGCGAGATGAGGGACTTGGTGAACGGCACGCAGCCGTTATTGATCGCCATGCGGTATTCCTCCCGCGCACTTCTGCCAACACCATCCTACTACTTCGCGCGCTCGTTGCAGCGCGGCAAACGCGCGTTGGCGAGGCGAAATTCCGCCAGCAGGTCGGCCTCGCGCCGCGCCGGGTCGCTCGAAGTCTGCCAGCTGAAATGCGTCGCATCGTGCGGCTGCGTGCGGCGCGCGTAATGATCCTGCAGCCGCGAGCGGATGGTCGCGTCGCCGCGCGTCGCGCCGATGAAGATCGGCTCGTCGCGCTCCCACAACACGTAAACGCCCGCTACCGGCGGAGCGCCCGAAATCTGCCATGTCGTGAAACGGTGTCGCGGGGAGTTGGTCGGCATCGATCTTGCAGATTCTAAGGCATGAAAATTTTCCGGAAATGGATACCGCCATGCCCGTGAAACCCAATGGAAACAAGTGCGCAATACGGGAACAGATCGTGGAAGACCTGGCGAGCGGCCTGACGCTGCTCTTCGAGTGCGAGAACGGCCACGCGCGGCTGGTGATCGCGGGCAAGTCGCTGCCCTTCGGCAACCGCGAGATCGTCTTCGACCAGGACGGTCGCGAAGCGGGCGCCGGCACGCTGGTCGGCAAATTCCGTCGACCCTCCTGGCTGAAGGGCGTCTAGTCAATTCGGGGTCAGGGTAACAATTCGCCCGGAACCCCGGCACTCCGAGAGTTGTTACCCTGACCCCGAATTGAGCCGCGGCGGGCGGCCGAAGACGCGCTGATACTCGGCGAGCAGCTCGGCTTCGCGCGCCGCGGGATCGGCGCACAATTCCCAGCTGTAGTGCGTCGCGCTTCCGGCCGCGAGGCGACCTTCGAGATGATCGAGCAGGCACGAGCGAATCGTCATCTCGCCGCCCATCGCCCGGCCGTAGTAGACGAGTTCCTCGCCATCCCAGAGGACGTAGACCCCGGCGTCGACCGGCGCGCCGAGCAGGACGATGCGCGTGAAGCGATAGCGCCGGCTCGGCTCGGACGAGCCCTGCAGCCAGCGCAGCGCCGCAGTCTCGTCGCGGAACGCGCGCGCGTTGATGTGCTGCTGGCGCGCGACCAGCTCGATGTACTCGTGCGCTGCGTTCAGCTCCTGCGAGTCGCCGAGCAGCGCGATCTGGCAGGCGGGCGACACCAGCTCGGGCACGTAGGTGGAGAGCCCGTAGTCGTCGGGCTTGAACATCACCCGCGAGCTGCGCACCGTCATCAGGATCCGCGGGCAGGCGTGCTGCCGGCACGCCGCCTGCACCGCGTGCAGGAACTCGCGCATGTCGTCCGCCGTCTGCCTGCCGACCAGCTCCGCCCGCAGGTAGCCCTGGCGAAGATCAACCGAAAAGCGCATCAGGTTCTTTCGAGCAGTTTCCTCAGCCACTCGTGCGCGTCGGAGTCCGCGCCGCCGCGCAGGTTCATGCAGCGGTCGCGCAGATTGCGCAGCACGTGCTCGATCATGCCGCCGCGGTGCTCCGGCGAGAGGCCGTCGAGCGCCCGGCCGAAGGCGTGGGCAAAGTGCCTCTTGTCGAGCACCTCGTGCTCGTGCAGCGTCTCGACCAAGACGATATTGGCCGCCGCGAGTCCGGCCAGGGTCTCGAGCAACGCATCGAACTGCCCGCGATCACCGCTCACTTCGCCGCCGGCATGTGCTGCCGCAGCTTGTCGAGCAGCTCTTCCAGGTCCACCGGCTTGGCGACGTAGTCGGTCGCGCCCGCCGCGATGCACTTTTCTCGGTCGCCCAGCATCGCCTTGGCGGTGACGGCGAGGATCGGGATGGTGTGACAGCCGTCGAGCTGGCGCACGATGCGCATCGTGTCGTGGCCGTCGAGCCCCGGCATCATCACGTCCATCAGCACCGCGTCGATGCCGTTCGAGCGCTTCAGCAGCTCGATGCCTTCCTTGCCGCTCTCGGCGTGGACCACGCGCAGTCCGCGCGCTTCGAGCGCGCTGGTGAGGGCGAAGACGTTGCGGATGTCGTCGTCGACCACCAGCACGCTGCGTCCGGCGAGCTCGCCCTCGGCCCTGGCGGGGTCGGACTCCTTGTTTTCCTCGAGCGGCGCAGGCGGAACGGCGGCGAGCGGCGACGCGATGTATTGCCGCGGCAACGCCGCGAGGCTGGGGACGCTGTCGCTGCCCGCAGCCTGGTGGCTGAGCGGCAGGTAGAGCGTGAAGGTGCTGCCCCGCCCCGGCGTGCTCGCGGCGACGCGGATCTCGCCGCCCAGCAGGCGCGCGAGCTCGCGGCTGATCGAGAGGCCCAGGCCGGTGCCGCCGTACTCGCGGCTGGTGGTGCCGTCGGCCTGCTGGAAGGCCTCGAAGATCAGGCGCTGCTTGGCGGGCGGGATGCCGATGCCGGTGTCGATCACCGAGAACGCCACCGCGCCCTCGGCGCGGTCGAGCACCGGGTGGCCGAGGCTCCAGCCCTCGCGCGCCGGCTCGATCGCGAGGCGCACCGAGCCCTTGGCGGTGAACTTGAACGCGTTCGACAGCAGGTTGGCGAGGATCTGCTGCAGGCGCTTGCCGTCGGTCTCGACCGCGGCCGGCAGGCCCGGCGCGACCGAGAGCTGGAACTCGAGGCCCTTGTCGAGCGCCACCTGGCGGAAGGTGCGATCGACCGACTCGCAGATCTCGCCGAACGGCTCCTGCGCGATGTTGAGCGTCACGGTGCCCGACTCGATCTTCGCCAGGTCGAGGATGTCGTTGATCAGCGCCAGCAGCTCGGCGCCCGACGAATGGATGGTGCGCGCGAACTCGACCTGCTTCGAGGTCAGGTTGCCGCCGACGTTGTCGGACAGCAGCCTGGCCAGGATCAGCAGGCTGTTGAGGGGCGTGCGCAGCTCGTGCGACATGTTGGCGAGGAACTCCGACTTGTAGCGGGACGACAGCGAGAGCTGCTCGGCCTTCTCCTCGAGGGCGGCGCGCGCCTGCTCGATCTCGCGGTTCTTGAACTCGACCTGGTGCATCTGCTCGGAGAGCTGGCGCGCCTTCTCCTGCAGCTGGTCGTTGGCGCCGCGCAGCTCTTCCTGCTTGCCCTTGAGCATCGACTCCGACTTCTGCAGGTTGAGCGCCTGCTGCTCGAGGCGGTCGTTGGTCTTCTTCAGCTCCTCCTGCTGGCTCTGCAACTCCGCAGTCAGAGACTGCGACTGGTGCAGGAGGTACTCGGTCTGCATGTTGGCCGAGATGGTGTGCAGCACCACGCCGATCGACTCGGTGAGCTGGTCGAGGAACGCCTGGTGGGTATCGCTGAAGCGGCTGAACGAGGCGAGCTCGATCACCGCCTTCACCTGGCCCTCGAACAGCACCGGCAGGATGACGACGTTGACCGGGGCGCCCGAGCCGAGCGAGGAGCTGATCCGGATGTAGTCGCTGGGCGCGCTCGCCAGCACGATGCGCTTCTTCTCCAGCGCGCACTGGCCGACCAGGCCCTCGCCGAAGCCGATCTTGCGCGGCAGGCTCTTCGAGTGCCGCTGCGCATAGCCGGCGAGCAGCTCCAGCGTCGACTCGCCGCTGCGCTGATCGGCGACGTAGAACGCGGCTTGCTGCGCGTTGACGAGCGGGGTCAGCTCGGAAAGGATCAACCTCGATACCGTCACGAGATCGCGATGCCCCTGCAGCATCCGCGTGAAGCGCGCGAGGTGCGTCTTCAGCCAGTCCTGCTCGGTGTTCTTGCGCGTCGTGTCCTTGAGGTTGCGGATCATCTCGTTGATGTTGTCCTTCAGCGAGGCCACCTCGCCCTGCGCCTCGACCGCGATCGACCGCGTCAGGTCGCCCTTGGTCACCGCCGTCGCCACCTCGGCGATCGCCCGCACCTGCGTGGTGAGGTTGGCCGCGAGGCGGTTCACGTTGTCGGTGAGGTCGTGCCAGGTGCCCGCCGCGCCCGGCACCCGCGCCTGGCCGCCGAGCTTGCCTTCGCTGCCGACCTCCCGGGCCACGTTCGTCACCTGATCCGCGAACGTCGCCAGCGTGTCGATCATGCCGTTGATGGTGTCGGCGAGCGCCGCCACCTCGCCCTTGGCCTCCACCGTCAGCTTGCGCTTCAGGTCGCCGCTGGCGACCGCGGTCACGACGCTGGCGATGCCGCGCACCTGAGAGGTGAGGTTCGCGGCCATCGAGTTCACGTTGGACGTGAGGTCGCTCCACACGCCGCCGACGCCCTTCACCTGCGCCTGACCGCCGAGCTTGCCGTCGGTGCCCACCTCGCGCGCCACCCGCGTCACTTCGGCAGCAAAGGCGTTGAGCTGGTCGACCATGGTGTTGACGGTCAACTTGAGCTCGAGGATCTCGCCCTTGACGTCCACCGTGATCTTCTTCGAGAGGTCGCCCTTCGCCACCGCGGTGGTGACCTCGGCGATGTTGCGCACCTGGCCGGTGAGGTTGGCCGCCATCGAGTTCACGTTGTCGGTGAGGTCC
>Ga0315912_10003608_pt1 | contig 15267 bp, 9 predicted proteins | sample VfabasoilMG_FD_204469 | JGI IMG/M metagenome (GOLD analysis project Ga0315912, IMG submission 204469) | Garden soil microbial communities collected in Santa Monica, California, United States - V. faba soil | ecosystem: Environmental > Terrestrial > Soil > Garden | place: USA: California... | reverse complement strand
GTCTGTCCACCCGATATCAGTCTGCCGGATCTCGCCCCCACACACCTCCTTCTTTCTTCTCCGGCTGCGATGCCCGCTGGCACCCGTCTACCGCGTAGCGGTTTAGTTCAACGACGAACCGCGAATCCTTGATTTGACTCAATTTGATAGGCTGGTGTCCGGGAAAAGTGAGGATCCTAGGTCTACTCATCGCCTTGCCGGTCGCGGCACAGTCCCCGGACTTTGCCGAGCAGGTCTACCCGATTCTGGAAGAAGCGCAGTGCCGATCGTGCCACAACGAAAATGGAGTGGCGTCGGCCAGCCGCTTGACGTTCCCCAGCGAGAACGCGGCGGCGGACGAGATTCGAAGATTCGGACTGACGCTTCGGCGGTTGGTCAACGCCGCTAAACCCGTCGATTCCGTGCTGGTACTGAAACCGACGAATCGAATCAGTCACCCGGGCGGAGAACGGCTAAAGCAGGGCTCGCCGGAAGAGGCCAAACTGCGGCAATGGGCTGTTTACCTGGCTTCGCTTCCTGAAGGGCCCATTGGCTTGGCTGGGCCAGCCAAGCCAATTTCCGTGGTTTTGCGGCGGCTGACTCATCAGCAGTACAACAATACAGTTGCCGACCTGTTGGGAGACCGGACTCGACCGGCCAGCCGCTTCCCAGCCGAGGACTTCGTAAACGGATTTACCAATCAAGCCGAGGGCCAGAGCATTTCCCCATTGATGGCCGAGGATTATGCGCGGGCGGCGGCAAAATTGGCGCGCGATGCGGCGCGATCGGGCGCCCTGCAACGATTAATTCCATGCGATAAGAACGCCGCCGGCTGCGGGTCCCAGTTCGTTCGCAGTGTGGGACTGAAGGCCTTCCGACGGCCACTGACGGCACAGGAGGCAGCGAGCTTCGAGAAGCTTCTGGGTACAGGATTCGATGCACAGAGAGTTCTGGAAGCCATGCTGCAATCCCCCGCGTTCCTGTTTCATACCGGCTCGGGTTCGTATGCGGCGGCATCTCGAATCTCCTATCTGCTGTGGGACACGTCGCCGGACGCACTGCTGATGGATGCGGCGGCGAAGGACGAGTTAGCAACGCGGGAACAGATCGAAAGACAGACCCGGCGGCTAATGCAGGATAGCCGGGCGCGGTCGGCGATGAATCAGTTTCTCGCCGAGTGGCTTCGGTTCGATCGCGTTCGCGGGGCACTGCGAGAGCGCAAGCTCTTTCCGGAGTTCGGCACCGAACTGGTCCAATCCATGATCGAAGAGACAACACGGCTGTTCTCCCACCTGGTTTGGGAGGACAAGCGGTTCCTGGACTTCTTCACCGCTGAATATAGTTTTCTGAATACAGCGCTGGCGCAGGTTTACGATCTGCCGGCGCCCGCCGGTGAGTTCGAATTAGTACGTTTTCCGGCGAACGGGAAGCGCGCCGGAGTGTTAGGTCATGCTTCGTTTCTGACACTGACGTCAAAGCCGTCGGAAACAGCGCCCACCGAGCGCGGACTTTTTATCCGCGAACATTTCCTCTGCCAGATTGTGCCGCCTCCGCCGCCCGGCGTTAGCACTACGTTGCCGGTACTCTCCGAGGAAAAGCCGGTAACTAACCGGGAACGGTTGGCCATGCATTTATCCGATGCAAGTTGTGCGTCCTGCCACCGCCTGGTCGATCCGATTGGATTCGGGTTTGAACAATTCGACGCGATTGGGCGATACCGCGAGAAGCAGATTGCGTTGGTCTTCCCGGCCGTGGAAACCACCAAAAAGAATGTGCGGCAGGAGGGAATGAAGGTCGAATTGCCGGTAGATACCGAGGCAAGCATTCTTGGAATCGCTAACTCCCGTTTTTCCAGTCCCGCGGAGGCTGGGCGAATCCTTGCAGCTACACCGGCTTGCCACCGCTGTATTGTGAAGCAGTTTTTTCGGTATGCTCTAGGCAGGGCCGAGACCGAGGCGGATCGCCCCTACCTCGAAGAGGCTTACGAGCGATTTGCCAAATCCGGTTTTCGGTTTCGGGAGCTGATTCTGGCCATCGTCACTTCACGTCCATTCTTAGAGGAGTCCACCAATGCCCGCTGAAACGCGGCTCGCGCGTCGAGTCTTTCTTAGAGGCGTGGGCGCCGCCGGTGCGCTCATCCGAATCGGATTGCCTCCGTTGGAGGCGATGTTCAATTCGAACGGAACTGCTTATGCGGGGGGCGTGAAGAAAACAGTTCCGAAGCGATTTGTTTTTTGGTTTAACGGCAACGGCATTCCCGAGAAGTATTGGGTACCGCGGGAAACGGGCACCGAATACGCCATGCCATCGTGCCTGCAACCGCTCGCGCCGTATCGGAGCGATATTCACATTGTGACCGGACTCGATAGCGCCGCGGCGCGCCTGCCGGGTCCGGGCAATAGCCACTACCCTTCCATGAGCGCGGTGGTTTCTTGCAAGACCTATACAGGACGGGGCGCCGGAGGGCCTTCGATCGATCAGGTGATCGCCCAGAAGATCGGCGGCGACACCCGGTTCCGGTCGATACAAGTGGGTGTCTGCCAGGAGTCTTTCGGCGAGAGTATTCAACGGAATCTCAGTTGGGCGGATCGCGACCGTCCGCTGCCTCCGGAGATGATTCCGCACCGGTTGTTTGACCGGCTGTTCGGCGTGAAGGATGCCGAAGTAATTTCGCGGCAGAAGAGTATTCTGGACGCGGTGAAGGAACAAACGCAGGCGTTGAACGGCCAATTGGGCGCCAACGACAGACGCAAGCTGGATGAGTATCTGCAGTCGGTGCGAGAGTTGGAAACTTCGATCGCTACTCTGCCGCCCGAGTATCGCACTGCGGTGGAGCGGCCCGCCGAGGCTATCGACTTGCGGGATTATCCGCGAATCGCAAAGATTCAAAGCGATCTGTTGGTACACGCCTTGGCATCGCAGCAGACCCACGTTGCGTCCTACATGCTCACCAAGTGCCAGGGCTTGACGCGGTTTCCGTGGCTGGGCCATACGGCGCAGCGCCATCACGAATATACGCATGGCGATGTGGAGACGCCGCGCGGCATGCGCACGCTGCGCGATATCTGCCGCTGGCATGTGGAAGAGTTCGCCTATCTGGTGGGACGTCTGAAGGGGACTTCGGAAGGCGAGAAAACTCTTTTGGACAACACCGCGCTGATGATGGTCCACGAGCACGCCGAAGCCAATGCGCACAAGAACAACAATCTGGCGCTGCTGCTGGCCGGCAATGCCGGCGGGTGGAAGACCGGATTGCACACGCGGACCACGGGCACGCTGGGCGACCTGTATTTGACCGTCGCGAATGAAGTGATGGGAGCGGAGATCAAGTCTTTCCCCACGGCCGAGCGCAAGCTTAGCGAGATCGTCTGATGCGCTGGTGGGCGACGCTGGCGGTTTGTACGGCGATGTGGGCCGGGCCCGCCGATCAGGCCGTAGCCCGTTGGACGCTGTTGGAAGGTGGACGGGTGGGAATTGGCGGGCGAGTTTACGTCGATGCCGCCGAACTTCCATCCGGCGATTATCACGTCGAGATGTTGGATTGGGTCGCCGTGAATGCAGTGCCCGAAGACCTGGAGAGGATGACCGGACTGCGCCATCTGCGGGAGCTACGGCTTCCCGGACCGCTGTGGAACCGCAACGCCGATAGCGGCAAGGATCTGAGCAAAATGCTGCGATTCCTCGCACCGGTCACAACGCTCGAGAAGCTGACTTTCAGCGATCACTTCCTGGACCGGATTCGTTTTCGCGACGCGGGGCTGGATGAAATTTCGTCGTTAACGGGTCTCCGGGAGTTGGGCTTGCGGCAGGCGGAAGTGAAGGGCTCCGGATTGCGCCATTTTTCGCAGTTGCAGTCACTCGACGTGACGTTATGCCCGTTGGCCGATTTGAGCGGCATCGCCGGAATGAGAGGCTTGCGGCGTCTATGGGTGGGCGATACGCTGGTCACTGATCTGGCGCCATTGAAGGGCTTGACGTCGTTGGAAGAAGTCGATCTGCATGGAACAGCGATCGGGGACGAGAGCATGCCCCATCTGGCTGGCCTGCGGGCGCTGCGCCGCTTGGACTTACAGGGGACCAATGTCTCCGATGCCGCCGTCTCCACGCTAGAGCAGCTCAGCAACCTGGAGACGTTAAATCTGTATCGAACTAAGATCTCCAACGCCGGGTTGGAGCGGCTAGCCAAGCTGAAGAAGTTGAGGGAGATCGATGTTCGCTACACCCGCGTCACTGCCGCTGGCTATGAGTCGCTTCGGGCGGCGCTGCCCCAGGCTCGCATTCAATTTGCCGGCGGGACGGCGCGGACGATTTCGAAACGCCAACCGCCAGCCGGACACGACGCCGCGGCCATCGGCGCCTGGATACAGGCAATCGGCGGCACAGTTCGAAAGGCTGATGGGTTCGCCTCCTTGCGTGGAATTCCTTTGGACGCGGCGGGCGTGGCGGCGTTGAGCAGAATGCCGGGCTTGCGAATTTTGGATTTAGAAGCCACCGAAATCGGCGACGCTGCGCTGGCGCCATTAGCAGAGATCGCCACGCTCGAAGAACTCACCTTGAACAGTACCCAGGTGTCCGATGGCGGCTTGGCGTTGTTGACGAGCTTGCGGCAATTGAAGCGGCTGCGGCTGAATAACACGTACGTCGAGGGCACCGCGTTTTTGCGTTGGCCGGCCGATTCGGCCTTGGAAGATTTGAGTATGCTAGGAAGTCCCGTGAGTGACGCGGCGCTGGCTGGCGTTGCACGACTTAGGCAGCTACGGCGGCTGGTGCTGGCTGAAACCGACGTGACTGGACCGGGGTTGGCGGCGCTGGCCGAGCTACCGTTGGCCGAATTGGACCTGTCAGCGGCTGACATCGGCGACACCGCGCCGTTGGAGCGATTCACGAACCTTAGGGTGCTCAGTCTGCGCGACACGCGAATTACCGATTCCATGCTGGCGCGGAAGCTGGGCTCGCTTCCCCTTTTAGAAAGACTCGACTTGGCGCGAACCCGGATCTCGAATGCGGGAACTGCCGGGCTGGCGAAGTTAACCAGCCTGCGGGAGCTGAACCTGGCGTATGCGGAATTGAACGACGAGGGGTTGGCGGCGCTGAGCGGGCTGCACCGGTTGGAAGCCCTAAATCTTGACAGCACAAATGTTACCGATAGTGGCATTGCCGTCCTTGCGGGGTTTCGTCAATTGCGGCATTTGGATGTGTATCATTCGCTGTTGACGGCAAAGGGGCTGGCGGAGCTTCGCGCGTCGTCGCCCGCATTGAAAGTCGTTTGGGATAAGGAAAGTGGAATGCCGCACAGGAGGCGTGCATGAGGTATTACCTTTTGCTGGCCGCGTTGGGATTGCACGGGCAGGCGGCGCTCGATCTGACCGCGACATGGACAACGGATTCCGATCTTGCGGCGGTAGCGGGAAATGCACGGTTGGAGAAACTGAGTCTGGCGCAGACGCGGGTAACGGATGCCGGCCTTGAGCGTTTGCGAGGATTGCGGTCGCTGCGAGAGTTGGACCTGTACTTTGCCGAATTCTTCACCGATGACGGTATTGCGGCGCTGCAGGGGTTGACGAAGTTAGAACGTCTGAATTTGCGGGGGACCAAGGTGACCAGCCGGGTCTTTGATTCGATTTCCCAGCTCACCGCACTTCGGTCGCTCGATATCAGTTACTCCCAGATTGATGACGCCGGTGTGGAACTGCTGGCGGAGTTGCCGCAATTGGAGACGCTGTCGATCGGGGGAACGCGCATCGGCGTGGTGGCGCTGGCATCGCTCAAGCTTTTGCCGGCGCTCCGGCACTTGGACGTCAGCGGAATGCAGAGAGTCGACTCGGGGCATTGGGGACTGACGCTGAACCCGACCGTGTTGGGGGAACTCGGGACGATGGAAAACCTAATTTCGCTGAACTTGAGCGGGGCGGTCTTGAATGATATCGGCGCGGACCGGCCTGGACTGAAAGAGGAGCAAAGGCAGAAACTCGATGGGTTGGAGAAACTCGCCGGACTAAAGAAACTGGAGCGCCTTGACCTGAGCCGGACACCGGTGAACGCCGCCGGTTTGGAAGCGCTTGCCGCGCTTCCGAAACTGTGGGAATTGCGGCTGGCTCTGGCCAAGGGAATTGACGACTCCGCGGTGGCGGAATTAATCAAAATGAAAGCGCTGCGGGTGGTAATGTTGGAGGGAACACGGATCACGGCGGACGGTGTCGCGCGCCTGCGGTCAGCCCGGCCGGATCTGGAATTGATCGGCTTATCGTAGCGGCATGTATACTGAGGAATTCGTTATTCCAAGAAGCAGTTGGAAGGGAACCCGGAGCCTCTTTTCAGGAATTCTCGATGAGTGACATTCGATTCGGTGGCGGACGTGAATATCAGTTCTTCCGGCGGGAAGATATTCGCGTTCGATGGGACCTGCCATCGGCGGTGCAATTTCTGAATAGCTATCGGGGAGATGCGCGGGCAATGGGTCATTTTCGCCAGGAGGTGGCAAAGAGGACCTTCACGAAGGCCGATGATCTGAGCGCAGAACAAATCATCCAGAGTATGGCGCGCATGCTGGCGGCCGGAGAGTTCGTGGTCCTCCTTCCGCAGCGCATCCGGCATCGAGATCCAATCGACCTCGGTAAGCCCGCGCCGGCGCCGTCGGGCCCGCGCGATCCCAAACCGGTAGAGGTGATCGAGGACGACCCAACCTTTGAGAGTAATCACGATGGGGTGAAGCAAGCGGCCGCGTTGATCGCGGCTGCCGAATCGGCATATCCATTCTGCGAAGAGTGCGCCCGGCAGGCCGAACTCCAGGGAGCGGGACGATGACAGCAGAACTGCAACGCATACTCTGGCCGAAGGGCCACCGGCCCGACATTTGGGCGATCGTTGACGCTGCCCAGGATCAGCAGGTTTATTGGACGCTCACGAACTCTTTCCTCCCGCATAGCTGCCTGTTCGCCGGAGCGCTCCCGGAGGCGCTGGAAATGGCCGCGCCGTATCTGGTTCAATTGGACCCGGAAGACAAGTTCACCGAATATCTGGCCAAGAACCTGCACCGGAACGTAGCCGTTTTTCTGCAAACCGACGCCTCATTGGGCGAGCTGCGTCACCACTTGCGGACGTTTCTGACAGTAAGGGATCCGGCCGGGCGGCGGATGCTGTTCCGCTACTATGACCCGCGCGTACTACGCGTCTATCTTCCCACTTGCAATGCGAGCGAACTGGAGATGGTTTATGGCCCGGTGACGTCGTATTGGACGGTCGCGGAGACGCCGGGCTCCTTGACGCAATTTGAATATCGCGGCAAGGGATTGAAGGTGACGCCGGTGGTATTCGGCAAAGAGGACCTGGGCGAAGAGCTCGCGCCGGTCATCGTACCGGCGCAGGAGTTCATTGCGATTCCCAAAGGGCAGTCCACTCATCAGCGGGTACCGATCCTGCTTCAGGGCGCTGGGAAGGGCGGCGTGCTGCGCCGATCTTCCGCCGCGCTTCGATTTTTCCGTACGGTGTCGGCGCCCGACGAACTGCCGTTTGTGGGCGGCGCCTATTCGGTTCCTCCGTCAGGGCTCGATCCGGACATCACCATCTACGCGGAAGCCGCAAGTCCTGCCGAGGTCACGCTGACGCTTGAACCCATCCGCGGCGGCAGGGTTGAGAAAAAGATAGTAGCAGTGGCGTTGGGGCTTGCAAGCGGCGAGGGCTATGTCTGCGCCGGGACCACTCCGGCATCGCGCAGGCGCATTGAAGTACAGCCCGTGCAACCAGCGAGCTTTGCGGGCAGATTGACGCTTCGCAGTACGGCAGGCGGTCCGGCGCTTACGCTCTTTCAAGTTGAAGATTCGGGAATGGGGTACGATCTCGCCGAGGGCTTCAGCTTCGATGCTCCGAAGGCGCCAATAAGCTTCTGGATTCAGGGAGAGGCAGTAAGTAAGGTCCGCGGCGACGGGGGTATTCAGCTCACCGTCGAAAACAGCCAGATTGCCGGTGACGCCAGGGCAGTCACTGTTGTTACTGTCTCGCCGGTCGCGGCCGAGATTCCCACCACGCCGTCGCGAGCAAAGCGCCTCCCGGAGAAAGTGTTGTCGGATACAACCAACGCAAGTTCGGTGGTGTTTTTAAGCGGTGCGGCCGATACTGGCAATTCCATCCGCTTGCGCGCCGCCGCGGCGCCGGAAGGAATTGGATTGCGCTGGGAGGTCTCGCGCAATGCCGACGACTCGGAGGCGGTTCGGAGTCTCTCTGCGATGCCGCTACCAACGCTGAAATCGGCGGGGGAGGGCGCGGAGATGATGGCCGATGCCGCCGGCAGCTTTACGATTCGCGCGATTGCGGGAGACTCCAGCGGCTGGGGGGGCCCGTCCGCTAAGTTGGAAGCGATTCTGGTTCATGCTTCGCTAACCGAAAATCTCAGTACGGTAAATGGCCGGTTCTGCGCCTGTGCCCGCGTGCCGGGTACCGACCTGTTCCGTTTACACACGGGCAACGGCGGCGTAAAACTGGAGGCGGCGATTAGACTAACGGGCGGCGGACCGGACGGCACTCGCGGGGTGGAAGCCATTCACGGCGGATGGATCAACAATATCGTGAGCGATAACTCCGGAGCGCGCTACAAGGGCGGTGCGGTACGCCAAGCTAGCTATTTATACGAAAAGGACGGTAAGCCGGCGACAGTCGACTTCGAAGAGGGCGCTTTGCTCGACGCGGCTTCCGGCGACACCCGCTGCCTGGTAGATAGCGGCCCCGAAGGTCCGTTGGGCGCGGAATCGGCTGTGGCCGCGCAAATTTCACCGGCTTCCAATTGGAAGGTGCAAGACGGCGCCGCAATGGATAAAACCATCGAACAGATTTGGCGGTATCTGGAGTGCCGGTCCTACCTGGCATTATGGTCCGCGGATGCTCCCGGCCAGTTGGGAATCCTGCTGGAAATCGGATGGTCTTTCACGGGTGACTACGGCTGCAACGCGTTGAAGACCACCCGAACTACTGTGCCCGCGCGGTTGGCAACCACAGGCACCGTTGTGCACCCGGCGCTGTTATCCGCTGCACGCACGGCGATCGAGGCACATCCTCCTGGAAGCGGAAATCGAGGCAACGCATGATTGGCAAAACAATCGAACATTACCTGGTATTGGAAAAACTCGGTACCGACGAATCCACCATGGTCTATAAAGCCCAGGATTTGAAATTGGACCGGGTTGTACTGTTGAAGGCCATCGAAGTGCCGGCCAACGACGCCGATGCGCTGACGTCCTTCCAGAAGGAGACGCGCGCGGGGGTCTCGTTAAGCCACCCCAATATTTCATCGATCTTTGACGTGATCGACGGCGAAGGCGGGCGGTATTTGATTTATGAATATCACCCCGGCGGCACGCTTCGGGATCGAATGAAGCGGGCGGCTACTTCGGGCGAGTTGATCCCGGTTGACCGTTGCGTCGAATATGTTTTGGACGTCGCGCAGGGCCTCGCCGAAGCGCATCGCCACGGCATTGTTCATCGCGATATCAATGCGGAGAACATCGTTGTTACTCCCACGCACGCCGTCAAAATTACGAACTTCGGCAAGGCACGGTTTGTCGATGGGCCGACGTTTGTGGGGAGCGGCTCCATCACGGGTTCCTTCGGCGCCTTCGTGCCGGAGAAGCTGCAGGGCGGGTCTGTCGATCACCGCGGTGATATCTATTCGCTTTGTGCCGTGCTCTTCGAACTGCTCACCGGAGAGAAGCCGTTTCGCGCCAAGAACGCGGCGGCGTATTTGCATGAGGTGATTTACAACGCCGTTCCCCAAATGAGCGAGCTGCGGCCCGGCATCTCCGCGGGCTTGCAGAAGATTGTCGAACGGGGAATGGCGAAGAAACCCGAGGATCGCTATCCCTCGATGGACCTGCTGGTGGATGACCTGCGGGCGGAGCTGAAGGACGGCCTGCAGCAATCCGAACCATTACCTGATGAGCCGGCAATCGCGGTACTGCCGTTCCTGAGCACCGGCGGCGACGAGAAGCTGGCCGCCTTCTGCGAGGGGCTTACCGAGGAGATTGCATTTCAGCTTCAAAGCGTCGTCGGACTGCAAGTGTCGGCGACGACTTCTGCGGCACGCTTCAAAGGGAAGACGGAGGACCTGCGAAAAGTCGGTGCGCAGCTTAACGTGAATCTCCTTCTGGAGGGCACGGCACGCGCCTCTGGTACGGTCGTGCGAATGATCTTCAAGCTCACCGATGTCAGCACCGGATACCAGGTGTGGTCTGAGCGTTTCGATCGCGATTTGACCAACACATTGGCCGTGCAGGATGAACTGGCTGCGGCGGTGACGAATGTTCTGCGGCAGCGCGTGAGCGGCGAGGCGATTGTTTCACCGCCTCCGCCGCCCCCAAGTGCGACGATTAGCATCCCCATCGTCGTCACACGGCCACTGGTGATGTCAGAGGTGCTGGAAGCGGCACGCGGCCTTCTCAACCCAACGGAAGTGTTAGGTGAGGCAATTCGCACCGCGCTTATGTTGCCATCCAATTCCCTGGATGCCCAAGTGGCCCTCGGTTATGCCTACGCGGTCCTAAACAAGGCGCCCGGATCGGCGGAACAGGCGTTCCTTCGAGCACTGGAACTGGATCCCGCAGGACTCGAGGCACTTTGCGGATTGGCGACTCACGTCCTGGCGCCCCAGGGCCGTATGGTCGATGCGGCAACCGTTCTGGCGAGAGCGGACCAAACGTCGTTGCGAACGATCCTTTCCAGCGGCTGGCTGCAATTCTGGCGCGGGGATTTCAATGGAGCCGTCGGCCAGTGCCGCCAGGCGTTCAAAATCGACTCGAACAATCCGGAGGTCTACCTGCTTCTGGGGCGCGCTTATTCGGCCCTGGGGCAGTATCGGGAGTCGATCATCGCTTCCAGTCGCGGGCGTGTTTTGGCCCCTGAAGATCCTCGAATTGCGGCGGCGCTCAGCTACAGTTACGGCCGCTCCGGCGATTCGGATGAGGCCAACCGGTTGGCGGACGAGTTGGGGACGCTTTCGCATAGGCGGTATGTCTCTGTGCTCGATGTCGCCATGCCGTATGCAGGTCTCGGTCTCGGCGAATGGGTCACTTGCTGCCTGGAGAGAGCCAGGGAGGAACGCCCGGTGGAAATGCTGTGGTGGGACCTGGCGCCGGAGTGGGCGCCCTACCGCTAGCGACAACGCGGGCACAACCTTTCGCGCGCTGCCAGTATGAAGCGTATATGGCGGAGGGTACAGTATCTTCCCTGGGCGCCGATGTTCTGTAGACGTGCAAAGTGGTGTCTATTGATGCGGTACTGCATCTGGAAACACTTCCGCAATGAATCGCCCGGCCCAGCGTGACGCCCAGAGTAAACTAGCGGGACGGATTTCTAGCGCTGCTGAAGCAGAGTGAGAGCGTGGGGGCGGTGGAGGATGAAGCGGATGCGGTCGAGTTCCTGGAGAGGTTTCAGGAAGCCGGGTTCCCTTAAGGGCCAGAGTGCGGCCGGCGGAGCAGTGGATCCGGATACAGCCAGGAGACAGTTGACGGCGCGGCGGGCAGCCTCGTTGGCGGCTTCCATGCAGGCGATGTCGGTGTAAGTGCGGACGTAGTCCGAGGCGACGAAGAGATTTTCGAGTTCGATTTGGGCCTCGGGGCGATGTTGGAGGGAGCCGGCGGTGTTGATCAGGAGGGGCTCGGCGTTGGTGGCCTCGCCAGGATTGGGGAATTCGATGTCGGGGTCGAGGAACCAATGGAGCAGGTGGTCATCGTCGATGAGGGTCTGTCCGTCGTCGTTCAGGTGCTGTTTTAATTGGTTCCAGACCTCGTTCTTAATCTCCTCGGGAGAACAGAATCGAGCTGCCTTGCCGGAATAAATCCCCGGGGTTTCCCAATCGGAGATGTCCACGGACAGGATGCCGCGAACGTTGCCATCACCGTAACGGGAGAGATCGACGCCAGTCCAGAACTGGCGCTGTGAGATTGAGGTCAAGGCCCAGGGCGAGTCCAGGTAGATGACATGGCCATGTGCAAGGGGCTGATCCATGCTGAGGTAAAACTGAATACCGTTCATCCAACGAGTTTTGAGGTTTCCGAGGCGTGAGAGAGACGGAGCGGCCTGCTTGATCTCGTCCGTGAGCAGCGTGGCCATGACTTCCACGGGAACAGCGGCGATGTAATAGTCCGCGGTGACCTGGGCAGAGTCCTCCATTGAGACTCCGGTTACCCGGCCGGCGCTTGTGCCAATGGCGGTGACGCGCGAGCCGCGATGGAAGGTCACGCCGAGGCCTTCAAGATAATTTGTCCAAGGCAGGATCCAGACGTCGTTAGTTGGTCCGGCCAGGAGACGGTCGAAGACGCGGTCGGGACTTATAAGACCGTAGAAGAGTTGAAGGAGGATGTAGCCGACGGTGCGAGTGCTGCCCTCTTCGGCACGCATGGCGACCAAGGATCGCGTCATGCCCTGAGCGAGGTAGGACTGGTAGAGGCGCGACATCCGCGGCGCTTCGATGAACTCCCACCAGCGGATGTTCTCGTATTCGGCGAGGCGGCGCTCCGGACAACTGGTGGCAAGAATCAGCAGGCGCCTGACGAAGAATGCCACCTCGTCGTGTGGGACGCCGAGGGGAGTGAGGAGTTCAATCAGAAAGACGCGGAAATCGTCGAGTGTGCGCGGGGTGCGCGCGACCCACGTGATCTCGGACAGGCCAGCCCGGGCGAGGAGGATGCGGGTGGCGACAACAAGGTTGTCATAGGTGTTGCCCACGGCTCCGTAAGGGATTCGAGCCATCGTGTCGGTGACGTGACGGTAGAAGCCGGGAAAAAAGCGGAAGCCGTGTTCGCCGGGAAGGTCGAATCGTCCGTCGACACCGGAACCTGCTACGGGGATGGAGCGCGCCTTGCCGCCGAGTACGGGTTTACGCTCGTAGACGTGAACCCGGAAGCCGCGCTCGGCAAGCTCGTGCGCAGCACTGAGCCCGGCGACACCTCCTCCGAGGACTGCGACAGTTCCCGACATGCCTGGCTCAGTGTAGCACCGGAATATTGCGAGGGCTCCGGTGGGAATTTCGTCCCCGCTCACCACCGGTAGAATAGGGAGCGTGCGAAAATCGCTCTGGTTTCTCCTATCCATTCAAGCCGGTGCGCAATCGGGGCGCAATGCCGATTGGGCCGTGTATCTTGGTGACAAAGCCACCGCCCATTACTCTCCGCTCGATCAGATCAACAAATCCAACGTGGCAACGTTACAGCAGGCCTGGATTTTCGACACCGGCGAGAAGGGCGAATTCCAATCCAACGGACTCGTGATCGGAGGCGTGCTCTATACCGCCTCGCCCAATCGCAGGGTATTCGCTATCGATGCCGCAACGGGAAAACAGAAATGGATGTTCGACCCCGCAGGCCAGCATTCCGGCCCCACCGGCCGCCGCCAACGGGGCGTCGTCTATTGGGCGGATGGGCCCGACCGGCGGATTTTCACTGGCGCCGGCACTTACCTTTACGCGCTCAATGCCGCCACTGGAAGCCTCATTCCTACGTTCGGCGCCAACGGCCGCATCCACTTGGGAGAAGGTGTCACCGATCCGGCGCCCTCCGTCCAGATCAATACTCCCGGCGTAATCTACAAAGATATGTACATCGTCGGCGGCCTGACCAACGGCCCCGGAACGATCCGTGCCTACGACGTCCGCACGGGAAAAATGCGATGGATCTTCCATCTAATCCCGCGCCCCGGCGAAGCCGGCTACGACACCTGGCCGCCGGAGGCATATAGATCCGCCGGCGGAGCCTCAAACTGGTCCGGCCTATCGCTCGACGAAAAGCGTGGCATCGTCTACGTGCCCACGGAATCCGCCCTCCCCGATTTCTGGGGCGGCGATCGTGCCGGCGCCAACTTGTTCGCGAATTCCCTGGTCGCCCTTGACGCCGCCACGGGCAAACGGCTCTGGCACCACCAGTTAGTCCATCACGACTTGCTCGACAAGGATCTTCCCACTCCGCCCGTGTTACTGACGGTAACCCGCAACGGTAAGAAGATCGACGCCGTCGCCCAAGGCACAAAACACGGACTCCTCTTCGTCTTTGATCGCGTCACCGGCCAACCGCTATGGGACATCGCCGAGCGCCCGATACCCGCGTCCACACTTACGGGCGAACCCGGATGGCCAACGCAGCCCGTGCCCTTGAAGCCCGCGCCGCTAACCCGTCAAACCTACACCGAAGCCGATGCCTCCGACATCTCTCCGGCCGCCCGCGCGGCCACGCTGTTGCGCATCCAGAAATCCGGCTCCCAAGGCGCCTACCCAGCCCCCGGACTGCAGGAGCGCATCATCATCCCGGGATTCGACGGTGGCATGGAATGGGGTGGCGCCGCCGTCGATCCGGATGGCAACTACTATGCGAACGTCAATGAAATCCCTTGGATCTATCAGATGATCCCCACCAGGGATCCATCGGGAAAGCCGCTGACGGCCGGCGGGCGGGCGTATCGGATACACTGCGCTGCCTGTCACGGATTCGATCGGGCGGGAGATGCCGCCTCCGGTTTTCCAGACATACGGACCCTACAGGATCGGACGCACGTAACTCAGGTAGTAAGCGGTGGTATTGGCCGCATGCCCGCCTTCGGCGCGCTGCCGGAAAACCAGCGCAAGGCGCTGCTCGACTATCTGTTCGGCGAAGAGATGCCATCGAATACAGCCGAGGTAAAAGGGCCGCCATACGTATTCGGCGGCTTCCGCCGCTGGTTCGATGCCGAAGGCTACCCGGCTATCAAACCGCCGTGGGGCACATTGAACGCCGTGAACTTGAATACCGGAGAACTGAAGTGGAAGGTGCCGCTTGGGGAATACCCGGAATTGACCAAACGAGGCATCCCGCCGACAGGTACGGAAAACTACGGCGGTCCGGTGGTGACAAAGGGCGGCGTCATCTTCATTGGTGCCAGCGCCGACGAGACGATCCGCGCCTTCGACAAGGACACCGGCCGGATCCTCTGGCAAGCCAAACTCCCATTCAGCGGCAATGCCACGCCCAGCGTCTATATGGTCGCCGGCAAACAATACATCGCCATCTCGGCGGGCGGAGGCAAGTCCAATCGGCCCGCTGGAGGGCACATCGTGGCATTTTCGCTTCCCGATTAGCGGGTAACAACGTCCTAACCCCAGATCCTGACGTCTAGCCAGCAACCATGTGGCCTGGCCGCATCAGCATCACTAGCCCGACTTTCGCAGTTCCGGCCCGATTTCGACGATATTAGGTAGTTTTCTAACGCTAACTCGAACCGCTGCAACGGCCACAGTTTGAAAACCGTTGCGGTGAAGACCTACCCACTGGCGGAAGG
>Ga0315912_10003607_pt1 | contig 15273 bp, 16 predicted proteins | sample VfabasoilMG_FD_204469 | JGI IMG/M metagenome (GOLD analysis project Ga0315912, IMG submission 204469) | Garden soil microbial communities collected in Santa Monica, California, United States - V. faba soil | ecosystem: Environmental > Terrestrial > Soil > Garden | place: USA: California... | reverse complement strand
CGGTGAACTCCTCCCCAGCCGGCAATCACGCCGGCGATGGAGACGACACAGGATGACCAAGTTTTCGCGCCGCAGCATCTCCTCTCTCGCGCTGGCCACCGCGCTGATCGGTGCCATGGCGGTGCCCGCGATGGCGCAGGGACCGAGCGGGGCCGCCACCGGGGCGCCGGCCGCACGCGCGGGTGATGTCGCGAAGCCCTCCGGCAGCGCCGCCGCGACCCCGGCGACCCCGGCCGGCAAGCCTGCGGCGACGCAAACGGGTGCCACGCAGAACGGTGGCAAGCCCGCTGCTGCCGCCACCACGGCCGCCGGCGGGCATGGCGCCGCCACAGCGCCGGCCGCGGGCCAGGGAACGACGCGGACTAACTGACGCTTCGTGTAAAGCCGGAGACAGGTGCGACAGAGGCCAGGGGGCAATCCCCCTGGCCTTTTCCGTTTGTGCCGGACGCGGATGGGGTTGACGTGGGTCAATGCCGGAATGGCCCCTGCATGGTCTGTGGCGGGAGCGAGGAAGCTGCATCCGGGAGGATTGGCGTGGCTTGGGATACCATCCGCAAGCAAGTGGCGGTGTCTGGCAGGGAACCGAAGTTGCGCGACTACGCGCGGGACTGCGCCGCTTTTTCCTGGGATGGCGCGCGAGCGCGGCTGTCCGGGTTACCCGGCGATGGCCTGAACATCGCGCATGAGGCAGTGGACCGGCACGTGCTTGCCGGTAATGGTGGGCGGATCGCGATTCGCTGGTTGGGACGTGGCGATGCGGTGCGCGATTTCAGCTACGACGGGTTACAAAAACTGACGAACCGGTTTGCCAGCCTGCTCTCCGCCCTGGGTGTGGAGCGGGGGGAGCGGGTGTTCAGCCTGCTGGGCCGTGTGCCCGCGCTGTATATCGCCGCGTTGGGAACGCTGAAGGCGGGATGCGTGTTTTCGCCCCTGTTCTCCGCCTTCGGGCCGGAGCCGGTGCTGGCGCGCATGGGCATTGGAGACGGGCGGGTGCTGGTGACGACAGAAGCCTTCTACCGGCGCAAGGTGGTGCCGGTGCGGGAGAAGCTGCTGTCCCTGCGTCATGTGCTGATCGTGGGCGGGATGACGGGAGAGCCGATCGCCGGCGCCATCGACTTCGATGCAGCGCTGGCGGCGGCGGCGGAATCGTTTACCACCGTGGCGACGCGGCCGGACGAGACGGCGCTGATCCACTTCACCAGTGGCACCACGGGCAAGCCCAAGGGCGCGGTGCATGTGCATGAGGCGGTGGTGGCGCACCATATCACCGGGCAGTATACGCTGGACCTGGGGCCGCAGGACATTTTCTGGTGCACCGCCGATCCTGGCTGGGTGACGGGGACGTCCTACGGCATCATCGCGCCGCTGACCAACGGCGCGACCATGATCGTGGACGAGGCCGATTTCGACGCCGAGCGCTGGTACCGGATCCTGCAGGAGCAGAGGGTGACGGTGTGGTACACCGCACCGACCGCCATCCGCATGCTGATGAAGCTGGGCGAGGCCCTGCCGCGCAAATACGACCTCTCGCGGCTGCGCTTCATGTCCAGCGTGGGGGAACCATTGAACCCGGAAGCAGTGGCATGGAGCGCGCGGGCCTTCGGCATGCCATTCCATGACAATTGGTGGCAGACCGAGACGGACGGCATCATGATCGCCAACTATGCCAGCATGGATGTGAAGCCGGGTTCTATGGGCAAGCCATTGCCGGGGATAACTGCGGGTATCGTGGAGCGCGGTGCCGATGGGCACATGGTGGAAATCACCGCGCCGATGGCGATGGGCGAACTGGCGCTGCGCCCGGGTTGGCCTTCCATGTTTCGCGGTTATCTGAACGAACAGGCGCGCTACGACAAATGCTTCGCCGATGGCTGGTACCTGACCGGTGACCTGGCGACGCGGACCGCCGTGTTGGATTATCTGACGGCGCGGCTGTAGGGCCCGGGCCTATTCCACTGTGACGGACTTGGCCAGGTTGCGCGGCTGGTCCACGTCCGTGCCTTTAAGGACGGCGACGTGATACGCCAGTAGCTGCACGGGTATGGCGTGCAGGATCGGCGCTACGAACGGGTCCACCGCCGGGAGGATGATGGTTTCGGCGGCGATGGATTTCAGCTTGGGGGCGCCCTCAGCGTCCGTGAAGATGATCACGCGGCCACCGCGCGCGGCGGCTTCCTGCAGGTTGGAGGCGGTTTTTTCGAACAGCGGACCGGAGGGGATGGTGGCGATGATCGGCACGTCCTTGTCGATCAGCGCGATGGGGCCGTGCTTCATCTCGCCGGCGGCGTAGCCCTCGGCGTGGATGTAGCTGATTTCCTTCAGCTTGAGGGCGCCTTCCAGGGCGATCGGGTAGCAGTTGCCGCGGCCGAGAAACAGCACGTCCCGCGCCTGGGCGACGATGGCGGCGAGGCGCTGGATTTCCCCGTCGCGTTCCAGCACCTCCGCGGCGCGGGAGGGGATTTCCAGCAGCGCGTGGGTCATGGCCTGTTCGGCAGCGGCGTCGATCGTGCCGCGCGCCCGCCCCGCCGCAAGCGCCAGGCAGGCGAGGACCGAAAGCTGGGCGGTGAAGGCCTTGGTGGAGGCGACACCGATTTCCGGGCCGGCGACCGTTTCCAGGGCGACGTGCGATTCCCGCGCCATGGTGCTTTCCGGCACGTTCAGCACGGAGAGCACGTGCTGGCCGCTCTCCTTCATGTAGCGCAGGGCGGCGAGCGTGTCGGCGGTCTCACCGGACTGGGACACGAGCAGGCCGAGGCCGCCCTTTTCCATCGGCGGGGTGCGGTAGCGGAATTCGGAAGCGACATCGATGTCGGTGGGTAGCTTGGCCAGCGCCTCGAACCACCAGCGGCCGACCATGCCGGCGTAGTAGGCGGAGCCGCAGGCGCTGATGGTGACGCGGGGAACCGTGGCGAGGTCGAAGGGCAGATCCGGCATGGTCACGGCGCGGGTGCCGGGGTTGATCATGCGGTGCAGGGAATCGCCGATCACCGCCGGGTGCTCGTGCAGTTCCTTTTCCATGAAGTGGCGGTAGTTGCCCTTGCCGATGGCGGCGCCGGTCAGGCGGGTCAGCTTGATCTCGCGCTCGACTGGGGTGCCGGACATGTCGAAGAACCGCGCCCCGGCTCGGTCCACCACTGCCCAGTCGCCGTCGTGCAGGTAGGCGATCTGACGGGTGAGCGGGGCAAGCGCCAGCCCGTCGGAACCGACGAACATCTCGTCCTCGCCGAAGCCGACCGCGAGCGGGGCGCCGTGCTGCGCGCCGATGATCAGTTCCGGATGGCCGGCGAAGATCATCGCCAGCGCGTAGGCACCCTCCAGGCGGCGGAAGGCAGTGCCGGCGGCGGTCACGGGGTCCATGCCGCGCTTGATGTTCAGGTCCACCAGCTGGGCGACGACTTCGGTGTCCGTATCCGACGAAAAGACCTGGCCGGCCTCTTCCAACTCGGCGCGCAATTCGGAAAAATTCTCAATGATGCCGTTATGGACGACGGAGACGCGATCCGTGCCGTGCGGATGGGCGTTGGATTCGGTGGGCGCGCCATGCGTCGCCCAGCGGGTGTGGCCGATGCCGGTGGAACCGGGCAGCTTCATGCGGGCCAGTTCGGCGTCCAGCGCGTCCAGCTTGCCTGGGGCGCGGCGGCGCTCGATATGGCCGTTGACCAACGTGGCGATGCCGGCGCTGTCGTAGCCGCGGTATTCCAGGCGCCGCAGCGCCCCCATGATCAGCGGCGCGGCCGGGCGGGCGCCGATGACTCCGATAATGCCGCACATCAGGCTTTGTTCCGTTGCTGCTGTTTGCGCGCCGAAAGCATGGCACGGATTTCCTTGCCGCGGCCGGGTTTTTCCACCTGCTGGCCGCGTGCCAGCACCAGCGCGTCCGGCGCGACGTCGCGGGTGACGACGCTGCCGGCGGCGACGATGGCGCCGTCCCCCACCTTCACCGGGGCGACCAAAGCGGTGTCCGAGCCGATGAAGGCATTGGCGCCGATCTCCGTGCGGTGCTTGAAGAAGCCGTCGTAGTTGCAGGTGATGGTACCGGCGCCGATGTTGGTGCCGGGGCCGACGGAAGCGTCGCCGATATAGGACAGGTGGTTGGCCTTCACGCCATCCGCAAGCGCGGCCTCCTTCACCTCCACGAAATTGCCGACATGGACGTTCTCGCCCAGCACGGCGCCGGGGCGCAGGCGGGCGAAGGGGCCGATGATGGCACCGGGGCCGATGGTGCAGCCTTCCAGGTGCGAGAAGGCGCGGATCTCCACCCCCTGCCCCACCGTCACGTCGGGGCCGAAGACGACGTTGGGGCCGATCGTCACGTCCTGGGCGAAGCGCGTGTCGGCGCAGAGGAAGACACTGGCCGGGTCCGTCATCGTCACGCCGGCATCCATGGCGGCCTCGCGCAGCCAGGCCTGGGCGGTCGCCTCCGCCTGCGCCAGTTCGGTGCGGGAGTTGATGCCGCGCAGTTCCGCCTCCGGCGCTTCCAGGGCCGCGACCCGGGCACCGGCGGCGTTGGCCAGGGCGACGGCGTCGGTGAGGTAGTATTCACCCTTGGCGTTGTCGTTGCGGATCTCGGCGAGCCAGGCGCGCATGTCCGCGGCGGGGGCGCAGAGGACGCCGGCGTTGCACAACGGTTCGGCGCGCTCGGCATCCGTGGCGTCGGCGTATTCGACGATGCGGGAAACATAGTCGCCGTTGCGCAGCACGCGGCCGTAGCGGCCAGGGTCTTGCGGGCGCATGGCGAGCAGGACGAGGCGGGCATCGCCGGCGCGGCGGCGGGCGAGCAGGGCGCGCAGGGTGTCGGGGCGGATCAGCGGGTTGTCGGCGTAGAGGATGGCGACCTCACCCGGGCCGAAATGCGCTTCCGCCTGGCGGGCGGCGTGGGCGGTACCGAGGCGATCATGCTGGACGACAACGGTGTGCGGCGCGGCGGCGCGGGCCACATCCTCCATGCCAGGACCGATGACGACGACAATGCGGTCGAACACAGGCTCGCAGCCGGCGATCAGGTGCGCCAGCATGGGGCGACCGGCGATGCGATGCAGGGCTTTCGGCAGGGTCGATTTCATGCGCGTGCCGAAGCCGGCGGCAAGGATCACGGCGGTGGCTGACTCGGTCATCCCTTGGGCACTCCTGGCGGCTGGGCGTAGCCAATGGCCACGTTGCATGTCAAAGCATTGGCGCCCATCCTTCGTTCACATCCCGTTTCCGGCCGACATACATGCCCCGAACCGCCCGCCCGCGTACCCTGGTATTCGACCTCGACGGCACGCTGGTGGACACCGTGCCCGACCTGGCCGCCGCGCTGAACCGGCTGATGGTGGCGCGCGGGCTGGCGGCGTTCTCCCATCCCGAGACGGCCCTGATGGTGGGCGACGGAGCCCGCGTGCTGGTCGAACGCGCCTTCGCGGCGCGCGGCCAGGTGTCGGACGAGGCGGCGCATGCCAGTTTCCTGGCCGACTATACGGAGAACGCGGCGGTGGAAACGTGCCCGTTCCCCGGCATGATCCCGGTGCTGGACCGGCTGCGGGCGGAGGGCTGGGCGCTGACCATCTGCACAAACAAGCCGGAGGCGCCGGCCCGCGCCCTGCTGACGGCGCTGGGACTGGATGCGTATTTCCCCACCATGGGCGCCGGCGACAGTTTCCCGGTGAAGAAGCCGGACCCGCGCCACCTGCTGGCGACCTTGGAAGCAGCGGGAGGGGCAGCCGACCGGGCCGTGATGCTGGGCGACCATGCGAACGACGTGCAGGCGGCAGCCGGGGCCGGGTTGCCCTGCATCTTCGCGCTGTGGGGCTACGGGCCGGAGGCGATGGCGGCGGGCGCGGCGGCGACGGTGCGCGACGTGGCGGAAGTACCGGATCTTGCGTCCAGGTTGCTCGCCGCGAGAGGTTGACAGGTCCCGCCCCGGCCACCTATGTCCCCGCCCACATGATGGGTGCGTAGCTCAGCGGCAGAGCACTGCCTTCACACGGCAGGGGTCACAGGTTCAATCCCTGTCGCACCCACCATATTTTTCAAATACTTATGGCCCACATCGGCTTACTCGCAATTGCTCGGGTAACACCTGGGTAACGCTTGGGCCGAATCATGTGGCCCCTGTGGGCCTGCGCCGAATGGCACCTCGCTATCGCTGCCCGGCCTGCCGGTTCATGGCGAGGACCGACATAGGCACGCTCGGCGCCCGGCACGGCAGAGCTATCTGGCGAAGTCGCATCGTATGGGGGACGAAAATGCTTAACAAATGGTAATCCACAATCTATGTTGGGGCGTCATCCGTCGAAGGAGCACCCCAATGCGTCGTCTCGCTTTCGCTGCTGTCCTTGCCGTTGCTGCTTTGGCAGCAATGCCCGCCCATGCGATCAATTTCGTGACTAATGGCGGCTTTGAAACGGGCGACTTCACCGGGTGGGCGAGCTTCGGGAATACAACCTTCAACGGGGTGCAGTGCCCCGGTCCGGGTCCGTCCGTTTTCTCGGGCAATTGCAGCGCTTACTTCGGACCTATAGGCAGCACCGGCGGGATCAGCCAGATTGTCCAGACCGCGCCAAACGCGATATACGAGTTGACGTACGCGTTCCTGCCTGATGGCGGCACTCCGAGCAGCTTCCTGGTGCAGTGGAATGGGGCAACCGTCGAAAGCCTCGTCAATCCGGCAGGGAGCGGCTGGTCCGTTCATTCGTTCCTGGTGACTGCCAACGGAACCGGTGCCAATACCTTGGCCTTCACGTTCCGGGATGATCCTGGATTCCTCTTACTTGACAATGTTGGTGTTGTTCCCGAGCCCGCCACCCTGGCTCTCCTTGGAACCGGCCTGCTCGGCTTTGGCCTCGCCCGCCGCCGCAAGGCCGCGTAGCCGGCAAGCACATCGAAGACAGATGCGAAGGGCGGTGCCACAGGGTACCGCCCTTCTTCTTGGGCGGGTCCGCCCGGCATCTGCGTGAGGACTGGTTCCTCGTGGGGCCTGTGGTTGCGCGACTGCGGTGTGGGCGGTGCAGCGGCGCGCCAGGCTCGGTGGAGCTAATTGGGGTTGCTGGGGGCACAAAGCGGGAGGTGACGCGGCTTAGACCGCTGACGGCCGGGTGATAGAGCCGCGATCCTGGCCACACGGACCTGCCGGTCGCGATTTGGGCACCTCCGCAACTACCGGCGGCACGGGAAACCTTCGGCAAGGGCGCGGGCCACCAGGGAATCGGTGCCGAACCGGTGAACTAGGCTCGGGTTCCTGTTGGTGAAGCCCACGACGGCATCGCGTGGCTGTCTGATGGTGGTACCGCTGGGGATGCAGGCGCGATGGCCGTCCACAGTGTCACGATCCATGACATGGGCGATGGCCTTGAGGTAGCCAGCGCAAAGCCCGAACTGTTCCGGGGAGAGGTTCGGCAGGTTCGCGCACAGGGGGAGGACGGACTGTGGATCGTCCGCCCGTTCCGCCGCCCAGGCGGTAGGCGCGGGGAGCCAGTCCAGACGATCATGGATGTGGCAGTTTGCATCGCGGCGCCGGAGACCGGCGAGACGCTGGACGTGTTCGGTGCGGCGATGGTGGTGAAGGCGGACCCCGCGCGGGCGAGTTTCCTGTTGGCCGAGCATATCGTGCCGCCGGGCTACGCGGTGCCGCCGCATGTGCACGATACGGACGACGAGTATTTCTGGATCCTGGACGGCGTTCTCACGCTGCTAGGCAATGGCGGGGAGAGCCAGGCGGCACCGGGGGTGTGGATCAGCCTGCCGCGCGGCAGCCGGCACGGGTTCCGCAATGGCGGACCGGCGCCGGTGCGGTTCCTGGTACTGTGCCGGCCGGGGCTGCAGGCCGTGGAGATGTTCCGCCACTTCGATCGCGCCGGGCGCGACGGCGCGCTGGACCCGGCGGAGATCGCGGCGATTGCCGGGCAATATGGGGTAAGCCTGGGGTAACGCCAGCCGGCATTTGCGGACGCGGCGTGGGACTGTATTCAGGAGGACAGGTTCTTCCTGTCCGCCACCGCGCCGAAAGTTCGTTCCGTCATGTCCGCCACCGCCCCTGCCCGCCCCGCCGCTGATGCCGTTGCCGCCGTGGTGGAGAAACTGACCGCCCTGCTGGGCAACCGTGCTGTCGCGAGCACGGCGGTCCGGTCCCAGCACGCGCAGGGGGAAGGGCTGCATGCCTCCGGGATGCCGGACCTAGTAGTGTATCCGGAAACCGCCGAGGAGGTGGCGGCGGTGCTGACCATCTGCAACGCGCATCGCGTGCCCGTGGTCCCGTTCGGCGCCGGGACATCGCTGGAGGGTCAGTTGGCCGCGGTGTGCGGAGGTGTGTCCGTGGATACGTCGCGCTTCGACAAGGTGCTGGAAGTCTCCCCGGAATCGATGGATTGCCGCGTGGAGGCGGGTGTGACGCGGGAGGCGCTGAACGCGCATATCCGCGATACCGGGCTGTTCTTTTCGGTCGACCCGGGTGCCAATGCCTCGATCGGCGGCATGGCTTCCACCCGGGCGTCCGGCACCAACGCGGTGCAGTATGGGACGATGCGGGAAAACGTGCTGGGCCTGACGGTTGTGACGCCGGACGGCAGCATCGTGCGCACCGGCAGCCGGGCGCGGAAATCCTCGACCGGGTTGGACCTGACGCAGCTCTACGTGGGCAGCGAGGGCACGCTGGGCATCATCACGGAGGTGCAGCTGAAGCTGCATCCGATCCCGGAGAGCATCGTGGCCGCGGTGGTGCAGTTCCCGGACCTGGAAAGCGCCATCGGGGCGGTGGTGATGGCGTTGCAGACCGGCATTCGGCCGGGACGAGTGGAACTGCTGGACGACATGCAGATGAAGGCCTGCATCGCCTACTCGAAGCTGTCCTACGCCGAGACGCCGACGCTGTTCCTGGAATTCGTCGGCAATGCGCGCAGCACGGCGGAGGATGTGGCGAACATGCAGGGGATCGCCGCCGAATTCGGCGGCGGAGACTTCCAGTTCGCGGCCAGCCTGGAAGACCGCAACAGCCTGTGGAAGGCGCGGCACATGGCGTATTTCTCGCTGCTGGCGATGTGGCCGGGCAAGCGCGCGATGGGCACGGATGCCTGCGTGCCGATTTCGGAGTTGACCGCCTGCTTGCTGGAGACGAAGGCGGATATCGCGCGCAGCGGCCTGGTGGCGCCGATTGCGGGCCATGTGGGCGACGGGAATTTCCACCTCGGTATCATGTATGACGCGAACGACGCAGAGGAGACGGAGCGGGCGGAGGCGCTGGCGTTTCGGGTCAGCCGCCGCGCGATCGCCATGGGCGGCACGTGCAGCGGCGAGCATGGCGTGGGGCTGCACAAGGTGGTGCATATGGACGCGCAGCACGGGCATGGGGTCGAACTGATGCGGGCGATCAAAGGCGCGCTGGATCCGCGCGGCATCATGAACCCGGGCAAGATCTACACGACTGCATAGGGACAAGCATGGCCATGACGATCGAGGAGACGGTAACGGCGCTGTACCGGGCCATGCTGGCCCACGATATCCAGGCGCTGGACGCGCTGCTGGCGGAGGACGTGGTGTACGGGCACTCGCCGGGATTCAACGAGGCCAAGCGCGCCTTCCTGGATGGAGTGCGCGACGGGCTGTACGAGTATGTGCGCGTGCAGCCGACACAGCAGCGCGTCATGCAGGCGGGCGACCTGGCAGTTATTTATGACATCCTCGATTTTCGAGGCGGGCCGCGTGGGGTGGAGCACAAGCCGGTTCGGCTGATGACGACGCTGGTGTGGCGGCGCGAGGCCGGCACCTGGCGGCTGGCGATCCGGCAGGCGACCCGGATGCAATAGGGCTAAAGGGCCGGCGTGCGGTAGAGTACCTGGCCGTCGACGCGGATTTCGACGTCGCGCAGGTAGGGGCGGAAATTTTCCGGCGTGACGGTCATGCCGAGGCCTGGAGCGTCCGGCAGGTGGATCAGACCTTCAGCGTCGCGTTCCAGCCGTTCCGCGGTGATTGCCAGGGCCACGTCCCGCGCATCCAGCGGGTATTCGGCGATGCCGCCGGCGACGTGGCTGGCAAAGGGTTGCAGCGAGGCCGAGAGCGCGAGTTGCGAGGTGAAGGTGTGGTTGACATAGGTGACGCCCTTCGCCGCCGCGTAGTCCGCGACGCGCTGGGCTTCGGTAAGGCCGCCGATGCGGCCGGCGTCGATCTGGACGAAGCCGATGCCTGCGTGGTCGATCATGTGCCGCGCCATCCAGACATCATGTGCCCCTTCCCCGCCCGCGAGGCGGACAGGGGCGGACTGGCGGGAAAGGGCGGCGTAGGCATCCAGGGCGCCGGAGACAAAGGGCTCCTCCAGCCAGGTGGCATTGGCCTGTTGCAGGGCCGGTAGCGAAAGGGCGGCGCGGGCGGCGTCTTCCACCCAGACAGTGCCGGCATCCACCAGCAGGGCGGCGTCCGGGCCGAGCCCCTCGCGGGCGGCGTGGACATGGTCCGCGTCCTGCCGCGCGTCTCCGGTACCATAGGGACCCCAGCCGAACTTGGCGGCACGGAAGCCCCGCGCGGCGATGGCGCGGGCCTTCTCCAACGTCTGCTGCGGCGTGTCCCCGAAAAGGACGGAGGCATAGGGCAGCTTGGGCGTGGCGCTCGTGTGGCCGAGTAGTTTCCAGGCCGGTTCGCCACGGGCGCGGCCGAGCAGGTCCCACAGCGCCATGTCGATGCCCGAAAGCGTATGCGCCGCCTGGAGCAGGTCCAGGCTGCGCGCACGCACCAGGCGGCCGATGCGGGCGATGTCCGCCGGTGCGTCGATGCGCTGGCCAAGGACGGAGGCGGCGACCGGGTGGCAGGCGGAATGCGACATCGGCGCGACGAAGGCGGCGATGGAGGGCAGCGGTGATGCCTCGCATTCGCCCCAGCCGACATGGCCGCCGGCGGCGACGCGGACCAGGCAGGCGTCCTGGCTGCCGTCGCCGACATCCTCGATGACCGGCATGGCAAGGTAGAAGAAGTCGACAGCCTCAATGCGCACGGGCGGCTCCGCTGGTGTCAGGGGGCGAAGGCGTATCCCTCCATCAGGCGTCGCGCTGTGCGGCCGAGCGTGGCGCGGCGGACGAGGTAGCCTTCGTTGGTGCGGGTGATGTCGGTTTCGGTTTCGATCACGCCGGCGGGGTGGCCGATGCGGACGTCCTTCGCATTGCGGCGGTCGGCGCGCGCGGCCTCGTGCACCAGCGTGCCTTCCAGCCGCGCGGCAACGCCGGTGGCGACGGTGGAGGTACCGGCGTAGGTCTTGTGCATCTGCTGCATGAACATGAGGCGCGAGACGAGATCGACTTCCTGGGCACGTACAGTGGACTTGCCGAGCACGTTCTCGTAGTCGGCCGGCGGGGAGACCATGCCGAGCAGCGGTGCGGCGGGGGTTTCCGCGCGCGCCTTGTCTGGCGCGGTAGCAAGACCCATGCGGTGGGCGGCGGCGCCACGGATTCTTTCCAGCCTGTCGCGCAGTGCCGTATCGGCGTCGATCTGCGCCGCGGTTTCCGTTCCCGTCCGGCCGACATCGGCGGCGCGGATGAAGACGTGGGCGTTGCCGATGTCAACCAGGCTGACATCGAGCGGGCCGACGCCGGGCACGTCCAGCCGGTCCGTCGGGTTGCCGGTGGGAAGCAGGTTGCCGGTGGCGCCGCCGGCCGTATCGGAGAAATCGATCAGGATGCGCGCGCCAGAGCCGGGCACGCCGGGGACGGTGTAGTCGCCCTGTTCCAGCGGCTTGCCGTTGGCGGTGGGCACCTCGATGGTGAGGACGCGTTGCAGGTTGGTGTTATAGACACGAACGACGGTGAACGGCTCGCGCGGCGTCACCAGGCCCTCGTACACGGCATAGGCGCCGACACCCGCGGAAATATTGCCGCAGAGGGAGAGGAAGTCGATGTCCGGGTGGTCGATTTCCACCTGGCCGAACGTGTAGGTGAGATGCGTGCCTGCGGCGCGGGGAATGTCCTCTCGCGGCGGGCCGATGATGGCGAGCTTGGAGGTGAGCGGGTCGGCGCCGCCGAGGCCGTCGATCTGGCGTTTGTCGGGCGAGCCGAACAGCCCGAGGATCAGGGCATCGCGGGCATGCGGATCGGCGGGTAGGTCCGTTTCGCGCAGGAACACGGCCTTGGAGGTACCGCCGCGCATGAGCACGGCGCGAATGGACTTCGCATTCATCTGGGCGGCAACTCCTGGCCGGTTCGGGCGATGCGGGAGGGTGGTGCAGGCGGGGCAGTCAGCGATAACTGGAGGTGACGACCTTTTCCGCCCGCACGTCATAGGTGCAGGCATAGGTGACGCGGACCAGCTTGTCCGCCTCGCTGGCATAACTGCCACCGCCGGTGACGCTGAGCTGGCCGGTGCGAATGGGGATGGACTTGCGCTGCGCCGGGTCGAACACAAGGTCGTGCCGGCGATGCGCCGGGCTTTCCCGGAACGCGGCCAACACGGCGGCCTCGCAGCCTTCCACGGCCATGCTGGTGACCGTGGGTGGCCGCGGCGCAGGCTTGGGCGGCGGGGGCGGTTCCGGCGGCGGCTGGCAAGCGGCCAGGCCGAGCGGGACGGCGAGGGCCAGGGCGAATGCGGCGCGCGTGCGGAACATGTGCATCGGCTTCAAATGAACTGTCCGCGCAGGAATCCAAGGGCAGGCAGCGGGCGCCAGCCGCGCGGCAGGTCCGCGCGACGCATTGGCGCGACCGAATAGCGCGGAGGCGGCTGGCGTGTGGTACGCAGGAATGCGGCGTAGGCCTTCACCTGCTGTTCCCGCCAGGCCCGGTCGGCCAGGGCGGCCGTGCGGTTGGAAAAGATTTCCGCGACCCGGTTCGTGCGCCCGACCGATGCGACGACAGCCCATAGGGTGTCCTCGGCCCCGTGGAAGCTGGGGCGGGGGAAGCTCACGACTTCGCTCAACTCCGGTTTGCGGCGGTCATGCGCGCGCTCCCTTCGGATTCCTGGCGGCACCTGCCCGTATTCTAGCCTCAATTCCACCCCGCTCGGGAAGAGGGGGCGTGACGGAGAGGTGCTTTGCCAGAATGGCCCGACCCTGGTTACAGTTCCCCCAACCGAAGAAGGGAGAAGGTCCATGCAAGGCAAGGTCGTTACCGCATCCGCGCGCCCCACCAAGGTGGCCGGCGCCGCCAACTTCACCGGCACCGTCTACCAGGACGAGGTTCTGGTGGGCCAGGCGCCGTCGCGCATGCGCGCCACGCTGGTGAGCTTCACCCCCGGCGCGCGCACGGCGTGGCACGCCCATCCGGTGGGGCAGACGCTGTACGTAACCGCGGGCGTGGGGCGCATCTGCTTCGAGGGGCAGGACCCGATCGTGATCCAGCCGGGCGATACGGTGATGATCCCGCCGAACATGCGCCACTGGCATGGCGCCGCGCCGGACCGGCTGTTCACGCATCTGGCGATGAGCGAGCACACGGATGCGGGCGCCGGCACCGACTGGTTCGAGCACGTGAACGACGGGGACTACACGAAGGCGGCGAAGACGCCCTGAGCGCAAGGACACGATCATGAAGGTTGGCACCGCTCTCAGCGTTCTGGCTGAGAAGGGCCGCGAGGACGCGGCCGTGTGGCACGAGCACATGGCCATGGGCGACCTGGCAGAGCCGCTCGGCTTCGATTCCCTGTGGGCGCTGGAACATCACTTCACCGGCTATTCGATGTCCCCCGCGCCGCTGCAAACCCTGGCCTACTACGCCGGCCGCACCAGCCGCATCCAGCTCGGCACCTGCGTCATCGTGCTGCCCTGGCATGACCCGGTCCGCGTCGCCGAGCAGATCGCCCTGCTGGACATCATGTCCGGCGGGCGCACCCTGTTCGGCTTCGGGCGCGGTGCCGCCAGCGTGGAATACGAAGGCTTCCGCATCCCGATGGGCGAGGCGCGCCCCCGCTTCATCGAATGCACGAAGATCCTTCAGATGGCCCTCGCCCAGGAAAGCTTCGAGTTCCAGGGCGAGTTCTACAACATCCCGAAAATGTCCATCCGCCCGCGTCCCATCTCCAACCCGGAACGGCGCTTCTACGGCACCGCCGTCAGCCCGGAGTCCGCGGAGGTGATGGCCAAGCTCGGCCTCAGCCTCATGGTCATCATGCAGAACGAATGGCCCAAGGCCGCCGAGGACGTGGTGCGCTTCGAGCAGATGGCGACCGAGGCCGGCCACACGCCGCGCGCGCCCATCGTGCTCACCAATGTCTCCTGCGCCGAGAGCCGGGAGGAAGCCCGCGAGCGCGCCGTGCAGTATCTCGGCCGCAAATGGGATTCCATCGACAACCACTACCACTTCTCGGACAATCACCTGGCGAACGTGAAGGGCTACGAATCCTACACCAAGATCGCCACCACCTACGCCAAGATGAAGGACGAGACGCGGCGCGCGAAAGCCACCGACTTCTACGTCTCCATCCAGATCGCCGGCACGCCGGATGACTGCATCCAGCAGATCGAGGACCTCCATCGCCTGACCGGCATGGACCACCTGATCACGGAATTCAGCTTCGGCAACATCCCGCACCACCTGTCCGAAAACAGCATGCGGCTGTTCGCGCGGGAGGTGTTGCCCGTTGTCCAGCGCGACCACGCATTCCGGGTCGGCCGCGTCGGCACCACGCGCATCCGAACGAAAACCGACGAGAGCATCTTCGCGCCGGCCTAACAAGGAAAGGAAACGACAATGTCCACCAATGGCGACAGGATCATCGCGCTGGACAAGGCGCGCATGGACGCGATGGCGAAGAAGGATATCGCCGCGCTGGGCGACATCATCGCCGACGACCTTATCTATACGCATTCGTCCGCACGGATGGATACCAAGGCGAGCCTGATCGGCAACATGCAGTCGGGGTCCACGGTATATACGTCCGTGGTGCCGTCCGAGGTGGTGGCGCAGGACCTGGGTGACAGCGTGGTACTGACGGGCATCGCCGCCATCAGCGTCATGTCCGGCGGCAAGCCGAACAGCTTCAAGGTCCGCTTCACGGACGTGTACGCGAACCGCGGCGGCAAGTGGCAGATGGTGACCTGGCAATCGACCAAGCTGGCGGAGTAATGCACAGGGTCGTGCGATGAGCGACGCGGCGCGGCTGGCGGCGATCGAGGCACGGCTGACGGCGCTGGAGGATGCGGAGGCGATCCGCAACCTGAAGGCCGAATACGCCGCGCTGTGCGACGACAACTACAACGCCGACGGCATCGCCGCGCTGTTTACCGAGGACGCGGTGTGGGAGAGCCCAGGCTTGGGGCGGTTCGAGGGACGGGCGGCGATACGGGACTTCTTCCGCGGCGCCGGCGGCATCTTCAGCTTCGCCATCCAC
>Ga0315912_10003606_pt1 | contig 15274 bp, 6 predicted proteins | sample VfabasoilMG_FD_204469 | JGI IMG/M metagenome (GOLD analysis project Ga0315912, IMG submission 204469) | Garden soil microbial communities collected in Santa Monica, California, United States - V. faba soil | ecosystem: Environmental > Terrestrial > Soil > Garden | place: USA: California... | reverse complement strand
GCATCTTTAATACTTGCCGTACCGTCCCAATACGAATATGAGAGTTCTGCTACAAGTTTCCCTTCACCGTTTTTTTGTCTCCATGCTTTACCATCATATTCTGTTTGTTCCACTGTAACATTACCAGGGGCAACAACACGCGTCATGTGATGAACCGCAATCAGATCGTATTCGTAAGCCCAAGTCTGCTGCAACGCATCGGTAAAAGAATCAAGGTCACCGTTAGGGTCATAATCATATGAGACAGAGCGCTTGGTCTGATCATTTACCTTAACCTTTACTAAGTTGACTCTTCCTTGAGAATCATAATCCAAGTCTAATTTTTTAGACCCGCCATCTGCACTAATCTGATCCAATTTCCCATTCGTGTCATAAGCGTAAATCCAAGTATGATTTGTAGAATCAGTATAACTATTAAGCTTTCCTGTAGTTAGATCAAATTCGTATTTCCCCTGCATTTTGTCTGTAAGAATAAAAGCAGAAGATGTTTCTTCCAGAGTTGCGAAAACACCTGGTTCAGTGACCGCAATTGACGAGCCTGAAGTTTGTATAAAACTATATTGATTTGCAGTATGACCTTTAAAAGTTATCTGTCTTCTATTGGTCGAATCATAATCACCAATAGTTAGATATATATCCTGATTGTGAGTCCATCCATAACCTAAATTGTTGGTGTACAAATCATAGTAAAGAGATAAAGATGAATAAGAACGTTCAAAGGTCAAAGGACCTGCACCGGTTTGAATCGATATATCCGTAGTATGATAATCATACCCTCCTGTATTGGTATTAATTGGTCCTCCAACTGCTCCTTGTCCACATCCACAGAAGAAATTACCATCCATCCCTAGATAAGAACTGAAAGTGGTTTGAACTGATGTGATGGCAGATGGATAAAAGTATTGAAGATTTTTTTGCGCAGCTGTAGCGGCTGTGAAACCAAACCAAACAGAAGAATTACCATTAAATATAGTCTGTACAAAATCCTCAGTGTGATCAATATATTCATAATAATATCCTGGGCGGTATTCCCTGACTTTCAAATTTTTTGTGGATGCCGTCCACATAAACCGAATAGTATGCTCTTTCCCATCTTCTAACGAACCAGAGTTAACAGTTTCCGTAGCGCTGGAGTGAGAAACAACGCCATTCTTTAATAGCGCAAGGTGGCTCCCGTTAGGATCGTTCAATACTGTATTCCGATAGGTATCAAATTCAACCCCTATAGATGGCTGTATTCCTTCATAGCCTTGTCCAAGTCCAACACTTCCTAATGCATTTGTACCAACGCCTTGCAACACAAAAACTATCCCATCTGCACCTGCTTGATTGTCTCCAAAATAAAGGTTAAAAGTTTTATCGAAATCTTGACTTAAGTCAATTTGTTGAGAAGCCCAAGCAGACCCTGCTACGACATAAGCATTATCTGTTAATTTGATCGCACCTGGCACAGATGTGGAATCGGCATTGCCATTCAGTATCCATTCATCACCGCCCAAGAAAGCATTTTGGGGTGTAAGTGACGGTTGTAGTAGGCTTGATTTTTCTACTAAACGAGAAACGGGGCGCTTAAGTTCTGGCGCATTATGCGAATCTTTATTATTTGTCTCATTTGAATTTGGAGTTTTCTCAACTTCCAAGAACTGTTGACCCAGCACTGCAACTGGACTCGATACAAACGTGTTAAATAAAATTACCGCAATCAGAACAACGCGAAATGCGGTTAGGTTATTTGATTTCAATGTAAACACAATTTCCTCCAGAATTTGCTTGCAACCAGAATCTATTCCTGATTGCTATTAAGATTTTTTCTTGATAGAGTTGTCCCTGGGATTTCCCCAACAAGAGGTGTTAGCCGATATTTTTTATCGGGCGGCGATAATACTTGAACCAGATTGATTCAGTCAATACAAAACTGAGATTGGTAGGTTTACAATTTTGCTAGCCGTATAATATAGCTTGTTTGGTTAGGAACCAAACAAAATTGATAAGAAAAAATCCTTTTTAATAATGTTTTCTGATATCGTAGCAACCTACCTAAGCGAGCTCCTGACAATATTTTCCATGTTGTGATAAACAGCCTCCAAAATGCGTCTGTCACGCCCTATGAGCCGCATAGACGGTGGATTCGGCACTCTGCCAGAGTAGTAGACTTTATCTCTTTTTGCCATTGAGACAACTTGCATCGGTTGTCAGTAGGGAGATAGATGTGCGTTAGAATTAAATCTATGTTTAAAGGTAAAATCCGATAATACAGTGAAGTGTGGATTGATGAAACAAAAAAACGATTTAGCAACCAAACAAATAAAAAGCGAACTGGTAAGATACTCTAGAGCTGGGGATACTTTTCACTACCGTTGGGCAGCGCGTCGCTGTCTTAGATTGATATACCCAAAATCTCTGTTACGGCATGTTGTAATTGAGGGATCTAAAGAGCCAAAGTTGGCTGGCGAGTACGTGATAGATGTGGCTGAATATTCGGATTCAGCAAAAAGTGATTTACAAGAAATTGTATATTACCAACTCAAGCATACAACCCTACGCAAAGATCAGCCATTCAAACTAAGTGATTTGAAGGATACGATCACTGGATTTGCACGACGATATACAGAATTTGACAAAAAGATAGATAAGGGCCGCAACGCCTCAATAGTTGCTTTCTCAATCGTTACGAATAGGGCAATAGTCGAAACTTTCAAGCGTAATATAGCCACAATCGCCAGTGGCGGTAAAGCAAACACTCACTTTCAGGTTACTCTTGAAAAGTACACAAAATTAACCGGGAAGGACCTGGCTGAATTCTGCGCTTTGCTTAAGTTTGTGGATGGAGAAGGAGATTATGATGACCAGCATTATGAACTTCAGGCCGAAATGTCGCAGTTGCTTGCTGGAACAATTGACAGCCCACAAGTTGATAACATTGTCGCTTTAGTCCAGGGAAAAGTACTGCCGAATTCAGACGGGATAATTAGGCGTGAGGATATCCTAAAACGCTTTGGGGTAACGTCAGAAAGGAACTTATATCCGGCTCCTTTAGAAATTGAAAATATAGATAACCCAATCCAGAGAAAACAGCATGAAACGTTGCTAAAGAGTATTACTGCTGCTTCAGCACCAGTAATAATACATGCTACCGGCGGGGTTGGAAAATCTGTCTTTGCTCGTCAGATAGCAGGGTCTTTACCAAACGGTTCGTTGGGGGTTGTGTACGATTGTTTCGGGGGTGGACGATACCGAAACCGAAGTGAACCACGTCACAGACATCGCGATGCACTTGTTCAGATTTCAAACGAACTTGCTTCTCAAGGGTTATGTAGTCCGCTGATTCCAACATCTACTGATCAAGACGATGAGATTTTAAGAGCCTTTCTGACAAGGCTTGATGTTTCAGCTAAGTCACTCAGAAAATCAACTGAGACTGCGATCTTGGCAATCCTGATTGATGCTGCTGACAATGCGGAAATGGCAGCTAAGGAATTTAGCGAAAAGTGTTTTGTTCATGAACTATTACACGAGTCAATGCCCGAGGGGTGTCGGCTTGTTGCGTTGTGCAGAACCGAACGAATAGATCTTTTGCATCCATCCAAAAGCGTTTCTCTACTAGAACTGGAGCCGTTTTCAGAAGAGGAAACTCTCCAGTACCTTAGAACACACTTCCCTGAGGCAGTGGAAGCTAACGGTCTAGAATTCCATCGCTTAACCAACAATGGTAATCCTCGGGTACAAGCAAATGCGTTAGGTTTGGGCTTTCCCAGTCTTGGGGAAACATTGGATAGTCTTGGACCTCTAGGCACGAGCGTTGAAAAACAAATCGAAGCACAGTTAGAATCTGCTATTTCTATTGTCAAAGATAGATTTCCTGACGATTACAAAAAACACATTGATGCCATTTGTCTCGGTCTTGCCGCTCTTCCACCTTTTATCCCCTTGAGTGTTCTAGCTAAGGCTGCTGATGTGCATGAGTCCACAGTTAAGAGCTTCATCGCAGATTTAGGAAGACCTCTCTGGCTCACTGATACCTCGGTACACTTTAGGGATGAGCCAACAGAAACGTGGTTTCGACAAAAATTTTCTTCTACCCCGAATCAGATTGCCGCTTACATTACGCGGCTTGAGCCACTTGCCTCTAAATATCCTTATGTGGCTGAAACATTGCCATCTTTATATTTGAACGCTGGGAAATACAGTGAACTAATTGATTTAGCTCTTTCTGATAACTTGCTTCCACAAGATAACCCAATTGACGAACGCAATGTTCGCGTCTACCGTCTTCAGTTTGCTTTTAAAGCGGCTTTGAAACTAAAGAAATATGTCGATGCGACCAAGTTGGCGTTAAGGGCTGGGGAAGAGGTTGCAGGTGACAAAAGACAGCTTGAACTTCTTAGGAAAAATGTTGATCTGATTGCACCTTTGCAACATGAGCAAAAAGTACAGGAACTAGCGTTTCGTCGTTTATTGAGTAGTGGGTGGGAAGGTTCCGAAAATATATATTCAGCGGCCCTGCTCTCATCGGTCGAAAATTTCAAGGGAGATGCAAGAGTATTTTTAAGAGCAGCATTTAGTTGGCTTCAGTTGTATTTTGAAGCGCGTGAAAAAGAGGAGAGAAATCATTTTGATAATCGATTAACAGATGATGATATTGCTGAATTCGCAGATGCCATTTTTAACTTAGACGGTTCAGATAAGTTGGTGAACTTTTTGTTTAATTGGAATCATCCTCATCTGACTTATCGCATAGGGAAGAAGTTTTTTAAAAGACTTATTGATGCTAATAATTTTGCTGCAATTGAAGAGATTTCATATCTTGATCTCGGGACCGAACACCTTCGCAATCAATATCTCGTTATGGCTATGACACATGAGTTGCTAGACATAGGGCGAATTCCTCCTGTAAAAGCAACACGGCGGTGCCTAGACTTACTGACCTCTAAAAGTACTCGGATACCAATGCCTGTTTACCAGTACAAGGACACCACTTTACCTGCTCTTATATCGGTCATTGAAGCATGTGCGGCAAACAAGCTTTCAAAAACAAAAATATTGCGGGTTCTGAACCATTACGTTCCCAAAAGAGCTTCCCGATTAGTTTCCGACAACCACATAACAGAGGAGCGGGAAAATTATCTACGATCTCTTGCTCTTAGGTGTGTCCTTGAGAAAAATCTTGAACCTGATTTAGATAAGTTGGTTTCTAAAGAGTTTCTTGAAAAAAAGAAGAAACCATATAGGTATGACCAGGAAATCCGAGAATTCAAAGAAAGAGTTGATGCACTCCTACCCTGGTATATAATACGGGCTCGCCTTCTTGTTAACGATATTGATGATTTGGTTCAGGCAGCTAAAGATGCTGATGAGCAGTCAAAAAAGGCGAGGGGACAAAGATATAGAGATTCTGATACCTTGCCCTACGAGATTTCTCATATATGGGTTGAGATTCTGACACTATGCCAAAAAGCAAACACCAGTCAAATAGAGAGATTTTTCAGTGATTATCTAAAAGATAATAAGCAAATTTGGGTTTATGATCGTTTGAAGGCGGTACGAAGTGCATTTCGCTTAGACCATCTCTCAGGAATTAGAAGGAAGTTGGAATTATCCGCAAATGATTTAGTTGCATCTCTAAAAGATGAAGGCCCAGAAGAGAAGGCTGAATGGTATATCAATATTGCCCGTGCCGTTTTACCTGCAAGTCGCGATGATGCTGCTGTCTATTTTGATTACGCAATTGAGGCAGTTTCAAAATTTGGCGATGAACTTGTACAACGTTGGGAAGCGATAGTAGCATTAGCGAAACGGAGCGCAGAAGGGGGATATTCGTCACCTGAAATGGCTTACCGCTTTATTCGTTGTGCCGAGTTAGTAGGGGATAATGTTGCAAGGGAAAAGCACTGGGACCGTAGTGGTGCTATCAGAATATGTGCACGGTTATCACCTGTTTCTGCTCTTGCAGCCTTAAGCCGATGGCGGGACCGGGATATTGGATGGTTTTACTGGCAACTTCCAGCTCTTGCCGATGAAATTGTGACTGATAATTTGGTTTCTTCTGAGGCTGGCTGGTCCCTTTCAGCTTTTTTTGAAGACTATGGTCTTGATGATTTTGCATCTCTTTGTATAACAAAAGCGTCTTCTACAGAGCACCGTCAACACCTACTAGATGTGGCAGTTCGAGATCTTAGGCTTAAAGAGGCAACTGAAGAAAGCCTACGGAAACTCAAAAATGCTGTTGAGCAATATTCCATAAGCAATCCTGATTTGGACAATACCCTAGCATTTTACGATGCAAATCCAGAAAAAAAGGAGAGTGGTAATTCTCCAATTGTACATTCAGGTTATCAGGAAACTTCAGAGCCAGTACAATGGGAAACGATTTTTGATGGATTGGAATTGGCCACAAGTTCTGGAATAAATGAGGCAACAGATCGTTTCAATGCGGCTCCTGTCAAAACTCACAGTCGGGAAGAATTTTGGCAAGAATTTTTCAAGAGAGTTACTGAAAGTGACACTGTCAAATTCCTCCAAGCACTCATTGTGGCAGAGCACATTGATCGATTTGATATACAAACTGCACTTTCGTCTCTGCCTAAAGATTGGCACCAAAAGGTTAGTGTCAAAAAACATTGGGGAAAGATTTTGCAAGGGGTTGCACGGCGCTTGACTCTCGACTTTATAAATCGTTGGAGTTTAGAGTATTTCCTAGAGAAAGTTCCAGTTAAAGAAGATGAAGTACAATATCTTCGGCAAGGCATCCTCGAAGGTTTATCTGGCAATATTGAACTGGTAGACGCCAGTACATTTTTTGGCTTTTCGGGAATCATTTCGCCTTTTATTTCATCCCAAGAAGCAACTGAGATTCTGGACTTTGCATTGGCGCGATTTGAATTACATATTGATCCCCAGTATGCTGATGGCCTCTGGGCAGAATGGTTAGAGCCTCCCAAAGGAATAGTTACAGCGTTTACGGGACTCATTTGGTCTGCACTAGGTTCACCTCGCACAGAAATCCGTTGGCGGGCTGCTCATTGCGTTCGTAGACTGGCTGAATTTGGATGTGAAACCGAAATTGATGCTTTGATTCAATGGACGAAACGAGATAAAGTAGATGCTTTTGGAGGATATAACTTCCCCTTTTACAATTTGCATGCACGTCAATATCTTATTATTGCTTTAGCGCGTGTATCTATTGATAATCCTCTAATAGTAAAGCGCCATTCAGAAGTTTTTTCCAAAATTGCGTTGAAAGATATGCCCCATATTCTTATCCAAAAATATGCGGCGCAAATCGCAATTAACATCGAAAAAGCCTCCCCGAAAACCTATAAGAGCAATGTAGTCAAACAGCTTCACCAAGTAGGTGTAAGCCAGTTACCTGCCAGAGCATCGAAAAAATATGGAGACAGAGTAGAAAGTTATTGGCATCAGAGAGGGGAAGTAGATAAGAGTTTAAAGTTCTATCATGGATATGATTTTGATCGGTATTGGTATGAACCACTTGCAGAGGTATTCGGAATCTCCGCCGAACAAGTAGAAGAACTTGCAACCGAGGTCATAATCAACGAGTGGCATGTAGATAAAGACGGAAGTTATAAAAGTGATCCTCGTTCCGGCTTATGGAATACATCCCGAAGCGAGCGTGAAACCTGGCATGACCACGGAAGCTATCCGCGGGCTGATAATTTTAGTTTTTACATGTCCTATCACGCCATGCATGTCGTCGCAGCGAAACTACTTCAAAAAATGCCCGTTGTGAAAACGAGTAATTGGAATGAGGATGAAGATGAGTGGCGTGAGTGGCTTCGTCGACATATATTGACACGAGAAGATGGGCGGTGGCTGGCAGACCGGCGTGATCCAGCACCTTTAGTGCAACCAGAATGGATACATTACCCAAAAACCAAAGATTGGCGTTCAGAAATAACGCAAGATGATTTTGTGGATTCGCTTTTATTTGAGCGTCAGGGTGAAACCTGGCTAAATGTATATGGACATTGGAAGGAAGGTTATACCGAACGCAAAGAAAACTTGTATGTTTATACTGCGCTTGTTTCACCACCTACTTCCCAATCACTTTTGAACGCGATGACTATATCTTCTGATCCATATGACTTTAAATTGCCTGAATATCAGGAAAAAGACTGGGAATTTGAATCTGCCCCATTTGAACTTAAAGGTTGGGTTTGGCGCGGCGAGAACGATGCACGTCTTGATGAATTCGATCCATTTGCAGGTCAAATAGCTTATCCATCATATCAAGTCGGTGTGTCTATTATTGAGAAATTGGACTTATCGGTGGATACTGAACAACGAGAATGGTTCTTGCCGAATACAGATAAGCCGTCTCTAGTTTGTGAGCTTTGGAGTACCAATAAACCTAAACCCGACGAGGATCCACTCAGGAGAGGATGGCGATTGAGTGCATCACTAGACTTTTTGAAGAAGCTTTGCCTAGTTCAAAAATGTGACATCATTTTTAAAGTACAAATTGAGCGTCGCTTTCAACATGTTTCTTATGTGAGGAACGATGATGACAATGAATACAAACCGCCGCACACAAAAATTTATATCCTCTCAGCAGATGGAAAGCTCAGAAATACAGAAAAGCACTATCAAATTGGGTAATGCCCTTGTCAAGGAACTTGGTCTAAAGTCCCATGCTGATACTATTTCGCGTTGGATGGCTTATTACATTGCTGAACAAATGGCAATTGCAGAAAAAGCCAAAGGCGAAGCTAAGATAATAGCAGAACGAAAGTGTTTTGAGGCAATACTCAAGCTCTGGGAACATCGATCATACTTACCGGCTGGCATACGCCCTTTTGAAAGTTTCGATCCTATTTTTCGCGTTCTTGAAGGGCTAGACCCAGAGAATAAGCAGCCATATTTTTACCGAGGTCAAGACTCGCTGAAGAAAAGTAGATCAGGCAAGAAGTTAGATGAAATACAAACATTGCTAGACATTGCCAAAGGAATAGACCAGGCAGCACGTATTTGGCTTGAATATATTTTTCATCAAGCGGCCTTAAGTGCAACAGACAAAAAGACAATTACATGGTTGGAAAATGCAATCGGTGACTCAAGTAAAGCTGATGCTTCGATAATCGTTCGTTTACTTGAACAAGGGATGGCTAACAATGATGAAGATATTCTTGAAAAGGAACTACAAGTTAAACAAGAACAATTAAAATTAAGAATCGAGCAACTTGATGGATTTAATGATTTCAATCAATCCTTGCGGGAGATATTAGTAAAAGAACTAGAAAACCTGACAAAAGATAACACTCTCACTGATACAGCCGAAGGGAATTGAAACAGCATATTCAATGAGAGAATGGCGTTCGCGAAAGCAAAGAGACATATCCCAGAGGAATTGAATGAAAACAACAACAAACTGGTTATTACGGATACGCGATTTTCTTAGATCATTGTTTCAAGGTATGAACGATGGATATAAACTGTCAAGCGCCGGAATACCAGATTTGTACAGCTTAAAGGATGCCCATAATGAATTGTTACAAGCATATGTTAAATCATTAGCAGCGGTTTCACGATTATCTTTTTTGGTTGGAATGAACGAGGTTAACCCTCCAAAAGAAGGTCTGGTTTCAAGGATTTTTCGGATAATTTTTTGGAGTAAATTCTCTCCGTTTCGTCTACTTGTTTGGCGTCCCGTAATCAAGTTGTACATTGATGGACATATTTACAAGAAGCTTCAAGAGCTTAGATCAATATATACTCAGAGCGTCTTTCTTATCCCATCTCCATTTCATATAAGAGACGAGTATCTAGCCTGGCTTGTAAAAGCAAAGAGCGAGTGCGACGAGTTTCGCAATACAATCGTGACTCGAAATATTTTTGTCGATGTAATTAAATTTTTTGTTGTTACATTGGTAGGTTTATCTTTAGCAATTTGGGGGGCAACGAGTCTGTATGATTTGTTATTTAAAATATTATCATCGCCAACACCGCCACCTGGATTTATCGTGATTGGAAAACTTATCTCACTAACAATTGTTGTATTCCCGTTTATCTTGACTTTCTTAGATGCGGCTTTTGCCGCTAAGCGAGCGATTTTTTTAAATATTAACAATAATGCTTCAAGAAATGTATACGAATTAGAAAACCATCTTTTCAGCTTGCTTAATCATGGTAAATCAAAAGAGTTTCCAATTAATTATTCAGTAACAGCATTTTTTTATCTAACACTGATTGGGTTTCTCTGGCTGCTGCATCTAGCGATATCACAGTTACCGCGCCCAAGTTATGCAATTATTTTGGACTGGACATGGTGTTTGCTGATTCCATATGTATTTCTGTTCTTTGCAGATGTTATTGTGCCTTGGTGGAAAAGGGAAGCCAAGGGCGAATTGTGATAGTCTTTATTTGATTTTCTCCATAGTTGCAAAATCTTCATCCACATCAATTTCCCCAAATGAACGTCTAGCAATATCTCTTTCAATTTCTTTCTTCGTCTTTGCAAGGTTACGTGAGTTCTCACGGATTTGCTTGGCAATCTTAAGATCGCCTTTTTTCTCAGTCAGGTTCTCAGTCAAGATATGTCTTTCAATGAGTCGAGGACGTCCCTTCTTTGGGAAGCTAATCAACCTACACCACGCCTCATAGTTTGGCAAAATGGATAACTTGTTAGCCCGCTCCCCCTCCATGTCAGAGTAGGTACGCCGCAACCGCTCTACCTCATGGTAAAGATTGCCAACTCCCGTTGTTGACTTAGGCTGGATATACAAGGACTGGTTACCATCTGTCTTGTCATATTCCTTGTAAACAGGTTCCATGACTTTCTCTGGAGGCGGTGGGGTATTGTCGAATTGGGATGCAAGTTCATAACTATCGCGTCCAGTTGCCCGTAGAACGATCATATTGCCCACATTCAGGGTCGAGCCTCTACTTAGGTCGTCCAGTAGCTGATCGCGGTATTGGTGAGCCACTACAACGTCCACGGCGTACTTTCTTGCCTCACTCTGCAAAACGGCAAAGCTCTCGGTGGTCATATTCTGGAACTCATCTACAAACAAATGGAACGGGCGGCGTTGATTTACAGGTATTGAGCGGCGGGTAAGGGATGAAATTAAGACCAGGTTTACGATCACCGATCCTAGCAGGGAAGAACTTTCTTCTCCCAAGTCACCCTTTGAGAGATTGACAAACAGGATTTTGCCCTCGTCCATCATTTTCCTAAGATCAACCGTATTCTTGGGTTGACCAATGATGTTACGCATACTCTGGTCAGTGATAAAGGGGCTGATTTTATTGAGGGTCGAACTGATCAAATCATACTTTTCCCGATCACTGCGCGGAAAGGAATTCCAGAATTCCTTGATAATTGGGTCTTTGACCTGCTCGACTATTCTCTTGCGATAATTTTCATTGGACAATAGGAGTGTGAGTTCAATAAAAGTTGAATCTGGTAAGAGCATGGCGGTCAAAAGAGAATGTCGTAGAACATGTTCAAGCCGTGGCCCCCAGGAATAGGAATATAACCGTCGCAATGTCCCCATGATCGTGGAAACCACCCAACGTACTTGGTGAGGATCATTCCGATCACACGCTAGCAAATTCAATCCGAAGGGACGTTCTAAGTCCATTGGGTCAAAAAGGATGACATCTTTTACTCGGTTCTTGGGAACCAGTTCGAGGAGTTCATCAATCAGGTCGCCGTGCGGATCAAGGACGCAAAGCCCATGCTCACGGTCATTGAGCATATCCTGATAGATGATGTTCTTGAGGAGGGTGGACTTGCCCGTCCCCGTTGTCCCGATGATGTATGTCCCTTGGCGGCGCTCATCCAGAGACAATTCCACTGGCTTATTCTCGTCAACCGTATATCCAAGTCGTAGCATGGCACATTTCCCTTGAAGCCGTCATTATCGCCGAGTCACTAGGTCTCAAAGTATCGTTTCTTGATTGATAACGCTATGTTCTCAACCTCTGGATAAATTCTACTTGTCTTTAAGTTTAACATCGACAAATCATTTTTCATCTTGGATGGATGTATAAAAACGAACTTGACCAGACAATTTGAAAAATGCGTCTTGTTTTGCTGAACAAAGTTTTCTAATCTGTGTTCAATAAACCACTTCTCTAGCTTGCGTGCATTTAGTAAGGGAAATCTTATGAAGCAGCCACCCTGTAGCTTAGCTCGTTCATTTACATATGGAGAAAAAAACGGAACATACATATCTTTCAATAGACCTGGATGCTCATTATCAAACTGAGAAATAAAGCTAGCATCTTTAGGTTGTGTATCGGCAAGGATTTTTTCAGTAACTTTTGCGCAGTTATCTGGATCTATGCCTAAAGGCGTTGCTTCGCTTCGATCATTAATAAAATCACTTAAGCCCTGCATAAACTTTTTCGGTCTAAAGGCCCATAAACATGGCAAGCTACCCGCATCAGCTTTGTTTTGCAGATGATCTTCAAACGCAAAATATAGTGCTACCTGAAATTCGAAAGTCCAATCTAGTAATCGTGTTGGCAAACGATTATGTTGTAGATAACATAGCCAATTTAAGTCATTCTCTAATATGCGGGTTTCGCTGATATGTATCATTGCTGACCTAGCTGCCAGAATTGACTCGATTTCAATATTCTTGCTATCGATTTGGAATGGTGAGTAGCGGTAGGCAGAAGGTTCAAGATAGTAATCGTGGAATTTATGCCCCCGATACCAAATTTCACCAGCATCAGCTGCAAAAGCGAGAATTTCCTTAATCAGTCCTGGCATATCCCATACTAACTTAGTCTCGTAACTCATGGCAAGCCTTGTCTAGTTTTTATCCGTATTTGAGAAAAAATCAATTATTTGCATCTCTTGAGAAAGATGATCCTTCCCATCGACATCCTGTATAAATTCTTTATATCGCTCCCTGAGATTCTCTATCAGTTTTCGCTGGCTAGAAGTTGTTCCATCAATCTTGGAGCGGAATAATTGTTCCTCTGGAAATACATCGTTTTCTTCGCTGATGTAGGTACCCATAGGAATGAGAACCATTTGACGCATCTCTTCAACAACATCATCTTTCGAATATAATAACGGTTTGCTTGGAAGCCAAGTGCCTGGCTGTACAGTGTTAATCGGAGAGATTTCATATTTGATCAAATCCGAGTCGCTCCGCTTCTCAATTTTGTTAAAGTACTCCGTGATGATTGCGTTAGGAATCCCAAAAAGTCTGATTTTTTCGCTTGGGCTAAGAGCTGTTTGGTCTATCAGAGGCTCCATGATTGCCCAATAAGCCTTAAAGCTGCGAATATCAAGCGTTCTAATCCAAAATAAATGGGCTAGGGCCTCCTTAAGGTTGTAAATGAGCATATCTAAGACTTCCTCATGCTTCATCGTTTCAATTGCCTTTTTCATACATTGCAATAAGATATTACTAAAATGTTTCAAGTTATTCACATCGGGCTCATTTAGCCCGAGTGTCGATAAGCATGCTAGATAAGCATTTCCAACACGATCAACTGACATGTCGTCTGTTGTAACCTTGTGAGAGAACTTGCCTTCTTTGAACAATGAAGTGGAGGTCTCAGACAAAATAGAAAAGTATTCTAGATTCGCAATTATAGGCTCTGGATATTCCTTATCAGCGGGTATATCTGTGCCATTCAGCAATTTTACAATAATGGATTTTATAGGGGATTCTAGTACCTGTGGAGTAGGGTGGAGAGGGGATTCATTAGAATCTTTCGGTGTTTCTTTGGCAGAAAATAAAACCATACTTAGGTGAATCGAGAGATCGATAAGATAGGTATCTAGTGAATTGTGAAATTGATCCAAAAGACTTTCATAAGCATGGTCCCCAGATTGCATAACATCCGATGCGGATTTTAAGCTATTGTTAAAATGTTTTGTTAGTGACTTGATAAGAATAGGATCGATAATGGGGAAAATTTCCTGCGCAAAATGGTTTGTGACCAAATCAATCTTTTCTTGTTCCGTTTTGTCTACCCCCTTCGGGCTATTTTGCAGTTTCTTTATTTCCAGATCTAAGTATTGTTCTAACTCTCGGTAAACCATATTCGTCAGCCAGGCAAATACAATATCTCGAAGTGCAATATTTCTCTTTCTTCTATCAAAAGGACGAACATAATGTCCGATCTCATGTAAGAGCCAGACCATCGTAGCGTGGATTTGGAAAAATGCGTGTTCGTTGATTGTAATGCCCACGAGCACATTGTCAGGTATCTCTTTAGAAGTTTGCGGAACAAAAGATTGTGCGTGTACTGATGAATAAATTGATATGTCGACAAGAAGACTCAATCGAGTTGTGCCATTCGTAGATCCATTTTTTAGCTTGTTATAGCCTGAGATCAGATCTTCAAAAAGATCAACGAATTTTTCATAAAACAAATAGAGTTTCGAGAATGGGCCCATATTGTGCGGATTGAAAAAAACTGGCTCATATAGATAACGTCCTGCATGCAATCGATTTGTAATTGCACCTCGGATAAAAGCAATACCATCTTCAATGCCATCAAGTTGGCTTAGAAGTATGAAGTTTATATCATCGTCAGAATATGCTTCTTCTAAAACAAGAAAAAACGTTTCGATTGATTCGTGAATTTGCTTAACAAATTCGTCACCAGATAATAAACTGTGCTCCATAACCAGAAATTGTTTAATTAATTCCTGTATCCCTCTTCGAATGGACGGGGGCAAAACATCGGTAACCTTTTTCTTAATTGAAAGGGGCTCTGTCATAAATCACTTTGTGTCAACTGAGAGTTTTTTTTGTTTTCCAAGTGGTGCGTGATTCGAAAATATAATCGTTATAAAATTGGCTGGAAATATTTACGAGGCCATATGTTGGATTAAGAAGTAACTCTAATGTATGAGCAGTTTGTGCTTCAATTTGAACTTCTATATCAAAACGTCCAATTTCATAATATATAACTATATGAAAAGCTTGTTCTGATAAGAAAAAATCATGAATGACTTGTTTTCTCAACTTCTCGATTTCAGCAATAACACTTTGGAGGCGTTTTCCATTACCTTCCTTAAGCACATAATTAATCGCCACATAAGGTTTTAGGGAACTGTCATACAAAGGTTCAGAAAGCAATATTTTAGGGAAGAGAAGTGCGCCTGGCTCCCTCTTTGGATATTGATCAGAAAAAGGATTTTCAGCCCCGGCAATTGAATAAGTGTTTTCGCTCAATCCGTTTATATTAACAAGACAATTAAGTGCTTGTGCATATGCTTGACACCTAAATATGAGTACACCTGTGCCATGTCCCAACATCTTGAAAATGTCAAAATTGAGTG
>Ga0315912_10003605_pt1 | contig 15275 bp, 14 predicted proteins | sample VfabasoilMG_FD_204469 | JGI IMG/M metagenome (GOLD analysis project Ga0315912, IMG submission 204469) | Garden soil microbial communities collected in Santa Monica, California, United States - V. faba soil | ecosystem: Environmental > Terrestrial > Soil > Garden | place: USA: California... | reverse complement strand
CGGGCCGATCACCGCCAGCACCAGTTCCCCCCGATGCGCCCGTGCCGTCTCGATTAGGTATTCCACCGCGTGCGCATCCACCGGCGCTCGCGCCGGCGCCGGCAGCACCGCGCCATCCAGCCCCGTGCTGCCATGCGCTTCCGCGCCCTTGGGTGGGCCGCCGATCAGCGGTTCGGCGCAACCCATCGCCAGCGGCACATCAATCCTGCCCAGCGCCAGCACGCTTCCCGCATTGCGTGTCACGTTCCCGATGGTGTTGTTGCCATGGGTCGTGCTGATCCCCACCAGGTCCAGGTGCTGCGCGGCGTACAGGATGGCCACGGCATCGTCGTGCCCCGGGTCGCAGTCGATCAGTATTTTCGTGCGTGCCATATGGTCCACCCCTCGTCCCGGTCAGGATAACGCACTCCGCCACCAACCGCATTCCGGCTTGCCAGGGGTGGCCCGCCTGCACCACTCTCCGCCCCCGTTCACTCTGCCCAGAAGGTCACCACCATGCCCGGCCGGTTCCTGGTCGCCGCTGCCCTTTTATTGCTTGCCGGCTGCCAAACCCTGGCAACTGCCCCTATCGTCGGCACCTGCACGCGCCCTGGCAGCCAACCCATGCTGGTGGTGGAAATGGCCTTCGGCCGCAACGTGAAGGGCGGCCCCGGCGTGTCGGACGCGGACTGGGCGCAATTCCAGGCCGAAACCCTCACCCGGCAATTCCCCGATGGCCTCAGCGTCATGGACGCCGCTGGCCAATGGGCGGACCCGCGCGCCAAGCGCCTGGTCAGCGAACCCTCCAAATGGGTCACCGTCGCCGCGCCGGATACCAGCGCGACCGAACAATCCATCAAGATCGTCACGGACACCTACAAGCGCCGCTTCGGCCAGGAGTCCGTCATGGTCATCACCAACTCCCGCTGCGTTTCCTTCTAGGTCACACACCATGCAGAACAGCGACGAAATCTGGCGCCTGATCGACCGCCACGCCCCGGAATTCCAGGACCTCAGCGACCGCGTCTGGGGCATGCCGGAACTCGCCTACACCGAACACCGCTCCTGCGCCGAGCACACCGAAATGCTGCGCCAGCAGGGTTTTGCGGTGACGGAAATGGTGGCGAACATCCCTACCGCCGTTATGGGCGAAGCCGGCCAGGGTGGCCCGGTCATCGCCATTCTTGGCGAATACGATGCGCTGCCCGGCCTGTCCCAGGTCGCCGGCCTGCCGGAAAAGCGGGAACTGGAGGCGGGCGGCCACGGCCATGGCTGCGGCCATAACCTGCTCGGCTCCGCCGCCCTGCTCGCCGCCACCGCGGTGAAGGACTATTTGGCCGCGAACAATTTGCCCGGTCGCGTGCGCTACTACGGCTGCCCAGCGGAGGAAGGCGGCGCCGCCAAGGGCTTCATGGTGCGTGACGGCGCGTTCAAGGACGTGGACATTGCCATCACCTGGCACCCGTCCTCCTTCTCCGGCATCTACGAACCCGTCTCGCTCGCCAACACCCGCATCGACTTCGCCTTCACCGGCCGCTCCTCCCACGCCGCCACGGCGCCGCATCTGGGACGTTCCGCGCTGGATGCAGTGGAGCTGATGAATGTCGGCGTGAACTACATGCGGGAACACATGCCGTCCGACGCGCGCATCCACTACGCCTATCTGGATGCCGGCGGCATCGCGCCCAACGTGGTGCAGGCCACCGCCAAGGTCCGCTACCTCATCCGCGCCCGCGAACTGCCAGAACTGCAACGTCTGATCGCCCGCGTGCGCAAGATCGCGGACGGCGCGGCGCTGATGACAGAAACCACGGTGAAGGCGCAGGTCATCAGCGCCGTCTCCAACCTGCTCGGCAATACGCCGCTGGAGCACGCCCTACACGCCAACTTCACCCGCCTCGGCCCGCCGCCGTTCGACGCGGCGGATATCGCAACCGCGCAGAAATTCCAGGCGACGATGACGGAGGAGGACATCCAATCCTCCTATCGCCGGTCTGGCCTGCCGGCGCGCACGGATGAGGCGCTGTGCAGTGCCATCATCCCCATCGATGCCAAGGGCGGCGGCATGAACGGCTCCACCGACGTGGGAGACGTGTCCTGGGCGGTGCCGCTGGTGCAGGCGCGTGGCGCCGTCTATGCCGTCGGCACGCCGGGCCATTCCTGGCAGCTCACCGCCCAGGGCATGCTGCCCGCGGCGCACAAGGGCATGGTGCATGTGGCCAAGGCGATGGCCGGCACGGCGGTGGACGCACTGGCCGACCCCACCCTGGTCGCCCGCGCCAAGGAAGACCACGCGCGGCGCACCGCCGCCACCCCCTATGTCTGCCCCATCCCGGACGACGTGCGGCCGCCCTTCACCATGTCGACCGCCAGTTAGCCAAACTCACCAACAGGGAACGCCCATGAGCCTCGACCCCGCCACCAAGGCGGCGCTGGAAAAAATCTCCACCGCCACTCTCACCACAGTCCTGCTGAAGAAGGGCCTGCGCAATGTGTGGATGCGCGGCACGCAGCCGCTGCATCCGGGCAAGGGCCGTATTGTCGGTGAGGCCTTCACCCTGCGCTTTGTGCCGGCGCGCGAGGACCTGGCCACCCCGGCATCCTGGTCCAACCCCATCTCCACCCGTTCCGCCATTGAAGCCATGCCGGCGGGCTGCATCGCCGTGGTGGACGCGATGGGCTGCACAGACGCCGGCATCTTCGGCGACATCCTTTGCGCCCGCATGGCCAAGCGCGGCGTCGCGGCGTTGGTGACCGATGGCGTGGTACGCGACGTCGCCGGCGTGCGCGGCACCGGCCTGCCGGTGTTCTGCAACGGCGCCGCCGCCCCGCCCTCGGTCGCCGGCCTTACATTCGTCGCCTGGGACCAGCCCATCGGCTGCGGCGGCGTCGCCGTGTTTCCGGGCGACATCGTGGTGGTGGACGATGACGGCGCGGTGCTGATTCCGCAGGCCCTGCTGGCCGACGTGGCGAAGGAAGCCGTGGAACAGGAACACCAGGAAAACTGGATCATGGGCGAGGTGGAAAAGGGCGCGTCCCTGCCTGGCCTGTATCCGCCCAACACCGACAACAAGGCCCGATACGAGGCCTGGAGGAAGACACAATGACCGACCTGACAAACCCTGTCCTGGAGCGCATGAAGAAGGGTGACGTGGCCATGGGCCTCAGCGTCCGCCTCGTCCGCTCCGGCGAAATCGCGCGCATCGCCGCCAGCTCCGGGCACGATTTCCTGTTCATCGACGGCCAGCACGGCATCTTCAATGTCGAGACGATCTCCCACATCGCCCAGGTCGCGCTGGAAGTGGGCGTCGCACCCATCGTGCGCGTGCTCGGAACCGACGATCTGATGACGCCGCAGTTGCTGGACAATGGCGTTACCGGCATCGTCTTCCCGGACGTCAACACGGTGGAACAGGCGCGCAAGGCCGTGGCGGTCTGCAAGTTCCCGCCCATCGGCCGGCGCTCCGTCGGTGGCGGCTATCCGCAGTTCAACTTCCGCGCCACACCAGTGGGGGAAGCGGTGCGCCAGCTCAACGCCTCCACCGCCGTCATCTGCATGATCGAGACGCCGGAGGCGTTGGCGAACGTGGAAGAGATCGCCAAGGTCCCCGGCATCGACGTCCTCCACGTCGGCTGCAATGACTACCTGGTAAACATGGGCCTGCCGGGAAAATTCGACGGCCCGGAAATCGCTGCGGCGCTGGACCGGGTGATAGCGGCGTGCAAGGCCAACGGCATCTATGCTGGCCTCGGCGGCGTGCGGGACGTGGCCGCCCAGGCGGCCTGGGTGAAACGCGGCCTCAGCTTCATGACCACCCAGGCGGATGCCGCCCTCATCTCCTCCGGCGCCACCACCTGGACGAAGGGCGTACGTGCCGCGCTGGCCTAGCCCGGTTCCAGCAACGCCTTGCTGTTGCGCAGGGAGGCAATGTCAGCCTCGCTGACACCCACCGCGCGCAGCAACTCGGCGCCGTGCTCACCAAAGCGCGGCGCCGGCGTTCGTATGCTGCCGGGGGACTTGCTGAAACTTACCGGCACCCCGGTCAGCAGCGTTTCACCCTCGGTCGGGTGGGTGTGCCGCTCGAACAGGCCTACTGCCTTGATGTGCTCGTCTTCCAGCAACTCGTCGATATCGCTCACCGGGGCGCAGGGAATCTCCTTCGCCTGGCAGGCTGCCATCCACTCCGCATTAGTCTTCGTCACCGCCACCGAATCTAGGAAGCGATACAGCTCATCAATATGCGTGGTCCGCCCGGCATAGCCGGAAAAACGCGGGTCCGCCGCCATGTCCGGCCGCTCGACAATCTCATACAGCCCAGCCCAGTGCTTGTCGGTGTATGGCAGGATGGTGATGAACCCGTCCTTGCTGCGATAGGGCCGCCGGTACGGAGTCGTCAGCCGTCCATAGCCGGTGCCCCCCATCGGTGGCACAAAGCCCTTCCCGTACAGATGCTCCAGGCTCATATATGCCGTCAGCGTCTCGAACATCGGCACTTCCACCTGCTGGCCTTCGCCGGTGCGCTGCCGGTGCAGCAACGCCGCCATGATGCTCATCGCCGTGGTAATGCCCACCAGCTTGTCCACCATCACCGTCGGCGCGAAGCGCGGCGTGCCATCAATCCGTGCCGCCATCGCCGCCAGCCCGCCATGGGACTGGATCAGGTCGTCATACGCTGGCCGCGCCGCATACGGCCCTTTCTGCGAATAGCCAAACGCCCCGCAATACACGATGTCCGGCTTGATCTTCGCCACGTCCGCGTACGCAAAGCCCAGCCGCGCGATCGCCTGCGGCCGCATGTTGTGCAGCAGGACGTCCGCGGTACCGATCAGCGTGCGCAACGCCGCCCGCGCCGGTTCCTGCTTCAGGTCCAGCGCGATCGACCGCTTGTTGCGATTCACGTTCAGGAACGTCGCCCCCATGCCGGGGTGATGGTTCGGCCCGATATGGCGGGTGGAGTCACCGGACGGCGGCGCCTCCACCTTGATCACGTCCGCGCCCAGATCCCCCAGCCACTGCGCCGCGTACGGCCCCAGCAGCACGGTGGTGATGTCGATAACGCGAAATCCCGCCAGCGGCCCCGGCATGAAACGCGCCCTAACCCGCGTTCAGCGTATGCGCCACGGTAATCTTCGGCGGATGCGCCAAGGTCTGCGCGATCACGCAATACCGCTCCGCCATCTGCACCATGCGCGCAATCTTGTCCGGCTCTGCATCGGAATCGATCTCGAAGGTCAGCTTGATGTCGGTAATGCCCACCGGCGCGCTGCGCTCCACACCCAGCGTGCCGCGCGCGTCCCACGTGCCTTCCGCGATTACCTTGCCGCCACGAATGGGAATGGACATCGCGGTGGCCACCGCCGCCAAGGTCACGCCCGCGCAGCCCACCAGCGCCTCCAGCAGCATGTCGGCGGAGCAGGCTTCCTTGCCCGTGCCGCCACCCGCCGGATGCAGCCCGGCCATGGTCTGGCCCTTCCATACCTTCACGTTGCAGGCCACGCCGTCCAGCTCCAGCGTACCCTCGGCGCGCGCGGGAATCAGTGCTGTGCTGGCATCGTCGCGGTAGCGCTGCTTGATCGGCGCCTGGATGGCGCGCAGTTCCTCGGCTTTCATGGAAATCTCCGTCAGTGTTCTAGCGGTGGCGAACCTTGTCCGCCGGATGGTCGGCGCCCAGCCGGGCCCGCCCAGGGCCGTACAACTTCTCACGCAACGTGCCCGGGGCATAGTCGCGCTTGAACGCGCCACGCTCCTGCAAAATCGGCACCACCAGGTCAGCGATATCCGCGAATGTCTCCGGCGTCACCGCATAGGCCAGGTTGAATCCGTCCAGGTCGGTATTGGCGATCCAGTCCTGCAACGCATCCGCCACTTCCACGGCGGAACCCACAATCACGGGCCCGCGCCCACCAATCGCCGCATGCCGCGCCACTTCGCGCGGCGTCCACACCTTCCCCGGCTCGGCGTTCGTGGTGAATGCCTCCAATGCGGAGGACATCGCCCCTTTGTCCGCCGGCGGGATCGGCTTGTCCGGATCGAGCTTGGAGAAATCCACCCCGGTCCAGCCGGACATCAGCGCCAGCGCCGCTTCCTCGCTCACATGGTTGCGGTAATCGGCCAGCTTGTCCTGCGCTTCCTTCGTGGTGCGGCCGGTAATCACCGTCATCATCGTCAGGATGTTGATCTCCGCCGGGTTGCGCCCCACCGCGGCGGTGCGCTTGCGGATATCGCTCACCAAATTGCGGACCACATGCTGGGACGGCCCATTGATGAACACGCACTCCGCATGCTCCGCCGCGAATTGCCTGCCGCGCGTGGATGCCCCCGCCTGGAACAGCACCGGCGTCCGCTGCGGCGACGGTTCGCACAGATGAATCGCGGAGGACCGGAAATACGGCCCTTCATGCGTCACGCGATGGATCTTGGATGGATCGGCGAACCGCCGGCCGGCGCGGTCGCGCAGCACCGCGTCGTCCTCCCAGCTGCCTTCCCACATCTTGTACACCGCCTGCATGTAGTCCTCGGCAATGTCGTAGCGCGTGTCGTGCTCCTCCTGCACCGCCATGCCCATGCCCCGGGCGGCGCTGTTCAGGTAGCCGGTCACGATGTTCCAGCCGATCCGCCCCTTGGTCAGGTGGTCCAGCGTGCTCATCCGCCGGGCGAATGGGTACGGATGCTCATAGGACAAGCCGCAGGTCACGCCGAAGCCCAGATGCCGGGTCACATACGCCATCGCGGAGATCGTCATCATCGGGTCGTTCACAGGCACCTGCACCGCATGCTGCAACGCCGTCTCCGGCCCGCCGCGATACACGTCGTAGATGCCCAGCACGTCCGCGATGAACAACGCGTCGAACTTGCCGCGCTCCAGGATGCGCGCCAGGTCCACCCAGTAGTCCAGCGTGTTGTAGCTGTCCGCCCGGTCGCGCGGATGCGACCAAAGCCCAGGGGACTGATGGACGATGCAGTTCATGTCGAACGCATTCAGGCGGATCTGCTTGGTCATCTGCGGGGTCATGATCCGATTATGCTGTCATTCGCCACCCCCCGGAACCCCAGGCACGGAATCCTGGACGGGATGGCTGTGTTGCGGCAGGGTTTTTTCGTCGCGCCGCCGGCACGCACATGAACGTGCCCCCATCCACGCTTCAAGGAGGAGACACCGCGCCATGACCACCCGACCGACCATCCACGGGACCCGCCACGCCGTCTCCGCCGGGCATTATCTGGCCGCCGCGGCCGCCTTCGCCATCCTGGAAGCCGGCGGCAACGCCATAGATGCCGGTTGCGCCGCCGGCATCGCGCTCGGCGTGCTGCAGCCCGATCTGGTCAACGTGGCCGGCGTCGCCCCCATCCTCATCCGCTACGATGGTGGGCGCGTGGAATCCATCGCCGGCCTTGGCCACTGGCCAAAGGACCTGCCGCCGGACCTGTTCATGAAGCAGTTCGGCGGCAAGATCCCCGAGGGCGTGCTGCGCACCGTCGTCCCTGCCGCGCCCGATGCCTGGATCACCGCGCTGCGCCGGCACGGCACCATGCGCTTCCACGAAGTTGCCAGCTACGCCATCCGCTATGCGAAGGATGGCTTCGCGGTGAACCCTCTGCTGGCTTACTCCATCGCGTCCAAGGAAAAGGAATACCGCCGCTGGCCGCAGAACGCCTCCCTGTTCCTGCCGGAAGGCCGCCCGCCACGTGTGGGCGAGAAATTCGTCCAGGCGGACCTTGCCCGCCTGCTGCAATTCATGGCGGATGAGGACAAGGCCGCCCCCAACCGCACCGCCGGCCTGCAGGCCGCGCACGACGCGTTCTACCGCGGCGACATCGCCGCCGAGATCGACCGATTCCAGAACCGCGAAGGCGGCTTTCTCTCCCGGGAAGACCTGTCGAACTTCTCATCCCGCATCGAGCCCGTTGTCTCTCGCCTCTGGCGTGGGCACGAGGTGATAACCTGCGGTCCCTGGTGCCAGGGGCCCGCGCTGCTGGAAGCCCTGCTGCTGCTGGAACACGTCGGCTTCGACGACTTGGCCCATAATTCGCCCGACTACCTGCACCGACTCGTCGAGTGCATCAACCTGGCGATGGCCGACCGCGAGTACTATTTCGGCGACCCTGCCTTCGTGAATGTGCCCATCGAATACCTGCTGCATCCCACCACGATCGCCCAGCGTGCGGCGACGATCCAGCAAGACCGCGCCTTCGGCCAGATGCCACCGCCCCTCGCCGCCCAGGCCGAGCAACCCGCTGGCACCACCGCGGAACTGCCGCGCGTGGAGGCGGACACGTCCTATGTCTGCGTGGTGGACCGCTGGGGCAACGCCTTCAGCGCCACGCCATCGGATGGCTCGTCAAACGGCCCGGTCGTCCCCGGCCTCGGCATCATCCCCTCCGGCCGCGGCTCGCAATCCCGGCCGGACCCGCGCCATCCTGCCGGCGTCGCCCCTGGCAAGCGCCCACGCCTCACCCCCAACCCGGCACTGATCCACACGCGGGATGGCGGCATCATGCCCTTCGGAACCCCGGGCGGGGATGTGCAGATCCAGGCCATGCTCCAGGTCATGCTGAACATCCTGCATTTCGGCATGGACGTGCAGACCGCCATCGAGGCCCCACGCGTCGCCAGCTACTCTTTCCCCTCCTCCTTCGCGCCCTATGAATATTTCCCCGGCCGCGTCGCTATGGAGGTGCGCATCGACCCGGCAACCCGCGCCGATCTCGCCGCACGCGGCCACCTGGTGCAGGACTGGCCGGACTGGACATGGTTGGCCGGTTCGGTGGAAGTCATCCTGACCGATCCTGCGACAGGCATGATGAGCGCCGGTGCCGATCCCAGGCGACCGGCCTATGCAATCTGTAGTTGAATATAAAAGGGGAAATATATCGCAGTCATGAAGCGGGCGCTGTGAATCGCACGAAAATGTCAATTCACGCTCGTATTTTTGTGTTAATGAGACATTGAAGATATTTTCATCAGAGCCTATCATCCCCGTCACGTTGCGATTCGCTTATGACAAGGGGGGACGGAGTCATGCTCGCAAGCCAGGCCCTCGCCATCATCATCGGCATGTTGATCCTGGTCTGCCTTCTGATGCCCGGCATCACTCGTTATGTTTTGGTTGGCAGCCTGATCATGCTGCTGGCGGACTACGCCGTGAACCGGGCCACCGCAGGCTCGGTCAATCTTATTCCCTTCATCTCGCTCTGATCGCACGGCAGGAGAGCCTGTCCGGACGCGGGGCTGCCCTGCAGCGCGCGAATCCTCTATAGAGTGCCGCCCCCAGCGCCGAGGGGTAGCCGCGCGAGATTCGGATCATGACCCAATCCCCCCGTCCTGTGATGCTGGTGATCCTGGATGGCTGGGGCTGGCGCGACGATTCGACTGACAATGCCGTCCGCCTCGCCCGCACGCCGAATTTCGACCGGCTCTGGTCCGGTTGCCCGCATGCCTTCCTGCGTACCTCCGGACTCGATGTCGGCCTGCCCGAAGGCCAGATGGGCAATTCCGAAGTCGGCCACCTGAACATCGGGGCCGGCCGCGTGGTGATGCAGGACCTGCCGCGTATCGATAAGGCAATGGCGGATGGCAGTCTCGCCACCAACCCCATGCTCGCTGCCTACATCGGCGCCATGCGCGCCTCCCGCGGCACCTGCCACCTAATTGGCCTCGCCTCCCCGGGCGGCGTGCATTCGCACCAGGACCACGCCGTCGCCCTGGCCCGCATTCTCACCAATGTCGGTATCCCCGTCGTCCTCCACGCGCTCACCGATGGCCGCGACACACCGCCCCGCTCCGCCGTCGAATGCATCGACAAGCTCGCCGCCGACCTGCCGCCGGGCGCCCGCATCGGCACCATTATCGGCCGCTACTTCGCCATGGACCGCGACAAGCGCTGGGACCGGGTGGAGAAGGCCTGGCGCGCCATCGTGCTGGCGGAAGGCGACCGCTTCGCGGACCCGGTCGCCGCCGTCCAGGCGGCCTACGCCACGAACGTGTCCGACGAGTTCATTCCTCCCGCCACCATCGCCGACTACGCCGGCATGCGCGAAGGCGACGGCCTGCTCTGCTTCAACTTTCGCGCCGACCGCGTACGGGAAATCCTCGCTGCTCTGCTGGACCCCGATTTCGATGGCTTTAAGCGCCCGAGCCTGCCGGAATTCACCGCCGCCGTCGGCATGACCCAGTATTCCACGGCGCTGGATGAATTCCTCGGCACCCTCTTTCCGCCGCAGCAAATGACCAACCTGCTCGGCCAGGTCGTCGCCGAAGCCGGCAAACGCCAACTCCGCACGGCGGAGACCGAGAAATACGCCCACGTCACCTACTTCCTGAACGGCGGCGAGGAAGCGTTGAACGAGGGCGAAGACCGCATCCTGGTCCCCTCCCCCAAGGTCGCCACCTACGACATGCAGCCGGAAATGTCGGCCCCCGAACTGACCGACAAGGCCGTCGCCGCGATCGAGAGCGGGACATACGACCTGATCGTGCTCAACTTCGCCAATCCTGACATGGTCGGCCACACCGGCGACCTGGCTGCCGCCATCAAGGCGGTGGAAACGGTGGATACCGGTCTTGGCCGCATCGCGGACGCCATCGCCACAGCCGGCGGCGCGCTCATGGTGACGGCGGACCACGGCAATTGCGAACAGATGAAGGACCCCGAAACCGGCGGCCCGCATACGGCGCACACGCTCAATGTCGTGCCCGTCCTGCTACAGGCCGGCGGCGTGGAGGCCCTCTCCGATGGCCGCCTGGCCGATGTTGCCCCGACGCTTTTGGCCTTGATGGGGCTGCCGCAACCCGTGGAAATGACCGGCCATTCCTTGCTGGAACGGCATGCGGCCCGGGCGGCGGAGTAGCCTCGTCCTCGCCGTCCTGACCGTTGGCTTCGCCAGCGCGACGGCCAGCTTGGCCCAACGGCCAGGGCCTGCCGACGCCGCCAGCCGCGAAATGCGTGCCGCGGAGCAGGCGCGCGCCAACAGCCAGGCCACCCGGCGGGAAGCGGCCCGCCGCGCCGAACTGGCCGCCAGTGCGGAACGCAAGTTGGCCCAGGAACGCGTCTCCACCGCCGCCCGCCTGCGCGACGCTGAGGAAGCTACCGCGCGCGTAGCCACAAGGCTGGAACAGCTTGCTAGGGAGCAGGCCGACGCGGAAGCGCGCCTGAAGGCCCGCGCAAACGACCTCACACCCCTCCTTCCGGTGATCCAGCGCCTCTCAGTGCACCCCGGGGAGACGATGCTGGCGGTTCGCCCGGACCAGGAGGCCGCCTTGCGCGGCGCCATCGTGCTGCGCGCCCTGGCGGGTCGGTTGGAAGTGGAAGCCGCCGACCTCCGCGCCGAGCTTGCCAGCCTCGCCGCTGCCCGCGCGGCGGTCGCCGCCGAACAGCCCCGCCTGGCCGCCGCCCGCGCGGCGCAGGCCGCCCAGGGGCAAGCGCTGGACCGCCAAATCGAGGCGGCGCAGGCCAACCGCCAGGCCGCGCTGGACGCCGGGGAGCAGGCCGCCCGCCAGGCCGCCGAACAAGCCGCTCGCGCGGAAACCCTGCGCGCGGTGATCGCCGAGATCGAAGCCAATCGCCGCGCCGCCGAGGCCCGCGCCCGGGACGAAGCCGCTCGTGCCACACGCGCCCGCCGCACCGAGGCCGCTGCCGACGCGCGCCGTCGGCAGGTTGCCCTGTCCAGCCCCACCGGCGCCGGCACGATCGCCACCAGCGCGCAGCCGGCGGGCCAGTTGATTACCCCGGTCGCCGGCACACTGACCCGCAACTGGGGCGACTCCACGGATGCCGGCCCCGCTACGGGCCTCACCTGGCGTCCGGCACCGGGCGCCCGCGTACTCGCTCCCTGCTCCGGCAAGGTGATGTTCGCCGCGCCCTTCCGCAGCTTCGGCCTGCTGATGATCGTGGATTGCGGCGGTGGCCATCACATCGTGCTGTCCGGCCTGGAACGGCTGGACACCGCGCCCGGCCGCGCCTTGCACGCCGGCGAGCCGATTGGCACGATGGCCAACTGGGATCCGGCTTCGTCCGGACCGCGCCCGGCACTCTATCTGGAGTTGCGCCGGGATGGACGCCCGGTGAATCCCGTGCCATGGCTGCGCGGACATGGCTGAAACACGGAATGTCAGATAATTAATGCTGGACTCTTGGCTGAAAGCGCCGAAATGATGGACTGCGGGGCTAATTGGGTTGCATAATGCCCTATTAGCCGCGCCTTGAATGCAACCGCGCGTTAATCCGCGCACGAGGAAGACTGGCATGGATATCCGGCCCTCCGGCCCCGAGAGTTCGCGTCGCACTGGGCGCGCCGGCCTGCTCGTCGGCGCCGCGTTTGTGGCTGGCGTGGTATTTGCCCCTGCCCTGGCGCCGATCGGCCGGATGCTGGACCGGAACCTGGGCATCAGCGCCTTCGCGCAGGACGTCTCCGGCAAGGCCGATACCTATCGCCTGCTCACCCTGTTCGGCGACGTATTCGAACGTGTGCGCGCCGAATACGTCGAACCCACCAACGACCGGGACCTTATCGAGAATGCCATCAATGGCATGCTCACCGGTCTGGACCCGCATTCCAACTACATGAATGCCAAGGCGTTCCGGGACATGCAGGTGCAGACCCGCGGTGAATTCGGTGGCCTCGGCATCGAAGTCACCCAGGAAAACGGCTACATCAAGGTCATCTCCCCGATCGACGACACGCCCGCCGCCCGCGCCGGCGTGAAGTCCGGCGACCTCATCACCGCCATCGACGGCAAGACCGTTCAGGGCCTCTCGCTCAACGAAGCGGTTGAGAAGATGCGCGGCGCGCCGAACACCAAGATCAACATCACCATCCGCCGCGAAGGCGCCGAACGGCCGATCGACATCGCGATCACCCGCGAGATCATCAAGATCCAAGTGGTGAAGTCGCGACTGGAAGGTGATGTCGGCTACATCCGGCTGTCCAGCTTCAACGAACAGACCGATCCGGCTCTGCGCCGGGCCATCCAATCCCTGAAGCAGCAGGCCGGCGGCAACCTGAAGGCCATCGTGCTCGACATGCGCAATAATCCCGGCGGATTGCTGGACCAGGCCGTCGCTGTGTCGGACGACTTCCTGGACCAAGGTGAGATCGTCTCCACCCGCGCGCGCCAGAGCGAGGAAAGCCAGCGCTGGAACGCCAAGTCCGGCGACCTCACGGGTGGCCTGCCCATCGTCGTGCTGATCAATGGTGGTTCCGCCTCGGCCAGCGAGATCGTCGCCGGCGCCCTGCAGGATCACCGCCGCGCGGTCGTGCTCGGTACGCGCAGCTTCGGCAAAGGCTCCGTGCAAACAGTTATCCCGCTGCCCGGAAACGGCGCGATGCGCCTCACCACCGCCCGCTACTACACGCCGTCGGGCCGCTCCATCCAGGGCCTCGGCATCTCCCCCGATGTGGAAGTGGCGCAAACGCGCGAAGAACGCCCCCGTTTCGGACCGGAACGCGAGGCGGACCTGAACCATGCCCTCACAAACCAGGGCGGCACGCAGGCACCACCGACCGCACCGCGCACGGATCTGCCGCCCATCGCCAAGGAACTTCCCTCGAAGCCGCCGGAGGGCTTCCCGACGTTCGATGTCGCCAAACCGGAAACCGATTTCCAGCTGCAGCAGGCACTCGTGCTCGCACGGGCCATGGCGGCGCAAAAGCGCGCCTCCGCGAACTGATGGCAGCCGGATGTCGCATGGAGACCGACAAGGCATAGGAACATGACACCGCTCGCTCGTTCCCTGCTGTGGTTCTGGGTCGTGCTGCTGGTGGTGCTCGCCACGGGCGCCGCGACGCTGCAATTGCTCGGCCCGCCCGGCGCACAGATCGCCAGCGAGGCGCAGGCACGTCCCGCTGAGCGGAGCGCGGCGAACCTGGTGCCAGTCGGCCCCGCGCCACCGCGCATTATCGCCAGCCCGGACGACACGCTGATCGAGCCGCTCGCCGGTGCCCCCGCCGGTGGGTTGCCCCGCATCGCGATCGACGGCCGCAAGCCCATGAATGTCTATGCGGGCGGCTCCCCGCAGCGCGGCGCGGCGGATCGCGCCGCCATGCAGCCCCGCGTCGGCATACTGCTCGCCGGCATGGGCCTAAACGCGTCCGACAGCCAGGACGCCATTCGCAGCCTGCCCGCCGGCATCACGCTGGCCTTCTCGCCCTACGCCATCAAGCCAGAAGCCTTGCTGGAAGAAGCGCGCCTGAACCGGCATGAATTTGTCCTGTCGCTGCCGCTGGAGCCGCGCGGTGCCCCGATGAACGATGCCGGCAACCAGGCGCTGCTCACCGGCGCATCGCCGGAACAGAACATGCGCCGGCTGGAATGGTCGCTGGGCCGCATCGCCGGCTATGCCGGCGTGACCGGCGCGCTTGGCGCCATGCGCGGCGAACGCTTTGCCTCCTCGTCCGAGCCGATGGCCATGCTGCTGCGCACCGTCTCCGATCGCGGGCTGTATTTCATCGATGGACGCACGCCGGAGAACGAGGCGAGTGCCTCACGAGCCGTGCCGATAGCCCATGGCCGTTTCATCGATCTCGTCATCGACGAGTCCCCGGTCCGCGCGGATATCGATCGCCAGCTTGCGCGGCTCGAAGCGATCGCGCGAGAACGCGGCAGCGCGCTGGGCTTGGCATCCAGCCCGATGCCGACGAATATCGGGCGCGTTGCCGTCTGGGCCACCGGCCTCGGCGATCGGGGCATCGATCTGGTGCCGGTCAGCGCGCTGGCGGTTCCGCCACCAGACATCGCCACCGCCGCCCGCCCTTGACGTCTGCCGCACGACCCGACCCGGCCACATTGCCCTACCGGCGCAATGTGGGGGCAGTTCTTTTTAACGCCCAAGGCCAAGTGCTGATCGCGCGCCGGGCAGACATGGGCGGTGCCGCGGATAGCTGGCAACTGCCGCAGGGCGGCATCGACAGCGGCGAAGACCCAAGTGTCGCCGTCCTGCGCGAAGTCGCCGAGGAACTCGGCACCACCAATGCGATCATCATCGGCGAACTTCCCGAATGGCTTAACTACGACCTGCCGGACCACCTGATCGGCGTCGCGCTCCGCGGCCGCTATCGTGGCCAGACCCAGCGATGGTTCGCCCTCCGCTTTACCGGCATTGACAACGATATCGACCTCGGCCGTCCGCCGGAGGCGGAATTCGACGCCTGGCGATGGACCGATCTCGCCAGCCTGCCCGACATCGCCGTCAGCTTCCGTCGCCCGATTTACGCGATACTCGCCCGCTCGTTCGCGCGGTTTGCGACACCGGCGCCCAGCCTCTAGGCTGCGGCACCTCAGTACCCCGACATTCAAGCA
>Ga0315912_10003604_pt1 | contig 15278 bp, 13 predicted proteins | sample VfabasoilMG_FD_204469 | JGI IMG/M metagenome (GOLD analysis project Ga0315912, IMG submission 204469) | Garden soil microbial communities collected in Santa Monica, California, United States - V. faba soil | ecosystem: Environmental > Terrestrial > Soil > Garden | place: USA: California... | reverse complement strand
CGTGCCACCGCACCGGCCTCTTCAAGCGACGCGTATCCCTTGAGCGTGCCCGCCATCGTGCGCATGCCGCTCGCGGGCGTCGCTTGCGGCGTGCGCAGCCCGAATGCCGACGCGCTCGTGCCATACGGCAGCTCCTGCGGGATGAGCTGGTCGCGCGACGGACCGGTGACGCGGCGAACCTCGTCGATCGCGATCCACGACGTCATGCGCGTCGAAATCTGGAAGCTCAAGCCGAGCTCTTCGATCTCGCCGTTGACGCTCGAGAACAGCGCGTGCGCCTCGACATCAGCCACGCGCTCGCGGCCGTACAGCGCCACGATCGCCTGATTGCCTTGACCGTACGACAGCGGGGCGACTTTGATCGTCTGCTCCCACGTGCCACGGGCGAGCTGTCCCTTCACGACGAGCTCGCCACCCTCGGGCCGCAGTGCGAGCGCGGCGACGAGCGGAGAGCCTTCGAAGCAGTCGGGCATCAGCTCGGGCGCGTGACGGAGCAACGCGCTGCCGCTGACCTCGACGTTCGTGAGAACGGGCATCGACGTACGGTCGAGCAAGCGCTTCGCGCCCCGCTCGGCGTCTTCATCGACGCCGATGATCACCTCGACGCCACGGCCCGCGCGTGCGAGCGAGGTCGCGAGCGAACGGTTGACGGCGGAGCCCACACCGAGCACGTGCACGCGGCACGACTTCGGCAGGCGGCGGTTCATCGCTTCGATGATCTGCTGCTCGCCTCCGACGTAGCCGTCGGTCACGACGATCACCTGGCGCTGCGCACCGACGCGCAACGTATCCATCGCTTCGATCACCGCGGTGCGAATCTCGGTGCCGCCATCGGCAACACGCGAGCGCACCCACTTGATCGCGGCGGCCTTCGCCTTCGCGGTCGCGTTCGTCGGCTCGGCGAGGTAGCGCGTCGGGTTGTAGTTGAACTCGATCAGCTCGAAGCGATCCTGCTCGTCGAGCGAATCGATCAGCATCGCGATCACCTGCTTTGCCTTGTCGAGCGGGAAGCCGCTCATCGAGCCGCTGGTGTCGAGCAGAACGACGAGGTCGCGCGGCACGGCCACCGGCTTCGCGTCGCGCGCGGGCGGAACGATCGTGAGCAGCGCGAACGCGTCGTTCAGCTTGCTCGTTGCGGCGGGGCGCGCAGCGGTGAGCGACAGACCCACGGTCGGCGTCGCAACCGGCCAGCGCAGCACGATGTCGCGATCGAGGCGCGCGCCCGTGCCGAGCTCCGTCATCCCATTCGCGCCGTGCGTGAGCGAGTGCGACGGCGAGCTCGCCTTGCCGCCGCCGCTGATGCTGTCCTTGATCGCAACCGCGATCTGGATCGTCGCGCGGAGCGGCTGGTCAGTCACCTTGATGTGCGTGGCGCGGACGTCAGAGGCCGTGTCGGCCTTGCCGATGTAACGAGGACCGATCACCGTCGGGAAGCGCAGCTCCCATTCGCCTTCGGGTAGCCACACGAGGCGCTGATCCACCGTGATGCGCGCGACCACCGTTGCACGCGCGGGGATGTTGCCGATCTGCTGCGTGAAGATGTCGGCGCGCTCCTGCTCGAGGAGTGCGGCCGTCTTGCCTTCGACAATCGCGCGCTCGAAGCGCTCGCGCGCCTGCGCCTTCTTGTCGATCGTGCCCTTGATGACCCGCTCGCCAATCTCGAACTCGTAGCCGCTGACCGCGCCATCCGCCGGCAGTGGCATGCGGTACGTGACCCGTAGATTCTCGTCGTACGTGTTCTCGAACATCTGCTCGAGCACGAGTCGCGCGAGTCCACCCTGCGCTTCGCCGATCAGGCGCGCGCCGACCAGCGCGAGCGAGCGGCCGTCGCTCGTGACGAGCTCGGCACCCGCGGAGGCGCCGGCAGGAGTCGTAGGAAGGAGGGAATTCACGCTGCGAAACGAGGAGGGTAGCTGGCCGAACATGGTTGGTGGGTCCTTTCACCCGACCAACGCGACGTCTCCGGCTCTGGTGACAGACTATTTTTGGATCCCGTAAGTCATCTATAACGCTCGGCAATCAGGAAGCTGACGAGATCCTTCGCGCCGCTCGGCGAGGTCGCGTAGCCCTCTGCTTCAAGGGTCTGCCTCTCGACACCCCGGCTTACCAGCGCATCGACGACCGCCTTTGCGCGATCGGTTCCAAGCTGCTCGCGGAACTGCGGGAGGGCATCGGGGCCAAAGCCCTGGATGACGACTTTGCGATACCGCATGCGGATGAAGTCTTTCGCGACTGCATCGAGCGATGTGCTCGAGCGCGGATCGATCGAGGGTGACCCCGGCAGAAACTTGATCGGATCGAGGAGGCCGATTTCTGTATCGGTGACGACGACGCGGCTTTTTTTCGGCGTCGCCGCAGGTGGTGGCGCTGTGGTCGCGGTGATCGGTTCTGGCGCCGGGCTGGATGCGCACGCGCTCGACATGAGAACGACGAGGAGCCGCATCACTTGCCGCGAGCGAGGATCTCGAATGCGACGACAATGCCGGTACCGGGCGGCGGCGCAGTGTCTCCCTGCGCGACGAGACGCGAGCGCTCGACCCCGCGAAGCACGAGTTGATCGACGACGACCTGTGCGCGCTCGGCGCCGACTTGTCCTCGAAACTGACGAAGCGCGTCCGTTCCGTATGCGTGCACCGCGACGAGCTTGATGCTCGGGTTGCCGCGGAGCGTGGAGGCGACGGCGTCGAGAATCGGTGTCGAGCGCGGATCGAGTGCGGCCGAGCCCGTGAGAAATCGGATCGGATCGAGGATCTCGACCTGCGTATCGGTCACCACCATGCGGCCGCGCGGCTGCTCGGCCGGCGGCGTCGTGCGCGTCGGCGTGGTCGTCTCGACGGGGGAGGGCGCAGGTGTCGACCGACAGGCGCTGATCGCCATCGTCATCACCACGGGCGCTAGCCACCAGCCCCTCATCTAGGAGTAGTCTGCCACGCCATGGCGTGGGTCAAAATTCCGGCCGAGAACCATCCCCTGTTTCACGCCGCTTTGCCCAAGGATCCGCGGATCTTGACGATCAATATGTTCGGTGGGGTATGCGCGACGGTGAACGGGAACATGTTCGGCGGGCTGTTTGGCCGGGGGGTGATCGCGAAGCTGTCCAAGGCCGATCAGATCGAAGCGATGAAGCTCGACGGAGCCGAGCCGTTCGATCCGATGGGAAACAAGCGCGTGATGAACGACACGATCCTGTTGCCCGAGAGCGTCCTCGACGATGCATCGGACCTCAGGGATTGGATGCGCCGGGCGATCGACTTCACCGCGACACTGCCGCCGAAGAAGAAGAAGGGCGCGAAGCCCGTCGCGACGAAGACCGCGGCCGTTGCGAAGCCAGCTGCGAAGAAGCCGGCGGCCAAGAAGCCGGCGGCGAAGAAGCCGGCGAAGAAACCGGCGAAACGGAAGTAATGCCGCTTCTCGACGATCTGCGCGATGGCAGGCACGGCGTCACGCTCACGGTGCCGGCGAGCTGGGAACGCGAGCGCGACGACGGAGAAATGGCCAAGCTCGTCGATGCCGAGACCGGCCTCAACTGGCACTTCTTCTTCTTTCCGAACCTCCATCTCGATCTGTCGGCGGCGAGCAGCGAGTCACTGCAGCGGGACGTGAAGCTGCACGCCCAGTTTCTGCTCGAGCTGATGAACCGCACGCAAGCGGACGACGAGGGCGCGCCTCAGTCGCCACGGCATCCGCTCGTCTCGTGCACACAGACGATGGTCGGTGACGCGCCGGCGCTGTCGGTGATCCACCGGATGATGCAGCGGCCGGGGAACGAAGTCGTGATGGCGCACCTGCTGATTCCCGTCGAGACGGGGACCTTCGAAGCGCGCTGGCTCGGCCGCGCGCAGATGACCGGGCAGCGCGAGAGCATTCTGCTGATGAAGGAGCTCGAGAAACGCGGCGAGCTCTCGGACGTCGAGACGGACGAGCTGATGCGCAGCATCGACTACGACGCAGTCGAGCACGACGCCACGTTTCCCGACCACGTGCTGTCGATCGTGCGCCGCGCTGACAAATGGCTCTGCGAGGACAGTGGACTGCGCGTCACCTCGACGGCAAAGCCGCTCTCACGCGAGGTCACGCTCGCAGAGCTCGGCTGCACGATCACGGTGCCGCCGCGCTTCGTGCTCGAGAACGTGTCGAGCAACATCGCGCGGTTCAACCGGCTCTCGCTCGCGGGCAACGATGGCGTGCAGCAGTTCTTCCTGCACCACGACGAAGCGTTCGGTGATGTGAGCGGTATGCTCGAGGGGCACGTACGCAACCTGCTCGTTGCATTCAAGACAAAGCCGGGCGAGGTGAAGGCGCGCGCGGGCACCGCACCCCTGACAAAGATCGTGATCGCCGATGGCGAGCGTGGTCCCGAGCGCGTACGGGTGTCGGCGGGCGCATTCCGGCCGGGCGGCAGCAGCCGCGAGGTGTGCATCCTGACGATGACAACGACATCGGGACAGCCGGCCGACGTCATCGAGGAAGAGCTCGTAGCCGCTGCGTCCACCTATCAGCGCAAGGCGGGCAAGCCGTGGTGGAAGTTTTGGGCGTGAGCTCGCGCGATAAGCGCACGGGAATCCGCCGCTGTGATACGGCTAGATATCGGCCATGGCGCTGCTCGTCTACTACGACAACGGTGTCGAGTACTCGTACGTAGTTGGGCCCGAGCCCGTTGTGGTCGGCCGCGCGAACGAGTGCGCGATCCGGACTGTCGACGGACGTGTATCGCGTAACCACGCCCGGTTCTTCCTCGACCAAGCAGGGACGTTGTACGTCGAGGACCTGGGCAGCTCGAACGGCGTCTACGTTGGCTCGCAAAAGGTGCAGCAAAGCCCGGTGAGGCTGAACGAGCTTGTCGGCATTGGCGGCCTCACATTCCGCCTCGTCTCGCACGGGGCCATTGCTGCGCAAATGCCGCCGCCAAACCCATCGTGGCAGCCAGTAGACACGCAGCCTGCGGCCTACGGAGCCACACAGGCTTATCAACCCTACGGCGATCCGTACGGGCAGCAAGTACCAGGCGCAGCGCCGTACCAACCTGCGTCGCCGTACCAGACTCAACCGCAGGTCGGAGCGCCCTACCAGCCGGTTCCCACGCAACCGCCCGGCGCGCCGTACCAACCTGTCGGCGCGCCGTACCAGCCGGTACCTACGCAACCGCCCGGCGCGCCGTACCAACCTCCCGGAGCGCCCTACCAGCCGTACCAACAGGTACCCGCTGCGCAGCCGCCTCCGCAGGCGCCACCCGCGCAGGACATGTCGTCGTCAGTGCAGATCGACTGGAACGCCGACGTCGACGTCGAAAAGAAAGCCCGGCTCAGCGCCGAGGCGAGCGTGGACCTCGAACGGAAAGCCCGGCTCACCGCCGAGGAGAACGTGGACGTCGAACGGAAAGCTCGGCTCACCGCCGAGGCGAACGTGGATCTCGAACGCAACGGACGGATGGCCGCGCAGTCGGAGCGCGACGCCGCCGAGGCGAAAGTGGCCGAGCTGAATGAAACGATTCGGCGGCTGGTCGAGGATCTCGCAGCCACCAAGATGGAGCTCGAGTCCGCGAAGACCGAGCTCGGCAAGAAGAAGTAGCGCGCCCCGTGTCAGGTCGTCGGCGGTGGCTCGGTCCACGGTGGCAGCGCGCGCGAACGCTTCATGATCTCCGGCGAGAGCTCGCCGCGCTTGGCGGTTGCAAAGGCCTCGACCATCTCCGCTGCGGTTGCGAAGCGCTTGTCGCGATCCTTTGCGAGCGCGATCGCGAGCACCGCCTCTACCTCGGGTGAGACAGAGGCGATCGCGGACGGTCGCAGCGGCTGTTCTTCCACGACGGCGTAGAGCAGCGATGGTGTGTCGGGGCGCGAGAACGGGGCGCGCCCGGTGGCGCAGCGATAGATCACGGCGCCGAGCGCATAGATGTCGGCACGGTGATCGACGGCGGTGCCGCGCGCTTGCTCCGGTGACATGTATGCGGGCGTGCCGACGGCACCACCACGCGTGAGCGTGCCCGAGCTGTCGGCAAGCAGGGCGACACCGAAGTCGAGGACCTTCCAGACATCGTCATACGTGAGGAAGAGGTTTTGCGGCTTGAGATCGCGATGGACGATGCCCGCTGCACGCGCGAGCTCCAGCACGCTGCCGACTTGCGAGACCATGGCGGCGAGCGCCGTGTCGCCGAGCGACTTGCCGTTGCGCAAGAGGCTCGCGAGCGTCTGACCGGACAGCTTCTCCATTGCGAGGAACGGGATCGTATCGGCGGGCGTCGAGGACTCGAGCACGCGCACGACATGGCGCGAGTCGATCGTGCTCGCGATGCGAACTTCGCGGAAGAAGCGCTCGACGTGGCGCGGGTCGGCGAGCAGCTCGCGGCGGAGCAACTTGACGGCAGCTTCGTCGGTCTTCGTCGTCGTGTGCGTGGCGGTGTAGACCTCGCCCATGGCGCCGCGACCGAGCACGACGCCGAGCTCCCAGCTGCCGACGACGACGCCGGTGAAGCGGCCAGGACCACCGACCTTGAGTGCACGGTCGAGATCGCTGCGGAGCTCGTCGAGCTGCACGTCACGCTGGGCGGCGAGACGCGTTGCCTTCTGGAGTTGCTCGATCGACTTGAGCGCGGTGTGGCGCGAAACGCGAGCGAGCCAGAACGACAGGGCGTACGCGAACTGGAGTAGGCCTTGCCCCGCGATCTGCGCCTGGATCGAGACGTTGTCGCCGACGCGATAGAAGCCCGGGTCGTCGATGACTCCCGAGATCACGAGCACGGCTTCGATCGCATGACCGCCGGCGGCGATCGCGTAGGTCGCGACCGCGCTCGTCATGCTCTCGGTGCGGCAGAAGAAGTAGAGGCCGAGTGTCACCATGATCGGTGCGGCCGAGAACACGCCGACATAGAGGATGCCGAGCTGGCCGCAGAGCAGCGCCGCAAATGCGAGCAGGTTCATGCGCGCGGGCGAGTAGTTCTCGGCGACAGCGAGCTGACGGTGCATCCACACGCTGCCGACGATGCCGACCGCGAGCGTGCACAAGAGGACGAAGCGGATGTTCGGATTGCCGGGTGAGACGACCACGGCGAGCGCGACACCGACTGCGACCATCCAGCCGATCTGCAGTACGTCGCGCGTGCGCTTGACCTCCTCGGCGCGCAGCGCGTCGGCCGCACTCGTCATCGTCGAGTGGGTTACGCGTGATCCCGACATCGACCCGCGGCCGCGCGAGATGTCGCCGGTTGAAAGGCCGGGTGCGCGGGTCACGCGGCCTCCCACGGATGCTTGCGAATCAGCGCGTCGGCTCGCTTGCGCGACTTGCCGTCGAGCGCGCCCTCGAGTGCTGCGATGAACGCCTCGACCAGTGCCGCGCCACTCGAGAAACGGTCATCGGGGCTCTTCGCGAGCGCGATGGCGAACCAGCGATCGACGTCACCAGGAAGCTCGGCGAGCGCGCCGGGGCGCGAGACCGTGCGATGCACGACCGAGTAGAGCAGCGAAGGAGTATCCGGTGCAGTGAACGGATAACGACCGGTCAAGCAGCGATACGCGATCGCGGCGAGCGCGTAGAGGTCGGCGCGGCTGTCGACACGCAGTCCCTGCGCTTGCTCGGGAGCCATGTAGTACGGCGTGCCGACCGCTTCGCCTTGCGTCAGCGTGCCGCTGTCGTCGGTCAGCAGCGTCGCGACGCCGAAGTCGAGGATCTTCCACACGCCGTCGGCGGTGCGGAACAAGTTCTGCGGCTTCATGTCGCGATGGACGATGTTTGCAGCGGCCGCTGCATCGATGCCCGAGCCGGCGTGGCGCAGGATCTCGAGCGTTGCGCCGGGCGTGAGCTTCGGTTCGCGGCGCAGTAGCTCGCCGAGCGTTTGCCCGTGTAGCAGCTCCATCGCGAGATACGGCAGCGGATCCTCAGGGGCACTCGCATCGAGCACCCGCACGACGTGCGGTGACTCGAGCGCAGCGGACGCGCGGACCTCGCGGAAGAAGCGCGCGACCTGGGTCGGATCGGCGAGCTGTTCGCGCCTGAGCAGCTTCACCGCCGCCGGTGCCTGGGTGTCGACGTGCATCGCCTCGTAGACCTCGCCCATCGCGCCACGGCCGAGCACGATGCCGAGCCGGTAGTGACCGACCGTATGGTCGGTGTACCGGCCGGGACCGCCGACGCGCAACGCACGCTCGAGATCGGCGCGCAGCTCCTCCATCAATGCTTCGCGCTGTGAAGCGAGCCGCGTCGCGCGCTGCAGCTCGTCGATCGATGACAGCGATGCCGATCGGAACGTGCGCGCGGTGTGATAGGCGAGGACGTAGGTGCCGAGCACGAACAGCGTCGCTGCGGCGAGCGTGATCGCGGGCACCGGCAGCTCCGATGCGAACACGCCCGGGTCGGGCGCGATGCCCGTGATGATCACGAGCGCGATCGTCGAGTAGCACGTGACTGCGGTGATGAAGATCCAGTACGCGACTCGCTGCAGCTCGGTTCGCCCGATGAAGTGAATGCCGACGACCACGAGCACGGGCGCAGCGGAGTACGTGCCGAAGAACATCACGCCGATGTGGCCGTTGATCACGCAGATGATCGCGAGCGCGAGCAACTCCTTCTCCGTGTAGTTCACCGGGTCCGCGAAGCGCCGGTACGCGAAGAAGCTGTAGACCATGCCGAACGCGAGGCCCGACACGAAGATCACCGACATGAAGCGCGGGGCGTTGACGAACGGGATCACGCCGGCCGCGATCACGCTGATCACCCAGCCCATCGCGATGAACAGCCGCGTGCGCTCGATCTCCTCGTTGCGCATCGCATCGGCGGCGGTGGTCAGCGAGATCTCGCCGCGCGGGAGCGGTGTTGTCGGCAACGGCTCGGTCGTGCCGAGGCCTGTGGTCGGATTTGGCGTAGGGGCGCGCTGCCCCGCTGCACGCAACGCAAGCGATGCAGGCTCCGGCGTGCCCACCAGGCTGACCGTGGAATCACCTGTTAGGGGCGGGGTTACTGAAGTGGCATCCGGGTCGGATTCCTCTTCGATCTCCGTCCTGTCCTCGGGCGAATCCACGCTGTCAGCGAGAGTACCCCGAGCCAGCCCTGTGACGTTTGACGCTTCACGTCGTACCGGGGTGCGGTACCATCGGCACGTGAATCGTTTGGGGTTTTTCGCACTGCCTCTGCTGGTCGCATGTACCGGCGAGATTCAGAGCGAGAACCTGGTTGGTCTTCCGATCACGGAGCAGGTCGCACAGCAGGCGTGGGTCGAGAAAGCGCTGCCCGTTCTCGCCACCAAATGCATCACCTGCCATGACGGATCGATGCCGAACATCGGCTACCTCGCCGGTGCCGACGATCTCGCACGCCGCGAGACCCTCGTCACCTACGTGCCGCGCGTCGTGAACCTCGGTGCGCCGCAATCGAGTCGCATCGTCACGAAGGGCGCCCACATGGGGCCCGCTCTCGATTCGGCACTCGAGGCGAACCCGATCATCATCTGGATCAAGGCCGAGTCCAAAGCGCGCCCCGACGACGCGCCGCCGATTCGCACCGCAATGGTCGCGCCGATGCTCTGCACCGACCCGCAAATGGTCGGCATGGCCGCTTGCCCCATCAACACGGTCGACCTGACGGCGCTCGGTGCCGCAGGTTCGCTCGAGTTCGTGATCCAGCAGGTCGGTCCAGATAGTTACTTCACGAACCTCAAGATCAAGGCGGGCGCCGAGGGCCTCTATCTCGAGCACCCCCTGTTCGAGACGTATGAGGGCGGGGTGGAGCCGCCGAAGCCGGACCCTATCGACCGCTTCTTCGCGACGACGGTCAACGTGATGCCGAACATGGAAGTCGTGCTCGGCACGGGGACCACCACCATCGCCGGCTTCAACGCGGCCGAGCCGCTCAGCTTCAAGTTCGACGTCGTCGAGAAGTACCGCCCGGGCACCTGAATCAGGGCCTCCGGTGTGGCAGATTCCGGGCATGCGCTCGCTGCTCGTCGCTGCTGCCGTTCTCGCTTCCCGCCTGTCCACCGCTCACGCACAGGCCGCGGACTCGCCCCACGAGTTCCTCGATGATGCGAAGGCGCTCCTCGTGATCGGCGCGTGTGCCGACGGCAAGGCGCCCGACAAGGTGAAAGCCGAGCTCGTCACCAAGCACTGCGAGAAGGTGAAGGCCGCGCAGGAGGAATACAAGAAGAGCTGGGTGTCGGTCGCGAAGCCGTGGCTCGAGTCACACGTTCCCAAGACGCTGCCGAAGACCGTCGTCTATCCGTTCGCCGGTGGCGATCTGTCGACCGCGCTCACCGTGTTCCCCGATGCAGACGAGATCACGACGCTCTCGCTCGAGCCGGCCGGTGATCCGCGCGCATGGACCAAGCTCGACGACAAGCAGATGAAGGCCGCGCTCGCGGTCGTCGAGAAGGAAATCTCGTCGCTCTACCGGTCGAACTTCTCGGTGACGATGAACATGATCGGCGCGATGCGCGGCGGCCAGTTGCCGACGCAGCTGATCTTCAGCCTGACCGCGCTGACCATTCACGGCTACGAGCCGACCTCGATGCGCTACTTCAAGCTCGCGAAGGACGGCGCGGTCGTTTACCTCACCGACGCCGACCTCACGAAGATCGACAAGATCAAGAACGTCGCCTCGCACAACCGCGCGCTCGGCAACGTCGAGATCAAGTTCAAGAAGGCCGGCGGCTCGAAGGAGCAGACCTACCGCCACATCATGGCGAACCTCGATGACGACCACATCAAGTCGGATCCGTCGGCGTACGCGCACCTCGAGAAGAAGGGCAACGTCGCCGGCATGACGAAGGCGGCGAGCTATCTGCTGTCGTTCGGCGTGTTCAAGAAGATGCGCGAGTACATCATCAAGAACGTCGAGTGGATGATCTCCGACTCGACCGGTCTGCCGCCGAAGATCGGCGAGCCCGCCGGCTTCGAGTACGAGGTCCACGGCACGTACACCGCGTCGAACATGGCCGCGGGCGGACAGGTCACGCCGCAGTGGAAGGAGCTCTACAAGGCGCAGCCCAAGCGCGAGCTGAACTTCCGCTTCGGCTATCCCGACAAGAAGCTCAACGGTCACCTGATCATCATGAAGAAGAAGAAGTGACCGGCGATGCGTAAGCCGCGTGCTTAAGCCGATGTCCGATTGATCAGCCGTCGGTGATCACGCGAGCGACCGGCCACGTCGCGGGACGAACGATCGGCATCAGCGAGCCGAAGCGACCGATGAGCGGGACCGAGCCGGGGGGCGGGAAACGCTCGGCGAGCTGGCCGAGCAGCTGCGCGGCCGAGGCGCCGGAGTCGACGCGCTTGTCGCGATCGTAGGCGACGAGCTTGACGAGCGCATCCTGCCAGGCGCTCTGCCATTCGCGGTTCACGCCGAGGGCTTTGGCGTCGACGAATACGCCGTCGGTCTTGAGCAGCTCGACGGTCTTCGCGTCGTGGCCGCCGGTCGGGACGCGGTAGGTGATCTGCTCGCCAAACGGAACGCCACCGACGAGCGCGCACACCATCTTGCCGAGCGCGTAGACGTCGGCGCGCGGGTCGAGCGGGCGGGCGACGATCTGCTCGGGGGCTGCCCACTCGAACGTAGCTGCAACCGCGATCTGCCCGATCTCGAGGTCCATCGAGTCGGCGGAGGTCGGGCGGTTGCCGTCGAGGATCACGTTCGACGGGGTCAGGTCGCCGTGCACGATGCCGCGCCGGTGCCGCTCGGCGATCAGCTCGGCAACACCGATGAGGATCGTGAGCACGGTCGCGCGTGGGACCTCGTACGTGACGTAACCGCCGCTGATTGACTCGCCCGCGCGGACGATCAGGTTGGTGTACGCGCCGAGGTCGGACAGCGGAGCGGTCCACGTCTCGAGGGAGCTGCGTACGTGCGCTTGGGCGCCCCGCAGCGAGGCGAGCGATTCGAACACCGAGCGGCGGAACGGCGCGGCGGGGACGCGGAGCGCACGATTCGCGTCGCTGACCATCGCGGTCCACGTTTCGCCGGATAGCGTCAGCACGACGTGGCGGCCGGCCTTCGAGGCTTCGATGGCCTCTTCGAGCGCTTCGGACATGCCGTACTGGCCGGCCGACGTGGTCGCGCGGTTCGTCATCGTGATCGGATCTGCGGCGCTGCCGGCCGAAGACGTCGGCGTGAGGATCTGCTCGAGCAGCGTCGGACCAAACAGCGTGCGCGCGGAGCGTCGCGTGACGAATGCTTGCTGCGGACCGCGGTGGTCGAGCGCGATCGCGTGCACGCCCATGAGCCCCTTCGCCAGCGCACCCTCGGTGGCCTCGCGGACGGAGGCGGGGAGGTCCTCGACGGTCGCGCAGTCGAACAGTCCGGCCACCGTACGGTAGAGCTGGTTGATCCGGTTGGACCGGTCGACGTCGCACAGCCACGGCAATCCGTCGGGTGCTTGGCCGAAGTGCACGAGGGCGCGCGGGGCGCGCTCGAGCTCGCGTGCGTCGACGATTCGGGCACCGACCAGGTTACGGAGCGGCGGGATGTGCGTCATCGAATTGATGGTCCCAGATGGATCGGGGGCCGGCCACTCGACTTTTTGTCCGACATCGTGAACGATGCCGGGATCGTGGACCCAGTCGACTACAGTGGCGACTTCGACTTGCCGTGGGGTAAGGCGAGGTCACGCCCGACGAAACGGGTTCCGTGCCTCATCATGGCCTGGTCGCTAGACGAGCCGGAGCGCATTGGCGAGGCCATTGTTGTCTCTCGCAAAGTCAGCGTCGGCCGTGGTGCATCGCTACCGGACGACCCGGCTCCGCGCACCACGCTGTACCGGATGCGCCCGGGCGACTCGGAGCTCGGCGGCCCGATCGCGAACGCCCGCATCTCGCGGCAGCACCTGGTGCTCGACCCGGTCGACGAGGAGTCGGTCAAGCTCAAGTCGGTCGGTCGCGCGACCGTCCGCGTCAATGGCCGGGCGGTGAGCGGTGAGTCGGTCGTACGCGCGGGTGACATCATCGAGATTCACAACGCTGCGGTGTTCCTCGTCACGACACGGCCGAGCGAGCTGCCCGCTGCCGGCGGCGCGCCGCGCGAGTTTGCCTACGGTCGCCCCGATCCGTTCGGCATGGTCGGCGAGAGCGAGACGGCGTGGAAGGTGCGCGAGCAGCTCGCGTTCGCGGCGTCGACCGATCGCCACGTGCTCGTGCTCGGCGAGAGCGGTGCGGGCAAGGAGCTCGCCGCGCGTGCGATTCACGGTCTGTCGGAGCGGCGCGGCCAGACGTTCATCGCGCGCAACGCGGCGACGATGCCCGAGACGCTGATCGATGCCGAGCTGTTCGGCAACGTGAAGAACTATCCGAACCCAGGCATGCCCGAACGGCCGGGCCTGGTCGGTGAAGCCGATGGCTCGACGCTGTTCCTCGACGAGATCGGTGACCTGCCGGAGAAGTGCCAGGTTCACCTGCTCCGCGTGCTCGACGCAGACGGTGAGTACCAACGGCTCGGCGAAGCGCGCACGCGCAAGTCGTCGTTCCGGCTCGTCGCAGCCACCAACCGCGCACCGGAGTCGCTCAAGCACGACTTCCTCGCGCGCTTCACTCATCGCATCCAGTTGCCCGGTCTGCCCGACCGGCGCGACGACATCTCGCTCGTTCTCGCGGAGATCCTGCGCAAGACGGCGGCGAAGCACAAAGCGATCGCGGAGCGCTTCTTCGAGCGCCGCATGGGCGAGCTCGCAGAGCCACGCCTGGCACCCGATCTCGTCGTGCGCCTGTTGCGCCACCCGTTCACGCACCACGTGCGCGAGCTCGAGCGCATCATCTGGCTCGCGATCGGGACCGCCGACGCCGATTACATCGGCATAACGTCAGCCGTCGAGAACGAGCTCAAGGAGTCGGCCGATTCCGAGAGCGATACCGCCGACGCATCCGAGATCGATCGCGAGACTCTCGCGAAGGCGCTTGCCGATTACGGTCGCTCGCCGACGAAGGCAGCGAAGGCGCTTGGTCTCAAGAATCGATTCGTGCTGTTGCGGTTGCTCAAGAAGCACGGTCTGTCGGTCGGTGCGGACGACGGGGAGGGCGCGTGAGGAACGTCCTGAGAGAGACCCTCGAGATCACGCTCGCCAAGGACGACACGTTCCCGCAGCGCTTCTACGAAAATCTGTTCGAGGCTCATCCGCAGCTGCGCCCGATGTTCCACCGCAGCTCGCCGGGAGCGCAGAACAAGATGTTCGCGCAGAAGCTGACCGCGATCGTCGATCATCTCGACGATGCAGGCTGGATCGATCGCGAGGTCGTGTCGCTCGCAAGCAAGCACCTCTCGTACGGAGTCACCGACGAGATGTACGCCTGGGTTGGCGAGGCGCTGATCAAGACGCTGCGCGAAGCGTGCGCGGCGGAGTGGACCGAGGAAGCGGAGACCGCGTGGCGAGCCGCTTATGGCTCGCTTGCGGGCCGCATCCTCGAAGCCACTCCCTGAGGAACGCGCTCGTAATGGGCTAGCCGCGGATCGTGATCGCGGCGTCGCTGCTCTCAGCTGCGCGTGCGATCGCAGCGTGCGCACCGGCCTGCATCAGTCCGGCGATCGCACCGAACGCCTCGGTCCACTGCGCGCAGACTTCGGGCGTCCATGCTTCGGCCGCGACTTCGGCAAGCGTCGCGAGGAGGGCGTCGCCAACCATCGCGTACATGTCGTCGGTGACGCCGTAGCCCACGTGCTTGGCACCGAGCCCGCCGAGCGTCTGCTGCAGCCACGGTGCGTCCTCGAGGTGATCGAGCACCGCCGCCAGCGCTCCCGCGAGCATCTTCGACTGGGCTGTGCGATCGCGCGAGAACATGCGCTGCAGCTGCGGGTACTTCTCGAACAGGATCTCGTAGAAGCGCAGGGTCAGGTCCGGAGCGCGGTCGATCACGAGCTCGAAGCTGGAACGGAGGATGGTCGGGTCGAGGGGCATGAGCTTTCTCCTTGCCCGTTGCTTTTCGCAACGACCGTGCCCGGATTCTGCCCCGCGATCGCACGAGGTTAGATGCACACGCTCGCGTGCGCGCACGCTGGCCGCACGCGACCGCACGCTGTAGGCTGCGCCTCCCATGACCCGCAAGGGCGACCACATCAAGCGTGTTGGCATTGTGTTCTCGGGCGGCCCAGCGCCCGCGGCGAATGCTGTGATCTCGTCGGCGGCGATCTCGTTCCTCGAGGATGATCGCCAGTGCGTCGGGTTCTTCCACGGCTACTCGAACCTCGAGAGCTACCACCCCGTCACGCACCGGCTGCTCCCGGACGAGCACTACCGCATCTTCAACCTCAAGGACCTCTCGGGTCTGCGCAACACGCGCGGCATCGTGATCGGCACTGCGCGTACGAATCCCGGCAAG
>Ga0315912_10003603_pt1 | contig 15280 bp, 21 predicted proteins | sample VfabasoilMG_FD_204469 | JGI IMG/M metagenome (GOLD analysis project Ga0315912, IMG submission 204469) | Garden soil microbial communities collected in Santa Monica, California, United States - V. faba soil | ecosystem: Environmental > Terrestrial > Soil > Garden | place: USA: California... | reverse complement strand
CGAACGTACAAGCGCCTGGAATGTGGGTCAACCATCCAAACATGCGGAACGCCCCACACGTGATACTCTTCCAGTTTTTTCCGAACCTTCGCCAATCGATCATCAGCCGAGAGAATCTCAATAGCGATCAACGGCGGAGTATCAGGCACGCTCCCCGCCGGCTCGGAAAGGTGAAAAATAGAGACATCCGGAAAGCAAGTATGCAGGTACCCCTCAACGGAAAGCGCCGCTTTGGTCTCCATGACTGAACAATACCATGGCCGCCCCCAAACGCACCAAGGGGCAGCTTTTCAAAGCTGCCCCCCAATACATAGAAACGATTTATCTTACCAGCGGTTCTGACGATTGCCGCCGCCACCGCCGCCACGGTATCCACCGCCGCCGCCCGAACCACGATCGCCCTTGGGGCGAGCTTCATTGACATTCAACGCGCGGCCATCAAGGTCCACACCATTCAATGCCGCAATGGCTCGGTCACCTTGTGCGTCATCGCTCATCTCGACAAAGCCAAAGCCTCTGGCTTGGCCTGTATCGCGATCCGTCACGATGCTAACGCGATCAACGGTCCCGTGCGCCGCGAACAGCGAGCGAACCGATTCTTCAGTTGCACTGAAGCTTAGGTTTCCTACAAAAATATTTTTCATTTGATTTTCTTTCTGGAGTTGCAGAGCTATGAATCGCGGCAGGGTCGGACAAGGTAGGTTGGACCGGACTATCAAAGAATGACAAAATCTACGGACTGCGTAACTACTCTTTTATTGTGACACGAATTCAACCCTACCGCTCAATATCTCCGCCCTTAGAATTCCACTCCGCCATCGATCCATCCCAAAGCTTCGCGTCATACCCCAAATAACGCAACGTAAAATACGTGTGCGTAGCCTGCATCCCCGAATTGCAGTACGCAATCGAAGGCCGATCCTGGTTCACATTCATCGATTGAAACAACCCCCGCAATTCAGACTCGGGCCGCAACACCTGCGTCCCGCGCACCTGGCTATCCACCCAATTGATATTCACCGCCATCGGAACATGACCACCCTTCTCACCAAAAAACTCCGCCGAAGACCGCACATCAATCACCCGGGCAACATGCGGAGTCACCGATAACCGTACAATCTCTTCCATCGGAACCAGCAACTCCGGCCGAGGCCGAGGTGTAAACTTACCCGCCACCACCTTCGGAGAATCTTTAACTACCGCCCGACCCTCGCTCTTCCACTTTTCTAAACCACCATCCAACAAAGCCGTCTGATCGCCAAGGCCAAGATAGTCCAAAGTGAAATAAGCCCGCGTAGCCGGAATCACAGAAGCATCGCCATACACAATCACACGCGAGTCATCCGATACTCCAACACTCTCAAACACCCTCTTCAAGTCCGCAACCGAAGCAACCTCATTCGGAATTCCATCGCGACTAACCGCAATATCAGAAACCGCAACAAACCGAGCACCAGCAATATGCCCTGCATCATAAACGGCCCGGCTGGAAGCCACATGCAACAAAACAATCTTGGAGCCAGACCCGTTTGCAGCCAGCCACTCAGTCGAAACCAACATCTCACTGCGAACCGAAGCAAACAATCCAAAGGCACCAGCCAGCAAAAGTAAAAAACAGCGCATCTTCATAGCCATATATTATCAACCTCTAGCCCTACTAGGGAGGTTCCGAGCGGGTGCCCCCGCCAAAGCTATGGCAACATTTCGAGCATGATTTAAGTCAGCAAGCCGCCTCGCGTAAGACGTTGGATGTATTTGATGAACAACAGCATTGCTACACGTCACTGAGTTTATTTCCGGAGGACCGTCCGGTACCCGCCGATGCAATCAACAGCCTGCAAGAAGCTCAGCGAGATGAAGTTGGAGCGCACACGGTCGTATGGCAACTGCTGGTTGGGATGCCAGCTTGGCAACAGTTGCAATTGGACCAGTTCTGGGAGAAGCGGTTGCCGCCGAGGCGGAGAGCGCGGCATGGGCACAACCTGCCCGAGGGTATTCAGAAGTTCACGATGGTACCCCGGATTGGTTCTAAGAAAGAATTTGACAATCTGGTTTCAAACGGCGAAAGATAGTGTCTATTCTGTAAAAATTCGCAACAGCCGAGACTCTGAATAAATGAGAATATTTCCACGTCAGGGAAAAATTCTTCGCCGACTTTGTCGAACAAGTGAACCTTATCAATGGAAGCTGCCATTGTGCTTCGGGAAGCCGTTTTTGCAGGCAACTCGCAGTATGTTGAATCCTCCACTCACTCGCATCCGCAGCTTGGAAGCAAAGGGCGATGAGTGCATTCACGACATCTTCACACGGCTGAATTCCACATTCATCACCCCATCGACCCGGAAGACATCCACGAACTCGCCTCCATGATGGACGACGTGCTCGACGGTTTGGAAGAGGCGGCGCATTGTCTGGTGGCCTACAAGGTGGAACCCATTCCAGAGCCGTGAAGGAACTGGCCGTCGTCATTGTGGGATGTGCCCAGGACTGCACAAGGTCTTCGACGCCATGAGTCGCGACAAACCGCTCATTGAACATTGCATCGAATTGAACCGCCTGGAAAACATGGGCGACGAGATTTTCCGACGCGCCAAAGCGGATCTTTTTAGCCACGAGAAAGACGCTATCGCCATCATCACGCTCAAGGAAATCTACGAAACTCTTGAGTGGATCATTGATCGCGCTGAAGATGTCGCCGATGTCATTCAGGGCGTAGTCGTCAAGAACAGCTAAGGGCGATCCCTCATGCCGTGTTCAGTTACTCGCACGGCACCAACGATGCGCAGAAGACCATGGGGATCATCACTGGTGTTCTGTTCACGGCCAAATTGATTGCTACTTTCGACGTGCCTGTCTGGGTTATTTTTTCTGCTCACGTTGCTGTCGCGTTGGGCACACTCAGCGGCGGTAGGAGAATCATCAAGACCATGGGAGGCAGACAAGGCTTAAACCGAGAAGCGGTTTCTGCGCCGAGACCGCAGCCGCTATCTCCATTTTGTTTTCCACCGAACTGAAGATGCCGGTATCGACAACGCAGATCGTCGCCGGTGCCACCGCAGGTGCGGCTCCAATCAACGCATCAATGGGGCATCGCGACAAATATCGTTTGGGCGTGGATTCTCACGATTCCAATGTCCGGTTTGGTAGGCTGGATAAGTCTGAAAATAATTCGAGCCGTAGTTCAGTAGACTCTGGTTCTTCCCGCGAAAGGTTTTCACCAGCATGCAAACTCGCCAACTGGGCAACAGTGATCTTCATTTAACTCCACTAGGAATTGGAGCTTGGGCAATGGGAGGCGGCGATTGGGCCTTCGCCTGGGGCAACCAGGATGACAGCGAATCGGTTGCCGCAATCCGCGCCGGCGTCGACGCAGGACTCAACTGGATTGATACTGCCGCCGTCTACGGCCTCGGACATTCCGAAGAAGTCGTCGGCAATGCACTTGCCGGAATGAGCAACAAGCCATACGTGTTCACCAAGTGCGGTAGAAACTGGGACGCAGACCGCAAGATCGTTAAGCTTCTAAAGAAGGACGACGTGCGCAAAGAGTGCGAGAACAGCCTCCGCCGTCTCAAGGTCGATACCATCGACCTCTTCCAAATGCACTGGCCCGAACCCGACGAAGACATTGAAGAAGGCTGGGGAGAAATGGTGCGCCTGCGCGACGAAGGCAAAGCTCGCTGGATCGGCGTATCGAATTACAACGCGGCGCAACTCGCCCGCATCAGCGCGATTGAAGTGCCAACCTCTCTGCAACCACCCTACTCGTTAGTCAGTCCCGAAATCGAAGCTGACCAGTTACCCTACTGCGCTCAGCACAACATCGGAGTCATGGTTTACTCCCCAATGCGCCACGGACTTCTCAGCGGAAAAATGACAAAGGAGCGCGTCGCCGCATTCCCGGAAAACGATTTCCGAAAACGCAGTCCGCACTTTCAGGAGCCGGCTCTGTCAAAGAATCTGGCGCTGGCCGACAAGCTGGGAGAAATCGCAGCACGACACGGTCGCACAGCCGGAGAAGCAGCTATCGCCTGGACTCTCCGCAACCCAGTCGTAACAGCCGCCATCGTAGGTCTCCGCAACGCAGGCCAACTCAGCGGCGTCATCGGAGCCGCAGAATTCCGCCTCAGCGCAGAAGAGCTCAAAGAAATAGAAGCTTTCGGCGCGGCAAGCGCATAAGCGTTTCAGTTACAATAATTGTTCGCAGTTCGAAACTCCAGGAAAAATTATGAGTGCAGCGGCAGCTCCAGCCAACACCACACGCGTAGCGCGTTTTTACGAATCCACAATCGGCAAAAAAGCCGTCATGGCTGTCACAGGAGTTCTCCTGTTCGGCTTCGTCGTCTCCCACTTGCTCGCCAATTTGCAGTTCTACATAGGACGCGAAGCGCTCGACACCTATGCTGCAAACTTGCGCCACCTCGGCCCACTCCTTTGGGTCGCCCGAGGAGTGCTTCTCGTCGCACTGCTAGCTCACCTTGCCTCCGCGCTCCAACTCTGGAAGGGCAACACCAACGCACGTCCCGTCTCCTATCAGAAACTCACGCCGGTCACCTCTACCTACGCATCACGCACCATGATGCTCAGCGGACCCATGCTGTTTTTCTTCATCGCTTTTCATCTCTACCATCTGACACTCGGACAACACCTCAAACACTATCCTGAGACCGGCTTTCCAATGGCCTATGACAACGTAGTCGCCGGATTCAGCGACCCCATAGCAGTAGCCATCTACGTAATCGCCATGGCATTCCTCGGCTCCCACCTCGTACACGGAGTCTGGAGCATGTTCCAATCCATCGGTTTCAGCCATCCCAAGTACACCCCAAAAATACGCCAACTAGCTGTAATCATTGCCGCTCTCATCGTAATCGGCAATATCTCAATCCCAATCAGCGTCCTGCTCGGATTCCATCAATAAAGAAAAACCATGAAGCTAGATTCCAATTGTCCTAGCGGTCCGATCGAAACACGGTGGGAGCGCACAAAGTTCGACATGAAGCTGGTCAACCCAGCCAACAAGCGCAAGTACAACGTCATCGTTGTCGGTGCCGGACTCGCCGGAGCCTCCGGCGCTGCCTCCATGGCGGAACTTGGCTACAACGTCCAATGCTTCTGTCACCAGGATAGTCCGCGTCGCGCACATTCCATCGCGGCACAGGGCGGCATCAACGCCGCAAAGAATTATCAGAATGACGGCGACAGCATCTACCGCCTCTTCTACGATACCGTCAAAGGCGGCGACTTCCGCGCCCGCGAATCCAACGTCTATCGCCTCGCCCAACTCAGCGTCAACATCATCGATCAGTGCGCCGCGCAAGGCGTCCCGTTCGCCCGCGAATACAGCGGACTCCTCGCCAACCGCAGCTTCGGCGGAGCACAGGTCTCCCGAACTTTCTACGCAAGAGGACAAACAGGTCAACAGCTTCTCCTCGGTGCCTACCAATCACTAGAACGCCAAATCGGCGCAGGCCGTGTCACCATGCACCCGCGTAAAGAAATGCTGGACCTCATCGTGATCGACGGCCGCGCACGCGGCATCGTCACGCGTGACATGGTCACCGGCAAAATAGAATCCCACCTCGCCGACGCCGTCGTACTTGGCACCGGCGGCTACGGCAATGTCTTCTATCTCTCCACCAATGCGAAAAACTCAAGCTGCACGGCCGCGTGGCGCGCACACCGCCGCGGAGCCGCTTTCGCCAACCCCTGCTTCACACAGATTCATCCCACCTGCATCCCCGTTTCGGGTGAATATCAATCGAAGCTAACGCTGATGAGCGAATCGCTCCGTAACGACGGTCGCATCTGGGTGCCTCTCCACAAGGGCGACAAGCGTCCGCCAAATCAAATCCCGGAAGCCGAGCGCGATTATTATCTCGAACGCCGCTACCCCGCTTTCGGCAACCTCGTCCCGCGCGACGTCGCCTCACGCGCAGCCAAAATGGCCTGCGACGAAGGTCGCGGAGTCGGTGAGACCGGACTCGGCGTCTACCTCGATTTCGAAGCCGCCATCCAACGCCTCGGCGCTCCAGCCATCGCCGAACGCTACGGCAACCTGATCGAGATGTATAACCGCATCACCGGTGAAGATCCCTACAAAGAACCGATGCGCATCTACCCCGCCATCCATTACACAATGGGTGGACTCTGGGTCGACTACCATCTCATGTCCACCATCCCCGGCATGTTCTGCGTCGGCGAAGCGAATTTTTCCGACCACGGAGCCAATCGCCTGGGAGCAAGCGCTCTCATGCAAGGCCTCGCCGATGGCTACTTCGTCATCCCGTTCACCATGGGCAACTACCTCGCCAACACAAAGCTCGAAAAGGTAGACGGAACCCACGCCGCAGCCCGCGAAGCTGTCGAGCGCACAACATCCATGACCAAGCGCTTCCTCGGAATCCAAGGCAAGCGCACCGTAGACAGCTTCCACCGCGAACTTGGCAAGATCGTGTGGGACCACTGCGGCATGGCTCGCAACGATAAAGGCCTGCGCTCCGCACTTGCGAAAATTCCAGCCCTCCGTGAAGAATTCTGGAGCAATGTCAAAGTCCTCGGCGACAACGAAGAAGTCAATCAGTCGCTAGAGAAAGCCGGTCGCGTGGCAGACTATTTCGAACTAGCCGAACTCATGTGTCAAGACGCGCTAGACCGTAAAGAAAGTTGTGGAGGCCACTTCCGCGAGGAATGGCAAACCCCCGAAGGAGAAGCCATGCGTGACGACGAAGGCTTCGCGCACGCAGCCGCCTGGGAATACCAGGGCGAAGGGAAAACCTCCATCCGCCACACAGAGCCGCTGCAATTTGAATACGTGCATCCCTCGCAACGGAGCTACAAATAATGAAGATCACACTCCATGTTTGGCGTCAGAAAAACGGAAACAGCTCCGGCCGCATGGCGCGCTACGAACTCCCAGGTGTCAGCGAGGATATGTCCTTCCTCGAAATGCTGGATGTTCTGAACGAAGGCCTCATCGAAAAAGGCGAAGACCCGGTTGCGTTCGAACATGATTGTCGCGAAGGCATCTGCGGATCATGCGGTTTCATGATCAACGGAGTCGCCCACGGGCCCATGCCCGCAACCACAGTCTGCCAGCTCCACATGCGCCACTTCAAAGATGGCGATGAACTTTACCTCGAACCCTGGCGCGCCAAAGCCTTCCCGGTCGTCAAAGATCTGATGGTGGACCGCGGTTCCTTGGATCGCATCATTTCATCGGGCGGCTTCATCTCGGTCAACACAGGCAGCCCACAAGACGCCAACGTGATTCTCGTACCCAAGCAGGATTCTGATCTAGCCATGGACGCCGCCGCCTGCATCGGCTGCGGAGCCTGCGTAGCAGCGTGTCCCAATGCCTCCGCATCACTATTCACCGGAGCAAAAATCTCCCACCTCGGCCTCCTCCCACAAGGACAACCCGAACGAGACCGCCGCGCACTCAACATGGTCCGAACCATGAATCTGGAAGAATTCGGCTCCTGCACCAACATCGGTGAATGCGAAGCTGTCTGCCCCAAGCGCATTCCCATCGAAATGATCGCACGCATGCACAGGGATTACATCAAAGCCGCCTGGACAGATCGTCCAGCCTCCACCGGAGGCGGTGTCGGATAAACTGGAGGAATCATGGGCGAATCACCAAGCGACGAAAACCGCCGAACAGAACATAGGTTTGAGGTCAACAGTCCCGTCCAGGTGTTTATCCGCTACCCCTCTGTAGCCGGCCCATTCCACGGTGTAGTACTGGATCTTTCAAAAAGCGGCATGCGTCTCCAAATGGAAACCAGCCTGCCCAAGGCGAGCCAAGTCCAGGTCAAGTTTGGTGAAGTCGTTGTCTTCGGCGAAGTGAAATTCTGTCGCGAGATGGATTCCGTTCACTATGAAGCAGGCCTTCACATCGAAGATCTTTTTGCTCGCCCTACGGCGTAACATCGTTCTTCTTTGCTCTGTTGTACTGTAGAGGTATGCGACATTGCATTCCTTTAGTTCTTCTATTTGCGTCCATCGCGCCTGCTCAGGTTTTTGAAGTTGGCGTAAACGGTGGCCTGAACAAGATCTCTAGCCGCGACCTAGGCTCCGGCTATTCACTCGCCGACGGCTGGCGCTTCGGTTTCCGTTTCACAACCAACAACGACAGCCACTTTGGTCACGAGTTCGGTTACAGCTACGCACGCACCCGCTTAGACCTGAACAGTGTCAACCAAGGCGGAATGGCCGTCCACCACGGCGGCTACAACTTCCTCGTCTACGCAACCCCGGAAGGAAACCGTGTGCGCCCCTTTGTCACCGGAGGCGGCCACTTCGCCAATTTCCAACCACCTGGATCATCCTCCAGCCAAGGCAACGGTTTCAGAAAATGGGGCTTCAACTACGGAGGTGGAATCAAGACCAAAATTTCCGAAAAATTCCTCATCCGCTTTGACGTGAAGCAATATCAAACTGGCAAGCCCTTCGATCTCCCAGGAGTCAAAGGAATGATGCGCATGTTGGAAGCCTCCGCCGGTTTCTCGTTCTACATGTAATCCACTTGCTAGAATAGAAATTCATGCAAGTTCTTCAGGCCGGCACGCAAAAATTTCTCTTCCTCGAACTGGAGGAAGAGACTATGTTGGAGGTGACCTCCCAAGCCGGCTTCGAATGCCGATTTCAAGACGGCCCCCGTGCGGTTACTCTGGATCTCCTGGCGGTGGGCCGCACCTCCGCTCTCCTGTTGTTTGACGCAGCCGACCCCTACAACCTCGGCTGGTTTTCACGCTGTCAGTTTTACATCGACGGCAACACCGGAGCCATTCTCCAAACACCGTTCATCATCGCCAACAAACTAGATCCCTCCGGCTATGTAGTCCACAACGGAATCCGCCTTCAGATCAGCAAGGAACTCCCAGAGCAGTTCAAGCTCCCTGCGAAACAGCCAGTCAACGAAAAAATGGTCTACACCGTGCTATTCAATTTCCTCAGTGCTCTCCTAGAGAACGGAGTGGCAATCTGCGGGGGCAAAGCAGTTAAGCCATTAGCAGGACGAGGCGAAGGCACGCCCGTCCGATAAGGAGAGCTAAGTGCCAATTCTCAGATTCGCGCTGCTCTACTGCGTGGCGTTTCCGCTGCTGGCCCAACTGAGCATCCCGAACGAATGGCTAAGCGTATCCGGCAATGCGGAAGTGAAAGTCGTTCCAGATCGTGTTGTCATCAATGTTGGTGTGGAATCACGCAATCCTTCATTGACACTAGCCAAGTCGGCAAATGATTCCGCAATCGCGGCTATTCTCACCGTAACCAGGAAGGAACAGATATCGGCGGAGGATGTCCAAACTGACTTTATCGAAATCGAACCCGTCTACCAGGATCGCAATAGCGCCGAAAACCGCCAAAGCTACCGTATTGACTACTATCGTGTCAATAAGTCAATGGTGATCACTCTGAAAGACATTAGCCGTTTTGAACGGCTCCTGACAGCTGTGGTCGAAGCTGGAGCTAACCAGGTTCACGGTGTGGAATTTCAAACATCGGAATTAAGAAAGTATCGCGACCAGGCCCGTGAAATGGCCGTCAAAGCTGCGGTGGAAAAGGCAGCGGCGATGGCTAAGGCCGCAGGCCTGCGAGTTGGCAAAGCGGCGTCCATCTCTGCTTTTCAGGACGGAGGCTCGGTGTTCCGCCGCCAGAACTTAAACATGTCACAGAACGTGTCCTTCTCCCCGCAAGGCGGCGAATCTGGAACAACCACCTCAGCCGGAAGGATCAGCGTCTCAGCGACAGTAGAACTCCGCTTCCCGTTGCTGCCTCAATAGAGCCGACTGTACTTCCGCAGCAACTCATAAATCACCACACCGCCTGCGGTAGCCACATTCAACGAGTGCTTCTTCCCCAACATCGGAATCCGCACAAACGTATCCGCCTGCTCCAATAACTGTGGCTGCAACCCGTCCACCTCATGCCCAAACATCAAACAAACAGGAAATCGCGGAGTCCAATCGTAAAGATCCACAGACCGCGCATGCGTCTCAATCGCTGCAATTTCACACCCACGCGCACGTAGAGAACCAAGAAAATCACTCGTCTCCCGCGCATGTTCCCAAGCAACGCGTTCTTCCGCACCTAACGCCGTCTTCGAAATCGCATGTTTAGGAGGAGCCGCCGTAATCCCGCCTAGCAGCAACTTCTCAACCCCCGCAGCATCACAAGTCCGAAAGAACGACCCGACATTGTACATGCTCCGCACATTGTCCAAAAGCACCAGCACCGGCAAGCTCACAATCGACGCATACCGAGCCGCAGACTCGGTTGCCAGAAACGGAACTCGCTCACTCATGCCGACACAAACACTTCATGCCGCGTCACCGTCTCAAACCCCATCCGCCGGTACAAGGGCAATCCTTCCGGAGTTGAGTGCAGGATGGCTGTCCTAAACCCAGACTCGGCCTGGGCCTGACGAATTGCGTGAGCCGATACCGCGCCCGCGAATCCTTTGCGCCTCGCTTCGGGCATCGTTGCCACACAATATAATCCAACCGTCCCTTCTGCTGTTTCGGTGGCCGCAGTGGCAACAGGCTGCCCGTTGGAATAGCCCAGCCAGGCCCGGTAACCGTCGCTCCAGAACCCGTCTCCCGCATAGATACTCCGCGCATAGGACCGTGGTACAGCGAACACTCGCTCAGCAATAACACAAAGATCACGCCGCGTTTTGTCGTCATTCACCGGCCGCACCATAAAAGTCGCCGATGGTTGTGTCGGTCCAAGTACCTGGGACGCAAACATACCATCATGTATAGCTGCTAAGCGCAGTCCGTGCTGCAATAGAACTCCCCGCAATTCCAAACGGCTGGTCGCCTCAAACAAACTTGAGCACAACCAGCAACTCCACGGAGTGTTCCGCGCTCGATAGTGGGCAGCGGCGGATTTCAAAAAACCTCGCAATCCGGCGATGCCTTCCTGCATCGGATCATGTACCACTGCCGCATTGAACACAGCATAGTCTAACCCGCTGTCAATCAAAATAGCCTCATCTCCACACTTAACAACACTCCCATTGGCGCAGGCGCGACCATACTGGCTCATAGCACGTGAGAGATTGCGGGCAATCTGCAATCCCACTTCGTGACCAGGATAGGGCACAGCCATCGTTACTCCGCCTTTGCCCTCACCTTTTCCCCCGATACCAACGGAGGTTCCGTCGCCAGAACTACTCGATCACCTTCCTCCAGACCGCTCAGAACCTGAGCCTCGGTTAGCGTGGTTATCCCAATTTTCACCACTCGCAACTCTACATGATCGCCAGCAACCACAAGCAATGTATCCTGCACCCCAGACCTGCGAAGCGCTTCTTTGGGAACGGTCAGAGCACTTTCTTCAATTTTGGTCGTGATGGATACATTCACGTTGGCTCCAGCAGGCAACCGTCCATCGGGATTCTGAATTTGGCAGATCACCTCACCAACTTGGCGATTATTCAGCGGAACCACCTGTGTCGGAACTCCCTCCACCGTCCCCTCCCACTTACGTCCAGGCTCGGCATCCCAGCTGATCTCCACCTTTTGCCCCTTGACTACGCGCCCAAGCTCTGGCTCATCGACGAAAACGACGACGCGCAACGGATTCATCTTGCCAACCGATACAATCTCATCTCCAGCATGAACAAAACTGCCGGATTGAATCGCGACATCATAGACAACCCCGTCCACTGCTGACCGGACAATGGCATCCTCGATCCGTTTCCTGGCCAAGGCCACCGCTGATTCCGCCTGCTGGATGCGAGACTTCAGGATCGCGCGGCTGGAAGCCGGCACCAGCGTGGATCGCTTCTTTGCCAAACTGGAAATCTCCTGCTCTGCCACCCGGACCTTCGCATGGGCCTGGTCTGCTTCAACCTGCGTTGCTGCCTGCCTCGCCACCAGACGATCCAGACTAGCTGCTTCCTTTCGTGCCGCATCCGCCTCGCCGCGCACACGGGCCATCGATGTATCAATCTCGGCTAGTATGGCTTCCGATCCGCCACGCTCTAGCTCTCCTAATTCTGCTTGAGCTTGCGTTAGCACTGCCTCAGCCGAATTCAGGCCGTCTGCCAGCATAGGATTTTCTACGGTAACCAGCACATCTCCCTGCCGTATCCGTTGCCCCACTTCCAATTTCACTTGACGTACCCAACCCTCAGTATTGGCTCGAACAATGGCTCGAATCGCGGGCTCCAGTTTCCCGTTTGTAGTCAGCGCTGCCGCAAGACGATGGCGCTTGGCGAGAACATAGGATACCTCCCGGGGACCGCCCGAGCGCAGCCAGAACATCCCAGCCAGCACTAAGCTGAGGAGCAAAATCGCGACAGCAATGAGTTTCCGCATGCAATTAGGACGGCTCTATGCAGTATTGCATCAACAACTGCCACTCCGCCAACTGAATTGCAATAGCCTGCTTCTCTATCTGAGACCCAGGTTGTAGCCTCGCTTCTTCGCAGAAATCAATGAATCGGTAAGGATCCCACCCTATGCCCCATCTCTCACCCAGGATTTTGCCCGCCTCTTCCGCCAGCGCCGGGTATATAGGATGCTTGCCTACTCGCCGGAACCAATAGGCCGCATTGGATGGGTCCGGCTCTCGGCGATGCATGATTCCATGCCAAAAGCTCCCCTCACTGGTGAGTAGTTGCTGCGACACTGCGTGCGATCTCTCCAGTTGTGAGTAGTACAGCCACATTCCCGCCTCAATTCCAGTCGGAGACCGGGATCCAGCAAAAAGTTCACCAAACGGTGTCCCGAGCAGCGCCGCCAAAACCTTAGATTCTATAGGGTTTTCACCTGAGAGAGATATTGTGCTTGCGGGGCCTCCCTCAAGATTTGTATATTTTAATATTTCTAGGGCAGGGCTGATAAGCATAGTCTTGTAGAACCGTTGAGCGTGGCTGTCTTCCATTATAACCCCTGTGAAATGAGGTGTGTCAATGTAGTAAGTGGAGGAAACGGTTTATTTTTTGGACTCCAATCACCATGCCGATCTTATTGTAAATAGGAACCCTAGGTCCCCATTTAGGGACCCGTCGCACTTGACATCTGCCTCACACTGGCATACACTTGTCAAGAAGACCACCCAAAATGTGGCCGGGAATTGATTTAGGTCAATTGATTTAGGTCAGATGTAATGCAGCTCCGGAGGGCTGAATAACATGAAGAACTCACTAATAACACTGGCGCTAGGACTGGTTGCGATCTCGCAACTCTCCGCCACGCCCATCATCATAGATCCATTCGCAGCAGGTGGAAACAGCGCCACCTCTACTGCGAACGGTGTGACGGTCACCACCTCAGATGTCACGGCCACGGTGCTTGGCGGGACAAGGTACATCGAAGTTACGTGCTACACTGCAACGTTTGCCTGCAGCGCAACTCAAAGTAGAAGTGTGACGTATGATACCGATACATTGGGCGGAGTGGGCGCTCTCTCTACTGGTTCCGGTGTCAAGTCAACTTTACTCTTGTACTACCTGATTGCGGGTGGAGTGGACATCTCCGCTCAAGTGGCCATCAACAGCCTGCTTGCCACCGTAATCGATGATGGTTCGGTGAACACCACAGGTTATATGAAGTTGACGGATGGATCAGCCCAGTCGGCTCAGATTGCCTGGGGGCCCTCGACAAACACCGCTGGTTATATGGCGTCGATTCCCCTCACCGCTTTCACCACCTTGAATGGTCTGCTAGACCTGACCAATATTACCCGAATCGACTTCTTTTTTGACACCCGAACCGCAGCGCCGGGGGACGACTTGAATATTGATCTCCTCTTTGCCGACGAAGTTCCGGAACCGTCTACCTACGTCCTGCTCGGTAGCGGCCTGCTCCTCATCGGAGCCTTCCGCAACCGTTTCAGACGTTCCTAAAAGTTATTCTACATCTGCATCTAAGGAAGAAGGGGCTGGCTTCGGCCAGCCCCTTCTGCTTTGCGGCTTGCTTTTTGTGCCTCCCCTTGCATAAAACATTCCAGTCATGTTATGTTTAAACGCCGATGCCTGTTTATCGTATTCACCGAATGAAAGACGCTCCCCGTCAAAACTTCCGCAATGCCGCCCATACAGGTGGCCTTGCTTCTGTTAAGCCACGCGACTATGAACCAGGAAACATTGTCGTCGCGACGTCTCCCTATGCCGCTTGGCATGCCCTGTATCAGACCGAGGATGCCCTGATTGTTGGTGATCTGTTGGAAGACCCTACAGGTGCCATCTGCATTTGCAAGTTCGTAGGATTCGAGGAAGCAAAGTGGGTTATCCCTGAACCGCCGCCGGGCCAACCTCAGCTCCTTCAGCGTGAAATCGCTACTGCTTGATGGGTTTTCGGCTTTCAGCCCGGTATGTTAGTGTAAGATGGATTTAGTAATGTCCCTGTCATCTGAAGGGGCTGCCAGGAAGAATAACTATGCGCTGGTAGCCTATATCCCAGACCCCCTCGGCAAGTTCTTGGATCTCCTCCGAGGTAACCTTGAGCCCGGTACCCTGAATCCCAGAGCCCATGTTACCCTGCTGCCGCCCCGTCCACTTCCAGAAGGGGTAGCTCGCCATGCAGCTTTTGATTTCATTAGAAATTCCCTGGCCGCTCAGCCAGCCTTTGAACTTCGCATCGGTGACATAGAGGTGTTCCCAGGTTCCAACGTTGTCTACGCCTCTATCGAATCGGGCTTTGATGTTCTACGCGCCATCCACAACCGGCTGAACGCCGAATGTGTGGGGTGCCAGGAAAAATTTAACTACCATCCCCATGTCACCTTGGCCCAGAATCTTACCGAAGCCCAAGCCCATGTTCTGGCTGAGTCCGCCGCCGCCTCCTGGAGGTCCTGGAAGAGCGACCGTTCGTTCCTCGTAGACACCCTCACCTTCGTTCAGGAACGGGCCGACAAACGCTGGGATGACTTGGAAGTTCTCTCCCTATCCCCTCTGATCAGCGCCAAGCTGGCCAGTTAATCCGCGGATGATTCAAATAGTCCGATCTGACCCGCCTCAGATGTCTTCTTCCGCTTAGTCCCGGCCCCGATCACCGCCAGTATCTTGATCTCCTTGATGGCGGGTCTTGGAACGAAAAACCTTTGTGTGTTCGCCGCTGCATCGGGAGGAACCAGCAAAAACCCTTCCGGAGCTGTATCCAGCAGATTATTAGTGTGGATGCCCTCCAGAAACTCGTTGTCCCGGAACTGTATCCGCACCCAAAGCCCTTCACTTTTGGGCCGGTTCTGGAACAAACGCTTCTCCTGCAAGGGACCTGTGCCTTCAAAATCTCTAACAAAACAAACGAGTTTTATCTCATCC
>Ga0315912_10003602_pt1 | contig 15280 bp, 11 predicted proteins | sample VfabasoilMG_FD_204469 | JGI IMG/M metagenome (GOLD analysis project Ga0315912, IMG submission 204469) | Garden soil microbial communities collected in Santa Monica, California, United States - V. faba soil | ecosystem: Environmental > Terrestrial > Soil > Garden | place: USA: California... | reverse complement strand
CGCGCGCTCCCAAGCCTGGCGCACGTTTCATCTGTCGGGGTGCCGCCCAGCGGCATGAACCGCTACGTAGAAGCGGCGCGCGCTCCCAAGCCTGGCGCACGTTTCATCTGTCGGGGTGCCGCCCAGCGGCATGAACCGCTACGTAGAAACGGCGCGCGCTCCCGAGCCTGGCGCACGTTTCATCTGTCGGGGTGCCGCCCCGCGGCATGGCCCGCTGGTCACGAACACGGACGATGTCGGACCGGTCGACGCTCCAACTGCTGACGGGGCGTGCGCTCCGCCCGTCGAGCGGCACTGGCAATCGCCCGAGTCATGGCACGCGCCATGGGTGGTCGCCGTGCTGACGAAATGGGAGGGGCGTTCTGGATGCCGTGCGCTTCCTCAGGGTTCTGGGATCGCGTGACCTCAGACGTGAGTGCGGCAGCCTGACCGGGGTCGCGCGCGTCCCTGCCGTCGGCCTTCCCCCGGATGTAACGGAAAGTGACAGCCCAACGGGGGCGGCGCCCCCTCCCAGCGCCTCATGGGCCGGGAATACCCCCTTCAGGGGCACCTGAAGCCGAGGCGCCTCGTGGCATCGCCCTTGCTCTCCCGGGAGCTGAAGTTCGGTCGACGAGTGGCGATGACGGCTCGAGCCGAGGCTCGCGCGGCGCCTCGCCATGGTTCGACGACTCCCGGAGCCCCGATGAGGATGACGCACTCCCGACGGCTGCTCATGTTCCGGCAGCGCGGCTTCTCCGCGGTCGAGCTGATGGCCGTCGTCGCCATCATCGGCATCCTCGTCCTCGTCTCGACGCCCGCCTTCCTGACCTTCTTCAACTCGATGAAGGTGCGCACCGCCGCGAACCGCCTCCAGTCGCACGTGCGCCTCTGCCGGCAGGTCGCCGTCTCCAGGCGCGTCAACGTAATGATGCAGCTCCAGCGCACGGCGGGCGCCGTGGCCCCCACCTACCAGGCGTGGGAGGAGAAGAACTGGACGGCCGGCAACGTTCCGGCGCGCAATGCTAACGGCGCGGACGGCAACGCCGGGACGGCGGACGACGAGAACATCGTCGTGCGACCGGCCAACCAGATGGGCATCGACAGGGTGACGTTCGTCGATTCCTACAACGACACGACGCCGGAAGACGCGCTCGACGCTCCCGGCAGCTCGGTCATGAGCGGCAGCGGCCGCATGTTCCTCATGTTCCTGCCCAACGGGCAGGTGGTGCGCCTGACCGATGCGGGCGGCAACGTCTCGCCGCCGGACACGACCATCCGGATGAGGTTGACGCGGCAGGTGACGCGGTCCCGCGTCGATCAGTGGGACATCACCGTCAATCGCGCAGGTCGCGTGGGCTCGGCGTTCAACAAGGTCGCTCCGTGAAGCGGGGCGCCGCCTCGGGCCTGCCCGGCACCGAAGCGGCGCTCATCAGAGAGTGAGGCGGCGCGAAGCGTCGCGAAAGGACCAGGATGATCACGGAAAACGGAAGCCTCCCCGCCGGCCGCGCCCGCGACGAGAGCGGGTACAGCCTCATCGAGGTGCTCGCCGCGTCGGGCATCCTGCTCGCCGTGCTGCTCGCCATCATGGGCATGTTCGTCTACGGCGGCCGCAGCGTGAACGCCGGCAAGCTGATGACGAAGGCGTCCTCCATCTCGGGCGACGTGCTCGAGGAGCTGCGCGGCATGGGCGTCAAGACGCTGCCGACCGTCATCGAGGGCACCGGCGTGGGAGCCCTGTCGTCGATCACTTGGAACTCCACCAACAACCTGCCCAACTACCCGGAAGACCTGACCTACCAGGCCAAGCTCACCGCCTGGGCCACCCAGGTGAGGACGGGCCTTCCGCAGGGCCAGATGACCATCACGATGCGCGGCCTCGCCGATCTGGGCGCGGCGAACGCGGATCCCGTCGAGATCGTCTTCGACGACGCCCGGCTCGTTCAGATTGTCGTCACCGTCCGCTGGCGCGAAGCCCGTCGCCAGCGCTCCGTCGTCTTCGAGACGTTGAAGTCCTCCTAGAGGTCCCCATGAACTCCTCCTGCGTCCTCCCCCGTCATGCCTCCCAGCGCGGCTTCAGCCTCTCGGAGATGCTGGTCGCCATCGCCGTCTTCGCCTTCGTGGTCCTCGCCGCCTACCAGGTCTTCACCCGCAGCCGCGAGAGCTACATGCTCGGCGCGGCGACGGCGGACATGGTCCAGGGCGCCCGCGTGGCGTTCGAAGGGATGAACGACGACATCCGCCTGGCCGGCTACGAGTTCGACGTCGACGGCATCGAGCCGTCCCAGCCGAACCAGCCCGACGAACCGCTCGAGTACATGCACCCGCGCGCGATCGTCGTCCGCGGGAACCTCGACTTCGACAAGGAGCTGAGGGGTCGCGAGCCGCGCATCGAGAACGAAGAGGGCGGCTGCTGTCCGATCGTCACGACGGCCAACGACGAGATCGTCGCCTACTACCTCGGCAAGCCGTCGGGCACCCAGCCGACCGGCACCATCCAGTTCGGCGCCGACATCACGGGCACCAACGAGGATCCGGCCCTCGACGATGCCATCCGTCGTGATGCCTTCGTGGGCGCGGACGGACTCATCGACGGCGAGGAGTGGGTGACGATCGACGGCGTCGAGGATCGAGCGCCCACCGATCCCGGCTATGCCCCGCCGTACACGCTGTATCGCGCCTACATCAAGGACAACGGGGTCGCGCCTCCTGGCGGCACGAACATCGAGAAGACGCCGCTCGTGGACAACATCTACTCGCTCGAGTTCACGTACTACGACAAGAACGGGAACGAGGTCGTCGGCCCCGCCGCCGTCGGCGTGCAGGAGAACTGGGGCGGCACCGCGTCGGCCGTCAACGGGGACACCGAGCCGGACGTCGGAGGCGGCAGGTCGCAGCGCTGGAACATCAAGCAGATCAAGGTCAAGCTCGTCACGCTGGCACCCGACCGGGATCTAAGGCTTGCGCGCGCGAATCCCACCAACATCGATCACTTCGGCGGCAAGCGGAAGTACACCCTCGAAGCGGATCTCCGCCCGGCGAACCTCGGCGTCCGTGGGGCCAAGGATCGCGACATCACCCCCCCCTCGCCCCCTCGCGACATCCAGCTCTGCCCTGGCGAGTGCAACACGATGCGCGTCTCGTGGGCCCCGGGTCCGCCGGAGGAGCGGGTCTCCGATCACATCATCCAGTTCTGCAATGGCGTGTGCGACGGCACGAACATGCAGGGCCAGGTCGTGCGCTTCGCGAGCTTCGACTCGGTCAACCTCCGCGAGTACTACGTCCTCACGTTCGAGGACGACAACTTCATCTTCAACGGCAATGAGATCGGCGTCCGGGTCATCGCCCGAAACGTGGCAGGCACCGAATCGGAGTGCCCCGTGAGCGACTGCTCGGATTGCTGCCAGACGGAGAGCGGCGAGACCAAGGTCGTCGGCACGGCGACGCGTCCCGAGTCGCTGCTCGCCGCTCTCGGCAGCGGCTACCAGCTTCAGGACACGAACTGGCCCAACGCGAAGAAGGACAACGCCAGCGCCCTGCAAATCTGGACGACGCCGACCCTCGGACCTCCGGACAACCTTCCGCATCCCGACTATCCCCTCGCCCACGCGCTCTCCATCGCCATGACGTCTCCCTCGTACACGCTGAACGTCGCGAGCGGCGCCGGCACCCCGCCCTTCAACTGGACGACGAAGGTCCTTCCGTCGACGTCGGATGAATCGTTGACGTGCTTCCACGAGGAAGCCACGCCGTCGGTCATCGGCGACGACTTGCGCACGCCCCTCGCCAACTTGTCGAGTGGCGCCAACGTCTACGTCTTCCGCGCCTCCGGCAGCGATTCAAAGACGTGGGGCAGCGCCAGCGTCTCGGATCCGCGCAACTTCGTCCCGGCCGAGTCCAACCTCTACGCGCTCGTCAACCTGGGCACGAACACCTTCGACTGCAAGTACAAGTTCGACGACGCGGGCCAGCCGCCGGATCAGGACCCGACGAACGATCTCTGGGTCGGACCCGAGGGCACGGGCCTCACCTTGGCCTACGGGGCTCCGCCCAAGGCGATAACGCCCGGGGAGGTCTACTACTTCCGCTTCCGCGTCGTCGACATGTGCTGGAAGGACATCGCGCCGGCTGACGGGAAGAAGGACGGCGCCCCCTTGGCCACGGCATGGATGAGGCGCGCCGACTTCGCGACCGAAGCGGAGTATCGCGAGACGGCGATGAGCATCTCGCCCTTCTATCCCCCGCTCATGAACGAGGGCGATTCCGCCGGGCTGCGCGACAAGCCGGATCCCGGCGTGAACGACTCGGATGCCGTTGCCAACAACGTCAGCCCCGACACTTATGCGATCCCGGCCTACGCGCTGCCCGTCAAGGGCACGGGCGGCGACTACATCAAGCCCGAGCGACCCTCCGAGCTCTATCTCGCGAAGGTAGACGAAACACGCGCCGTCCTGCTCGACGACGATGGCACCATGGATGGGCGCCTGGTGTTCAACGCCTCGAGGCGCAACGCGCCGACGGCCGCCGACTGGCCGCCGAGCCCCGCGGCCTACACGCAGTACGAGCTCTGGAGGAAGCTGGTATCGGCCGTGCCGGCGCCAGCCAACGAGATGATCTTCACGGAGGCGGCCGCGACGCGCGTGCAACAGTTCCGGACCACGTGGGCAGGCAACGGTCCAGCCGAGCCGCTGCTTCCGCTGCAGCGGCTGACCCTCGACAGGCAGGCGGAAGGCGCGCCGGTCGTGCCAAACATCGGCGCCGACCAGCCGCACGTGTACTGGCTCAGGACGGTGCAGTGCAATCAGTTCGACGACGGCATCGACACGAGCACGGGCGAGAAGAGCGCCGCAAGCCGGCCGTTCATCTTTCCATGCCCGTTCTACGACGAAATCGAGTCCGTGAACATCAACCCGGCCGGAGGCGTCGTCCACGTCATCCCCGAGCGGCATGACCCGAACGGCGGCCCCCTCAACTGCGGGCCGATCGCCGCGATGCGCCTGCTCGCGTATCGCCAGCTCGACAGCGAGTTCGTCGGATCCACGGACTGGGTGGATGGCGGACAGGTGCCCGCGACCTGCCAGCAGAAGACGTTCAACGCCACCCAGGTCACCCAGGCGAGGCGCGGATACGCGGGCACCGTGAGCTACGCCGTCGAGATGTCGAACGATCCACTCGACGCCGGTCGCGACGAGCTCGACAACACGACCGGCTGCCGCGTGCGCTCCGACCTTCTCGGCGAAGGGGGGCCCGCCCCTCATGGTGGTGGCGGTGCTGCGCCCGTCGTCAACGTCGCCGCCTGCGGAAGCACCTGCGGCACGAACCTTGCCCCGAACTTCCTAGGCACCGTGAACGACGCCAGCGTCACGCTCGAGAGCTCCAACACCGTCATGGTGGTCACGATCCCGCGCATCGGAGCCTGTGCCAGCCAGTTCCAGCTCGGCCAGCTCGAGTTCGCGCTCTCCAAGCCCGCGGGCACCATCCCGACCTTCTCGAGCGGGCAGATCTTCAGTGGGGTCGTCGGGGCGCCCATGAGCCTGCCCCTCCTCGGGGCGGGCAGCGGCGAGGAGCAGGCATTCGAGGCGGACCTCGATGGCAGCGACGGCACCATGCGGCTGCGCTGGCACGACAGCTTCTGCCCCGGAGGCGTCTGCAGCTACCCTCTCGTCGACAGCCCTGCGACGTCCCTCGTCGTGAAGCTCACCTTCGCGGGGGACATGTGCGACGTCCAGCTCACCCAGTTCAACTTCCGCGTGAGGGCCGACTTCGGAAGCGGACCTCAGCAACAGCTTTGCACGATGCGCGTCGACGATCCCGATCCAGGCGACCGCGTCGTGGCCGCCAACAGCGGGCGTGGCCCCGCAGCCGCCCCGGTCGTCTGCGGGCCCTGCCCGCTGACGAACTGCCCCACCTGCCAGTGTCCGCTCAACGACAACAACGACGGCGACATCGCCATGGATCGGACGCCGCCCGTCTCGCTCGGCATCGGAGCGGACGCGGGTCCGAACACGGTCCTGAAGATCAGCTACACGGAGGATCCGGGTGGCTGCGACAGCGCGGTCTGCGCGTTCGAGGTGAAGGAGGTCCGGGTGCGCATCGAGTGCGACTCGGCCTTCAACTGCGCCAACTCGATCGACTTCATCCCGGGCAACGACAACACCCTGTCGCCGGGGAATCGCCTGGTCCACGGGAACTTCACGACCGTCCCGCTGGGCGTCCCGACCTTCATCGACGAAGGCGACGTGCAGTACACGGAGTACCGCTGGCAGAACCTGAGCATCCCCATCACGGCCGGCGAGACATTCACGATCGAGCTGATGTACAACTCGCCGCTCGACATCGCCAGGATCACCGCGCTCGACGTCAGGGTCGGCGGCGCGCTGCCCTCCGTCTGCGGTGCCAACGGCGAGCCGGGCATGGGCGGCACGCAGCCCTCGCTCTGCCGCGCCCCCGTCCTGCCCATCGATCTGAACTGAGGAGGCCCGCCATGAACCGAGACATCCAAGCTCCCACCCCGCCCGAGGCCTCCGCCCCGCCGACCGTCGCCGCGAGGCGCCGCGACGATCGGGGTTCCGCCCTGATCATCTCGATGATGATCATGGTCATCCTCACGATGCTGGGCATCACCTTCGCGGTCCTCGCCACGCAGGAGGAGCGCATCAGCATCAACGCGCGCGATCACGAGCAGGTGTTGTATGCCGGGGAGTCGGCGTGCGAGATCGTGCGCGCCTGGTTCCAGGACCCGGCGGCGAACGACTTCAAGCCGGCGGACGACGAGATGAACTACTCGCTGCGCAAGGGCACCGTCTTCAAGGAGGACTGGAAGAACGACGACGAGCGCGCGCTGATGGAGTCGAGCCCCGCCACCACGGACCCCGAGGTTGACGGGAGCATCGGCAACGTCTACATCGGCGGCAACCTCAACGGCAGCGGCAGCGCACGCTTCGACAAGCCCTATCGCGGCTCCAATGGCAACACGTTCTGGGGCCGGCAGCAGACGCCCGATGTCGTGCTGTGCGGTGACGCGACGCTCGACATCGATGGCTTCGGCGGAGCCGACTGCACGGCGACGATGAAGGGCTACATGGACAAGCTCAACCGGGCGATCTCCATGACGGCCAACCTCAGGACGGCGGGACACAACTCGCGCGACTTCGGGACCGTCGAGATCGAGCAGATCCGCATCTACCGCCCGCCGCTCGACTTCACGCTGCTCTCGCGCTACGGGGTCGCGACCGTCGAGGCCACCGCCGTCAAGCGCGTGCGCAACACCATCGTCGCGCGACGGACCGTCCGGCAGGTGCTCCAGGAGATTCCCTTCCCGGGCCCGAGCGGAGCCATCGAGACCGAGGGCGTCATCAGCGAGTCGGGATCTGGCGAGGTCCACTGGGGCCAGGTCGTCTCCTCGACGTCGAATGCCGACATCAACCTCGACCTCGGTGGCGCCAACTCGCCCGAGGCGCCAGCCGCGCGATCCGCCCCGACGCGCTGGGGCTACCACGTCTCCATCAACCCCGCCGCGTACGACGGCCGCGGGATCTGCCCGGGCTGCAGCTTCCTCACCGAGGCCAGCGGATCGAGCTTCCGTTTCGGCAATGGCGCCGAGCCGCCGGCCATCGGCGACCCGTGGCTGCTGTTCAAGGCCCGCCGATCCATCATCAAGAACGGCGCCGTGGGCGTCGGTGCCCAGCCGTGGCCCTGGGACAACTCGGGCGCCTCGATCGCGACCAACGGCGGAGGAAACCACTTCGACAAGGACGTGGTGACGAACCAGTCCCACTTCTTCCAGCGCCAGCTCGTGCGCTTCCCGCCCATCGACTACGACACCTGGAAAGCCATCGCGCAGAGCGGGCTCGACGAGATGTACTACTTCCAGAACTCAGGCGGTGGCTCGAACTACAGGCTTCGGGGCCAAGGCACGCCAGCAGCCTGGACCACCTGGCTCAACAGCCTCAAGACGGGCGTCTTCTTCTTCGACACGGTGGACGGCGAGCGGCCCAACCATGCCGGCGTCGGCGGCGTCAGCACGAACCTCCCCACCGTCCACGACTGGCAGTCGAACACCTACGTCGAGGGCTTCATCTACCTGAATGCTGCCGCGCTGAACTCGAACGGCGCCGGCAGCGTGGATCCGATCAACGCGCAGATGCCTGGCGAGCCGTTCCTCGACGACGGCATCGACCTCAGGGACGGCAGCGGCCGCGGCGACGACTGCATCTGCGTGCGCTACGACAAGGAGGAGGGATGCGTCATGGGCGTGCGCCCCGTGCGGTACTTCTGGAACATCGGCGCAAACAACCTGCCTCCTTACCAGACGAATTGCAACAGCAACGACGGTGACGGCTGCAGGTGCTCGGGACCCGCGCTCATCGCCGCAGGCCAGGGCGGCGCGGTGGGCGACGCGACGGATCAGCGCGCGCAGCGCGAGGCCGAGACCTTCCGCAACGGCATCTGGGACAGCGACATCGACAACAACGGCATCTCCGACGCCGGTAGCACGCTCTCGAGCCTCACCAACTGGGCGTCCTTCGTCGATGCCAGCGAGAACGACGTGAACGACGGCTTCGGCGCCAACGGCGGCGTCGGCTGGCGCACGGCGTCGACGCCGTACTACACGACAGCCCGCAAGATGCAGCAGGGCGCGGTCAACGGGACCGTCGATGGCGACTGGCGCCGCGACCCGCGCTTCCTCAACCACCTCGGCTCGAACGCCGCGAACCATGAGATTGGCGGCGCCGCGGTGCTGCGCATGGTCCACGAGCCCTTCCTCAACTTCGCCTATCCCGACGCCGCGAACAACAACATCATCGGTTGGGCCGGCCAGGAAGCCAACCATGGCCCGAAGGTGGATTGGCGCGCACAGGGCGATCCGGTGGACGCCGACGGCAACCTCACGACGCGCGCGCGGGACTCGATCGGCGGCCAGATCGAGATCGAGGTGGCGATCAACGGCATCTTCTACTGCGAGGGTGTCTACTCCGGGTCCGGCAACCTGTCGGTCTACGGCTCGCTGCTCATGCGCGGCGGCTACACGGGCGGCGGCTCGGTCGAGACGTGGTTCAATGAGGGCATCGTGCGCGGCGACTTCCCTCCGAAGGAGTGGAAGCTCCCGCGCGTCTACGTCACGGGGCATGACACGCTGTGAGAATGAAGCTGCTCACCACCTGCGCCGCTCTCCTTTCCCTGATGGGCGTGGCCGCAGCAGCCACGGAGGGCTCCGCGCCCTCCGGTGCCGCGGCCGCCAGCAACACGACGCGCAAGCCGGTGACGGCGAGGCCCGTCGTGCCGCCGAAGCCCGCCTCGAAGATCTGGACGCTCGAGGATCTCGACAGGCTGCGGCAGGCGCAGCCCGCCGCGGTGCAATACCTCGAGTTTCCCGAGGCCCCCGCGGCGGCACGGCCCCTGACGCCGGGACAGATCCCCGCCGGCGTCGCGCAGCGCTACAAGGAGTTGATTGCGGAGGCCGACGCCGCGATTGCCTCGCTCGAGAAGGAGCGGCTAGCGGCGACGAACCCGCTGCTGACCGGCCTGGCCGGCAGGGCGCCGCGCTCCATGGCGTTGATCGATGCCGACGTGGCTCGCTGGCAACAGCGCCGCAGCCTCGCCGAGAACGCCGCGACGAAGGCCACCTCCGCCGGAGGCGGCGGGGACTAGCTCGCTCGGCCGGTCGCCCGCCGGGAAGCCCGCAGATCGTCGGCTCTCGCGTGGCATGATGCGCGTCTCGCGCGGCTCGCCCCTCCTGGACGAGGCGCAGCGGGCCCCCGCCTGCGTGACCATCCTCATCGTCGAAGACAAGGAGTCCCTGCGGCTCATGCTGCGCAAGACCCTCGAGGCCGAGGGCTTCGCGGTCGAGACGGCGGAGGACGGACACGCGGCCATCAGGAGCCTGCGCCAGAAGCGCCACGCGATGGTCCTCACGGACCTGCGCCTGCCCGGACCCGATGGCATCCAGGTCCTGCGCACGGCGCTCGAAGCCGACGCCGACGTGCCGGTCATCGTCATGACGGCCTTCGGGACGGTCGAGACCGCCGTCGAGGCGATGAAGCTCGGCGCGCGCGACTTCCTCAGCAAGCCCATCGACACCGATCACCTCCTCCTGCTCGTGCGCCGCGCCGTCGAGGAGCGCGCGCTGCGCCGCGAGAACATGATCCTCCGCGACGCGCTGGCCGATCGATCGGGCGCGCCGGTCATCATCGGCGAGTCCGAGCCTCTCAAGATCCTGGCTCGCGAGTGCCAGCGCGTCGCGAACACCAGCGCGACCGCCCTCCTGCTCGGCGACTCGGGCACGGGCAAGGAGCTCTTCGCTCGCGCCATCCATCACCTGTCGCCGCGGCGCGATCATCCCTTCGTTGCGCTCAACTGCGCGGCGATCCCCGAGACGCTCCTCGAGAACGAGCTGTTCGGCCACGAGAAGGGCTCGTACACGGGCGCGACGTCGGCGCAGGTCGGCAAGTTCGAGCTGGCAACCGGCGGGACGCTCTTCCTCGACGAGATCGGCGACCTCTCTCAGGGCGTGCAGGCGAAGCTCCTGCGCGTGCTGCAGGAGCACGCCTTCGAGCGCATCGGCGGCACGATCACGATCGAGGTGGACGTGCGCATCGTCGCGGCGACCAACCGCGATCTCCAGGCCGATGTCGCGGCCGGCCGCTTCCGCGAGGATCTCTACTATCGCCTCTCGGTCTTCCCGCTTCACGTGCCGGCCCTCTCCCGCCGGCGGGAGGACATCCCGCTCCTCGCGCGCCACTTCCTCCAGAAGCACGGCGCCGCGCTCGGGCGCCGCAACGCGACGTTGTCGGAGGACGCATTCGCCGCGCTCGTCGCACACTCCTGGCCGGGGAACATCCGCGAGCTCGAGAACGCGCTCGAGCGCGCGCTCATCCTCTCGGACGGCGACGTCATCACGGCGCAGGATCTCCACCTCGCCTCGGCACCCTCGGCGACGAAGGAGCGCCTGCGCGAGATCATCGACTTCACGGGCCCGCTCGAGGACGTCGTCGCGCGCGCCGCGACGCTCGTCGAGGAGCTGAAGATACGCGACGCGCTGCAGGCCTCCGACGGAAACAAGACGAAGGCCGCGCAGCTCCTCGACGTCTCCTACAAGACGCTGCTGAACAAGATGAGGGATCTGGGACTTCGATGACGGCGATGAAGGGACGCGACTTCCTGCGCAGCTCCGATCTCTCCCGCGACGAGCTGCACGCCGTGCTGGACCTCGCCGCGCGCGCGAAGGCGGATCGGCGACTCCTCGCCGGGAGCCTCGCTGGAGGGGCCGTCGCGCTGCTCTTCGAAAAGCCGTCGCTGAGGACGAAGGCGTCGTTCGCAGTGGCCGCGCAGCGCCTCGGCCTCGACGTCGTGTCGTTCGCGCCCGAGGAGATCGGCCTCGGCTCGCGCGAGAGCGTCGCCGACGCGGCGCGCGTGCTCGCCCGCTACTTCAGCCTCGTCGTGCACCGCACGTTCGCGCAGGCGCGCGTCGAGGAGCTCGCACGGCACTGCGACGTGCCGGTCATCAACGGGCTGTCCGATCACGAGCATCCCTGCCAGGCCATCGCGGATCTGCTGACGCTGCGCGAGCGCTTCGGCCGCTTCGAAGGCCTGCGGCTCGCATGGGTGGGCGACGGCAACAACGTCTGCCACTCGCTCATGGTCGCGTGCGCGCTCGCGGGCGTCGACGTCGTGGTGGCGACGCCGCCCGGCCATCAGCCCGACGAGCACGTCGTGGGGGCCGCGATGCGGCTCGGCGGCTCCGTCGAGCTGGTCGAGGATCCGCACGCGGCCGTCGCGGGCGTCCATGCGGTCTACACCGACACGTGGACGAGCATGGGCCAGGAGGAGGAGCTCGAGTCGCGCGCGCACGCCTTTGCGCCGTACTGCGTGGACGAAGCCCTTCTAGCCGAAGCGCGCCCCGACGCCATCCTCCTTCACTGCCTTCCGGCGCATCGCGGCCAGGAAGTCACGGACGAGGCGATGGAATCCCCCCGCTCCGCCGTCTTCGATCAGGCCGAGAACCGCCTCCACGCCCACTTCGCCCTGATGGCGCTGCTGCTCGGCGCGACCTGATCGCGCGCGCCGTTGCGCGCGGGCCGTCGCCGAACGAGACTTTCGTCGCTGGCGCATCGCCGTGCCTCGACGGCGCCCCGCGCGAGCAGGAGGTGAGCTTCATGGGCGCGCCCCTCTCCGCCTCCGGCGACACGCCGTAGGCTCTCCATGCGTGAGCCACCCCCGATCGGCGACGCCTCACCGCCGCCGTAGACACGCGCGGAGCGCATCGGCGCTCAAGTCGGCGCGGCGGCGCGCCGATCTACGGAGCATGTCGCGCGAGCGATTCGTCATCAGGCACCTCATCGATGCGGCCACCTGCCGGCGGCTGATCCCTGCCCTGGGGGTGAAGCTCCTGCCCGATGCGCAGGCGGGGCCGGCAGGCGCGTGCACGATGACGACGCTCTACTTCGACAGCGCCGCGCCAGGCGCCGTCGAGCCGCGGCGCGCCGTGAGGCTGCGGCTCGTGGAGGCCGCGTCCCGCTCGACGCGATGCCTGCTCGAGACGACGCATCGCGTGGGCCTTCGCTCGCGCGAGGAGCGCGTCGCGCTTCCAGTGCCCGGCTCCGCGAGCGCGCTCGCCGTTCCGGCCAGCGGCCCGATGGAGGCGACGGATCTCGTGCGCGAGGCCCGCGAGCTCATGCGAGACCTCGACCTGCGTCCGGCCTGCCTCGTGCGCCAGCAGCGGCTCGCCTTCGTCGATCCCGAGGATGCCGGGCTCGACCTCAGCGTCGATCGCGAGGTCGCCTATCGACTGCACGATCTCGAGCTGCAACCGAACGATAGAGCCTTCGCGCGCCCGCTCCTCGCGGACGGCATGGCGCTCCTCGTCATCCGCACGCCTCGGGCCGTCCCGCACTGGCTCACGCTCGCGCTCGGCCGCCACGCGCCGCTCGTTCCGAGCCCCTACCAGCTCGCCCTCCAGCACGCCGCCGCCCAGCGCCCCGCCGACTGCGAGGCTTGACCGCATCCTCGTGCGCGACAAGCGCCGCCGCGCCCGCAACGCGCCTTCCGCTCATCGCCACCTGATCGGAGCTCATGGCGCTGGTTGATGCTCTAGTACATGCTTCAGCATGTGAAACAGGTACTAGTGGAACTGGATGACGCGACGGCGGCCGAGCTCGATGCCGTGGCGCCGGCGCGATCCCGGAGGCGATCGGAGTTCATTCGCGCGGCCATCCGCAGCGCGCTCCGGGCACTCGAGGAGACATCCACGGAGGCGGCGTATCGGCGCAAGCCCGACGACGAGCCTGCCTTCTTCGATGCCTCGGCCTGGGAAGCGCGTGAATCCGGACCGAATCGGCCGAAGCGGAAGCCGAAGTGAGGCAGTTCGAAATCTGGTGGGCCGACATGCCTCCTCCGATCGGGCGGCGGCCTGTCGTCATCCTCACGCGCACGTCGGCCTTGCGCTATCTCTCGAAGTGCATCGTCGCCGAGATCACGGCGACGGTCCGCGAGATCGCGGTTGAAGTCCCCGTCGGCGAGGACGAGGGCCTCGTGCGCACCTGCGTCGCGAATCTCGACAACCTCCATGTCGTCCCGCTGGCCCGACTCTCCAGCCGCGCCGGTGCGCTCGCGCCCGAGCGACACGTCGAGGTGAAGCGCGCCCTCGGGCATGCGCTCGACTGGGTCGAGCTCATGGACGCCTGACGCGCGCGCCTCAGCCCTCCTCGACCTCCGCGACGCGCTTCACGCCCGCCAGGATCTTCTCCTGGATCTGCGAGGGGACCGGGTCGTAGTGGTCGAGCTCCATCGTGAAGTCGCCGCGGCCGCCCGTCATCGACTTCAGCTACGCCTGGTACGTGAGCATCTCGGCCAGCGGCACGAGCGCCTTGATCACCTCGTGCGTCCCGTCGGCGTCCATCCCCTGCACGCGACCGCGACGGCTGCTCAGGTCGCCCATGACGTCGCCCATGCACTCGATCGGGACGTCCACGCGCACCGACATGATCGGCTCGAGCAGGATGGGATGAGCGCGCAGCATGAGCTCCTTCATGAGCTGGCGGCCCGCCATCTGGAACGCGATGTCCTTGCTGTCGACGGGATGCATCTTCCCGTCGAACACCTCGCAGCGCACGTCCACGACGGGGAACCCTCCGAGCGGTCCGCGATCGAGGACGTGGTGGATGCCTTTCTGGATGCTCGGGTAGAAGTTGTTCGAGATGGAGCCGCCGAAGATGCGGCTGGTGTCGAACTCGAAGCCGCCGCCGCGCTGCAGCGGCTTCAGCTCCATCGACACCTCGGCGAACTGCCCCGACCCTCCCGTCTGCTTCTTGTGCCGGTAGGTGTCTGAGACGGACTTCGTCACGGTTTCGCGGTACGGCACGCGCGGCGGATGCAGGACGACCTCGACCTTGAAGCGCGTGCGCAGGCGCTCGATGACGGCCTCGATGTGGCCGTCGCCGGCGCCCGCGACGATCATCTCCTTCGTCTGCGGATCGAGGCGGTGGCGCAGGACGAGATCCTCCTCGCCGATCTTCGTCAGCGCCTGCGCGATCTTGTCCTCCTCTCCCATGTTCTTCGCCTCGAGGGCGTAGGACATCATCGCTTCGGGCACTGCCAGCGGCGCGTAGGCGATCGCATGCGCCTTGTCCGACAGCGTGTCGCCCGTGAACGTGTCCTTCAGCTTCGCGAGGCAGGCGATGTCGCCGGCATGCACCTGCGTGAGCTTGATCTGCTCCTTGCCGCGCATCGAGAACGGGACGCCGATGCGTTCCTCGTGCTGCCGCGTGACATTCGTGAGCGTCGCATCCGACTTGATGACGCCCGACCACGCGCGGAAGAGCGATAGCCGCCCCGCGTAGGGATCCGACAGCGTCTTGAAGACCTGGAGCGAAGGATGATCGGCGTCCTCGCAGCGACGCTTCGACGCGCCGTCGGCGGAGGCTCGCTCCGCGCGCACCGTCGGCGGAGGACAAGCGCTGGCGACGAGCTCGAGCAGCGGCGCGATGCCCACCATGCGCGTGCCGGACGCGCACGCGACGGGCACGAGCGCGCCCGACGCGACGGCCTGGCGCAAGCCCGCGACGACCTGCTCGGCCGTGAGGTCGCCCGCCTCGAGGAAAGTCTCCATGAGCTTCTCGTCCGCCTCGGCGATCATCTCGACGAGCTGCTCGCGGCGACGCTTCACGACGTCGGCGATCTCCGCCGGCACGTCCGACTCCTTGACGGCGGCGCTGCCGTCGCCCGCCGAGATCCACGCCTTGCGCGTCACGAGGTCCACGACCCCGAGGAACTTGTCGGAGACGCCGATGGGCACCTGCACCGGGAC